>Ga0079216_10000208_pt1 | contig 13194 bp, 17 predicted proteins | sample NCAS100_FD_77008 | JGI IMG/M metagenome (GOLD analysis project Ga0079216, IMG submission 77008) | Agricultural soil microbial communities from Utah to study Nitrogen management - NC AS100 | ecosystem: Environmental > Terrestrial > Soil > Agricultural land | place: USA: North Logan, Utah...
AGACGTTTCCGCGCCGCGTCGCGCACGAGTCTCGGAGACGTTGCGTTGCGACAAGGCAAATATAAAGACGCGACCAAGTATTACAACGAGGCCAAGAAAGGTGCGACGGACGACAAACGTTTGGATCTGATATGGCCCGCACAACGTGGTCTCGGACGAAGTCTGTGGCTCCAGGCTGCGCAGGAGAAAGACGCTAAGAAGTCGATGACGCTGCGTGAACAGGCGGTGGCCAACTATCGAGAATCACTCGCGACGATCGAGACGTTGAGACAGGGAAGTTTGCGCGCGGACGAATCGCGCACCACGTTCCTCGCTTCAATCAAAGACGTGTTCGACGAAGCAGCGAGTGCTTATGCCGCGATGGCGTTGCTCGAGAACCCGTCCGCGGGCGCGCCGCTGAGTGGGAAATCGCTGGAGTACGCCGGCGAGTCGTTTAAGGTCAACGAACAATCGCGCGCTCGTTCGCTGCTGGACATGTTGAGTGAAACGAACGCGGCCATCACGGAAGGTGTTCCGGCTGAGTTGTTGAAACGCAAGCAGGATAATTTTGACCGCCAGCAAGACATCGCCGACATTCTTACCGGTGTAAACATTTCCACGGAGGAGATGAAAAAGAAACCCGCGGAGCTCGATGATGAACTCGAAAAGCTCCAAGCCGAGTACGAAGAGATCGAAAACCAGATCCGGACGGCGAGCCCGCGCTATGCCATGCTCACGGCTAACAAGCCGTTGACGCTTGCGGAGGTGCAGCAGAAGGTGCTCGACGATCAAACAGTATTGGTCGAGTACGCGTTGCAGGCCGATGACTCGTACCTGTTTGCCGTGAATAAAAGTGCGGTGAGTCTGTTCAAACTTCCCGCACGCGCAAACATCGACAAGCTCGCGACTGATCTGCGCGCACAATTAATTCCGGCAAAACTGCAACGCCGGATCGTCGGCATCGATGTTGTCGAGGCGAACCGCGGACTGGGAGTCGCTTCATCGGCTCCCGAAGATGCCGCCCCGTTTATCGCTGCTTCCAACGCGCTTTACAAAGCCGTGTTGGAACCGGCGGCTCCGATGGTCGGAGAGAAACGCCTCATGGTCGTTGCCGACGGCGCTCTCAACTACATTCCGTTTGAAGTGTTGCTCAAGACTGGCGACGCCGGTGATTTCTCATCGCTTGGTTATTTGGTTAAGACGAATGAAGTCATCTACGCACCGTCAGCATCCGTTGTCGGCGCCATCAAACAGCAACGCACGAAATCAACCAGCCGCGCGATGCTGATCATCGCCGACCCCGTCTTCAATTCAAACGACGCGCGCGCCAAGAAAGGGACAGCTCCGGCCGCTAATGATGCGGAGATCCGTGGTCTCGGCATTCAAGCGTCGCTCAGCGACGTTGCAGGCACGACAACGCCAGCCGCGCCAGGCGCAGCGATGGAAGGACTGCCGCTCGCCCGTTTGAACGGAACGCGCCTCGAAGCCGATCAGATCTCGAAGCTCGCAAAAGCCTCGGGCGGTCAAGCCGACGTGTGGCTCGATCTCGACGCAAATGAAGAGAACGTCGTCACGCGAGACGTTAGCAAGTACCGCGTCATCCACGTCGCCACACACGGACTATTGAACGCCGAGCGTCCACAGTTCACCGGCGTAGTCCTTTCACTCGTCGGCAACAAGACACACGACGGCTTTGTCCGCACGGACGAAGTTTTCAACCTTCGTCTCGGTTCGCCGCTCGTGATGCTCTCTGCTTGCGAAACAGGTCTCGGCAAAGAGAAACGCGGCGAAGGCGTTATGGGACTGACGCGAGCGTTTATGTATGCCGGCGCGCCGACTGTCGGCGTCAGTCTCTGGTCGGTGGCAGATAAATCCACCGCCGACCTGATGACCGACTTTTACAAACGGTTACTGACGGCCGGCGAGACTACCACCGCCTCCAGCGCGCTACGCGGCGCGCAGTTAGCCATGATCTCAGACAAGAAATACAGCGCTCCGTTTTTCTGGGCGCCGTTTGTGTTGGTGGGCGACTGGAATTAGTCGCCCCCAATCACTTTCTATCTCTTAGATCCGTGAATCTCCTTCTTTTTCGCAGTCCGTAAAGACCACTCAATCCACTCACCAACAGAACTACCGTCGCTGGCTCCGGAACTCCTGAGGGCGAACCTTCGACGACGAAGTTGTCGATGCGGTTCGTGCCCGTCGCTGACGAAGCCCCGTTGAATACGATTCGAAACGCCGCACTCGCGTTACCGTTCAGACCCGCGATGCTTGCCAGCGTAAACACCAGCGGCACGGAGCCAAACGCCGTCGCCGGCGTGTAAGCTGGACCAAAATCCACGAACGTTATTCCGTCGAGACTGTACTGGAACTGGTTGTTGTTGAAGCCGGTGCTGGTCCCCTGCGTCGCAAAACTCACGACGATGTTCGAGAAACCAAGCGTGCTCACGTTGAAGGTGATATCGCGACCGTTGTTGGCGGTCCCCGAACCTCCTTGCAGCGAAAGCGATTGTCCGGCAGGGTTTCCCAGCCGCGCGTTGTTGGTTGTGCCCGCGGCAAACAGGACATTTGCCACGATGAAATCGGTTGTGAGGACACCCGTCCCATGATCGACGACCAAATTCGAGTCGTTGAAATTCCAAATTGCTATTTCATTTGCCCGCGTTGCTTGCGAAGCGAGGAATAGCAACAGGATTGCACTGATGAGGTTCAAAGAAAGTCGCCGGGTAAGACGGCGCTTCAGGTTCATTGACATACACGTTCTCCTTGATGAGGTTTGTAGACACAAAAGTGCCGCAATCGAAGAAAGCAGGAGAATCTTTTAGAGACTCGTGAGGCTTTTCAGTTAGGGGCTCGGCTCTGAGGACAGCCAAAGCTTTCTCGGTAACGCACGCACAATAGTCTGAATCCGTTCGGTCGTCAACACAAATCCCCGTGTTTCTACACAACGCCGAAATAAGTTATAACTTACATCTCTAAGGGGGCGCGAGAACATGGGTAAGCAGTTTTTCAGGATCGACGATCGGGCGACTCTCGACGGTCTGATCTCAGATTCAAAGCAAAGGACGGTCCTGGTTTTTAAACACAGCAACGCTTGTGGGATCAGCGCGCGCGCCTATCGGGAGCTGGAGAAGCTCGAAGGTCAGGTTAATCTGCTGGAGGTTCAGGCTGTTCCCGAGTTGTCGCGCGAAGTTGAAAGCTTGACGGGCATCAGACACGAAACGCCTCAAGTGATATTGCTGCGCGACGGAAAGGCTGTTTGGGACGCTTCGCACTTCGACGTCACGGTGGATTCAGTTTCGCGCGCTTTGAAGTCGAACGCTTAAGGAATGATGTCCGAACCACGAGGACCGGCGATCGAACCGCGTGAGATCAAGCAGGAAGACGATTTCACGTTGCGCATTACCTGGGCCGACGACCGGCAATGCCGTTTCCGTGCGGCTGACTTGCGACGCGCTTGTCCCTGTGCTCAATGCGTCAACGAATGGACCGGCGAGCGAATGCTGAACGCCGCCAGCATTTCGGAGGAGCTCGAGATCAACGATTTGAGTTTAGTTGGCCGTTACGCGCTCAACTTTCGCTGGAGCGACGGCCACGAAACGGGAAATTACAGTTTTCGCTATCTGCGTGAGCTCTGTGAGCAAACCCCACAGCGCCACTAGCAAGGAAGTAGCCCAATGAACGAACGTGATTTCTTTAACGAGAAGGAAGAGGTCAAGAAGGCGACCTACAGTTGTCCCCACTGTCGCGAACGCGGCGAGTACGATGTTCGCTGGTTGAAGCGGACGAAGAAGAACCAACCACCCAGAGGCATGAACGAGCTGGACCGGGCGCGGTTTCAAAAGTCGCGCGACTATCTCGTCAGGATTGACGACATGCTGGCCTGCCGGAATGCGCGCTGCCGCCGCCGTTTCGACATTCCGAGCTCACAGACTGTCGTTTTCATCTAGCCGCGGCTCGGTTGGACACCCGTTCAAATAAAAACCCGACATTCGTCGGACGGACCTTTAGCCTCACACCGTAAAACCCGTCAAAATCCTCGCTTCTACATTGGCTCGCCCGTTGCACTTCTTTCCGCGGGCCCTCGGCCGTAAATAACCATGATTGAAACTCAACAGTTCGCGGGTGCGACAAAAACAAACACTTCCTTCTTGACCCCCTTGGAACGCCGTCTGGCGATTCGTGTACTGCCACGAATTCCTTCCTGGCTGGAGACTTATCACCTGACGATGCTGACGCTCGTTTGGTCGGGGCTGATTCTCTTCTTTTCGTATCTCGCGAAGAACGACCTTCGCTGGCTGTACGGTGTATCGGCGATGGTCGCGATGCAGTACGTGACGGACCATTACGATGGAAAGATCGGAAAGTATCGCGGGACGGGGCTCATCAGGTGGGGTTACTACATGGATCACCTGTTGGATTATCTCTTCCTCTGCTCAGTGATCATCGGTTACTCGTTCATTCTGCCCGAACGCTCGCGTTTTCAGATCCTGATCATGCTCGCGATCTTTGCCGGTTACGAAGTGAGCACGTTTCTGGCGTTCTCTGCGACCGACCGGCTGAAGATTAGCTATCTGAAGCTTGGCCCGACTGAGTTTCGGCTGGCGCTAATCGTAATCAATGGTTTGCTGGTTAAGTATGGCACCCGGACGATGGTTAATGGACTCAAGTACGTGAACATCGGCGCCGCCATTGTTCTCGCGCTCATGGTTTACCGCACTCACAAAGTCATCTGGGCTCTCGACATGAAGCAGAAAGACGCGGTTGTGACCGACTGACAACACCCTGCGATTCCGTCTGTCTTGTTTCCGTGTCAGTGTGTCTCACCATTTTGTGTACGGTTTACGGGCGAAACTCCCGTTCTCGTCTATTCGGAAAAACTTTTTCTGAAAAAGTGGCCCTTTTTGTTGGTGGCTTGCGCGTTAGCGGATGTGGCCTCTTCTTTGCAAGCTTAATCGGCGTCCTACGTTCTACACTTAATTTGGGAACTGCGAGCTAAGAAATTCGTTCGATACGATAGATTCCAACGGTAAGCTCGAAAAAAACAGCAATGTCTGAGAAGAAAACAATTCGAATAGTCAAAAAGGGTGAAAAGCAGGTCCGTCCGCCATCAGCCAAGGCTAAGACTAATACGGCACGTGAGACGGCGCGCGATATGGTTGACACGGTGACCAACTGGGTCAACGAGTTCCAGCAACGCCGCCGTGCCGAGACCACGAATGCGCTGAGAATCCTTTCGAAGACGCCTCGTGGCAGTGAAGCTTAGCCCTCCCCAGAAGTAGTCAAAGCAACTATCAAGGTGTGACCCCGGCTTTACCTCAAAGAGCCGGGGTGTGTCTTGTTTAGGATTTGTTTGACTCCTATCCGGTGCGGCGATAGCATCGACACCGTTCCGAACAATCGTGGAGTGGAGGCTGAACATGACGAGGAAAAGTTCTCCACGAAAATCGAAGAAGCAGACCGCCAGGCCTGTTTTCGACAGCATCCGCAAACCGAACGCGCCACCGGGGCATCCACTCTCGCGAGCGAAACCCGACGAAGTCGCGAGACCCGCAATGCGGAAAGCTAAGCACAAGCGCAGACCTGAGACCTCGGGCGACGAAGAATCATGACCACCGCTGAGAACGCGCTCAATGTCGGACCTGCGTTTATTGACCGTGCGATCGGCTTTCTCACCCGCGACTACTTACCAAAAATTGAACGCTGCCTCGAACAGTTAAGTGACGAACAGATCTGGTGGCGCGCGAACGAGGAATGCAACAGTATTGGAAACCTGGTGTTGCACCTTTGTGGGAATGCGCGGCAGTGGATCGTGTGTGGTCTTGGATCGGAACCGGACACTCGGATACGAGATGCCGAGTTCGCGCAGCGCGACCCTATCGCCCGCGCAGAATTGCATCAATTGCTTAGATCGACGGTAGCGGACGTCGAATCCGTCCTGCTTAATCTTCCACCTTCAACGCTGCTCCAGAAGCGAACGATCCAAGGGAGCGAAGTCGAGGTTTTGGAGGCCATCTTTCACGTAACCGAGCACTTCTCGATGCACACCGGTCAGATCATTATGCTGACCAAGATTCTCACAGCGACAGATCTGCGCTTCTACGGTTTCGAAAACGGCGTGCCGGTACATCGCTGGCGTTGATTGCGATTGGTGTCCGTGTTTAATATAGCGCATCCGGCGAGTGGGATTCCCAGCCGGAGCTTTCATAAAGTTATTCTTACGCCCAAGGAGCAGAATCTCAATGACCTATGTCGTTGCCGAACCGTGCGTCAACTGTCGCTATACTGACTGTGCCCTCGTTTGCCCCGTCGATGCGTTCCACCTCGACGACGACATGCTAGTGATCAATCCTGAAACGTGTATCGATTGCGACGCGTGCGTTCCCGAGTGTCCGGTTGAAGCGGTCTTTGCCGAAGCCTCAGTTCCCGCCGAGTGGGCTAGCTTTACTCCACTAAACGCCGAGCGCTCGCTAAGCGGACTACCGACAATCAGCGCCCGGCTCGATCCGCTTTGCGAGTAGGCAACTGATGAAAGGGCGCACTAAGTGGCTTGTGGGTGGTCTGGCGATTGGTGCCGGAGCTGTCAGTGCAGCCGGCGCTTTACTGAAGAAGAAGAAAGTGCAACCGAAACGAATTGATGTTTGGGCGCGGCCCGGAATGCTGGTAACGTTCCGGGCCGAACTCATGCCCGGCCGCGATCGGCACGGACGTACGTTTCGCGTTAAAGAGTTGCTCCCGAGCGGTCGTGTTTCACTGCATGGCGTTGACGGTGAACACGCTGAAAAGGAGTTTGATCGGATTGACCTGGATCGGCCGCTTGAAAAAACCGGCGAGTTCCCGCCGCGGACTATCTGACAAGACCTACCACTGATAAGTCTTACCCGGCTCCATTACTTTCAAATTCGGAATCTGCAATGCGTTCAGTTGCTCAATGATCTCGTCGCGATAGGTGGGCTTGATATGCACGGCCATGATGTCGAGTCCGTTGTGATTGAGTTTCTTCAACTCCTCGCCGAGTGAAGCGGGCGTGAAATGCCGTGAGACCTCGGCGAGTTGGGCCATCCGGTTCGGGAACGACGCCTCGATTAGTAATGCATCAACGTGCGGTGCGTTGTTCAGCAGCGTCCAAAAGTCTTCCGTCTCCGCCGTGTCCGAACTAAACGCCACACTCTTCTTCCCATCCGAAACGATTAGACCAACCGTCGGCACGATGTGATTGACGGGCACTGCGGTGACCGTCAGATGGGCGACCGGAAACGGTTGGCCCACAGGAATCGGCACGTATTCCATCACTGGACCATAGTCATTCTTCAGATCGGAAAAACGCGGATAGACGTTCCAGTTGAACACGTCGCGCTCCATCAGGCTGATAACTTCCGGTGTCGCGTGGACGCGCATCGGTTGTTGCAACGTGGGATAGAGATCGTCGATGAAGATCGGGAGACTGGCGATGTGGTCCATGTGAGGGTGCGTAACGATGATGTCTCTGACTTTGGACCGTTGTTCGTTTGTGAGGGCAATCGCAATACTGCCGGCATCGACCGCAACACAGTCGTCTATTAGAAAGCAGGTCAGACGTTGTTCCGGCGTTGCGTGACCGTTCGCGTCAAACGTACTGGGTAAGAGTTGGATTCTCACGAGCTACCGGCTCTGCTGAAATGACTGCGCAGCCGGAGCCAAGTATAAGCCAGAAACGAAACCCCAGCGAGGACTAAAATAGTAATCGACGTTTCAAGCTAGCGCGGCCTTAACTCGTCTACCAATGCCCGCAACGCGTGCAAGTACGCTGCTTCCTGTGCAGCAGGGTCGTGCTTGCGCGAGTGAATGCCACGGGAAACACGACTGCGGTGGAACGCGAGCTCGCTAGCCAGTTGATTTAAGCGCCTACGGGTGCGCCAACCTTTCACGCCGGTCCTGGACAAGGCGTCGAAAGACGAACCCATCCGACCACTAATCGATCCGAGTTTCTCATATTCCTCGCGAGTGAAAAGACCGCCTTCGATTTCAGTGACGAGAAACTGTCGGACCACCTGGCCCTCGCGGCGCAACGACAACGCGATCACGACTAGGACGATCAAAAATGCCGGCACCATCACGACAATGTAAATAAGCAAGAACGCTGCGCCTCCACCCAACACGGCTGAAGCGTTCCAGAGACTGTGCATGAAAATCGCCATCAACAGACCAACGATCGGCGTTATTAGTTTTACCGCAGTGTTGTTCGATTGACGCGCCAAACCTAAACCGATTCCAGCAAGACTCGTAAACAGCGGATGTGAAAACGGCGCGAAGAATCCACGCACGATTACAGTCGCTGTCAGGATGCCGCCGCTTTGTGCCGCAGCGTTCCCGTAATAAAGAATGTTCTCAGTCATGGCGAATCCCAGCCCCGCCATCGACGCATAAACGATCCCATCCACAATGCCGTCAAACTCGTCCTTCTTCGCGAAAAAGAAGATGAACAGGATGAGCGACTTGCCGGCCTCTTCAACGATCGGCGCGGAGATAACTGCTGTCGAAGCCTCGCCCGCGTTTGCGTCTTGCGCGAGCATACTGATAGTCAAACCAAAAATCGTATTAAAGAGAAACGCGAAGAACGCGGCCACCAACGCACCCCAGAAAAACGCAGTGCTCAGCATCCACAACGGTTCGCCTTCGTAACGGTCGATCCACAACACCAGTACGACATATAACGGCACCGGTATCATCGCTGCGAGTAGGCCAAGAATCAGACCGATTGGCCCAGTCTCGATGCCGATTACCAGCAACACGAGCAAGCCGAGGATTGACGCGATCAGTATCGCCAGGATGCCCAGTACGATTTTGATCGCGCTGATTTGTGGCGATCTTTGGATCGCGACTGGTGTGAAGTTCGGATTTTGCGGGTTTGGAAAAGTCATCGTGCAACGACACCTTTTAGCGAGCGCAGGTCAACGCGCGACCGCCGTCAATCGAGTAGGTTCCACCGGTGATCCACGCAGCTTCATCGGAAGCAAGAAACAGCACGAGCGCGGCAATCTCTTCGGGCCGTCCGGTGCGACCGATTGGGTGTGTGCTCTTCGAATGCTCGAGAAACGCAGCATACGCCTCCGCGTTCATCCCGCCGCGCTTGTGAATCTCAGTAACTACGACACCGGGGTTCACAGCGTTCACCCGAACGCCTTTCGCCGCCAGTTCCAACGCGGCACAGCGCGTCAGTTGGTCCACTGCCGCTTTCGAAACACAGTACGCAAGGACGCCGGGGAAGGAACGTAGACCAGTGACACTGGAAACGTTCACGATGTTTCCGCGACGGTCGATCAAACTCGGCAACGCCTTTTGCATGAGTCGAAACACGGCGCGCACGTTGACGTTCATCATTTCGTCCCAGGCTGCCTGCGACGTGTTCTCGATTGTGCCAGCGCTGAGAAAGCCAGCGGCATTTACTAACACATCCAGGCCGCCGAAAGTGTTCAGTGCCTCGTCGATGACGTGATCTGCTTCAGTTTCGTTAGATAGATCAGCTCGGACCGTCAATGCTTCCGCACCGGCGTTGCGAATATCCTCCGCCACTTCTTTCAAAGCCTGTTCCTTGCGTCCGACGCAGACGATCTTCGCGCCTTTGTTCGCAAAGGCGAGGGCGCACGCGTGTCCAATGCCGGACGTCGCTCCAGTCACTACCGCCACCTTGCCGCTGAATTTTTTGTCGCTCATCTTGTCTGTTCCTTGTGAGTGCTTACGGATTTCCACGTTCGAAGGGATCATATATTGACAGGGCGATCCCAAAAAGCCGACTATTATGGCCTTGAGAGCCTTGTGAGGCCATTCCCCCCGGCACAATGCGCTTAACAATAGCGGTTTTGGGGTCCTGTGTGGTTGGCTAAGCCCGACCTGGAGGCGCTTGTTGGGACAGAACTCGGCAGATCACCTCTTTCATCAGAGTTCGCGATCGCGCTCGAGTGACGACTTTCGTGGCCGTCACGCGCGTGCCCGCATGCCTTCGAGCGCAGGATATCTGACGGCGGCGATCGTGATTGCGGCCGGGTTGTTTTTTCTACTTTGGTGGATGCTGGTACGCAGTGGCGACGAAGCACCGTGGCTGCCTGCGGGATTGGCCGCGAGCGTTGTCCTGCTCGTGGCGTTATCGGCCCGCGAAGTCGTGATGCGTCGAGCGTGGAATCGTTACCTTCTCGACAACGGCATTAATCAGAAACACACGCCGAGTCACTCATCGCACTCGAGTAGCCGCGGTCGCAGCCAGAAGAAGAGTTTTTCCGCATCGCTTAACTCCGCCGCTTTGCGCACCATCCAGAAACAGTCGACCGCAGCTGACCTGCCGGGCTCAACTCCCGAAGCACATCTCGAAGTGGCCCATCTGTGTCACGACTATTTATCGGGCACAGACGAGGCGATGAGATCCGGGAGTCTGGGTAGTGAAAAAGGCATCGCTATTCGCGCCGGTCAGGAACGTGTACGCGCCCTGCACAAACATCATCTGTTGACGTGGGCCAGGGGACACTCGCGCGCGCTCTTGTACGAGGCTCAGCCACGCGCGCGCACGTTTGACAAGATCGAAACTGCGAACAAGGCGCTCGAGTGCATCGACTCCGTAGTGCGGGTCTATCCAAACGAACCGGAACTCGAAGAATCGAAGGTTGCGATCGGCGAGTTTATCGCGTCGGTAAAAGTGGCCCATTGGGTCGAGCTGGCTGAACGTTCTGCGTTCAAGGGACACTATCGACGCGCGATCGATCGTTATCGCGACGCGCTTTTCTATCTAAATCAGGATGTGGTGAAGGAAGAAGTCAGAACGGCCGGCACTGAAAAGATTGAGCGCCAGATTGCGGAGTTGCAGTCACGGTTGAAGCCGATCAACCCGTCGCGCCATGACGCGGAGTTTCGCGAGGATCAATGATTGGTCCCAAGTGTCCACAGTGCGGAAGTACCCGCATTCGTAAGGGTTACAAGCGCACGCCCCTGCCGATGCGGCTGGTTGGCATCTACCACCTTTTGTGCGATAGTTGCAACTTACTTTTCACCGGTTTTGTAGTGCCCGGAACCTTGCACCGCCGGAGAAAACATCGCCGGCACAAGAAACTGAAAGCCACCGACTCGAGGTCTTAAGAATGAGCCCAAAACGACCGTTCACGATCCTTGCCATCCTGATCTGTGTTGTAGTTGGCGTGGGCCAGGGACAGCAGCAGACTTATGTGCTTGGTCCAGGCGACGTGGTGGAAGTCAAGGTGTTTGGTCAGCCGGATCTCAACGCCACTGCGCAGGTGGATGGTGAGGGGAACCTGAGTTCGTTGCCGTTTCTTGATGCGATCTCCGCCAAGTGTCGCACCGAAAAACAGGTGCAGAAAGACATAGCCGTCGCTTATAGCCGCTTGATCAAAGATCCGCAGGTGAGCGTACGTGTCATCGATCGAAAGAGCCGACAACCCGCCCAGGTTTCCGGCGCAGTGCGCACGCCGGGCAAGGTTCCGACGGAACGCAAGCTGCGTCTCAACGAACTGATCGCCGCCTCAGGTGGAATCACGGAAAAAGCCGCGGGCACGATCCAGATACTGCACACCGAATCGTTGCTGTGTCCTGGTCCAGGTGAAGAGGTCGAAGCATTGCCCGTTGCCGGGACAGCGATTCCGCTTCAGATCGTAAAGCTTTCGGATCTTCAAGCCGGATCGGTAAATCCGATTATCCGATCGGGCGATCTGGTTTTGGTGACTGAAGCCGTGCCGGTTTACATTACCGGCAGCGTGGTTTCACCGGGATCCGTAATGTTGACTGATCAACTCACGCTCAGCAAAGCACTGGGCATGGTTGGCGGCACGCGAAAGGAAGCGAAACTGTCGGAGATCAAGATCTATCGGCAAAAGGGAAACGCGCCGCAGCAGGTCCTCAAAGTCGATTTTGAGGCAGTGAAGAAGAGTCAGAACCCCGACATTTTTCTGCAACCGTACGATGTGATTGAAGTAACCGACACGGGCTTTTTGGATGGTGGGAACGTGCTGAAAGTCCTGGCCGGTATCTTCTTGAGAAGCACGCCGTTGCCGATCCCCTACGACTGAAATTTTTGAGATGAGGTTTGGAAAGATGAAGGTGAAGTTATCGTTGATCGTTGCAGTTGCGTTTGTGTTTAGCCTGGCGATGTTCGCCTCCGGACAGGAACAGCAACAACAGCAGAGTCCACCGCCGGCGCCGCAAGGTCCGTCGTCGCTGGACGTGCAGGGGATCAAAACGTATCTGCTTGGTCCAGGCGACGTGCTGGACGTTCGTGTCTTTGGACAACCGGAATTATCGAGCAGCGTGCAGGTCGACAGCGACGGCAACCTCAGTTCGTTACCGTTTTTGGAAAAGCCGATCGTCGCGAAGTGCCGCTCGGACAAGGACGTTCAAAAGGACATCACGGCCGCTTACTCGAAGTTCATCAACAACCCGCAAGTGAGTGTTCGCATTTCCGAACGCAACAGCCGGCAACCCGCGACTGTATTTGGCGCCGTGCGTCAACCAACTCGCGTTGAGATGAAGCGTAAAGTTCGCTTGAACGAGTTGATGGCTGTATCCGGAGGATTCACGGAGCGCGCTTCCGGCACGATTCAGATACTTCATACTGAGCCGTTGATGTGTCCGGAGCCAGGCGAAGAAAATCTCTCAGCTCCGATCGACGGTACGAGGATTCCGCTCAACATCATCAAGATTGCCGATCTTCGAACAGGGAAGGTCGAAGCCAATCCGGTCATTCGTCCTGGCGACTACGTGCTGGTTACCGAAGCTGAACCTGTTTACATCACCGGCAGCGTGATGTCACCAGGCGGCGTCTATCTTCGCGAGGATCTGATGCTCAGCCGTGCGCTCGCCATGGTCGGAGGCGCGCGCAAAGAAGCAAAACTGACGGACGTCCGCATCTTTCGTCAGGTTCCGGGCTCTGCCAACCAGCAAGTAATTAGTGTTGACGTGGCGGCGATTAAGAAGAATCAGAAGCCCGACGTGCTGCTTCAGGCTTATGACGTTATCGAAGTGCCCGAGGCGGGCATGTTCTCGTCGAGCCGTATTGGTCAGACGCTTGTAGGTGCGATTACCGGCGGTCTTTCATCGGCAATCACAAACACGGGAATGGCTCTGCCGAACCGCGTCATCTATTAAGTCGGTTGGTCACAAAAAAACGTTGGTAATTCGATCTAATAGTTAAAGAGTCATAAAGAATGAATCGAAAAACGCTGGCCGGCGATCGCCGGC
>Ga0079216_10000209_pt1 | contig 13183 bp, 13 predicted proteins | sample NCAS100_FD_77008 | JGI IMG/M metagenome (GOLD analysis project Ga0079216, IMG submission 77008) | Agricultural soil microbial communities from Utah to study Nitrogen management - NC AS100 | ecosystem: Environmental > Terrestrial > Soil > Agricultural land | place: USA: North Logan, Utah...
CAGGGCGGTCAGGGTGGCCGCGGCCGGGGCGATCGCGGCCCACGGCGCGACCGCGGCGACCGGGACCAGGGGAGCGAGTTCGTCGAGAACGTCATTGCGATCAATCGCGTGGCGAAGGTCGTCAAGGGCGGCCGTCGCTTCTCGTTCAATGCGCTGGTTGCCGTCGGTGACGGCAAGGGCCGCGTCGGCATCGCGACGGGCAAGGCGAACGAAGTGTCGGAGGCCGTCCGGAAGGCCGTCGACGCCGCGAAGCGCAGCATGGTGGACCTGCCGCGCACCGGCTCGACGATCCCGCACGAGGTGCTCGGCGCCCATGGCGCGGGCCGGGTCATGCTGAAGCCGGCGGCCACCGGGACCGGCGTCATCGCGGGTGGCCCGGTCCGCGCGGTGCTCGAGTGCGCGGGAATCACCGACATCCTCACGAAGAGCCTCGGCTCGAACAACCCGCACAACGTGGTGCGGGCGACGCTCGACGGGCTTTCCCAGCTCGTGAGCGCGCGCCAGATGGCGCGGGAGCGCGGCATCGAGGCCGACCAGATCGCGTACAAGCCTCGACAGGAGGCCTGACCATGGGCAGAAATCCCGTCGTGGGGCGGCAGGGCCCCCGGATGCACGCGGCGACGATCCCGTCCGAGAAGGACGCCGCGACACTCAGCGTGAAGCAGATCCGCTCGGGTATCGGGCACCCGGAGACGATGCGGCGGACACTCCGCGCGCTCGGACTTCGGCATCACCAGCAGACAGTCGTGCTGAAGAACTCGCCGTCGATTCAGGGCATGCTGTACAAGGTCCGGCACCTCGTCGAGGTCGCACCGGGAGGGAAGGCGTAATGGCGGACGAAAAGACGATCACGCTGTCGAACCTGCGCCCGGCGCGGGGCTCGACGCAGTCGCGCAAGCGGGTGGGCCGCGGTCCCGGATCCGGACTCGGAAAGACGTCCGGCAAAGGGCACAAGGGCCACAAGGCGCGGACCGGCGGCGGGACCAATCCGGGCTTCGAAGGCGGTCAGATGCCGATCTACCGGCGGCTGCCGAAGCGCGGCTTCACCAATCCGTTCCGGGTCGAATCGCAGGTGGTCAACATCGGCCAGCTCAGCAAGCTCGCGGCTACCGAGGTGACCCCCGAGACGCTGCATGCCGCCGGCCTCATCGGCAAGTCCGACGCTCCCGCCAAGCTCCTCGGCACCGGCGACGCGGACCGCGCGTACAGCGTGCGCGGCGTCGCGCTTTCCGCGTCGGCACGCACCAAGATCGAGGCCGCCGGCGGCACCATCGAATCGCAGGGATGAGGTTGTCCCCCGCCCACGGGATCTGACGCATGACTGCTGTACGTCCCACCTTCGCGGTCGATGAGGAGCTGAAGCGCAAGCTCTGGTTCACGTTCATCGCGCTGCTCATCTACCGGATCGGCGCGCACGTCGCCGCGCCGGGCGTGAACGTGCAGGCCCTCGCCGACTTCATCCGCAACTCGGGCGCCGCCGGATTCTTCGGCCTCTACGACACGCTGGGCGGCGGCTTGTCGCGCGCCACGGTGTTCGCGCTCGGCATCATGCCGTACATCTCCGCGTCCATCATCTTCCAGCTCGCCGGCGGCGTCGTGCCGTCGGTCGGCAAGATGCAGAAGGACGAGGAGGGCCGGAAGAAGATCACGCAGTGGACGCGCTACGCCGCCGTGCTGCTCGCGATGGCACAGGCGTACACCTACGCGCTCTTCACCGAGTCGATCCCGGGCGCCGTCGCCAATCCCGGGTTCCTGTCGCGCTTCATCATGGTGCTGACGCTCACCACCGGCGCGATCTTCGTGATGTGGCTCGGCGAGCAGATCACCGAGCGCGGCATCGGAAACGGCATGAGCCTGCTCATCGCCTTCTCGATCCTGCAGGGCCTCTGGCCCGGGACGCTCCAGCTCATCCAGTTCGTGGACGGGGGCATCGTCTCGCCCCTGGGCGCGGTGTTCTTCATCGCCGTCGTGATCGCGGTGATCGCCGCGACCGTCGCGATGACGATGGCGGCGCGGCGAATCCCCATACAGATACCGCGGAAGGTCATGGGCCGCGGCCGCATCCGCGAGGGCCAGAAGACGTTCATTCCGATCCGCCTCATCACGGCGGGCGTGATGCCGATCATCTTCGCCCAGACGATCATCGTCGTCCCCGGCACCATCGCGCAGTTCTCGAACAACGCGTGGCTGCAGGACGTCGCCGCGTTCTTCAACCCGGTGACGGGCGGATGGGCGTACAGCATCGTCTTCGCCCTGATGGTCGTGGTGTTCAGCTATTTCTACACGTCCATCATCTTCAACTCCGTGGACCTGGCCGAGAACCTGAAGAAGCAGGGCGGCTTCATTCCCGGCGTGAAGCCCGGCGCCAGCACGGCGGACTACATCGACGGCGTCCTTTCGCGGATCACCCTTCCCGGCTCGCTCTTCCTCGCCGCGGTCTCGCTGGTTCCGGTCTTCGTGTCGAACTGGGTGGGGGTGCAGGCGCAGTTCGGCGGCACGTCCGTCCTGATCGTGGTCGGCGTGCTCCTCGACACGATCGCGCAGATCGAGCAGCACCGCACGCTCCGGAAGTACGACGGCTTCATGAAGACCGGGCGGGTGAAGTTCCGCGGACGGCAGCAGCGATACATGTAGAGGGGTCGCGAAGGTCGCGAGGTCGCGGGGGGTCGCGGGAGCCGTTCGGTCGGCATCGCGACCCCCGCGACCATCGCGACCCCCTCCTCCCTCTCGACCCTCGACCCTCGACTACCACCATGGACATCCTCCTCATGGGCCCTCCCGGGGCCGGCAAGGGCACGCAGGGAAAGATCCTCGCCGAGCGGCTGGGGATTCCGAAGTTCGCGACTGGCGACCTCCTGCGCGACGCGGTGAAGCAGGGAACGCCGGTGGGACGCCGCGCCAAGGCCGTGATGGAGGCGGGGCACCTCGTGAGCGACGAGATCATCCTCGACGTGGTGCGCGACCAGCTCGCCAGTCCGAACGCGGAGCGCGGCGTGGTGTTCGACGGGGTGGTGCGGACCATTCCGCAGGCCGAGGGCGTAGAGGAGCTGCTCGCCGAGCGGGGCCGGCAGATGGACGTGGTGGTCTTCTTCGACGTGACCGACGAGGAGATCCTCTTCCGGCTGCAACGCCGGCGGGAGCTCGACGGGCGGGCGGATGACGATCCGGCGGCGGTTGCGGTCCGGCTCAGGGCCTATCGCGAGCAGACGGCGCCGGTGCTCGAGTGGTACGAGGACCGGGGCAGGGTGCTGCACATCCCGGCGGTCGGTACCGTCGGGGAGATCGCCGAACGCGTGCAGCGGGCACTCGAGTCCGAATGATCACGATCAAGTCGCCCAGGGAGCTCGAGAGCATGGCCCGCGCCGGCCGCATCGTGGCCGAGACGCTGGCGATGCTGCGCGGGATGGTGCGCGCCGGCCTCACGACCGAAGACCTCGACGCCGCGGCGGAGGAGTTCATTCGCAGCCACCCCGGTGCCGTGCCGTCATTCAAGGGGCTGTACGGATTTCCGAAGACACTCTGCATATCGATCGATCAGGAGATCGTTCACGGCATCCCCTCGAAGAAGCGTGTGCTCGAGGAAGGGAACATCGTGAGCGTGGACTGCGGTGTGTATCTCGAGGGGATGCATGCCGACTCGGCGACCACGATTCCCGTCGGCAAGGTGAGTGCGGCGGCCGAGCGGCTCATGCGAGTCACGCAGGAAAGTCTCGCGGCGGGAATCGCCGCGGCGCGCCGCGGGAACCACATCGGTGACATCGGCCATGCGGTGCAGACGGTGGCGGAGGGCGCCGGATTCGGGGTGGTGCGGGAGCTCGTGGGCCACGGGATCGGCGCGCGGTTCCACGAGGAGCCGCAGGTTCCCAACTATGGATCGCCCCGCCGCGGTCCGCAGCTCCGGAGCGGGATGACGATCGCCATCGAGCCGATGATCACCGAGGGGAACCCGACTACGCGCACGCTCGGCGACAAGTGGACGGTGGTGACGGCCGACGGCAAGCTGTCGGCCCATTTCGAGCACACGGTGGCGATCACGGACGACGGGCCGCGGATCCTGACGGCGGCCTGATACTCGTAACGGCTGGAAGGTGCGACACAACGCCGGACCCGACGTTCTCAGTAGCGATTCCCCGAGCTTCCTACCGCCGTACCGCCGTACCGCCGTACCGCCCTACCGCCCGGATCCGTGCCCCCGCTTCGCCAACACCGCGTCCACGTCCCTGTGGCCCGTCGGCGGCGTCACGCGGCCCGGCTTCGCCCCCGCGTCGAGCAGGGCCTCCATCGCCTCCGGTGAGCAGTATTCCGTCCAGTACGACTCCGTGCACGCCTTCACGCACAGCTCGAACGGGGTGCGGCCCTTCGGATCGGGCGCATCTACCGGCGAGCCCCGCTCGATGAGGACCTTGAGCACCGGAGTGCAGCACCGCCACGCCGCGATGTGAATCGGCAGCGTGCCGCTGGGCTCGTCCCAGTAGCCGTCCCCCTCGGTGAACGGCGCGTCGGGCGGGATGCCCATCTCGAGCAGCGCCACCACGCCCGCGGTGTTGCACGTTCCTGCGAAACGCGCCAGCAGGTTCCCACCCATCTGGCGAAGCTCCTCCCGCAATACGGGTTCCTCCCGCGCGATCGTCCTGCACGCGCCCAGGTCGCCCACAGCGCAGGCGTGAATCAGCCGGTCCACCCCCGTCAGCTGAACCGGGTGGCCCCGCCGCCGGAACAAGTCGAGGACGTCGCTCCGACCCTCCCGCGCGGCGCGCGTGATCCCGGTCATCCCGTTCACCTCGATGAGCGGGTTCGCTCCGTGCTCCATGAGGAGCTCGAAGATCTCGATGCAGTTGTCTCGCGCCAGTGCGTGGTGGAGGGGATTCCAGCCGCCCGCGTGGGTGTAGTTGGGATCGGCCCCGGCCTCGAGCAGGTACTTCACCCCGTCGTCGTGATGCCAGTCGTGTTTCCGAACCAGCATGAGGGCCAGGCTCTCCGGCGTGAGCCTTCCGGTCTCCACGATGACCTTGAGGTGGTCCAGCTCGCTCGTTTCGGGTGAGTGGTAGACGACCTCGACGTCGTTGGGGTCGGCGCCGCGGTCGATGAGCAGGCGCGTGAGACGGGCGTTGTGCGCCACCCCTGCGACGCCGTAGCCGACCGTCTCGAGCTCGCCGTTCAGCATGAAGCCGGTGTTCGGATCCGCGCCGGCATCGAGCAGTGCTGCCGCGGTCCGTTCGAACGCTTCGGTTCGCGACGTGTCAAGTCGGAGGTACCGGGACAACCCCAGGTAGTTGAGTCCGTCACCCCCGTACGGTGGGCTCTTCAGATGAACGCTGGCGGGATCGGCGGCGATGAACCGGCGAACCGCAGCCTCGTCGCCGAGAATCGCAGCGATGTGGATGTCGGCGCTCCGGAGCTCCGGATGCTCGGCGAGGATGCGCTCGGCCCCGTCGAGGGTGCCGTGCCAGATCGCCTCCTCGATGAATCGCTCGCGGATGCCCGTCATGGTTGGAAGCTGCGTTCCGGCGCGCGGTGGAGCAACCCGGCGACCCGTGCACGCCGGAAGCGCGCCAGTGATGCGCTATCCGGCCACGACCCGGATCATCCACGCGTGCATCGCAGCGTTGCCCGCGATCACTGCCGAATGCTCGACTCCGATGTCGCGGCCGGCGAAGTCGGTCACCTTGCCGCCGGCTTCCCGCACGATGAGGGCGCCCGCGGCGATGTCCCACGCCGACAGGTGCTGCTCCCAGAAGGCGTCGAACTCGCCGGCCGCGACGGAGACGAGATCGAGCGCGGCCGATCCCGCCCGGCGCATGCCGCTCGTACCGGCCGCGACGCGCGCGAACTGCTCCTGATACTCGGCGACACGGGCACCGTCCTTGAACGGATACCCCGTGCCGATCAGAGCCACTGCCGGATCATCGATCGCCGAGACGGCGAGACGGTGCGTGTCCCGCCAGGCGCCGCTGCCACGCGAGGCGTACGATGATGCGCCGGTCGGCACGTTGACGATCGCGCCGGCCTCGAGCACGCCATCCACGGCAACCGCCACGGATACCGCATACCACGGAAAGCCATGCAGAAAGTTGGTGGTGCCGTCGAGCGGGTCCACGATCCACGTAACTCCGCGCGGCTCGACGATCGGGTTCGACTCCTCCCCGATGAAGTGCGAGCCCGGCGTGCCGTCGAGCACGACCTCCGCGATGAGGCGCTCCGCCGTCCGGTCCACATCGGTGACGAAGTCGCGGTTCTGCTTCCGGCCCCATCCCACCGGGTCCACGGGGCGGTCCACCGACCTGATGTAGGCGGCCGCACGGTCGGCGGCGGCCCGGGCAAGATTCAGTAAGTCCAAGGTAGATCGTCGCTTGCGAGGCCGGAGCAGGATGGGTTAGCTTGCCGGGTCATGCCGCGCATATTCTCGGGGATCCAGCCGACCGGTGAGCTGCACATTGGCAACTGGCTCGGCGCGGTGCGCAATCTGGTTGCGCTCCAGGATCGGTACCAGAGCCTCATCTGCATCGTGGATCTGCACGCCGTCACCGGTGCGTTCTACGAGGCGGCGCTGCACGCGCGGCGCACCCGGGAGATGGCAGTCGGACTGCTCGCCTCCGGCATCGATCCTGCGCGGGCGATTCTCTTCGTCCAGTCGCACGTTCCCGCGCATTCCGAGCTCATGTGGCTGCTCAACGCAGTCACACCAGTCGGTGAGCTCGAGCGAATGACCCAGTACAAAGATAAGTCCCGGGAGCTCGAGAGCATTCCGGCCGGGCTGCTGAATTATCCGATTCTGATGACCGCCGACATCCTGCTCTATCGTGCCGATCTGGTCCCCGTCGGCGACGACCAGGTGCAGCATCTCGAGCTCGCGCGAGAGACGGTGCGTCGGTGGAACGCGGCGTATGGTGGTGGGGAGACGCTGCTTCCCGAGCCGCAGCCGCTCCTCACTGAGGCCAAGCGCATTCTCGGTCTCGATGGGGAATCGAAGATGTCGAAGAGCAGGGGCAACACCATCGGTGTCCTGGACTCGCCGGAGGAGATCTGGCAGAAGCTCCGGCCGGCGAAAACCGATCCGGCGCGGGTGACGAAGAAGGATCCCGGCACGCCCGAGATATGCAACATCTTCGACCTGCATCGCCACTTCTCTCCGCCCGAGACGGTGGACCTGGTGGCAGTGAACTGCCGTGGGGCGCGCTGGGGTTGTCTCGACTGCAAGCGCGTCCTCGCCGACAACATGGCGGCCACGCTCGCCCCGATCCGTGAGCGGGCGGCCGGACTCGACGCCGACCCGAGCATCGTGGATTCAGTGCTGGCGGAAGGCGCGGCGAAGGCATCGGCGCTCGCGGCGGGCACCCTCACGCTCGTGCACGACCGCATGGGATTTCTCGCCGCGAGCAGCCCGCGGCCGCTGACACGCAGCTAGCTCGGGAGGCCGAATGGAGAAAATCATCAAGGCCGCGGTCGAGCGGGGTGCGTCCGACCTGCACATTAAGGCGGGGGATGTGTTCCGGGCGCGGATCAACGGAAAACTGGTGCCGCTCACCAAGCAGCGCCTGACTCCCGACCAGACCCGGGCGATCGCCCTCAAGCTCATGGCGAGTGACGAGGATCGCGCTCGCATCGACCGGCTGCGCGACTTCGACTGCTCCTGGGGGATGCCGGGCGTCGGCCGCTTTCGCGTGAACCTGCTGCGTCAGCGGTCCTCGTTCATGATCGTGATGCGCGTAATCCCTTTCACCGTGCCGACCCTGGAATCGCTCGGGCTGCCCGACGCGCTCAGGCAGTTCGCCGATTCCGAGCGTGGGCTGCTGATCGTGGCGGGCGTCAGCGGGAGCGGCAAGAGCTCGACCATCGCGGCACTCATCCACTACATCAACACGACGCACCACCGCCACATCGTCACCGTCGAGAATCCGATCGAGTTCCTGCACCGCGATCTCAAGTGCTCGGTGACGCAGCGCGAGGTCGGGGTGGACACTGACAGCATCGCCGTCGGCCTGCATGCGGCGCTTCGCCAGGATCCGGACGTCGTCGTCATCGGCGACATCGCGGACCCCGAGACGGCAGGGACGGCGCTCAAGGCGGCGGAGACCGGCCGCCTCGTCATCGCCGCGCTCCCGACGCCCGATGTGGTCACCACGGTGAGCCACATTCTCGCCATGATTCCGCCGGCGGAGCGGGAGATCGGGCGGATGCGCCTCGCCGAGTCGCTGCGCGCGATCGTCGCGCAGCAGCTGCTGCCTCGCGTCGATGGGACGGGTCGCGTCGCGGCGGTCGAGATCCTCTCAGCAACCCCGCAGGTCCGCGCGTGCCTCCGTGACTCGGAGCGATTCAGCGAGCTGCCCGGGATCATGGCGGGAGATTCGGCGATGCAGACCCGCGAGCAGCACCTGAGGGAGCTGGTTCAGGCCGGCTCGATCGCAGCGGAAACCGCCGAAATCGGCGGCTCGGCGCCCCGTGGTGATGACCGGCGATCGGGTCGACGCGGCGCTCGCCAGGCCTCGTGAAGCGGGCACCGCCGCCGCGGCGGGCGCGCGGGCAGTCCTCGCGGAGGAACTGAGCGCGCTCGGATTCGACGTCGAAGTCCAGCGGTTCGCGTTCTCTCCCTCCTCTCTCAACGCCTTCCCGATTCTCGGAGCCGGACTCGGCTGGCTCGTGCTCGTCACGACGCCGCTGCTCCTGATCCCTGCGGTGCCGGCATGGGCCGCTCTCGCCGCGTGGGGGCTGGGGCTCGGTGCACTGCTCCTCGTGGTGCGCGGCGTGGGGCTCGGTTGGGGTGCCAGGGGATCAGCGCTCCGCGAGGACGCGAACCTCATCGCAACGCGTCCCGGCGGCGGTCCTCCGCGCCTCTGGATCGTGGCGCATACGGACACCAAGGCCCAGGGCCACTCGATGGCCGGCCGGCTGGTCGCCGTGTGGATCATGATCGTCGCCGTGGTCGCCCTGACCGGATCCGCCGTTGCCCGGCTCCGGGGACCGGTGTCGGCGACGTTGGTCGCCGGTGCTGCCGGCGTGGCGCTCGCCGCCGGAGTGCTCGCCATGCGTGGCCGGCTCCGCGGCCAGAGCCCGGGCGCTCGGGACAATGGGAGCGGCGTCGTCGCGGCGCTGGCGGCTGCGCGGCGCATCACCGACCCCGCCGTCGGCATCCTCCTGACGGGCGCGGAGGAGTTCGGTCTCGTTGGTGCGCGCATTGTGGCCACCACCCGCGCCGATCTCATCGCCGGCACGGAGGTCGTCAACATCGACACGGTGGACCAAAGCGGCGTGCTGGCGATCGTGAGCCACGACGCGCGCGGGCATCGCCTCGCGGAGCGTCTCGCGCCGGGCCTCCACTCCGAGTCCTGGACCGTCCGGAAGCGCCGCCTTCCACTCGGCATCTTCGTGGACAGCTATCCGCTGGCACGCGCGGGCGCTTCCGCCGTCACGGTGGCCCGTCTCGACTGGTCCACGCTCCGTGTGATCCACACGCCCCGGGACACCATGGACGGGCTGTCTCTGGAGACGGCGCGGGCGGTGGGTGCGGCCGTGGCCGATTGGGCGAATGGCTAAGCGACCCCTCGCGACCCGCGACTATTTGCCCTTTCCCCGCGTCGTCTCTACGTTTCCGCGAGGATTCACGAAGCCCCCACCCGGGGCTTTTTTGTTGTGCCGACGGAGCCGACATGTTCGACGATCGCACGGCGTGCGCAGTGGTCGTGGGGGCGCAGTGGGGAGACGAGGGGAAGGGGAAGCTCGTGGACGTGCTCGCCGAGCGCGCCGACTTCGTCGTGCGCTACCAGGGCGGCGCAAACGCGGGGCACACCGTCGTCATCGGGGACGAACAGTTCATCCTGAGGCAGATTCCGTCGGGGATTCTCCACCCGGGCGTGGTATGCCTGATCGGTAACGGCGTCGTCCTTGATCCCGAGACGCTGTTCGGGGAGCTCGACGGACTCGATCAACGCGGGATCCGGACCGCCGGACGGCTTTTCGTTTCGACCCGCGCCCACCTCGTGCTGCCGTACCACAAGCTGCTCGACGCCGCGAGCGAGAAGAGCCAGGCGATCGGCACGACCGGTCGCGGCATCGGTCCCGCGTACGAGGACAAGACCGGCCGGCGCGGTGTCAGGGTCGGCGACGTCGCGAACGTCGCGGTCGCGCAACGGCTGCTCGAGGCTCGCGTCGAGCGCGCGAACCGGATGCTCGAGATGATGGGAAGCTCCGAGCGCGCGTCGCTGGACGAGAATGTCGCCTTGCTCCAGCGGCTCGCGCCGAGACTCGCGAGGGCGGCGGCGGATACCGGCCTCATGATCCATCGCGCCCTCAGGGCCGGCAAGCGTGTGCTGCTCGAGGGCGCCCAGGGTGCGCTGCTAGACCTCGACCACGGCACGTACCCATTCGTCACGTCGTCCAACACGACTGCCGGAGGCGCCGCGGTCGGCGCCGGCATCGGGCCGACGGCCATCGACGCGGTGCTCGGGGTGGTGAAGGCATACACGACGCGCGTCGGAAACGGCCCGCTGCCTTCGGCGGCCGAGCCTGCCGATGACGAGCGGCTCCGAAAGCTTGGCGGCGAATTCGGAGCCGTGACCGGACGCCCGCGACGCTGCGGCTGGTTCGACGCGACCGTGGTGCGCTACGCCGTCCGCGTGAACGGTCTCACCGGCCTCGCCGTGACCAAGCTGGATGTGCTCGACACCTTCGAGCGGATCCCGGTCTGCACCGGGTACGAGCTCGACGGCGTTCGCTGCGATGAGTTTCCCGCTGAAGTGTCGAGCCTCGAGCGTGTCCGAGCCGTGTACGAGACGCTGGAAGGATGGTGCGCACCGACCAGCGCCGCGCGGACCCTGGCCGATCTGCCGAACGCTGCGCGCGAGTACCTCGATCGTATCGAGGCGCTGGCCGGTGCCCCCGTGCGCTATGTGAGCGTCGGTACGCGCCGCGACCAGATCATCGAAGTCTGACTCCCACCCACCGACTCGCCTGAATGGCCGACACCACCCTGATGGACAAGCTCGTCTCCCTGGCGAAGCGCCGGGGGTTTGTCTTCCAGTCGTCCGAGATCTACGGCGGGCTGGGGTCGGTCTGGGACTACGGACCGCTCGGCGTCGAGCTCAAGCGGAACGTGAAGGATCGCTGGTGGCGCGCGATGGTGCACGAGCGCGATGACATCGAAGGACTGGACGCGGCGATCCTGATGCATCCGCGGGTCTGGGAGGCCTCGGGCCACGTTTCGGGATTCACCGATCCGCTGATCGATTGCCGGCAGTGCAAGAACCGCTTCCGAGCGGACGACGCGCGCATCAAGGGCACGCCCGGCCAGCCGGACGGGCAGTGTCCCGTCTGCGGAAACCGCGGCACCCTCACCGAGCCGCGCCTCTTCAATCTCATGTTCAAGACGTTCATGGGGCCGGTCGAGGAGCAGGCCGCAGTCGTGTACCTCAGGCCGGAGACCGCACAGGGCATCTACGTCAACTATCTCAACGTGCTTCAGGGCTCCCGGCAGAAGGTGCCGTTCGGGATCGCGCAGATAGGAAAAGCGTTCCGGAACGAGATAACGCCGGGGAACTTCATCTTCCGCACGCGGGAATTCGAGCAGATGGAGATGCAGTTCTTCGTGAAGCCGGGCACGGACGCCGAATCGTTCGAGCAGTGGCGCGAGGCGCGGATGGCGTGGCATCACGGGCTCGGCCTCTCACCCGCCCGGCTCAGGTGGCATCAGCACGGCCCTGAAGAGCTCGCGCATTACGCCAGGGCCGCATTCGACATCGAGTACGAGTTCCCATTCGGCTGGAACGAGATCGAGGGAATCCACAACCGCGGAGACTTCGACCTCGGACGCCATCAGCAGTTTTCCGGCCGGAAGCTCGAGTACTTCGACCAGGCGGCGAACGAGCGCTACCTGCCCCTCATCGTCGAAACGTCGGCGGGCGCGGATCGCGTAACGCTCACCGTCCTGGTGGATGCATATCGGGAGGAAGAAGTCGAGGGAGAGACGCGCGTCGTGCTCGGCTTTCACCCTTCGCTCGCGCCGATCAAGGCGGCGGTGCTGCCGCTCGTCAAGAAGGACGGCATGCCGGAGCTCGCAGGCGCCCTCTACGACGATCTGCGCGCGCGCTTCAAGTGCTTCTACGACGACAGCGGCGCCATCGGGCGCCGGTACCGTCGCATGGACGAAGCCGGCACCCCGTTCTGCATCACGATCGACGGAGACACTGCCTCGGCGCGGACCGTCACGATCCGCCATCGCGACGCCATGACGCAGGACCGCGTTTCCCTCGACGCAGTGCGCTCCTGGATCGGGGAGCGCGTCCGAGGCTGACGGCGGGATGCGCATCGCGGACTTCGAGGCGATGGTGGTCAGGATGGCTCGGGAGGTTCCCGCCCAGTTCTTCGACGGCATCATCGAGGTGGTCGTATCGCCCCGGTCCGTTCCGCACCCGGAGCGGGAAGAGATCTACACGCTCGGCGAATGCGTCCCCGTCACGAACGAGCCTGCGAGCGGCGGGATCCAGAGCCGCATCGTGCTCTACTACGGCTCCTTCGCCGCGCTCGCCCGCCTCGACCCCGGCTACGACTGGCGCAGCGAGGCGTGGGAGAACCTCACGCACGAATTGCGACACCACCTCGAGTGGCGGGCCGATGCACCCGACCTTGAGGCGTTCGACCGTGCCGCCGAGCAGAACTTTGCGCGCGCCGACGGCGACCGGTTCGATCCCGCCTTCCACCTCGACGGCGAGCGCGTCGCCCACGATGTGTACCGCATCGACGACGACTTTTTCATCGACCGGGTCGTCCGCGCGCTACCGGCGAGCGTAGACCTCCGTTGGCACGGCAGGGGCTATCGGGTGCGCGTCCCGGCCGGCGCGACGCTTCCGGCGTACCTCACGCTGGAAGGCGTGTCGGAGCCACCGCCCGGCGAGCTGCTGCTCGTGCTCCGGCAGAAAGCCCGGCTCCGCGACCTTTTCCGGGTCCCCCCGGTCTTTCAAGCCGCTGCCGAAGCGTCTCCCTTGTAGATTTGCGGGACTTCCATGAGGACATCACGATGAAGCGGCTCGGCTCAATCTGGGCGGTCACGTTGCTCGCGTGCGGGGGGACGGGAGGCCCGCAGGCGGCCCCGGCACCTGCGTCGCCCACCGGCGCAGCCGCGGCGGCTTTCGATTATCGGCTGGGCATCTCCAGCGAGTCCGGCGACATCGTTACGTGGGTGCGTCCCGGTCCC
>Ga0079216_10000214_pt1 | contig 13058 bp, 7 predicted proteins | sample NCAS100_FD_77008 | JGI IMG/M metagenome (GOLD analysis project Ga0079216, IMG submission 77008) | Agricultural soil microbial communities from Utah to study Nitrogen management - NC AS100 | ecosystem: Environmental > Terrestrial > Soil > Agricultural land | place: USA: North Logan, Utah...
AGGAAGCAGGAAGCAGGAAGCAGGAAAGGAACGAGACGTCAGACCTAAGTCTGCGATTCAGCTCATGGTGTGCGGTTTGCGCGCACTCTACTGACGATTTCTGCGCACAATCGAATCGCTGCGATCATGCTGGATGCGTCGGCAATCCCCTGCCCCGCGATGTCCAACGCAGTACCGTGGTCGGGCGAGGTCCGCGGGAACGGGAGGCCGAGCGTGACATTGACCGCGCTCCCGAACGAAGCAACCTTGATCGCGGTCATCCCCACATCGTGATACGGCGCGATGACGGCATCGAATTCCCCCCGCATCGCTCGCACAAAAACGGTGTCGGCCGGGAATGGACCCAGTATCCCCGCTTTCTGCGCCGCGGGGCGCAAGATCGTGTCGTCTTCATTTCCGAAGCGCCCGCCGTCACCCGCATGAGGATTCAACGCGCATAACGCGATCCGCGCGTTCTCGAGGCCGAACCACGACGCCAGGCCGGCCCGTGTTATGCGGGCCGTGCGCTCAATGAGGTCGGCGCTGAGCACGCGTCCCACCTCGCTCAATGGAATGTGCGTCGTGGCAAGCACCACCCGTAAGCGGTCCGAGGCGAGCATCATGACGGTCTGCGCTCCCGCCAGCGACGCGAGCATCTCGGTGTGGCCTGGATACGAGTAGCCGCCCGCCAGAAGCGCGGACTTGTCTATCGGCGAGGTAACGATGCCGTCGACTTCTCCGGACAGCGCCATGTCCGCAGCACGTTCGATGGCAACGCCGGCCAGTTCTCCCGCGAGCGGTGTCCCACCATGCGGCAACCAGGTGCCCGTCGCGGTGTGCGGCATAAACACCGTTCCGGTCGGTCCGACGACATGAAAATCGGCAATGTCGCTGACAGATGGATCGGCGAGCGCGCTCGCCGTGACCTCGGGACCGATGCCGCGCGGATCGCCTAACGTGATGGCGATGCGTGGTCGGTGCGTCGCATCACCTCGCCGGCCGCCATGCTGTGCCGGAACTGCTCCGGCGCCAGGCGCCGGCCGCATGGGTCAGGGACCCCTGCTGAGGAACGGCTCGACCGGATATGTGCGAACGTACGTCTCACGCTTCAGCTGGTCGAGCAGGCGGCGGAACGACCGTTCCTGCGACAACTGCTGGCGCATCCGATCGCGAACTTCCTCAACGGTATAGTCCCCGGCTTCGATCACGTCGGTCAGCTGCAACACCACGAACTTCACGACGCGATTTGCATCGGGGATCGAGAACGGGCCAACGAATTCGCCCTTCACCTTTGTGCCGATCGCGGTGCGATACGATTCCGGCAGTTGCTCGCGCGGGAACGGCTCGAGGCTGCCCTCGAATTCATCGCGGTCGTGATAGCGCTTGGACAGCGTGTCGTACGGAACGCCGGCGCGCCACTGCTGGAGCGCGCTGTCGGCACGGGCGCGGGCCTTCGCGGTGTCCTCAGGGGTAAACTCCGGCTTGATGAGAATATGCCGCGCCTTCACCTCTGCAGGTTTGGCGCGTTCGACCTTGATGATGTGGAAGCCATACGGCGTAAGGACGAGCGGACTGACCTGGCCCGGCGCCAACGCGAACATCATCTGCTCGAATTCCTGGACCAACTCGCCGCGCCGATTCCAGCCAAGGTCTCCACCGAGTTCCTTCGACGCCGAATCCTGTGACTCGCGACGTGCGACCTGTTCGAAGTCGGCGCCACGACGAATTTCGGCGAGGAGCGACTCCGCTTTCGCGCGAGCGCGATCGAGCGCCTGTTGCGACGCCTGCGGCGCGATCACCAGCTGCCTGAACGTGACGGCGGGCGGCCGCTTCGGGAATTTGGCCTTCTCGCGCTCGTATGCCTCGTTCACATCCACGTCGCTGACGGCAACGCGGACCATCTTTCCTTCGGACTGATACTTCTGCACCAGACGACGCTGCATCTCGCTCTTCCGCGCCTGTTCCGTCATCCACCTGCGGTACTCCTCCTGCGTGCCGAATCCGGCTGACCGAAGTTGACGCAGGAATTCCTGATCACTGGGGAACTGGCTGCGGATCTGACCGACCTGACGCTCGACGGTCTGGGCGAGATCGGCGTCCGCGACAGTGATGGACGTATCGCCGGTGGCGCGTTGCAGCAGAATCTGTTCGTCGATCAGGTTGTTGAGGATGTTCTTCGCGAAGTCAGCCGCGCCAGCGGAGTCCTGTGGCAGCTGTGCCCCTCGCGAACGCTCCTGACCAATGACTTCCAGCACTTCGGTCCAGAGAATCGGATGCGTCCCGACGATTGCCACGATGCCATCCGTTGCCTGTGGCGGGCGTGCTTGCGCCGCCGCAGGGAGTGCGACCACCACGGATAGCAGGGTCAGCGCGATTCGATTCATGGTCAGTAAATACCCCGGTAGACGCCGTCAGGATTCGTGGACCTTAGCGCTTGGGCGCACCGCCCCCTCTGCCTGTATCAGGCATCGGCACCGCACTCTTTGGTTGCGAGGAAGCCTTCGACGAATCAGCCGCCGATCGTGCCTTCTGGGCCAACTCGAGTGCGCGGGTGAGACCGGCCTGCTTGACCGAACCGTCGTACTTGTCACGCAGTGCTTCGGCGACAGGTGCTGGAACGTCGACGTAACTCTCCTGATTCTGAAGCAGACGGCTCATGTATCCGTCAATGCGGGCCGCCGCGAGGCGCTCCTTCTCGGCCGGTGTTTTCGCGCTGTCGGCGAGTAACTCCGGCGAGATGCGTAAGCCGGCCCAGACATTCCTGACCACGCCCTTGAACGCGGTACGGATGTTATTGAGCTCAAGGCTGTCCACCTTGATGCCGGCGCTATCGGCCTGCTGCACCATCAACTCGTTCATCACCACGATGCTTTTCACGAGCTGGGGGATGATTGAGTCGGGGTATGTTGGCACCTGCTGACGCATCTGCTCGCGCTGCTGCGCTGGCAGGCCGTTGAAGAACTGGGCAGCGTCGGCGGCGGTGAAGTTTCCACCCACAAAAGTGGCAATCGTGGTCCGATCATCCTTGTGAGCCTCGAGATCGGCCAGGACTTCCTTCATCACCTTTGGCGCATTCGGCTTCACGTCCACCTTCTTCGCCGTCATGAGCTGCTCGACGTACACGCTTTGCGCCGTCTGCCGCAGCATCCCCTTGTACTGTGCGTCGAATTGTTCGCGTACTTCGGCGTACGTGCTGCGGCGGACGATGTGGTAGCCGTGCTCCGTGCGCACGAGCGGTCCAATTTCACCTGGCTTCGTCGCCTGGACCCCGCGGGTAAAGTCGGCAATCATCTGCTGTGGTGCGAAGACGCCGAGGTCACCGCCCACGTCCTTTGTGCCATCGGTGCCGTGCTGTTTGGCGAGCGCTGCGAAGTTCTGCGTCGTCGCCGTCTTACGGATTGCTTCGGCACGACGCATGATCGAATCACTCCCACTGGCTTGCTGCGCCGCGGGAACCTGGAACAGGATGTGTCGCGCGGCGAGGAGATGCCCGGCGTTGTACGCGGCTTCGAGGTTCGACGTATCGATCGCCAGGCGCTCCTCAAGCATCGATTGCCAACGCCGCGTCTTGGCTTGAGCGTAGACGGGAGCCATGGCCTTGTCGATCAGCACCGTGTCCACCAGCGAATCGCCGACGGACGCCGCCTTTGCCAGAAGCTGGTAACTGACCCAGGCCCTTGAGATGAGTTCGAGGTTCTCCTTGCTGAGCGGGATTTGCGAGGGGCCCAGCCAGTCGGCGAGTTTCTGCACCGAGAGCTCCTGCTTTTCGGCGCGCGCGACGACGTCGACGTGAGCGGTCATCGCTTCTTTCAGGCCTTCGCAAGCCGTGACGAAGACAAGGGCGGCGAGGGCCGCGATACGAGCTTTCTGCATGATGATGATGGCGATTGGCGGATGGGCGACTGGCGATCAACGAACGGAAAAAAAACTCACGCAACCGAGCGGTCCGGGACTGCACCCAGCGACTGGAGTGCCCTGACCAGGCCGTCCAGGATCCCCGACCCACCAAGCCGCGTGAGCTTCAACGAGAGTGGGTGCGCACGCCGGATATCGGCGCGGAACTGCACTTCGTGAAACGCCGCTTGCAGCCCCTTCAAACGGGGCATCGCGGTGTCACGAAAGGTAATACGGGCTTCCTCGCCATGCACGAGGATGCCCTCGATCCCAAGCCGTCCCCCCAGCGCACGCAAGCGGGAGACAGAAAACAGGTTCTCAGCCGGTGGCGGAAGTGGGCCAAACCGGTCACGCAGTTCGTGCCGCAGCTCATCGATCGCGGTGATGTCAGGAATGGTAGTCAGCCGGCGATAGACGTCGAGTTTCGCTTCCTGTGACGTGACGAAATCATCAGGGAGATACGACGGCTGGTCGAGCGAGACATCGGCCGGGATATCCCGCGGCGCCGCCTCGCCCGCCTGGACCCGGCGCACCGTCTCCTCGAGAAGACGGAGGTACAGGTCGAATCCGACCGCCGACACGAACCCCGACTGCTCGGGGCCGAGCAGGTTCCCCGCGCCGCGCAACTCGAGGTCCTTCAACGCAACGCGGTAGCCCGATCCCAGCTCGGTGTGGTGCTCGAGCACCTGCAACCGGCGTTCACTCTCCTCGTCCACCGCGTCAGGCACCATCAGGTAGCAATAGGCGCGCCGGTGCGAGCGGCCCACGCGACCGCGCAGCTGGTAGAGCTGCGCCAGGCCGAAGTGGTCGGCGCGGTTCACGAACATGGTGTTCGCGTTAGGCACGTCGAGCCCCGACTCCACGATCATCGTCGACACGAGGACGTCGACCTCCCCGGTCACGAAGCGGCGCATCACGTCCTCCAGGTATCGCTCGGGCATCTGCCCGTGCCCGACGTCGACGCGCGCCCGCGGCGCGAGCCGCTTCACGTGGTCCGCGACAGCGACGATGGTCTCGATGCGGTTGTGGACGAAGAACACCTGGCCACCGCGGTCGAGCTCGCGCGCCACCCCTTCCGCGATCAGCGAGTCATCCCACGGCTCGACGAACGTGAGCACGGGTGACCGGTCACGCGGCGGCGTCTGCATCAGCGTGAGGTCACGCAAGCCCGCGAGCGCGAGGTGGAGCGTCCGCGGAATCGGCGTGGCGGTCAACGTCAACACGTCGGTCTCGAGTCGGAGCTCCTTCAACCGTTCCTTGTGCTTGACGCCGAACCGGTGTTCCTCATCGACAACGATCAGGCCGAGCGCCTTGAACGTGACGTCCTTGCTCAGCAAGCGGTGCGTGCCGATGACAACGTCGACGGTTCCGTCGGCCACGCCCGCGATCACGGCGGCCTGCTCAGCGCTGGTGAGGAACCGGCTGAGCGTTGCCACTTTGACCGGGAAGTCAGCCAGCCGATCTCCAAACGTTCGTGCGTGTTGTTCGGCAAGAATCGTGGTGGGCACGAGCACCGCTACCTGGCGTCCCGATTGCACCGCCTTGAACGCCGCGCGAATGGCAATCTCTGTCTTGCCGTAGCCGACGTCACCAACGAGCAGGCGATCCATCGGTTGTGGACGTTCGAGATCGCGCTTCACATCGTCGGTCGCCTTACGCTGATCCGGCGTGTCTTCGAACAGGAACGACGACTCGAGCTGCTTCTGCCACGGCGTGTCAGGCACGTGCGGCGGGCGGGACGCGATGCTGCGACGCGCATAGAGCTGGAGCAACTCGTCAGTCATCTGCGTAATCGCGGATTGCGTGCGATCCCGCTGTGTCTTCCACCGGCGACCGCCGAGTTTATGGAGGCGCGGTGGTGGTGCGTCGTCGCCGGCCGATGGAGCGGCGCGATACCGCTCGATCTGGTCCAACCGGTACAGTGGAACGTTGAGACGGTCGCCGCCTTCGTACTCGATGACCGCGACTTCGACGGTGCTTTCCCTGACGAAGATTTTTTCGATGCCGCGATACAGCCCGACGCCATGCTCGAGGTGGACGACGAAGTCGCCCGGCTTGAGCGCCGTGACGGTTTCGAGTGCCACACCGGCGCCGTATTTCCGCGTGCGCCGCAGGCGGCGGTCGCGGCGGAAGATTTCGTGGTCGGTGAGGACCCGAAGACCCTGGCCATGGGGCATGGGGTATGGGGCACCGGGTGCCTCGAATTCGGTCCCGGCACCCCGCGCCCCATGCCCCAGGCCCGGTGGCAGAATAAACCCGCCATGCAGCACCCCGATCGTGATCGCCGCCGGACTCGGTGACCATTCACTCTCGTTGAGCAACTCTTCGAGACGTTCCGCCTGGCCGGTGTTGTCGCAGAGGATGATGGTGGGCGTTCCGTCCCGCACGACGCGGCGTAACAGCTTGACGTCGCGGCTGATGGACTCGGGTTCACGTGTCGGAAAGACCAGCACGTCCCGCTCGTTATGCGCATCGCCGATGGCGATACGGGCGAACGTGCCCAGGGAGGCGACGACCGCCGGGGGCGGATCGAAGAGCAGGTCGCGGGGTGGCGCATCCTCACCGCGACGGCGCGCCAGTTCCACGTGATGCGCGGCCTCGTCCCAGGTACGATTCACCTCCGGTTCGAAGTGACTCTCGTCAGGCAGCACGAGCAGCGTATCGGGCGGCCACAATTCAGCCAGCGATCGCCGTTCGACGCCTTCTTCGTCCGATGACGCGGCCGCTTCCGCCGGCAGGATCAGCGCCAGCTCGGCTTCGCGCACCGACCGCTGGCTGAGCAGGTCGAAGTGACGCAGGTCGGTGATCTCGTCGCCCCAGAATTCCATGCGGACGGGATCGGTCATCCCGAATCCGTACACGTCCACGATGCCGCCCCGCACGGAGAACTGCGACACGTCGTCCACCATCGGGACGCGCGTGAACCCGATGCGCTCGAGGTGTGTCGCGAGGTCCTCGGGGCGCCTGACGTCTCCCTTGCGCAGTTCCAGTCGCGACGCGACCAGCGCCTTCGGGACATGCGAGCGTTCCATCACCGCGCGCGACGTCGTCAGGAGGATGTGCACATCGCTGCGCATGAGCCGTTCGAGCGTCTCCACGCGCTCACCAGCGATTTCGGTGTGCGGCTCGACCTCACCGAAACCTTCCCGTGGAGGGTACAGCGCCACTCCAGCGTCGCCCATGAGCACGGCCAGGTCAGCCAACCAGCGTTCGGCATCGCTGACCGCGTCGCTCACGACCACGATGAGCCGGCGCGGCAAACGCCGCGCCAGCGACGCCACCAGCACGGCGTCGGTCGAGCCGGCGAGCCCGGCGACCACCCGACGCTCGCCACGGCCCGGAAGCTCGGCGACCAGGCGCCGAAAGGCGGGGAGCGACTCGAACGCTCCGAGAATTCCTTCCAGCGCCATCAGGCCGCCCGGCGCAATCCCTGCGGCTCCGCCTGCCTAACGATCATCATCTCGCCGACAAGGCAGGCCAGCGCCAGCAGGAGCAGCAGCGCCTGCAGCGGCCGCTGCGCCGAGGCGTCGAACGCGTGCCGAGGAATGTCCGCCGGATCGGTGGCGATGATGACGTCATCGGCGCGCAGGCGTCCCTTGAGCTCCGTGGCACTCAGCCGGTCGAGCCGGGATTCCTCACGCTCGGGGTTCACCACGAGCGCGCCAACCCGGTCATCACCGCGACGCAGGAAGTACACCCCGGCGCGCGTCGGAGCCGTCGGCTGCGAGCCGACGGCGAGCACCTGCGAGTCCCCTTCGAATCCCGTGATCCCCGCCGGAAGTCGAATGGGCGCGCCGGGTTCAGCACGCAGAAGACTCGACCCCTCGCTCGTCAGGTGCTCCGATAACATCGACGACAACCAGGGAAGAAACGGCGCGCGAACGGGTAGCGACGAGGCCTCAGCGGACATCGCCGAGCCGACCAGTACGTAACCCGATCCGGCCACGATCCAGGGTTCGCCCGACGCCGTCGCCAACGTGTCGGATGGCGCGGCCCCGCCCGTGCTCATGCGAAGCGGGTAACGCACCCGGACAGGCGTTCCCTCCACGTCTTCGCCGCGCGCAATCGTTTCATCGCGACGCACTTCACCCAGTCGCCAGGGAATTCCCAGCCGCTCCAGGTTCCGGTTCGCCGCCCCCATGCGCACTGGATCCGCGGGCGCAATGAGCAGCGCCGGCAGCCGGGTCACTTCGTCGACCGCAGCGATCTCGATTCCCGGGCCGCGCGTCACGAGCGTACTCTGCACCAGGGCGTCGACAGCCTCGCGTACGAACAGCCCGGCGCCGGGGAGGACGTTCACGGCCGGCGCATCGCCAACCCAGACCGCGAAGTACCGCTCGTCGTCGCCCCGCAGCTCGTCAGGCGCGAGGTCCACTGCCCCGGCCACCCATCCGCGTTCCGACGGTTCGAGCCGGACGACCTGTTCGTCGCTGCCGCGCAGGAGGCCGCGCGCCGTCGTGCGTCCGCCTAACGTGACGCGGTAGGTCACCGAATCGGCGCCCGACGCGCCGACCAGCAACGTCCCCTTCGGGCTCCAGCGGGCCGGCCGGGGTTCGGCCATGGTCACCGCTCGATTGTAGGGCGCGACACCCGTCGGGGCGTACGCCACTACCCGCACGCCACCTAACGAGATATCGCCAGGCCACTGCGAAGCCTGGCCGTCGGTGAGCACCACCACCGTGCTCGTCGACAGGCCGGCGGCGAGCGCGACGCCGGCCGCATGCGTGATCGCGCCCGTCAGGTCGCCGCGGCCGCCGAGGGGTTCGACGCGGTCGATCGCATCCAGCACGGCGTTGCGCGCGCCGCCCGTGACCGCCCGATCGGCAGTCACCAGCCAGGTCTGGTCGTTGCTTTCGGCGCCAGACACGACCGATTGCGCCACCGTTTTCAAACGCGAGAGCAGCGGGCTGCCATCGACGATGGCTCCTGTGCTCATCGTGTTGTCGACGACCACCACCAGCGCGGTCGGAACGTGACCGGAGCCGAGGAGGGCGGCGATCGGCCGGGCCGCGGCCAGCGCCAGGAAAAGCAACGCCAGGGTGCGCAGCAACATGAGCAGCATGTTGCGCAGCTTGAGGCGCCGGACGTTTTCCTTTTCGGCGCGCAGCAGGTAGCGCGCGGCGGGAAACTCGCGGCGGATATCGATGCGACGGCGCAGCAGGTGCAGGAACAGCGGCACCGCCACTGCCGCGATCAGGCCCAGCCAGATTGGAGCGAGAAAGTTCACGGCAAGCGTTGTCGCGTGGCGAACGCCCTGCGCAGCGGAACGCCGAACGGTGAATCCGTCCGGATCACCTCATAGCCGGCGCCGAGCGCGGCGAGCCGCTGCCGCCATTCCTCGATTGCATGCATGACCGTCGCCGAGTACGCCCGACGCACATCCGAAACCGTGGCCGTCACTTCGAGCGTGCTTTCCGGATCGTAGAAGATCGCCTCGCCGCGCGAGTCGAGCTCCAATTCCGACGGATCCATGATGTGGAGGACCGTCACCTGGTGGCCGGCGGCGCGTGCGACGCGCAGCGATTGCTCCATCTGGTCCTGGTCGACCAGCAGGTCCGAGAGCAGGATCACGATGCCGGGGCGCCGAATCAGCTTCGCGGCCTGCTGCACTCCTTCCGCCATCCGGGAATCGGAGCCCGCACCCGGTTCTTCGAGGGACCGCACGATGCGGCGCCACTGCATGGTCCGCGCTCGCGCGGGAAGGACCGTGCGCAAGCGATCGTCATACCGGACCAGCCCAACCGCATCGCGTTGCCGGATCAGGAGTAACGCGATGGCGGCGACCACCTGCTCCGCATAACGAAGCTTGGTCAGTCGTTCGGGCGACCCGCTCCAATCCATCGACTTGCTGACGTCCAGCACGAGCGCCGCGCGCGTATTGGTTTCTTCCTCGAACTGCTTGACCATCCATTTGTCGGACCGTGCCACTACTCGCCAGTCGATGAAGCGAAGGTCGTCCCCTGTCTGATATGGGCGGAACTCCGCGAATTCGACCGAGAAACCTTTCCTGGGCGAACGGTGTAGGCCGCTAAGGAAACCGTCCACAACCCATCGCGCGATAATCTCGATCCTTCCAAGCGATGCCAGCGAGGCTGGATCAATCAGATCGGCGCGAGTCGGAGGGGCTCCTGTTGTGGGGGGCATGGGAGGCGGAAGGTAGGGGGCGTGCTGAGTGGGGTCAAATGCCTTCCGCACACGAAGATACCGTGGTTCTGGCACTCATAGATGACGTCGTTAGTTTCCTCGGTAGCCGGTCGTCATTCTCTTGTCGCGGCTCACATGATCCGCGGTTTTCCGGTCGGAGGCATTATGGGTAAGACCTTGTTCCTCACGGGCGCGCTCGCCCTCGTCGCGTCGGCATTACCGGCGCAGACCGTCCGATGGAACGATCGACCGACTGCCGCGTGGCAGGACCAGGCGCCGCGCGTGAAGCTCTACATCGAGGGTTCGCGGGCCGTGTCGTACGGCGCGCCGGTGGCTCTTCGCTTCCAGGTGAGCGACAACGCATACGTCACCGTGGTCCGCGTCGACGACGATGGCCGCATGACTATTCTGTTCCCGTATTCGCGGAACCAGCGCGCGGCAGCGCGCGCCGGGGTTCTGCATTACGTGCGCAACCCGCGGCTGGGAGGCACCATGTCCTTCGTGTCGACCGATCGGATGAGCGGGTATGTGTTCGCGGTGGCCAGTTATGCGCCGCTCGACTTCTCGCAGTTCGAGAACCGCGACTACAACAACATGGGCGGTTGGAGTCGGTTCACCATGGCCAACCGGTCAATCGCCCGTCGCCCCGACGTGTTCATCGACCGGTTCGCGGCGGCGGTGTTGTGGGACCCGAGTACGCCGTATGACTACGACGTCGATTATTACCACGCGATCGGATATCAGGGCGGGTTCAACACCTTTGCCATGTGCGCCGCCGGCGGCTTCTCGAACTACGTGGGATGGCGCACGTATCTGGCGCAGTTCTCGACCTGGGACCGCCTGGCCTACCCATGGGCGTTCAACAGCATGTGCGGCGACATGTACTACCAGCTCCGCTGCTACTCCTCCGTGGCGCTCTACGGCTATTCATCCTGCTCGGGAAGTCACATCGCGTACCAGCCCCCGACGACACCGACAGGGGGGCAGCCCGGCGACAGCACGGTGCCGGTGCCTAACGAAGGCGTGGTGCGAGGCGGGTTATTCGCGCCCACACCGGTGCCCATCATTCCAGCCGGACCTGAACCGCCGCCTGTGGAACGCCTGGCGGGCAGGTTCGACCAGATCGGCGGTGCCGAGGACCTGAGCGGCATCACGTCGATTCCGCCGCGCGCGACGCGCAAGATGAAGGAAGAGGATGCACGTCGTGCATCCGGCGGAACGTCGCCGAGTCGCACCGCATTCGACGGCGCCGCTTCGGATAAGCAGAAGACGGGGACCGCGGTGGCCGACGCGCCGGAGCGGATCCAACCGCCTTCACGCGAGCCGACCAAGTCCAAGGCGACGGGTGAACCACGTCGCGAAACGGGTTCGAAAGCCGGTTTTGGATCGAATACTGGCCGCACTTCGGAACCGCGTTCGAGCGGCGTGGATCGTGTCAGCAACACGCCGAAAAGCTCGGCAGGAACGGGCAGCGCGGCAAATCCGCCCTCGATCAAGAGCGCGCCGGCAACCGAGAAGAAGAAGCCGCCTCAAAACTAGGCCAGAGGTCAGAGGCCAGAAGCCAGAAGGCGAAGCGCCCCGGGATCTCCCGGGGCGCTTTTGTTTCATCGGAGGGAACGTCGGGCCGACTATACTTCACGCAGCCTCGGCGGTCATTCAAATCAAAGTCACTAGTCACGAGTCACGAGATTGAAGCTCCAGCAGATCCGCAACTTCTGCATTGTCGCGCATATTGATCACGGGAAGTCGACGCTGGCCGATCGGTTGATCGAAGTCACCGGCACGCTCGAAAAACGTGAGATGAAGGAGCAGGTCCTCGACACGCTCGACCTGGAGCGGGAGCGGGGGATCACGATCAAGCTCAACGCGGTGCGGATGCAATACGCAGCGCGTGATGGCGAGTCGTACGAGCTGAACCTCATCGACACGCCCGGACACGTCGACTTCACCTACGAAGTCTCGCGATCGCTGGCGGCCTGCGAGGGCGCCATCCTGGTCGTCGACGCATCGCAGGGGATCCAGGCCCAGACGCTGTCGAACCTGTTCCTCGCGCTCGACGCGGGCCTCGAGATCGTCCCGGTGCTGAACAAGATCGACCTCCCGGGCGCGGAACCCGAGCGCCGCAAGCAGGAGGTGCACGACCTGATCGGCGTCGACCCCGACGACATCCTCCTGGTGAGCGCGAAGGAAGGCAAAGGGATCGACGAGTTGCTGGAAGCAATCGTCCGGCGGGTGCCGCCGCCACGCGGCAATCCCGAGGCTCCGCTCCGCGCGCTCATCTTCGATTCGTATTACGACCGGTATCGTGGTGCGATCCCGAGCGTGCGCGTCGTCGACGGCGAGCTCGTTCCGGGCATGCACATCACGTTCGGCGCGAACGATGCGCAATACGAAGTCGCGGAAGTCGGCTACCTGCAGCTGCGCCAGGTGAAGGGGCAGAAGCTCACGGCGGGTGAAGTGGGCTACGTGCTGGCCAACGTGCGTTCGGTCGCCGAAACGCGGGCCGGGGACACGATCTTCGACGCCGACAACCGGGCGACCGAGGCGCTCCCCGGCTACAAGGACGTGCACTCGATGGTGTTCGCGGGCATCTATCCCACGGACACGACGCAATACGAGAACCTGCGCGACGCGCTGGCCAAACTCCAGCTGAGCGACGCGTCGCTCAAGTACGAACCGGAAACGTCCACGGCGCTGGGCTTCGGCTTCCGGTGCGGCTTCCTGGGGCTGCTGCACATGGAGATCGTGCAGGAGCGCCTGGAGCGCGAATGGGACCTGGACCTGGTGACCACGGTGCCTAACGTGGAGTACCACGTGTACCACACCGACGGCACGATGGAGCTGATCGAAAACCCGGCGAAGATGCCGGCGGCGGTGAACCTGGACCACGTGGACGAGCCGTTCGTGAAGGCCCGCATCGTCTCCCCGGCCGACTACATCGGCCCGATCATGACGTTAGGCACCGAACGGCGCGGGGTGTACAAGGGAATGAAGTACCTCGACACGACGCGGGTGGAGTTCGAGTGGGAATTTCCGCTGGC
>Ga0079216_10000220_pt1 | contig 12877 bp, 12 predicted proteins | sample NCAS100_FD_77008 | JGI IMG/M metagenome (GOLD analysis project Ga0079216, IMG submission 77008) | Agricultural soil microbial communities from Utah to study Nitrogen management - NC AS100 | ecosystem: Environmental > Terrestrial > Soil > Agricultural land | place: USA: North Logan, Utah...
GAACCAGCTGCGAGCGGGATAGCCTTCCTTCTTATTACTGTCATTCCGAGGGAGCGAAGCGACGAGGAATCTGGCCCCATTCGAGAGGGCCCCCGATCCCTCGCGGAGCCCGGGATGACCGGTTAGGAAAAGGCCGGCACGCACTTGATCAGCGAAGACCTGACGCCTCAGCTCCAGTTTGCCGTCCTCGCGTTCTCGTCCCTCTTCTCCGTCATCAACCCGATCTCCGCCGCGCCGATCTTCGTCGCGCTGACTTCGCGCTCGAGGAAGGAGCGCCGCCGGGTCGCGATACGCGCCTGCCTCGCCGCCGCCGCGGTCCTCGCGGTCTTCGCGGTGGCGGGGGGCGCGATCTTCTCGTTCTTCGGGATCACGGTGCCCGCGTTCCAGATCGCGGGAGGAATGCTCTTCACCATCATGTCTCTCCGCGAAGTCCAGGATCACGAGCGACACCTGCCGACGGACGGCGCTGACTCCGCCGACCCCTCGATCGTGCCGCTCGGGATTCCCGTGATCGCCGGGCCCGGCGCAATCTCCGCGGTGATGGTGCTCGTCGGACAGGCCCAGGACGCGGGACGGCAGATGGCCCTCGGTGCCGCGATCGCCGTCAATATCCTCCTGACGCTGCTGATCCTGCTCGCGGCACCGGCGATCGTCGACAAGATCGGCGAGACCGGCCAGCGGATCGTCTCGAAGATCATGGGGCTCATCACGGCCGTCATCGGCATCCAGTTCGTGCTGAACGGCGTGTCGACCGTGCTCACGGAAATCATCCGCGCCGCGCGGAGCTGAGCAGGGGAGCTGAGCTGGGGTCAGGCGTGTACTTTGGTGTTATTTCGCGAAACAGCCAAACTACACGCCTGACCCCGACTACACCTCTCTGCGGAACAGCACCTGGGTGAGGACGCCGCACACGAGGGCGAAGGTCAGCAGGAACGCCCACTCGGCGTAACAGCTCGCGACGGGCGCGCCGCGCAGGAGCAGGTCGCGCAGCGCGGTCATGCCGTACGTCAGGGGGTTCACGTCGGCGACGACACGCAGCCACTTCGGATACGACTCGACCGGGTAGAGCGCGCCGGACGGGAAGAAGACGAGCACGTTGATGATGCCGAACATTCCGCGCAGCACGCTCGACTTGCGCGCGCGCGCGAAGAGACAGAACCAGAGGGCCGAGATGGCGAGAGACGTGAGGAACACGGTGACGAGGCCGCCCCAGATCGCCTCCGGCGTCGCCATCGGGAGCGGTGTGAAAAACGCGATTACGAAAAGAACGAGACCTCCGGCCAGGCTCGCGACGAGTGACCCGGCGAGCATGTGGCCCGCTACGATCGCGCCGGTCGAGACGGGCGTGACGAGGTAGCCCTCGTGGTAGCCGTACATCCGGTCCTCGATCACCTGGAGGCCGCCGGCGACCATCGATCCCATGAAGATCGCGAGGCACACGACGGCGGGACCGAGGTACGTCAGGTAGTCGAGATAGGGATACGCCTCGAGCCGCGCCGACTCCGACGTGCGGGCCGAGGGTGGGCTTGCCGCCTCCCGCCAGATCTCCGCGAGCGCGGTCTCGAGCGCGTCGTAGGAAAAGCGGTCCGTGTTGTCCCCGATGAACGCGGGAGCAGGTCCCGACGGCGAAAGGCCGTGCGGCAGAATCCACACGCCGCGGTAGCGCCCGCGTCTCAAGTCGGCGAGTGCTTCCTCCCGATCGGCGGGGAAGGCGGCGACGACGAGGGCGCGTCCGGTCTCGAGCGCGAGCACCCCCCGCCTCAGCTCGACGGCGAGCGCGTTGCCCGCTTCGTCGACGACCGCGAGCGGCACGTTGCGGAGGTCGCGGTTCAACGAGTTGCCGAGGACGACGAGGTAGAAGACGGGAAACAGCATCGTCGAGACGATCAGGACCGGCTGACGCCAGAGCGTCAGGTAGGCGCGCTGGCAGATGGCGAGGATCCCGAGAAGCGCGAGGCGCGGCCCGCGCGAAACGCCGCGGGCGCTCTCCGCGGAGACGTCCGGCGCGCGCCCCGCGGTCTCCACCGAGCGACTCAGTTCTCGCCTCGCAGCGCGCGTCCGGTGTAGGCGAAGAACACGTCCTCGAGGGTGACCGGAGAGATCGCGAGGTGGAGGATGCGGTACCCGCGCTCCTCGACGAGCTGGGCGGCGAGCCGCCCGATGCCCTCGCCGGGCTGCGCCTCGAACTCGACCGACGCGGGAGCCGGCGTCCGCCAGTTGACCGCGCCGAGCGCGAGAATCGAGTCGCGGTCGATCCCCTCGATCGGGCGGTCGGTCTCCAGCACGACGCGCTCGCCGGTCGAGAGACCTCTCTTCAAGGCCTCGGGCGCGTCCTCGCAGAGGATTTTCCCGGAGTCCATGATTGCGACGCGGTCGCAGAGGTAGTTCGCCTCGTCCATGGCGTGGGTCGTCAAGACGATCGCGAGACTGCCGTCGCGGGCCTTCAGATCGCCGAGCATCTCCCACACGGCGCGTCGGCTCTGCGGATCGAGGCCGCTCGTGGGCTCGTCGAGAAAGAGGATGTGAGGCGAGTGCAAAACGCCGCGCGCGATCTCGAGGCGGCGGCGCATTCCGCCCGAGAGCGTGCGGGTGAGCTGGTCGCGTCGATCCCAGAGGCCGACCTGCTCCAGGCGACGCTCGATGATCTCGGAGAGCCCGCGCCCCCAGAGGCCGTACATCTTTCCGTGAACGGAGAGGTTTTCGCGCACGGTCAGGTTCTCGTCCGTCGTCTCGGCCTGGGAGACCGTGCCGATGGAAGCCCGGACCTTCGCCCTCGCCTTCATGACGTCGTGGCCCGCGACGCGCGCGACTCCGGAGGTCGGACGAAGCAGGGTCGTCAGCATCCGCACGAGGGTGGTCTTGCCGGCGCCGTTGGGCCCGAGGAGCCCGTACGTCTCCCCCGGGCGCACCGCGAACGTCACGGCGTCGTCGGCGACCGTGTCGCCGAATCTCTTCGTGAGCTTCTCCGCCTCGATCGGGTTCATGGACGACGGGCCGTCAGACGTCCGGCCCGGCGGGAAGCGGCAGCGGGTCAGCTCCCCGCTTCGACGACGAAAGTCTGACCCGACACGATCGGAGTCCCTTCCGGCGCGAGTCGCACGGAAAAGGTGCGCAGGTCCCGGCTCTGCATCCCCCAGTTGCGCCGCGTGGCGAACTCCGACCGCGGCCGGATCGACACGACGCGCGCGGTCGCCCGCACTTCGGGGCGGGCCTGCGGCCAGATCTCGACTTTCTTCCCGACCGTAAACGAGGAGAGACGCTCCTCGGGGACTTCCACCCGCAGGAACGGCGCCTCGAGCTGCAGCGTCACGACGGGGTCACCCGCGGCGACCCACTCGCCCTGGCGGTGGTGGCGCGTGAGCACCGTTCCTCCCTGGTCCGCGACGAGCGCGCCCTCCTTCTCGAAACGGCGCACTTTCCCGAGGCGCGCCCGCATCGTTTCTTCCTGGGCGCTGATCTCGCCCTTCTCCGCCTCGCGCGCGCGGATCGCCGCCGCGATGCCCTCGCGGCGATGCTGGAGGCCCTCGAGGTCCGCGGCCGGCGCGATCCCCTCGGCGACGAGCCGCTTCATCCGGCGCTCGTCGCTCGTGACTGCAGCCAGCTCCGCCTGCAGGCTCGCGACCTGTTCGCGGCGCGCTTTCTCGCGGGCGCGGCTCTGCTCCATCTGCCGCTGGAAATCCGAGGCGTCCTCGGCGAGGCCCGGCTCCTCCATGCGGGCGACCGTCTGACCCGCGCGGACCGCCTCACCCTCGTCCGGGATCGGACTCACGAGCCTGCCGCTGCGCGAGAAGGATAGAGCGAGGCTCTGTTCCTCCGCGATGGCCAGAAGCCGCACCGGGCGCCCCGTGTCGTCTTCGCGGCGCGCGAGCGCGCCATAACCCCAGGTGCCCGCCACGGCGATGGCAACCGCCACCCCCACCCAAACGGCTTTTTTCATCGGCCCAGCGGCAGAGGGATTTTAACGCCCTTTCGACTGTCCAGATTGGGGGACGGCCCGGGGGAGCGATTTGCGGCCCTTCCGCGGTATCACTCTTGCTAGCTCTCTCCTGTTCCTCACGGGAGCAAGGGAGTCCTTCACGTGGAAAACGAAGGGGTGAAAGCGTCGAGACCGACCGGGAGGGCCCGGCGGGTCCTCCTGGTGGAGGACGACGGCGCCCACCGCTGGGTCATCCGGAGACTGATCGAGAACGCGTTCGGGGAAGAAGTCTCGGTCGAGGAAGCGGTCACCGGAGAGAAAGCGCTGGAACGAGCGGCGGCCGATCCCACGCTCGACCTCATCCTGCTCGACCTCGGCCTCCCGGGCGTCGATGGGTTCGAGGTCCTTCGCCGCCTTCGCGCGGAGGAGCGCACCAGGCGTGTCCCCGTGATCGTCGTCTCGAGCTCCGAGCAGGAGGAGGACGTGCGGCGCGCCTACGAGGAGGGAGCGAACTCGTTCATCTCGAAGTCCGACTCCCCCGAGAGGACGCTTCAGAGGCTGCGCCTCCTCCCCGTCTACTGGCTCGAGCTCAATCGCCTGCCCGAGGACAGCTCGCCTTCCAGGCGATCGAGCAAGTCCTCCGCGAGCCCCTGAAGCGCGAGGTCGACCCGCGCCGTCGACTCCGTCACCTCCGGGTTGATCTCGATCGTGAAGACGCCCCGCCGGCGTGCTTCCTCCGCGAGACCCGCCGCCGGATAGACGACCGCGGACGTCCCAACGACCACGAAAACGTCGCAGTCGAGAGCGGCGACGGACGCCGCGAGGACGCGGGGCTCGATCGGCTCGCCGAACCAGACGACCGCGGGGCGCGCGAGCCCGTCGCAGCGCACGCAGCGCGGAGGGAGCTCCGACAGCTCTCTCTCGTCGCGCCAGCGCTCTCCGGTGGAGCAGCCCGACCAGCACGACAGGTACCAGATCGAGCCGTGGAAGCGGACGACGTTGCGCGTCCCGGCGCGCTCGTGCAGTCCGTCCACGTTCTGCGTGATGAGCGTGAAGCTCGGATAGCGCCGGCTCCACGCCGCGATCACGTGGTGAGCGCGGTTGGGGGCGCAGCCCGCGATCAGCCGCCGCCTCCACTCGTACCACGCCCACACCAGGCGTGGGTCGCGCTCGAAAGCCTCCGGTGTCGCGAGGTCCTCGGGACGGAAGTCCTTCCAGAGCCCCTCGGGCCCTCGAAAGGTGGGGACGCCGCTCGCCGCGGACACGCCGGCCCCCGTCGCGACGGTGACGCGAGAGGCGCGGCGAAGTCGATCCGCCGCTCGGCGGAGGTCGGGTTCGGTGCTCGTAACAGTAGCGGTGAACGGTTCTCAGTCGCAGTAGCGGTGAACGGTGTCGAGAAGGACGTCCGCGGGGATCGGCTTCTGCACGTAGTCATCGGCCTCGAGCCAGGCGGCGTGGCACGGGCTGTCCTCGAGGCCGGAGATGACGACGACGGGGATGCGCGAAAGCTCGGAGTCCTGGCGCTGCGCGAAACGAAACTCCCAGCCCGTCATGATCGGCATCATCAGGTCGAGGAGGATCAAAGAAGGCCGGCTTCCTCCGCGCAACCGTCCGAGCGCCTCGAGGCCGTGACGCGCGCACTCGACCTCGAACCCCTCGTCGCGGAGGAACGTCGCCAGCGATCCGAGAAGTTCGGGATCGTCCTCGACGACGAGCACCTGTCCCTTCACAGTACTGTCTCGGCGAATTTGCAAGGGTTCATCGTAGTGAAAATCACCTGACCGGAAAAGCCTGCAAGACGGCTGCCTGTCACCGCTGGCGGACGCAACCATTGAATCCAATTCGGTTGGCTGCATTCGGGCGGCGGGGAAATAGCATCGCGCGGGCCCGAAAGCCGACGAGCTGATGGGCTGGTCGAATCCCGCGGCGGCTGGGACGGCGTCAAACTCGACGGCCTCGCCGTCGTCGCGGCGGTCAAGGCGAAGGCAACCCTCGGCGACCCGTACGACAACCCCTATCCCGCGAAAGCCGTGCTGTTCGTGGACGAGAAAGCCACCGGTCGAGAGCGTGCCGCTCTCTCCGCGTTCGCCAAGCACATGGGCGGCCGGCTGCTCGAGAACGTCGAGCGCGTCGTCGTCGCCCCGATCTCGCTCGAGGTCGGCGAACATCACTCCGGCGCGGCGACGCTTCGGGCGGGCCGGTTCGCCACCGTGGAAACGCGCGGGCTGAACGACGGCGACCATCTCTGCGGCAACGAAGAGACGTTCTATCCCCCGCTGACCGAGACCACCCACGCGATGCCGGTCGTGGCGGTCACCGACAGCTACCAGGGCCCCGGCCTCGGCGAGCGTGGAGCAACCGCGACAAGAGGAGCGCGTTCGTCGGCACCTTCGCGCGCTGACGTCCCCCTGTCAGTGAGAAAGGGGCCGGGTCCGTGGACCCGACCCCTGCGGTCTCTCGAGAAAGCGGGACAGGTCCGCGGGGCGCGAGCTGCGGGAAGGCCGACCGCATAGAATTCAGAAAAAAGGAGCCTTCATGAACCCACGGTCGGCACGGTTCTCGGTCGCGGTCGCTGCCCTCGCCTTCCTCGTCGGAGTCGCCTCCGCGTCGGAAACGAAGCGCACCGGGGGATCCGGTGGAGATCGGACCGTCACGATGGATTGCGGCTCGAACGCGTTCATCGTCGGTGTGTCGGCGAAAGGCGGCAAAGACAGCCTGATCGGTATGAACCTGGTCCGCTCGGTTCAGTTCAAGTGCCGGCCGTTCGAGGGCGCTACGCCCGGCGACACGACGAGCAAGACGGCCACGGCGCGCGGGACCAGCTCCGCGGTGATGGATGTCCGCGAATCGGCGACCGACTGCCCGAAGGACATGGTGGTCACGGAGCTCGACCTCTACGCCGGCTGGTACATCGACAAATTCGAAGGGTTCGAGTGCCAGAATTCCGCTCTCGGCAGCAAGAACGTGCACATGAGCGTTGGCGGGTCGACGGGGACCCGCAGCGGGTTCCAGTGCCCGGCGGGAGAGGGCCTCTACCGGGTCGACGCTCGCGTCGGAGGAACGATCGACAGCCTCAAGGGCTACTGCCGGAAGTTCGGCGCCGGAGTCGAGAACAAGTGGGCGCATATGCAGATGGACGCGAGTCTCCGACCGAAGGTGTCCCGCGAAGCTCCGGTGAAGATCGCGCCCGGCCGGAGTCGGACGTTCACCTTCACGGTGCCGGAGAGCGGGACCGGCGGCAGCAAGTTCCTCGTTCACGTGGCCGGGGAAACGGACCTTCTCGGCGGCGGGGTCGTCAACCTGCCGGATTACAAGGTCGAGATCCTGAACCCTTCCGGGAACGTGGTGAAGACCCAGACGGTCACCGGCACGACCCTCATGCAGAGTATCCAGATGACGTTCGCGGCCGCCGGAGGGTGGAAGGTGCGCGTGACGAACCGGAAAAAGGACTACGGAGCCCTCGACCTCAACAAGCTGGACTTCAGCCCGGAGAGCGCACCGGTCCGTCGGACCTGGTGACGCCGCTGTCGTGATCAAAACACGCGGGGACCGGCTCTGGCCGGCGATCCTGATCGCAGCGGCCGGCGTCGCGGTCACCTCGGCGGCCACGAACAAGCCGCCGCTCCACGCGAAGAAGTGGCTCGCGATCACGGGCAAGCCGCTCGCGGCCACGGCCGGCGCGATGATCTTTCAGAAGGGCGGCAATGCCGTCGACTCGGCGTGCGCGATGATCGCCGCGACCTGCACGATGTGGGACACGCTCTCGTGGGGCGGCGAAACGCAGGCCCTCATCTACAACCCCCGAACCGGCAAAGTGATCGGAATCAACGCGCTCGGTGTCGCCCCGACCGGTGCCACTCCGGAGCATTACCGGGAACAGGGGCTGGCCTATCCGCCGGAGTACGGGCCGCTTTCCGCCGTGACGCCCGGGACTCCCGGCGGGATCATGGTCATGCTCGCCGAGTTCGGGAAGCTCTCGCTCGCGGACGTGCTCGCCCCCGCGATCGAGCTCGCCGACGGCTATCCCATCGAGCAGCAGCTCGTTTCGACGGTCACGCGGCAGCGCGACTGGCTCATGAAGTGGCCGGAGTCGCGCCGCGTGCTGCTCCCTCGAGACGGCGATCGGGCACCGGCTGCCGGCGAGATCTTCAAGCAGCCCGATCTCGCGGCGACGCTTCGCAAGCTCGTGGAAGCGGAGAAGCAGGCCCTCGCCCAGGGCAAGTCCCGCAAGGACGCCATTCTCGCGGCCTACGCGCGCTTCTACCGCGGCGACATCGCGGCCGAGCTCGTTCGCGGAACGCGGGAGCTCGGCGGGCTCATTACGCAGGAGGACCTCGCGCGCTGGAAAGTCGAGATCGAAGAGCCCGTCAAGACGACGTACAAGGGCATCGACGTCTACAAGCTCGATTTCTGGACGCAGGGCCCCGCGATGCTGCAGGCGCTGAACATTCTCGAGACCGTGGACGTGAAGGCGATGGGCTACAACAGCGCGCGGTACATCCACGCGCTGTACCAGGCGATGAACCTCGCTTTCGCGGACCGCGACTTTTATTACGGCGACACGTACTTTCCGCCCGAAGAGCCCCGGCGCGGCCTGCTGTCGAAGGAGTACGCGAAGGCGCGGGCGGCGAAGATCGACTGGACGAAGAACGATCCGAACGTGAAGCCGGGCGATCCGTACCCGTTCCAGAACGGGAAGAATCCCCACGCGGAGCTTCTCGCGAAGTGGCCGCCGCCTCCGGCGGGGAAGTCGGTCGGAACGCTGCCGGACGCCGGCACGACGTCGGTCGAGGCGGCGGACGCCGAAGGCTGGGTCGTCTCGGTGACTCCGTCGGGCGGCTGGGTCCCCGCGGCCATCGCGGGCAAGACAGGGATCGGCCTCAGCCAGCGCGCGCAGATGTTCGTCCTCGACCGCGCCGAGAACCCGTACAACGTCATCGAGCCGGGAAAGCGCCCCCGCGTGACGCTGACTCCATCCCTCGCGCTCAAGGACGGCAAGCCCTACCTCGCGTTCGCCGTGCAGGGCGGCGACTCGCAGGACCAGAACCTCCTCCAGTTCTTCCTGAACGTCGTCGAGTTCGGCATGACCGTGCAGGAGGCGACGGAAGCCGCGAACGTGAACAGCGACCAGATGCGCAGCTCCTTCGGCGCGCACGAGTCGAAGCCCGGCGGGATGGTCATCCACCCGTCGACCCCGCCCTGGGTCCGGTCGGAGCTCACGCGGATGGGCTACACGCTCCGCGTCGTTCCCAAGACATCCGGCCCCATCAACGCGATCTACTTCGACCGCGAGCACGGCACGATGTGGGGTGGTTCCTCCGATCACGGCGAGGACTACGGGATCGGGTGGTGAGGTTCTAGAAGAGGGCGAGCTCCTTCGCGACGGCTTTGAAGATCGTGTCCGCGGGCGACCCGCAGGTCTTGTCGTTGTAGACGTTCGTCAGGATCACGACGGTTCCGTCCTTCGACGGGACGTAGCCGATGAAGCTCTGGTACCCCGGCAGCGCGCCGTCGTGGCCGATGACGCCGAAGAAGTTCGCGACGTGGAGCCCGTAGGTCGGCGCGGACGCCGGGCCCGTCGAAAGCCAGTCGAACCGCGCGGCGCGCGTGGCGGGCTTCAGCAGCTTGCCGGTCCCGAGCGCCCGCGCCCAGACGGTCAGGTCGCGCAGCGTCGAGACGACACCGCCGGCGGCCCACGTCCACGAGGGGCTCGCGTTCGTCACGTCGTGGCGCCCGAAGGTCTCGGCGTCGCACTTGCCATCCAGCGTGCCGACGTTCGAGCCATACATGTAGCCGCGCGCGTGAGACTTCGGGAGGGCCGCCGTCTTGGGCAGGCTCGTCTGCGAGAGACCGAGCGGCTCGAAGATCCTCTTGGCGAACACCTCGGGGAGCGGGCGGCCCCTCAACTTCTCGACGAGCAGGCCCAGCAGGATGGTGTTCGTGTTCGAGTACGTGTAGCCCGTGCCGGGCGGGAAGTCCGGCGGGTGCCCGTAGGCGATCGCGAGCAGCTGCGCGGGCGTCCATACCCTGTCCGGATCCGTGTCGAGCGACGCATTGAACTTGACGTCGTTGCTGTACGTCGGGAGACCGCTCCTCATGTAGAGCATCTGCCGCACCGTGACGTTCTCGCCGTTCGGCACGCCGGCCAGGTGCTTCGAGATCGGGTCGTCGAGAGCGATGAGTCCCTCGTCCACGAGCTGGAGGACCGCGGTCCCCGTCATCGTCTTGGTGATGCTGCCGACCCGGACGTGGTCGTCGAGCCTGACTCCGGTCCCGATTGCCGCCCTCCAGCGGCAGACGCCGGGGACGTCGATCGAGACGGCCGCGCCGCGAACGCCTCGCTCGGCCATGACCTTCTCCACGAGCGGTTTCAGCCGCGCCGCGCAGGCCTTTCCTGGTGGCTCCGGCGCGGCAGCGGAGGGCCGCGCCGCCGAAGCGATCGCGAGGACCGCGAACCCGAGCCGGAGGAGCGAAGACATGTTCGGAGTGATCGGAGGATCATACACACCGCACTCAAGCGGGCGGCGTGGGATGTGAGGCCGAACGACCCACTCCGCGTGCCGAGTCTCGCGAATCGAAGGATCGCCGCGTCCGAACTCTTTGCCGGCGCCCGTTTGTTATCCTCGCGCCCATTCAGCGCCCGGCGATCACGAAAGGAACTCACACATGATCTCGAGATCCGTTGCTCTTGCGATTTCACTGACTCTGTTCGCCATCAACGGGCAGGCCGCCGACCCGGCGACGACCACCGCTCCGACCAGCGCGCCGCGGTTCGGCAAATGGGGAATCGATCTCGAAGGAATGGATCGATCCGTCAAGCCGGGCGACGACTTCTTCCGTTACGCCAACGGCAAGTGGGCTGCCACCACGCAGATCCCTCCCGAGAAGACGAGCTTCGGCCCGGCCTCGGTCCTGCGGGACCTCTCGGAGGCTCGCGTGCGCGCTCTCCTCGACCGATGGGCCGCCGACAAGAGCCTGAAGACTGGCTCCGACGAGGCCAAGGTGGCGGCGGTCTACCGCACGTTCCTCGACGAAGCCGCCGCGGAGAAGCTCGACGCGAAGCCGATCCAGACGCACCTGGACGCAATCCGGAAAGCGAGTTCCCACTCCGAGATCGCTGCCCTGATGGGCCGGTCCCGGTCGAGCTTCGGACGGTCGCTCTTCGGCGCGGGAGTCTCGGACGATGCGAAGAACCCGGAAAAGTACACCCTTTACATGTCACAGTCGGGCCTCGGCCTCGCGGACCGCGAGTTCTACCTCAAGGAAAACTTCAAGCCGCAGAAGGAGCGCTACCAGAAGTACGTTGCCGACATGCTCCGGCTCATCGGCTGGGAAGAGCCCGAGAAGGCCGCCGGCGACGTCGTGGCGATGGAAACGAAAATCGCCGACGCGCACTGGACGCGCGCCGAGAGTCGGAATCGCGACAAGACGTACAACCCGGCGACGCTCGCCGAGCTCGAGAAGAGCGCACCCGGATTCCCGTGGCGCGTCTATTTCGCCGAGGCGGGCCTCGCGAAAGTCGAGGGCGCGGTCGTTCGGCAGAATACCGCGCTGCCGAAGCTCGCCGCGGTCTTCGCGGAAACGCCGATCGAGACGTTGAAGGCGTGGCACGCGTTCAGCGTCGCCGACGACGCCGCGCCCCTCCTTTCCAAGCGCTTCGTCGACACGAACTGGGAGTTCCGGGCGAAGTTCCTGAACGGCGCGCAGGAGCAGCGACCGCGCTGGAAGCGCGCCGTCGACGCGGCGGAAGGCACGATGGGCGAAGCGATCGGCCGAACCTACGTCGCGGAGTACTTCCCCGCGGACTCGAAGGCGAAGATGGAAAAGCTCGTCGCGGACCTCCGTGCGGCGATGAAGGGCCGCATCGAGAACCTCACCTGGATGGGACCGGAAACGAAGGCAAAGGCGCTCGAGAAGCTTTCCAAGTTCGGCGTCAAAATCGGCTATCCCTCGAAGTGGCGGGACTACTCGTCGCTCGTCATCCGGGAGGGAGACCTCGCCGGCAACGTCGAGCGCGCGGCGAAGTTCCAGTGGGCGTACGACGTGAACCGAATCGGAAAGCCGGTCGACGAGCTCGAGTGGGGCATGACGCCCCAGACCGTCAACGCTTACTACGCCTCGGTGAAGAACGAGATCGTGTTCCCGGCGGCGATCCTCCAGCCGCCGTTCTTCGACCCGAACGCCGACCCGGCGGTGAACTACGGCGCGATCGGCGGCGTCATCGGGCACGAGATCACGCACGGCTTCGACGACCAGGGAAGGAAATCTGACGGCGACGGAATGCTGCGCGACTGGTGGGCGCCGGAAGATGCGACCCGGTTCGAGGCTCAGGCCACGAAGCTCGGCGCGCAGTACGAGGGGTACGAGTTCCCGGCGCTTCCCGGCCAGAAGATCACCGCTCGTCTCACGATGGGAGAAAACATCGGCGACCTTGGCGGGATCCTCCTCGGGCTCGACGCATACAAGAGGTCGCTCGAGGGAAAGCCCGCTCCGGTGATCGACGGCTTCACCGGGGAACAGCGCGTGTTCCTCGGGTGGGCACAGGTCTGGCGGTCGCTCATGCGCGACGATGCGCTTCGCCAGATGCTGGCGACGAACCCGCACTCCCCCGCCCCGATCCGCGCATTCGCCCCGCTCCGCAACGTCGACGCCTGGTACTCGGCGTTCGACGTGAAGGAAGGCGACAAGAGCTACATCAAGCCGGAGGACCGCGTCCGCATCTGGTAGCCGATTCCGTAGAGGAAAGCACGACGCCGGGGGTCGCTCCCCCGGCGTTTTCTTTTTCGATCAAACCTCAAAAGGGCCACATTAACGGCCCAAATTCCTGGAGTGGTTCGACTTACACGCCGACCGCCAGGGAACGCCCCGGCTTGCAACCTTCAGAAAAAGCTTGCGTATGAGTTGGTGTTGTAGTTGAGTACATCACCAGATGACCAAGAACTCTCGAAAGGCCAGCTGAAC
>Ga0079216_10000226_pt1 | contig 12728 bp, 8 predicted proteins | sample NCAS100_FD_77008 | JGI IMG/M metagenome (GOLD analysis project Ga0079216, IMG submission 77008) | Agricultural soil microbial communities from Utah to study Nitrogen management - NC AS100 | ecosystem: Environmental > Terrestrial > Soil > Agricultural land | place: USA: North Logan, Utah...
ACTTGCAACGTTAGACCATACCGGCTGTTACCGGTGCCGCCTTCGTTGCTGCTCGTCTGTTCGCTTTCGCGAGGACGATCCGGCAACTCTGCGAGCGCCACCGAAACGCGCTGATCCTGGCCATTGCGCTGCAACGTCACAGTCGTATTCGTTCCTGGCGCCAAAGCGGCGACCGTGTTTCGCAGACTGTTCGGATCATTTACCGGCGTATTATTGACGGCAGTGATCACGTCACCACGTCTGATACCAGCTTTATCAGCCGGACCACCTGCGCTCACGTTCGTCACGATCGCGCCACGCGTTGAAGTAAGATTCAGGCTCGCAGCGAGGTCGGCATCGACGGGTTGAATCGTCACACCGAGCATGCCGCGGCTGACCCTGCCGTTCTTCATCAACTGATCCATCACGGCCTTGGCCATGTTAGACGGAATCGCGAAACCGATTCCGATGTTGCCACCTGACGGCGACAGGATCTGCGAGTTGATACCGATCAGTTCACCGTTGGTATTGACGAGCGCACCGCCGGAGTTGCCACGGTTGATCGACGCGTCAGTCTGAATGAAGTCTTCAAAACTTCCGTCGCTCAATCCCGTCGCTCGTCCTTTGGCGCTGACGATTCCGGAAGTAACGGTCTGTCCGATTCCCAGCGGGTTACCAAGGGCCAACACAACGTCACCTACGCGCACCTGGTCTGAATTTCCGACCGCCACCGTCGGCAAGCCCGCCGCCTCAATCTTCAGCACTGCGAGGTCGCTGAGCGGATCCGAGCCAACCAGCCTGGCCGAAAATATACGGTTATCGGTAAGCTCAACTTTAATATCAGTGGATCCATCAACGACGTGATGGTTAGTGAGAATGTAACCGTTCGGATTAACAATGACGCCCGAGCCGACGCCTTGCACCTGGCGCGGAGTCTGTTGTGGCATGCGATCACCGAAAAACTCCCGGAATCTCGGGTCGTCCATAAAGGGAAACTGCTGCGCCGGGCGAGACCGCTCCGTCGACCTAATAGTCACAACGGCAGGCGAGACTCGACTCACCAGATCTGCATAAGAATTCTGTAAACCCGCCGGCGCTGAAGTTGAAGCGGCCGGCTGGGAAGGCTGGTCCGGAGCAAAACTCATCATCCGGTTCTGCCCGCTGCACGCGGTAAACGAAAAAACAGTCAGAACCAGACTCAAAAAAATGTTTACGTGCGAATTCACTCCTCTCAAACGTCCCATGCTATTCATCTTTTCTCTCTTTCTCGAATACAAGGTCTCAGTAAAACATGCGGCCCCACGTTGCAAGACTACGGCAACACGTAAGCCGCTCCGACTCACCGCCGGCAAAAACTTCACTTTCTTCGAAGAGGTTTTGAAGCCGGGGGTGAGACCAGTAAATACGCTCCTTGGATTCCGTGAAGGCCCGTTCGGTTTACCGATGTGTTATACTCCGCCGTCAGAAATCCAGCAATTTCCTTGGATTCTTTGTTCAAAACGAATGCCGCCCAAATCTTGATTTACTGTCAAACGCCGTACGTTCCCCTGTTTGTCCAGCCCAAACACGGCACCAACTTCGAGGGATAGTTCTAAATGCATGGCGTAGAGATTTCAACCGGACCCGAGGACAATTCCGTTCTGATCGTCAACGACGATCCGGACCAGCTCAGGTTAATGAGCAGTCTCCTTGGTAAGGCCGGTTATGCGGTCGTGACTGCCGTCGATGGACTCGACGGACTCAACCTCGCCAGGCGTGAGCGACCGGATCTGGTAATCAGCGACGTTACCATGCCCCGAATGGACGGCCTCGAATTCTGCCGCGAGCTGAGGGCGGACATTGAACTTAAGACTGTCCCAATTCTCCTCGTTACCGCCCTCCAAAAAGACACAGAAAGCGCGGTCGCTGGGTTACAGGCCGGAGCGGACGACTATCTCGAATTTCCGTTTGACGCCACGCGTCTCGTCGCCAAAGTCTCTCGCCTGCTCGAACGCTCGCGCCTCGAGGCCAGTTATCGCGACGTCGTCGAGCACGCCACCGACATGATCTTTACTCAGGATCTTGCGGGCCGGCTTACCAGCATTAACCTCGCCGGACAGAAATTCCTGGGTCGAAAACAGGAGGACTTGATCGGCAACTCATTCTTCTCAGTTTTCGGCATCATTCCTGAAAGCAATGGCTTCGCGGGGAGTCTTAGCCGCCCGCAGGAAGCCAGGGAGTTTCGGCATCAGTTTGTCGCTCACTCCGCCGCCGGCGAGGACCGTTGACTGTATTTGATTGTTTCGCCGATCCGGGACCGCCTGGATGAGACCGTCGGTTTTCGTGGTCTCGCGCGGGACATCACCGAACGCAAACAATTTGAAGAAGCACTGCGCGATTCCGAAGAGCGTTATCGTCTGCTTTTTGAATCGACACCGCAGCCGATCTGGGTTTACGGCGAAGACACGCTTCGGTTTCTCGCCGTCAATGAAGCAGCGACGCGTATTTACGGTTACAGCCGCGACGAGTTCCTGTCGATGACTGTCAACGATCTTCGTCCTCAGGAAGACATCCCGACGTTGATAATCAAAAACGCCTCCGCTGATGAGCTCGTGATTTCCAGTCCCTGGCGTCACCAAACTCGCGACAAAAAGATCATTTACGTGGAGATGTCGTCGCACCCGGTCGTTTTCGACGGTAAGAACAGCAGGCTCGTGATCGTCAACGACGTCACGGAAAGAAAACTGCTCGACGAGAAACAACAACGCCTCCACACGTCGCTGCAACAGTCGGCGATGGAGTGGCGTCAGACCTTCAACGCCATCGATTTTCCGGTTTTGATCGTCGACCTTTCCGGCGCGATCAAGCGGTCGAATCTCGCCGCCGAGCAGATCATCGGAATCAGCGCCGAGGCGATAACCGGGAAAACCATTAACGATTTTGGCGAACAAGAGCCCTGGAAAAAGGCCACGGCGATGATCGAGGCCATTCGTCATCATCACACGCCGGTTTCCGAGGAAGTTAAGGACGACTCAACCGGGAAGACATGGACCATCACCCTTTACCTAATAAACGAGTTCGGCTCGGTCGGAGAGCGCGCTATCCTGATCGCGCAGGACATTACTAAACGCGCTGAGCTGGAGGCCTCGCTGCGCCAGAGCGAGATGATGTCACTGCTCGGATCGCTGGTCGCGGGCGTGGCCCACGAGGTCCGGAATCCGCTGTTTGGTATTTCGTCAATTCTCGACGCCTTTGAAACAAGGTTCAGCGATCGCACGGAATACCTGCGCTACACAAACGTTCTGCGCGACGAAATTGGGCGGTTGACCGTGCTGATGGAAGAGTTGCTCGAATATGGCAAACCCTTCCGTGGCGATCTGTACCTCGTCTCGATGGAAGAGATGGTTGGGCGATCCGTGCGCGCGTGTATACCGGCGGCGGAAGTGGCCCAGGTGAACCTGAACAGCCAGATCGAAGACGCGTTACCAAAAATAAAGATCGACCGCCGGAGACTTTCCAAAGTCTTTGTAAACCTGATCGAAAACGCTATTCAGCATTCGCCGTCGCAGACGACTGTCAGTGTGGAAGCGTGCAAGGTGGTTGACGGCGGGCAGGAGTGGGTCCAGTGCGCGATCCGAGATTCAGGACCGGGAATTCTCGCCGAGGACATGTCGAGAATTTTCGAACCTTTCTTTTCGAAGCGACGCGGCGGCACGGGCCTGGGGCTCGCCATCGCGCATCGCATCATGCAGGAACATGGAGGAAAACTGATAGCCGGCAACAATCCTGATGGAGGAGCCTGTATGATGGCCCGTTTCCCCATCCCGGCCGAGGGAGATTGCTAAATGTCCAGGAACAAGGTTTTGGTTGTCGACGATGAATCAGGCGTAAGGTTTGGCATCCGCGATTTCCTCGAGCAGCACGGATACGAAATCGAAGAGGCCGAAAGCTGCCAGGATGCTCAACATCTCTTTCGCACTTCCCGGCCCGATATAGTCATCGCCGACTACATGATGCCTGACGGCACCGCGCTCGATCTCCTTCCCCGCCTGAAAGAGATCGACGCACAGATTCCCCTGCTGGTGCTGACCGCGCACGGTTCGATCGATCTCGCCGTGAGAGCGATCAAAGAAGGCGCCGAGCAATTCCTGACTAAGCCACTGGAACTCCCCACGTTACTCGTCATTCTCCAGCGTCTTCTCCAAAAACAACGCAACCATCACAAACAGCTCGCCAGCAAATCGCGACAGGTGCGTCAGGCGATCGATCCGTTTATCGGCACCAGCGCCGCGATCCGTGCGCTTGCAGATCAAGCGAAGAAGATTCTTTCCACCGAAAGTCCGATACTGATTCTCGGCGAAACCGGCACCGGGAAGGGTGTGCTCGCTCGTTGGTTGCACGAAAATAGCCCGCGTGCTGAAGAAGCATTCGTCGATCTCAACTGCGCCGGTCTGTCGCGCGAGCTGCTCGAAACGGAACTATTCGGTCACGAGAAAGGCGCGTTCACCAGCGCTACGGCTTCAAAGCAAGGACTCTTTGAGGTGGCCCACCGAGGCACGATTTTCCTCGACGAAGTCGGCGACGTCGATTTGCAGATTCAACCGAAACTTTTGAAGGTGCTCGAGGAGAAGCGTTTCCGCCGTGTTGGCGACGTCAGAGACCGGCAAGTCGATGTGAGATTGATCGCGGCCACGCATCAGGACATAGGTCAACTGGTCCGAGAGAAAAAGTTTCGCGACGATCTGTATTTTCGCATCAGCACCATACCGCTCTCGTTTCCGGCGCTGCGCGAAAGAATCGAAGACATACCAACCATGGCCCAATACCTTCTCGACAAAGTCGCCGTCGACCTGGGCCGTGGCGAGTTGCATCTCGACGAGAGCACCATTCACGCGCTTCAAGCTTACTCATGGCCCGGCAACATCCGTGAACTGCGTAACGTTATCGAACGCGCCGTGTTATTGAGTGAACATAAAAACATCACCCTCAAGGACCTTCACTTCGACGGCCACGCCCAAGTGGGAACGCCATTTCTTGATACTCGCCTCACGCTTCTGGAACTCGAAAAGCAGCACATCGAAAGGGTCCTGAACGAGGAACGCGGCCGCGTTGAGAAGGCTGCCAAACGGCTCGGAATCCCAAGAAGCTCGCTTTATCAGAAGATCAAGAAGCACCAGATCATCATGTCCAAAGTCTAGAATCCTGTCTGAGTACTAGACAAGTCCTGGAAATCACGACCCCTTCTGCCTTTTTAAATATGTTAAATAGTGGGCCAATTCGCGTGGTACGGGTCTAAGCCGTTGATGGCCCAGACTTTGCTTGGGTTTTGGGTGTAAGTGCCAATTGTAAGTTTGTAACTCTCGTCCCGACCGAGGGTTTGTCTGGCTTGAATGTCCGAGCGCGCGCTTGCCCCGTTGCGCTCTTCCCAACTAGCCCAGGTTGCAGTTACTCCGTTTTCGAGACCTCAGGGCTCTTGAAGATTGAGCTTTTTTCCTTTGAAGGAGCATGGAAATGCCCACGTTTTCGCACTTGAAAAAAACTATATTTGCGTTGGCAGTTCTTGGAATTGTCAGCGTTTTTTCCAGCACAGCAAAGGCCGACATTGTTGTAGTCACAGGAGTCAACAATCAAGGCACCAGCAACGTGCTGCTTAACCCCGCCACAGATGTCCTCACCGTAACCGGTGTAGTAGGCCAGAACAATCTTGTCGTCAACTTCGAGTCGTCGAGCGGTAGCGGATTGCTGAATGCTAATCCGTCGGGCCAGGCGACAGTGAGCGGCGGAACCGGAAACACTGCTCTCACGCAACTGACGTTCGGTCTGGCTAACAATGACACCTTCACGGCGGCAGTATTCAACATCAATGCGGCCACCAATGGTTCAGTCGTCATTCACGTCGAAGGCGTCAACATCGATGGTGGTTTCTTCGAGGATGATTTTACCGTGGACGCCAATGGCCAGAATTTTTTCACAGTGACGGCCATTAATGGTCAGCTAATGACCAGTATCAGTCTGACGGCAATCAATGGCGCGGTCTTCGAGGACATACGACAGGTTCGGCTCGGAGGGAGTGAAATTGTAGAAACTCCTATTCCCGAACCGGCCAGCATGTTGCTCCTGGGCTCCGGTCTGTTGGGAGCCGCAGCAAGCTTGCGCAAGCGTTTCCGGAAGTAACAGAGCCGCGGCAGCCCTAAAGCTCCGAGTTACTTCGCATTAGTCATTTACTAGTTCTACCGACTGTGTTACCCACCTGCGTTTGCCCCGCAGGTGGAATAACATCGACCCTTAACCTGAGTGTCATGTCCAGAGCAGAGTACTGGTCTGCTCACCAGCAGTTTCCACACGCTGAGTTCGATTGAAGTGCGGCCTAGATCGAATGAGGTACTGAGAGGGGAAATAAACAGCATGGCACGATTGATGAAAACAATTGTGATGGCCGCTGTGCTCGCCGGCTTCATGGCAATCGGAGCTTCCACGGCGAATGCAGATCCTGTCACATTCTCAACATCAGGTACTTTCACCTGCGCGGGTTGTGCCGGAAGTGGCACTAACTCCGTAACGTTTACTAATTTAGGTAACGCGTTGATGATTACGTTTACCGGTCTGGGATCTACCAGCCTGAACACGCCTACGGGTTCGAGCTTCGGTAATTTCCAAACCTTTTTCAGTGGTAGTAGTGCGGTCAACGCGTCAGGCACTTTCACGCTAACCATTACTCAGACAGTCCCGACGGCTGGAAGCGACAGCTTTGCCGCCACTTTCAGCGGCTCGTTCTCCGCATCTAACTCAGGCTCCGGAGTAGTTAATTTCACGGTGACCTCAGTGACGATCGGAGGGATCACTTATTCGATTACCAACAATCCGTTGAACCTGGTGCCACCAGCATCAAACAACGGAATAACGACTGTCCAGGGACAGATAACTAGCAACCCAGTACCTGAACCGGCAAGCATGCTGCTTCTGGGATCCGGTTTGCTTGGTATCGCGGGCGCGTTCAGAAAACGATTCACGTCCCGCAACGAATAAAACTGATCCAAAGGGTGACAGGGGGTTTCTGAGAATGTACGCTAAACCAACGATCTTTCCCTTGGATTCCAATGGGCAGATTTATGCGCTCCAGGACGAAAAGGGAAACACGATCGGAACCGGCACGCGCGAAGTTTGCGAGGTATTGCTTTACATCATTACCAAGCCCGCTTCGCAGAGTATCTCGGGCAAGATAAACGTCTCTGCCACACAACGGGGTAACGTGCGGTCGGCGATTCCGATTTAGCTTTCGGTCCGGAAACAGTAATTTCTCTGAATTCGGACTTCATCGTTGCGGTGCGGAGGGACGATGAGTTACACGGGAGCTCAACAACTAAATAACACGGGCTGCTGGTGGGCTGCGGCACACGGCGCTGTGCGCAGCTATCAGGCAGTTGCTTTGAACCAGTTTGTTTCAAGCACGCGTGACCGCATGACACGTGGTGCCGCCATCATACCTCGCTGTACCAATAGTGTTTGTATTACCGGTCAGAATCCGTGCATTTGATACGGATTCACTAAAAGTGTGCCGTGAAGCAAAATCGTTTCGGAACCCTAAAAAGAGTCTCGGGTAAGCTACGCCAGATGTGGTCGAGTCGGGACGAGGGGTCCTCGAGAGAAACACCTATGCCGCGTCTTCTAATCGTCGACGACGAAGAGTCGATCTGCTTTTCCATGAGCGAGTATTTCTCGCTGCATGGTTACAAGGTTGATACTGCGAGAGAGGTTGAAGAGGCGGAGAAGTTGTTGGAAGCTACCGAATACAAGGTAGTGATCCAGGATCTGCGTCTCAGTCTGAAGCGCGATGCTGATGGGCTCGATATGATTAGGCTGGTCAAAGAGCAAAATCCGCATGCCAGGATAGTCGTGTTGACCGCCTATGGTTCGACTGAGATGGAAGATGAAGCCCGCCGCTGCGGCGCCGACGCCTTTCTTCGAAAACCCAAACCGCTATCGCAGGTGGCCCAGGTGGTCCAGGGCCTGATAGAAGCCCCGCCCCGCCACGCCGCCCGTCCCGCTTAAGAAGGTTTCCCGCAAAGGCGCAAAGACGCAAAGGAAAGCCATTCAGCATGGCTGCTACTTTACTGCGTTGTTTCCTTTTACTTTCTTCTTAGCGCCTTTGCGCGAGCCTCTTTGCGCCGTCCTAATGAAAATCGTGAGAGACTGCGGCTGCGACTTTGAACGACAGCGGTTGCACGTGACTCGCCTTCACTGAAATAACGTTGTCCTGGTTCTGCAACGCGCCTTCAATTAAAAGAAACGGATGGTCCACTAGTTCGATCCGGTAGCGATCAAATAGCTGCGGCGTGACGATGATGTTGCTGACTCCGGTTTCATCCTCGAGAGTCAAGAACATGAACCCTTTCGCCGTCCCAGGCCGTTGCCGCACGATGACCCAACCTGCAACCCGCACAAAACTCCCATTCCGCAGTTTGCGAATATCGATCGCCCGCAACGCGTCAAGCTTCTTCAGTTCCGCGCGATGATACGCGACCGGATGCTTCCCGATCGTCAGTCCCGTCCCACGAAAATCAGCGTCCATTCGTTCGGGAACCGTCATCGGCAGCAACGGCGAGTGTCCGTCTTGCTCCGCGAGCTCTTCATACAGCTCCCCCGCCGCGCGAGTGACGCGCTCAACCTGCCACAACGCGTCACGTCGATTGACCGAACCCTGAATAAAGTTCAAAGCTCCGATTGCAGCGAGCTTACGCAGTTCGTCTTTGCGTAATTCCGGAACGCGATTACAAAGATCGTCAATACCGATAAACGGACGCGTGGCCCGTTGGCGAACGATGGCCTGCCCCGATTGCTGGCTGAGACCTTTTACATACTTCAAACCGAGTCGCATCTCCAGAAGGGGAGACGCGGAGAAGGGGCGACGCGGTGAAGGAGAGATGCAGTAACCGTCTCCCCGCGTCTCCCCATCACCGTGTCCCCGCGTCTCCCCTTCCGTCTCTTCAATCGTACACAACCAATCCGAACGCGTAATGTCGATCGGCAGCACCTTCAAGCCGTGTCGCTGCGCGTCTTTGACGAGCGTGAACGGCTGATAGAAACCCATCGGTTGATTGTTGAGCATGGCAGTGGTGAACGCCGCCAGGTAATTGCATTTCAGATAGGCGCTCGCATAAGCCAGGAGAGCAAAACTGGCGGCGTGCGACTCGGGAAAACCGTAAAGCGCAAACGAGCTGATCGCCAGCACGATCTCCTCCTGCGTTTTGCCAGTGATACCGTTTTTCGTCAAGCCCTGTCGCAGTTTGATCTCAATTGCTTTCATCCGCGCTTCTGACCGTTTGAAACCAAACGCGCGACGCAGTTCTTCCGCCTCGCCTCCGGTGAAGCCGGCGCAAACCATGGCCATCCGCAACAGTTGCTCCTGAAACAGCGGCACTCCCAACGTGCGTTTCAGGATCGGCTCCAACGCTTGATGCGCGTAAGTTACGGGCTCGCGGCCCTGCCGGCGCTTGAGATACGGATGGACCATGTTTCCCACGATCGGTCCGGGCCGGATGATCGCGACCTGCACCACGATGTCGTAAAACTTCGCCGGCCGCAGACGCGGCAGGCACGACATCTGTGCGCGGCTTTCAACCTGGAACAGTCCAATCGTGTCGGCCTTTTGCAGCGCTTCGTAAACGCCTTTGTCGTCCTGCGGAAGATGTGCGAGGTCGACTTCCTCGCCGTACGAATCGCGAATCAACTGAATCGAATCTTCCAGTACGGCCATCATTCCAAGCCCGAGCAAGTCGACTTTAATTAAGCCCAGATCGGCGCAGTCTTCTTTGTCCCATTGGACCACGACGCGGCCGGGCATGGCGGCAGGTTCGAGCGGCACGATCGAATCGAGTTGTCCCTGGCAAATAACCATGCCGCCCGAATGTTGTCCGAGGTGGCGGGGCAGGTCCTGGACCAGTTGGTAAAGCTGGAAGAATTTGCGGATGCGCGGGTGGGAAAGATCGAGGCCCGCGTCACGAAACTGCCGTTCACTGGAATCCTTCGGGTCTTTCCATTCCCACGTATGCACGAGGCGCGCGAGACGCGAAAGCGTGTCGTCGTCGAAATCAAGCGCCTTGCCCACTTCTCGCGCCGCCGAACGGCCCCGATAAGTGATGACGTTGGCAGTCATCGCCGCGCCTAATTTTCCATAGAGTTCGTAAACGTATTGAATCGCTTTCTCGCGCTTGTCTCCGCTGGGAAGATCGAGATCGATGTCCGGCCATTCGCCACGTTCCTCAGACAGAAATCGTTCGAACAGCAGGTCCATGCCGACGGGATCGACCGCCGTTATTCCCAGCGAATAACAAACGGCGCTATTGGCGGCCGAACCTCGTCCCTGGATCAGTATTCCTTCACGACGACAAAACCGGACGATGTCCCAAACAATCAGAAAATAACCTTCGAGCTTGAGCTTTTCGATCAACTTCAACTCGCGTTCGATTTGCGGCCGCGCCTTTTCATACGTCGGCGCGCCATGCCGGCCGGTGTAGCGCCGACGCGCACCTTCTTCAGTTTGTTTGCGCAAAAACGAGGTCATCGTTTCGCCATCAGGTACGGGATATTTCGGAAACTCATAGCCGAGATCTTCGAGCGTGAACTCCAGGCGTGATGAAAGTTCGAGCGTCTGGGCGATTGCTTCCGGCAAGTCGGCGAATATCTTTTGCATTGTGGCGCCTGACTTGAGGTAGCGTTCAGAGTTGCGGGCAAGCAGACGGCCGGCAGTTTTGAGACGCACGTGGTTGCGAATGCAGGTGAAGACGTCGGCGACTTCGCGGCGCGCGGTTGTCGCGTGGCAGACGCCGTTGGTCGCGAGTAGCGGCAGGTGATTACGCAGCGCGAGTTGGATTACGGCCTGGTTGCGCGCTTCCTCTTCCCTGTCGAAGTGACGTTGCAGTTCCGCGTAGACGTTCTCTTTACCAAAGGAATCGATTAACCAGTCGACGGTTTTTTGCGCTTCGCCGTCTCCGCCGCCGTGAAGCGCGGAAGCAATTGGTCCATCGAAGGAACCCGTCAAACAGACGAGGCCGCCGGCATGGGCCGACAACTCATCTCGAGTGACGGAGCACTCGCCGGGTTTTGCGTGTTTCGGTACACGCAGTTTCATCAATGTGATCAAGCGACAGAGGTTTTGATAACCCTGACGGGTCCTTACGAGGACGGGTACCGAGCAAAGTTTGGAATTCGAGAGTCGAACGCTGATTTCAGCGCCGATATGGGCCTTGATACCGTTCTTTTTTGCCGAGAGATGAAATCGTGGCGCGCCATAAACGCCGTCGCGATCGAGCAAGGCCATGGCAGGCAATTGCAACTCAAGGCCGGCGGCGATTAGTTCTTCAGGTACAGATGCACCTTCCAGAAAACTGAAAGCCGATCGCGCGTGCAGTTCGACGTACATCTTTTTGTGCTTTGTGCTTAGTTCTTTGTTCTTTGTTCTTTGTTCTTACTAAGTACAAAGCACAAAGTACTAAGTACCTTTAGTCGTAAGCGCCTTCTACAAACCAGGTGTCGGTATTCAATTCGCGATAAATGCGATAAAGCACCTGTTCGTCGCGCTTATTTGGTACGACTGCGACGTCCCACTCGTCTCGCGCCCAGCGATCGTCCCGCCACCAATCACCCGTCGTACGCCATGGTCCAGCGACGTCGACGACCTTGCCATAAACGCTGCGTTGCTTACCCCAGGCGCTGATCTGCGCCGGCAATCCGCGATCGACCTGGACCACGGCACGCAAGGGTGGACGAAACATGCGAAACCCAACAGTCAATTTCGAATTTCGAATTTCGAATTTCAAATTTCGCAATTCAAATCGCTTCACGCTGAATGCGTCGGGCCGATGCGTGTCGAGCAAAACAGGTGAGCCGACGTTTTGATCGCCGACGAGTTTTGTCAGTCGCGCGAGCGTCAACTCCAACTTGTCTGGCGCCGGAGCCAACGGAACAAACAAGCCGTTCTGGATCACGCGCGGCTTCACCGGATCGCAGGTGATCGAGACGGCTTTGACGGCCGCTTGCGGCGGTTGCTTTTCCATCTCGAGCACCAGCAACTTCAGAAACACCTTGTGGTCGCGCATCGGATGTGGCAGCGACAACGTGCGATCGTGTGAAGTTTGATCTTCGAGCTGCATGTGCAACGTCAGTTCGTTGGTCGCCAGAGCATAGGCATTGAGAGTGGCGCAGAGTTGATTCAGCAGTCGGGCAAAAATAAATGAGAGTGGTTCGAGTTCGTAAAGCGCGTGATCGAGTTCGATCGAATGTGAAAAAACCGGGGCCGGTTGTTTGACCTTCAAGTGCCGCTCGGTTTTGCCTGCGGCCAACTGTTGCAGCCGGATTCCTTCCTGTCCCAAACGCTCAGAAACACCGGCGACTGGCAACGCGGCGAAATCCTGAAAAGTGAGAATGCCCCAGAGCCGCAGGGTTTCGAAGATCTCGCCAGCCAGTTTCTTCTCGACATTGACGAGAGAAAACTCGAGTGCCTCGATGGGAAATTCTCCAAGACAAATTAATTCCTCGGCTGGGGAAACAAAGGTAACGCCTTTGAGACGCGTGGCAGCGTGAATTGCCGCGTCGGGGTTCGCGGCGATGGCTACGTTCACCGAGCCTTCCAGACCACCGTTCGCTCGCGGTTCTTTTGCTCGCCGCGCGACGTCGTTAGCAAGCTCATAAGCCGAACCAAATAACAACTCACAACCTTCGACGTCGATGACTACGGTTCTGCCCGCGACCTCCTCGACAACCGGCGAGAAGCC
>Ga0079216_10000228_pt1 | contig 12654 bp, 10 predicted proteins | sample NCAS100_FD_77008 | JGI IMG/M metagenome (GOLD analysis project Ga0079216, IMG submission 77008) | Agricultural soil microbial communities from Utah to study Nitrogen management - NC AS100 | ecosystem: Environmental > Terrestrial > Soil > Agricultural land | place: USA: North Logan, Utah...
CGCATGCGTGGCGCTCGGGATAGGTCATCGCATATTGAATCGCGTGACGCATATCAGTGACCCCCAGTTGCGCAATTACCGACCCGTCGATCAATTCAATCATCGAATGCACCACAGATTCCGGGTGAACGAGTATGCCAATCTGATCGGCATTGAAGCCAAACAGCCAGTGCGCTTCAATTACTTCAAGCCCCTTGTTCATTAAGGTAGCTGAATCGATTGTGATCTTTGCGCCCATGTTCCAAGTGGGATGGCGCAAGGCGTCTGATACCGTTGCAGACCGCATTTCGCTGAGGCTCTTCGTGCGAAAAGGCCCGCCTGAAGCTGTCAGCACGATTCGTCGAACTTCGTGATGATGTTCTCCCTTCAAACACTGGTGCAGCGCGTTATGTTCGGAGTCTACCGGCAACAACTCCGCGCCCGACTGTTTAGCAGCGCGAGTCATCAGCTCACCGGCCATAACTAGAGTTTCCTTATTTGCGAGCGCGACGCGCTTACCGGCTTCGAGCGCCCGCAATGTCGGAACAAAACCGATCGCGCCCACGGTCGCAGAAACCACACAATCAGCATCGGTGTGCGTTGCAACCTCCACCAAACCGGGTTCACCGACCAGGATCCGCGGCAGATCCAGGTCTCTTTCGAACAGGCGGGCGCGTAAATCGTGCGCAGCCGCTTCAGTGGCAACCGAAACGAGCTCTGGCAAATGACGCCCGACCTGATCGGCAAGAATCTCAACGTTGTTTCCGGCGCCGAGAGCCACGACGCGAAAACTCTCGCCGCCGAGTGATTCAATCACCCGCAGCGTGTTGCAACCGATCGAGCCGGTTGATCCCAGAATCGCGATCCCTTTTGGAGTCATGTCTTCAGGAGTCGGCCTTGAATCAGTGCTTCGTAGGCGCTTATTAGATCGACGACTCGCCCGTCATCGTTGACGTAGCTTGCTGACACCACGCGCCAGGGCCGCTCGTCACGATAAGCCAATCCCACAGTGGCGTTCACGGTTCGTCGTTCACCGATTACTTTTAGACCAATCGTTGCGTCGCCGTTACTGTTGTGCACGTTCACGCTGCCGCTGACAAGGGTGCCAAAGTCCCGCACCTCGCCGATGTCATCTTTTAGCCTTTGATTATTGCGCAGAAAATCTTTCGCTGTGATGGCGGCGTCGCTGTGCGCCACAGTGTAAAGCGCAAAACCGACAATACCACCGACGAAGAGTACAACTAGTAGACCGACCGCTACGACGGCAACCCCGACCAAAACAAGTATCCGTTTGGTAGACATTGGTGAGCCGAGCGCTCGGCAATTGGGGGGCGTTGTTCAGCCAAAGTAAAACAGGCCAAAATAGTAGATGAGCGGCGCATTGAAGAGCAAGCTATCGAGCCGATCCAGCATGCCGCCGTGACCGGGAAGAATCTTCGCCGCATCTTTCGTTCCGGCGCCTCGTTTGAGAGCGCTCTCGGTCAAATCGCCGAAAATGCCGAGCCCTGTCATCACCGCCGCGAGCGGCAATGCAAGCTTCAGTGGTAACTCCCCAAAGAACCAGTAATGAGCCAGGGTGGCCATGAGCAAGCTTGCCACAACGCCCCCTGCAACGCCCTCCCAACTTTTACCGGGACTAATCGAGGGAGCCAGTTTATGTTTACCGAAAGTCTTGCCGACATAGTAGGCGGCCGTGTCGGCACCCATCAGGATCAGAAAGAAGAACGAAAGCAGGTCGGCTGAGACCTCTTGCGTGAAACCGGTCCTGAGAGCGACTAAATGGCCGCCCAGAAAAACTACATACAGGACCCCGAGTATCGTCGCGCCGGCGGAAGCCAACATCTTCTCGTAAGGTGCGCCTCGCAAAGTCGCGGCAATCAGTGTCCCGGGGATGAAGATTATCAGTATCGCCTGAATCATCCCCAACATGTCTAACAACTGCCCGGGCCTGGTGATGTAGAAGACGACGAAGAGCGCGGCTGCGGCCAGATACCCGGCAACGGCATCCGGTTTCAAATCACGTTTCTTTGCCAATACATAGAACTCAAATAGCCCCAGGACCATTGCGGCCGCCGCTAACAGAACAAATAGCGGTTGCAGAAATGAAATCAGGATGGAAGCGATTAATACTGGAAGGACTACGAGGGCGGTAATCAGGCGTGACATTAAGTGTTTGGACTTCGGTCTTCGGTCCTTGAACTTTGAACCCGGTGCTTCGAGCTTTTAGCTGTGATGATTTTCAATCAAACAAAGTACTAAGAACAAAGTACAAAGCTCCAAGTACGAAGTTCAAAGACCAACAGCCAAAGACCTAAGACGACATTAATTAATTGCTAACCACTAGCTGCAATCCCCCAAACCGTCGATCGCGGCGCTGGTAGTCGACGATCGCTTCGAGCAAATGAACACGCCGAAAGTCTGGCCAGAGCGTTTCGGTAACGTAGAGTTCGCTGTATGCCGCCTGCCACAAAAGGAAATTGGAAATGCGCAGCTCTCCACTCGTGCGCACCAGCAGATCCAGGTCGGGAAGCTTGCGCGTGTACAGCTCATCGGCAAGGCGCTCTTCCGTAATTTCGTCAGGAGGGTTTCCCTCTGCAACCAGCCGCCGCACCGCCGCTCGACACGCGTCCATGATCTCCGCGCGCCCTCCGTAGTTTAGCGCCACAGTCAAAACCATACCCGGATTTTTTTCTGTACGCTCTGTCGCTTTGGCGATTTCTCTCCGGACGTTATCGGCGAGCACGCCCGTACGGCCAATCGTGCGAAACTGAATCTTCTGTCTATCAATCTCATCTAACTCGAGCCGCAGGTAGCGACGCAGCATTCGCATCAGAGCGTCCACTTCGTAACGCGGTCGTTTCCAGTTCTCAGTCGAGAAGGCATACAACGTCAGGGCCCCCAAGCCCAACCGCGCACCTGTATCAACAGAAGCGCGCACTGCCTCGACACCCGCGCGATGTCCGGCAATACGCGGTTGTCCCCGCTGAGCGGCCCAGCGCCCATTGCCGTCCATGATGATCGCCACGTGCCGCGGCAAACGATCCCAGGCGATCCTTGCCAGCAGGGCCTCGTCGCGAGAACCCGGTTTCACTACATCAGCGAAGTCATTCAGCATTGAATCAAGTTAAGCCTGTAAAGACTGTGTTCGGGCGGCCTTAATTCTTCTCAGACGCGGGCAAGCTGTCAACACTTCTTCCCCGAGAATGTTGGATCCACCAGCGCTTTGGACATCTATTACTACTTTCGCGCTCCTGGCGAAACGCGATCCCAGGGGGCAGCCGGAGACGGATTTTTCAGAACCTGTGGGGTTGAAGCCCTGATGCTGCCAATTTCGGTTGACCATACTGGCAGGTAAGCTTAGACTCCAACCCACGTATCCCAACGGCTCCCAGGCCGTCCTCCTTTTTAGGAGACTTCCCTCAGCTAAACCTTCGTACAGAACTGAGGGTTAACAGAGCTAATTCGTATACTTGGCCCCGATCTACGCTACCGCTTTGCTTTCTCTGCTCGATCTAAGACCGAGTGTCGTTGCTGATCGGACACCGACATCCCGGCAGGAGAGCCGGCTCGCAGAATTATAGAGACCTGCGAGGACCCACACTATGAGTCTTGAATCTGCCGCACCCCTGGAATCCGCAAACTCGCTTTCGCAGGGCCTCCACGACGTGCAAGTGATGTCGGCAATGCGTCTGACCCTCGCTGGATCTGCGCTACTAATCACTTGGTTTGATCACTCTAAACCAGAGCCATTTTTACCCCTCATCTCTACAACGCTCCTTTTGTACACGCTTTACAGCCTGGTTATCTATGTGGCGTCAGTCCGCTCGACTCGGCTGGTGCCAATTCGCTTTCTTCACTGGATTGACCTTGCCTGGTATGTATTGTTGATATCCGTTAGCGGGGGAATGAATAGTCCCTTCTTTTTCTTCTTCTTCTTCGCAATCTTGACCGCATCATTTGGAAGGGGGTTTTCCTGGGGCCTGCGAGTGACCTTAATTTCCGCTCTTCTTTTTAGTGTCATTGCCTATCTGATCCGTCCTCCGCAAGGAAACTTTGAAGTAAACCGCTTTTTGTTGCGCTACGTGTGTCTCCTGGTCATCGGTTACATGATTGCCTATTGGAGTGGGACCGAGATCAGATTGAGAAACCGCTTGCAACTGTTGAAGGAAGTCTCTCTCTTATCTAATCCGCGATTTGGAATTGATCAAACAATCCAATCGATCATCGAAAGCCTGCGCGGCTTCTATAATGCCGATACCTGTCTCCTGGTTTTTTCCAGGACCACCAACGGCGGCGGCCCTTATTATTTGCATCGAGCAGACCGAGCGGAGACAAAGAAGCCCACCGAAATGACCGAAGAGACGGCTTGGATGCTCCTGCTCGCGTCGCCTACTCAGGCGGCTATTTATCGCAGTAGAGGACGCGGGAAGACGATACTCTACGACGTGAAAACCGGTCGCTTGACGGAGCAAATTCTGGAAAGTTCCACGCTCTTCAACGCATTCGAAGGAAAATCCTGTTTGACCGTACCGGTCTACAATCGCAACCAAATGCTGGGACGGCTCTACGTTGTGGATGCTAAGAGTTCTTTCGACCACACGGAAATCGACTTCGTCTTACAGGTGATTAAACAGGTGATACCGGTCCTGGAAAATATCAGACTGGTTGATCGATTAGCGTCTGAAGCTGCCGAACAGGAGCGCCGCAAAATTGGACAGGACATTCATGACAGTGTGATTCAGCCTTACATCGGACTTCAGTTTGGTCTTTCCGCAGTGAAACAGAAACTCATTAGCGGCAATACCAACGTGATGAATGAAATCAAAGACCTCCTGGAACTAACGGAGGGCGAGATTCAAGAATTGCGTCAATACGTAGGTGGACTCAAACGAGGAGAGCCCTCTCAGGATGCATTCTTACCAGCAGTACGACAATTTGCCGCAAAATTTTCCGACGCAACCGGTCTCAAGGTCGAGATTGACTCTGCCGATGATTTACGCATTTACGATCGGCTGGCTGCGGAGCTATTCCAAATGATTGAAGAAGGATTGAGCAACATTCGCCGTCATAGCCGCTCCGGCTATGCGAAGGTCGGTATCAGCCGGGAAAATGGCGACCTGATCTTGCAACTGAGGAACGCCAGGCGCAAGGGTATGGAAGTACCTTCTTTTACTCCCCGCTCTATTGTCGAGCGGGCCACCGCCCTGGGCGGTAAGACGGTGGTCTATGCAGATAAAAATGAGACAGTGGTGAGCGTGCAGATTCCCTTGTAACAACTATGAGCGCAGCCATTTCAGCCCCGATTGGTGTTTTGATTGTCGACGATCATGCCGTAGTACGGGCAGGGCTACGCATGTTAATAGATCAGGATCCTGACATGAAGGTAACGAGCGTCGCGGGCAATCGCTCCGAGGCGCTTGCCGCGGCAACGAGTGATCAACCAAATATCATCATCCTCGATATTGTCCTCGGCGATGAAGACGGTATAAGCCTACTTCCTGAGTTGCGGGCAGCCGCTCCTAACTCACGCGTGTTGGTACTTACCGGATTGCGAAGTTCACAAAGCCAACGTCAAGCCATGCGTGCGGGAGCGATGGGCATCGTCCTCAAGGAACATGCAGCTGAAATATTGATAAAAGCTATAAAGAAAGTGCATCACGGTGAGGTCTGGCTTGATCGTCTCATGGTGGGCAGCGTGCTGCAGGAGATGACTGAAGAAAAGCAGGCCGATCCCGACCAGGAAAAGATTGCAACCTTGACTGAACGGGAACGGGAAGTGGTAAGCCTGGTCGGAGAAGGTTTGAAGAACAAGCAAATCGCCGCGAAACTGTTTATTTCTGAAACTACTGTAACCCACCATCTGAGCTCCGTCTTTTCTAAGCTTGCAGTTTCAGATCGCCTTGAGTTAATTATTTACGCGTTCCGCCACGGCCTCGCCAAATTGCCCAGCTGAGATAAACTTCCTTGTTTCCTCCTGTGGTTCCCCGGTTCCTCGCCCTTATTCCTACTAGCCTTCTCTTAGGTCAGGCCGAAAGAATGGCATTTAACTGCCATGAAAATAGGCAAGCTTCCCCGATGTAAAGTTCTTGAATTAAACCTATCCTAATCTTCTAGCTCCGAACGGTCGGCGGGGATTTACCTGGCCGCCAGCGACTCTGACTCTGCTGGCCTGGTTCAAACTTCCCGCCCTCTCCCCGACGCCTGGGAATCAGGTTGGTGTCGGCACATCCTTCAAAGAGTTTGTGCTCGATCAAGCCTGATTCCTGGGCTACCGAGGGGTTAGAGCCGTCCAGTGTTGCGCTTTTTAAAGGTCCTTCAGATCGTCAGATGTGAGCCTGAAAAGTGGTGGGAAGGTTTGTCGCTGGAACGACGCGCAAAGATTCGAATCTCGGAGCCCTTTCCTACAACTGTCTCCGGCGTTGATAGCCGGGGAGAACCTTTTGAACTTGATTGCGTGCTTGAAAATCTGAGCTCAACTGGTCTCTACCTCAAGATACCTCGGGAACTGAAACAAGGTAGCGAGGTAACAATGATGGTTAAACTCTGCTCAGTCCCATCTTTAGGCGCTGGTGCCGCAATTCGTGGACTCGCCTTGAGAAGCGAACCGCAGCCTGACGAGAACTGGGGTTTAGCTGTCGCGATTAACACGTGCGCATTTATCTAATGGATTTGCAAAGAAACTAGTTTTTTAGAGCAAGAAGCAAGTTCAGTTTGCGTTTGGCTTCGAAGGCCCCCGCTGTCAGCCCAGTACATTGTTTAGTTTCCTGGAAGCCAGGCGTCTCCCATTCGCCCGGATAAGCACTTCGCCCACCCTCGCGAATCCCACCAATGCCTCGAAAGTCCTTCGGGGCATGGCCCTCCCAAGGGTCCAACCAAATGGAGAATTATTATGACCCCCAAAAGATCCAGGACAGGACTTAGAGTCCTATTGTTGATGCTTGTTATGACACCCGTTCTACTCTGGAGTATGAGCAGCTCAGCTCTCTACAGATCAGGCCCACCTGCACCTGCTCCTGAAACCAATCTCGCAATGCCGTTGGCGCCAGCTGTCCCGATGCCACCCCCGAAGGCTGACCTCGATCAGGTTAGGAATGGTTCCGCCGAGGCACCGATTAGCCCGGCTTCTTGGGTGAATGGAAACGCTGGATCTTCGAATTCGCATTACACTGAAGGTCAGTCGATTCCCTATCGAATGAGGCTAACAAACATCTCGATCGGCGGTCACACGATAGATGTCGAATGGGATATCAAACATAGCGACAAGAATGCGATTGACTACATAACCACTGTTGTCCGCACCCCGCCGCAGAACGTTGTCGAGGTCATCAATCCCTGTATCGACGTTTCCCCTTGCACTAACGCAATTAGTCCTACTCCGCTGACGGGCTTGAACGGGTTCACAACTTTCGATATCCCGGCTCCAATACCGTCGCAGAACGTGCCGCCCGGTCCCGATGCGGAACCTCAGACCAGCTTCGGAGTGCTCCCGGCCGCCGATAAGAAATTTCGGATATATAACGGCGTGATCAATAGCATCGCGTATATCAATAACGCCGATGGTAACCTTGGCGATTTGACGGCTGCCCAGTCGAGCACCAGGATCAGAATCGGCTTTACCGCCTCGAGTCCCACCGTGGTTCTTGCGTGGGGCGGTCATATCGCTAGTCGCAACGACTGGGGATTCACCGGCGGTGTGCCAAACTCCGCGGGAGGCGTCAGCGGTTCGCCTTATCATACGCGGCTGATCGAATTTGACGGCAGCGGTGGCAATCAGGATCGCTCACTGTCAGCGGCAGCAGTGTCGCCTCCAGCAGAGTGCGGCATTGCCTGCAACGACCCGCTGGACAACTGCACCACTGTATGTGCCGGATCGAGCCATGTTTACAAGTCGTCCGCAACGCAGGACCCGGCGAACACTTATACCTGGACTCTTTCCAACAATACGAGTGGAGCAACTTTCGGCAGTGTAACCAATGCGTCCACGGTGACTGTAAACGCCGGTCCCAGCGGCGGTGGGTATACATTAAATCTGCAGGTGTTGAGTGCGGGAGGCACAACATCGTGTTCGATAGCGGTCACTGTTCAGCCCCCAACAGCAATCACTACCGGTCCTTCAGCCGGGACTGCTTGCGAGGGTGCTGTCGGTCCGGTGAACTTCTCAGTTTCGGCTACGGGCTCCAATCTTCATTACGCCTGGAAAGTAAACGGAGCAGCAGTCGGTACTGACTCGGCTAATCTCGCCTATGACCCTTCCGCATTAGCACCCGGTTCCCACACCGTGACGGTGGATGTTACCGGCGACTGCGGTTCAGCGTCAGCTCAAACCACGTTAACAATTAACGATGCAACGGAAATCACCGATCCTCCCGATAACGCCGAAGCTTGCGACGTTTCACACGGACCGGTGCAATTTACGGTTGCTGCTACCGGAACCGGCACGCTGCATTATGCGTGGACGGTAGATAACGTAGCCGCAGGCTCGGATTCTAACACTCTATCCTACGACCCGTTTGCTTTGAATCCAGGCGCTCACACCGTCAAAGTTGTCGTCACGAGCGATTGCGGATCGGATGAGGCCACAGCAACTCTGACTATTCTGGGGCAACCAAGCGCTACTGTTGCTCTCACTCAGGAGTGCGACGCCTTCTCGAAGCTGACAGCCACGCCTAGTGGCGGCAGCGGATTGGGATATGGGTTTAGTTGGACTGGGCCGGCAGGCAGTATCGCGGCTGATGATGGAGTCTGTGGACCTACCAAGGGGTGCATCCTGGTGACAAAGACCGGGACGTACACTGTTACGGTTACAGATTCGAAGGCGTGCTCAGGAGCTCAAGAAGCGGATTTGTGCTTGAGTCTTTCGTCGCAAGGACCACCGAACCAGGCGTCCAAAGCGGTGACGATGAAAGCGCAGCCTGAAACTCCGGCGAGCCCGCGTCCAGTTACGAGCATTTTCCTAGCCGGGCTGACTCAGTTCGCGTTATGGCTCTTGTAGACCTAAACGCGTTACACCAACAAAAGGGGTGGGTGCTTAGTTACCCACCCCTTCTTTTCTTGTTTGAGCCTATTTGTAGACGGTGAGTGGTAACGACGTTCCCATGTTACCGGCTGCATCGTAGGCCTTCGACTGAAGTGTGTGGGCACCGTTAGCAACCCGTCTCGTGTTCCACTTTATCGTAAAAGGCGAGGCGGTGGACGAGGCCGTCAACGCTCCATCAACATAAAACTCCACTTTCTTCACCCCGATATTATCTGAGGCCGTCACTCGCACGTTTGTTATTCCGGATAAGATTGTCCCATCTGCAGGGGAGCTGATGCTGACTGTCGGAATAACCAGATCGACGCCCCCGCCCTCTCCCACAGCCAGAATTAACGCACGCTCAAGGTTGACACGCCCTGACCCGTAACTGGTGTCGAAACCGATGGCACCTAAATCATCCGCAGATTCCTTGAGTGCGACTTGAACTTCATCAGGGGTCAGGTTGGGCTTCACGGAAAACAACAGGGCTGCGGCTCCCGCGGCGATTGGAGCGGCGTTTGAGGTACCAGTTGCCACCGCGTAGCCACCACCATTTGCGATTGTGAAGGCGCTTCCAGGAGCCACCAAGTCAACGCCGCCCCCAGTGTTTGACCACGAGTAAAGAACATCCTCAGAATCTGTGGCACCAACCGTCAGCAAGTAGGGATCGTCGGGTACATCGATCAACATTCCCTGATTCCCGGCGGCCACTGTGACCACGCCACCCTTTCTCTGAAAATACCTTGCTGCCCGGGATACCGTAGAACTGCCGGCGACGTTGTAGCTGACATTCGCCACTCGCGCGCCCTGGTCAGCAGCCCATGTCAGGCCGGTGGCAATATTTGAATCGGTAGCGTAACCATAATTATCGGAGATGCGGACCGGCATGATTGAACATCCCCATGCCACCGAGGCGACCCCAATTCCATTATTTCCCCGAGCAGCAGCGGTACCTGCCACCATGGTGCCGTGACCCTGTACATCTCGTGTGTCAGAGTTCTGGTCGTAGACATTCCAGCCCGCGACTATTTTCCCCGCAAGCTCTTCGTGGCTCCCATCAACACCTGTATCCAAGATTGCGATCACCACGTTGCTGTTTCCGGTGCTCATCGCCCAGCCGTCGGGTCCCTTGATCTTGCCCAGGGACCAGGCATTTTGGTTCGCAAAGAGAGGATCATTGGGTATTACCTGTTCCATCGGTCGTAGCTGGTCGAGTTCTGCAAACTCTACTTCCGGCCTCGCAGCAAACATCTGCACGAAAGCTCGCTCATTGGACACAACCGGCAACTCCAGGACTTGTACACCCGTACCTGCAATCTCGTTAACGTGGCGCGCACCCAGCCCGGCGATTATTTGCCGGGCGTGGTCCCTTCCGATGTTCGCGTGAAATTGGACGAGAATTCTGCCGCGCACGTGTTTGGAAATGCGTCTAGGGGTGTCAGGCGTACGCTTTTCGGCAATTACCTGATTTGAGAAAACATCCGCGGTCACAATGCTCAGCAAGAGAACTAAATAGCTCTTAGCTAGATTCTTCATGGTCTGGTCCTCAAACTTTCTGAAAGAATCGTTTCGCTTGAGGCAAGTGAATGCGCGACTACGATTGAAGAGGGAGGTTCCTACAGGTTAAGTGGGCTGAGAGAGCCGGAAAAGGCTTTCAAAGGGACTGGTTGGAGAGAAAAGAAGAAAGGAATACTACTATGAGGCGGGGTGAATTCTTCTTCTGCTTCGGCAACCCGGCCAGGTTAAGAAAATTTACTCAACCCCCGTAGGCTTTGCGACCCTCGCTCACACGAGGTGTGCCTTTGTCGGCCTTATACTTTGTCAATTACCTAACGGGTCCGCTCGGATGTCACCGTCATATGTTTAACGTACTCTTGGGCCAAAACCCCTGTCAACAACCAATATTTGTCACCTTTGAGGAAATCAAAAGCTGAGGCTTAGTAGGTAACCCTTAGTAGGGTTAGTCCCTTAGCTGGCGCGGTGGGCCCGGCAGCCGTCCGATCGCGCATTGCTATCATTCTAGTCACGACAGCCTGATCCAGATCACCCCGACCAATCGCCAGTAATGTCCCCACAATCGAGCGCACCATGTAGCGGAGAAAGCCATCGGCGCTCGCGCGAATCTCAATCATCTCGGCCGCCGCCAGTCGATCGCAATGCCTGGTAACTGCGAGACTGGTGATTGTTCGCACACGACTCTCAGCATCAGATTGCGCGGCGGAGAACGCGGTCCAATCATGTTCACCGAGAAACGCCGCGGCGCAGTCGCGCATCAATTCCAAGTTGAGAGGGCGGGCTTCCTGATGAGCGAAGCGCAACCAGAAGGGCGACAAAACTGCACCATTTACAATGCGGTAGAGATAGGTCTTTTCGAGAGCGGAGTAGCGCGCGTGAAACTCGTCCGCGACAACCTCGGCAGCGAGTACGCGGACATCCTTACCGACATTCCCATTGATTGCCGAACGTAATTTTTCTGGTGTGATCTCCCGCCGCAGTTGCACATTCGCAACCTGACCTTGGGCATGGACTCCCGCATCCGTGCGGCCTGACCCATGAATCGCGACTTCTCGGTCATCAATCAATGACAAAGCACCCGTCAGCTCACCCTGCACCGTCCGCAGTCCCTCCTGGATCTGCCAACCATGAAAATCAGTACCGTCGTATTGGATGGTGAGTTTGAAGTTCACGGCCTATGAGCTTTGTGCTTCGTACTTTGAACTTTGATCTTCATTCGCTGAGGCCGTTCTTACGTCTCGCACTCCAGCGTCAGGAGCTTAATTTATTACAGCTGCCAACAAGCCAAGAACAAAGTACAAAGCTCAAAGTTCAGAGCTCGTTCTTTCTGCTTCCAGGTTTTATTGCCGGAATCCCCTGCCCACAAAGATCACAGAAAGCCGGATCGACCGCAGGGACGTCCAGAGTAGCCAACGCCACTCGAGTCACGCCAACATCAGCGCGACCGGAGGAGCGGTCAATGATTGAAGCCGCGCCGATTACATACGCACCGGCTGCCGCTAACGTCTGCACCGTATCCAGCGTGGAGCCCCCTGTTGTAATCACGTCTTCAACCACAAGCGTGCGCTCCCCCGGCATCACAGAAAAGCCGCGCCGCAGCGTCATCGCGCCATCCACTCGCTCGGTCCAGATGAATCGCGCGCCGAGCTGGCGCGCCACTTCATGACCAATGACGATTCCGCCGATTGCCGGCGCCGCCACCAGTTGAATATTGTCGTCTTTAAAATGTTCAGCGAGCGCGATGGCGAAGGCTTCGGCTTCCCGAGGATACTGAAGCAGCAATGCACATTGGAGATATTTGGGGCTGTGCAAACCGCTGGTCAGCACAAAGTGGCCCTCGAGCAAGGCGCCCGTTGCTTTGAATCGTTCAATTACCGCTGCTGGGTCCAAGTCGCACCTCGATGACTAATGCGTGTTACAATCGCGACCCGATGCCGCCGTTTACTAACCTGATTTCAGATTCTACTTTGGTCCAGGAAACAATCGAACTGCTCCGCGATTGTGGTGGTCGAGCTAACGCTGCGGAAATCGTGGATGCTGTTTTCAAAGTTTCTCATATCGACGAAGAATTGGCGGGTCTGCTCGTCGCCGATTTGGTGAAGGGCGATCGTCGGTTTAAGTTGGTTGACAGCAAAACGATCGAG
>Ga0079216_10000229_pt1 | contig 12646 bp, 12 predicted proteins | sample NCAS100_FD_77008 | JGI IMG/M metagenome (GOLD analysis project Ga0079216, IMG submission 77008) | Agricultural soil microbial communities from Utah to study Nitrogen management - NC AS100 | ecosystem: Environmental > Terrestrial > Soil > Agricultural land | place: USA: North Logan, Utah...
GCGGCGCTTGTGTCGGGGCAGGGAGTTGCGAAGGTCAAAATCTATCGAGTGGAGTGGACGCCGGAACTCGAAGTACCGCGCACGCTGTTGACCGGAACAACCGCATTGGAACAACTCGGCATCGCGGGTTGGACGCGCGGCCGTGACTGGCGCGCCACGGGGTTCTTCGGCCACTGGACTACGTACGCGGAAGTGCTCCAACTGATCGCTTCGCTGGCGTTGGGAATATTTCTGGGATTGACGCGGAAGAAAAGCCGCGTGGGTCTGTTGCTACTCATCTCGGTGACCGGAATCGTCGTCGCTCTCGCGATGACCGTCACACGCGGGTCGTGGATTGGTTTCGCGGTCTCCGCGGTAGCGATGTTGTTGCTCACTGCTTCGCGCCGCACCATTCTGATTATCGCGGGTTGTGCCATACCACTCGTTCTCGCGGGTGTGTTTCTCCTTCAACAACGACGCAACATCGGCGTCTTCGACAGTGCGGATCAGTCCACGAGTTGGCGCCAGATGGTCTGGCGAGAAGGTTTCAACCTGCTGGTCAGCAAGCCGCGACATTTACTGGTAGGCGTCGGGATCGATTCGATCAAGGGACACTGGCGTGAGTGGGGATTATTTGATAACGGCCGCCAGCCGATCGGGCACATGCACTCAAACTTGCTTCAGATCGCGCTTGAACGTGGAGTGCCCGCCCTAATCGTGTGGTTGATGTTGTTTGTGATTTACATCCGGATGCTTTGGCGTTTGATCCGGCACACCACAGATTTCGCACGCGGACTCGCACTGGGCGCGCTCGGCGGAACGCTTGGGTTTTTCACGAGCGGATTGGTCCATTACAACTGGGGCGACTCCGAAGTCGTCACAGTCTTTTACTTCATCATGGGTTTGACTTTGGTCGTGGAGCGGATGGTGTCCTCGGCCCCACCGAAACAATCCGCTCGATGATCTTCTCATCGTCCGGCAGTAATCCCGACTTCGGCAAACGCGGCGTGAGTGTCAACCAGTTGCGATCCATCGCGAACACTTTGCGAAACAGCGGCAAAGACTCATCAACGCGACCCATATTCACAAGCGCCACAGCGTGCCAATAGATCATCTCGGCATTGTCTGGCACCAACTTCTCGGCCGCTGAATACTCACGCAACGCGCCTTCATTGTCCTTTTTCTCGACGGCCAGGTCGCCCGCGTTCATATGGTTGTAAGCTCGTTGCAGCTTAACTAATCGTCGCAATTCGCGTAATGGTTCCGAACTATCGTCAACTCGCAAATCGAAGGTGCGATCCTTCCACGCCTGACCGCTCGGTTTGCCGGTAACAACGATGAGCGCCGCAGACTGTCGACCACGAATATCGCCACCCGCTGCTTGCGCCGCATCGAGCGCGGCCAGCATACGGTCAGCGAGATCGCCTTTCGTGTTCTGAAACGCGTGGGACATCGCGGGCCAAACCTTATCGTTGAGCATCAGGTTGGCCTGCACGGAAAAATTCGTGCCGACGATGTGACCCGCGGCTTGTATGTCGTTCTTTCCGGTCCATGCGTCGACGCGTCCCTGCGCATCGATCATCGCCACCTGTCTGACTTCACGTCCCTCGTCTTTCGCCAACAACTCTTTCAACGTGTCAGGCGCGCTTTTGCCGCCGCGCATCATGTCGAGTCCGTTTTTCCCGTAACTCGGATCCACGAAAGACTGCGTCGCGACCGCGCCGACACCGGCTTCAGCCCAGGCGACGATTGGTCCAACTGAGAACCAGTGTGACTGGACAGCGACGCCCAACTCACCCGTGTTCGGGTCGCGCGCGACGATCGAATAGGTGTGAACGGGACGCGTCGGGATTGTCGCTTTCTCACTAAGCATGGCTCGTTCCTGTGCTGCGGAGGTGAAGACGACACTGATCACGAGTAGGACGATAATCGATACGCGCATGAGAAAACCTCCTGAGTCTCACGAGATAAACGGATAGAAAGGTGTGTTTCGAAAAATCCAGAACGAAAGGATGACGAAGAAGATGGCGTAAATATACGGTGCGGGCAAGGCGTTTCCTCGCGGCACCCCGCCGCGCATTACGATCACAGAGTACCGGAGGAGTGCCAACAATAAAAAGGGGATCGCTAAAACAAGCAACGGGTTGAGAGTAAAAGCCGTAAAGAAATGACCGTGAAGAATTTGATGCAGCGCGCGCGTGGTGCCGCATCCAGGGCAAGTGAAACCCGTTATGAAACGGAACGGACAACCAGGAAAGAAACCCGATTTACCCGGCTCGAAGAAGAATAGATAAGCAGCCCCGGCGATTATCAGCGACCAAATTGCCACGACCGTTAAACGCCGGTACATGAAACTCCGCTATCGTGCAGAACGATGATTCTTGGCCTTCAGAACCAGCCCTTCTTGTTCTGAATGTACGTTCTCACAAAGTCTTCATCGGATTTGGTGAGATAAATGATGCCCTCGATCAGGCCGACGATTCCGCCGACACCGCAGGTCACGATGGTGATTGCGATCTGAATGAGACCCTCAGTCGTGTAGCCGAGAACAAACTTGTGAACTCCGAGACTCCCAACCAGGATTCCCAAAATCCCCGCCACCAGTTTCTTATCGGCCCCCATAGCCTTCCAATCGGTCATCTGACCTGGGTGAGCAGGCTGCACGGGCTGGTAGCCCGTGTTGACCGACGTTAGCGGGGACTGACAGTTCGTGCAGTATTGGGCCATCTCATCGTTGATGGCGCCGCATTTTGTGCAGTATCTGGTCATCTCGTTTCAACTCCGACAACGTTTCAAAACGCCAACAGCGCGGTGTTTACATGTTGCCCAGGAACGCGGCGCCGCCAATTAGCACCCAAAAGATCAGGTAACCACCCCAACCGAGTACCGCCAGGCCGATGAACACGTAACTCAAGATCTTCGCCATCTTGGAAGCCTGCAACGCCCCGGCGATATCGCCAGTGGCTACTTTGCCGTTAACTTGCGCAGCGAACACGATGCTGATGATGCCGAGGGGGAAACAACAGATCGCGGAAATGATGGCTGGCACGAGATAATTGGGAACGTTCGAAGTTGATCCTGCCGGGGGCGGGGGAGTCCATTCTTGAGACATTCGTTTCTCCTGAACTAGTTTGAAAGATTTCGCTTACGATGAAACTGCATTAAGCCGCGTAGGGCGCTCCGCCAGGTGCGGGCGGCGGTGGTGGTACGGCTCCTCCACCTTTACGCTTTTCAAAAAGTGGAATACCGATAAGACCGCCGATGATCGCAAAAACGACCAGCAACACGGCCCCGATCAAGCCTTGAAAGATCGCGCTTGCTATCGACTCGCCTTGTGCTTCAAGCTGCTGGCGAATCAAGTCCGCCTGCCGCGGGTCGAGGTTCGACATGAAGTTTATGAGCATCTCGCGCATCGCCCCTCCGCTGACTATCGCAAGCGGGATCCCGATCACGAGGTAGATTGCCGCGCCGATGCCACCGGCGATAGCTCCAACCAGCGCACCGTCACCAGCGTTGGCCGGAGTTGCGGAGTTTTTCACGTAGAGATAGGAAGCAAGAATCCCGCCGAGAATTGCCCATGCACAACAGCAGAGGTTGACCCAGTTTACGAAGGGAATGGCGGACAGTAAGCCAAGAACTACGCCGCCGATCACAGCAGGCTTAAGTTTATTATTCATTGAACTTGTACTCGTCGCCTATCGAAGTTGGCACAATTCAACTTAAGAACTTTGGGTTGTCAGCGGTTGGTACGAATCGCCCTGCATAACTAACAAACAGGGGCGGGATTGTCAATGAATTTGACGGATATTTGTGCGCTCTTTAGCGGCCCACTTCGATGCGGTCTCCGGCGTGAAGTCTTGGATCTTCCACATTTCCGGATTTGATCTCCCTGAGGTTGAATCTCATGGTCACGAGCCGACCATCCGACCCTTCGCGGGAGATCTCCACGAGGTTTGTCTGGCGGGGAGTTCCGCCGGCTGCGAGAATTGCTTGCAGCAACGTAATGCCCTGAGTGAATGGCTTTTGGCCGGGTAGGTTGATGCGGCCGCCCACGAAATAAAACTCCTCGGGACGGCTCGTAACCGTGATCACGTCGCCTGATTGAATTCGCGTATTTGATGTCGCCGGATCGCGCAGATCGAGTGTTTGCGCGGATCCACTAGCTCTCATCAGTACTACGCGTCCACTGTCGTTCCGCAACTGCGATTCGGCCAATATCACATAAAGCGGCACTTCTTCGCGTCTGAGAAATCGCGTTCCCGGGTGAACTACCAGTCCGGTAACAGTTACCGAATGACTCGCGTACTGTCGCACGCCGACTGAGACCTTCGCGTTTTCTGAGACCGCGCGACGTTTAAGCTCCTCTGCAATGCGGGTCTGGATTTCTTCCGGCGTGAGTCCGGCGACCTTGATCGCGCTCCCCCGCGATCGGAAGATCGATCACACCGTTGGCCACGACCGTGAACAGCGTCGAGCTATTATTAGCGGCCGAATTGAGCAGTCGGATGTCGAGTACGTCGCCGATGCCGACTCGATAGATCTCAGTTTGTTGGGCCGAGGCCGTGACAAAAGAAACTAAAACGAGAGCGAAGATGATGATTGAAAGAGGGTTTTTCATAGCGGGGGCAGTTGCCTGGTACTTCCAAATTGCTAATGCCATGGGGTTTCCTAAACATAGATCGGATTTCATCCGCGGTTCCAGGGTCTGCTATAGTCACCGTTTGCCGTTATGTACGAATTCGCAGTAACACCAGCCGTAACAAACATTCGTCGCCGCGGTGTCGAGATCTCGGAAGTTGTCCCAGACAGCCTGGGTGCGGAATTGGAACTCGAAGCGGGTGACCGAATCATCAAGGTAAACGGCCGAGTCGTTCGCGATTACCTCGACTTTCGCTTTCAAACAGCGGGAGAAACTGAGCTCACTCTCGAAGTCCGCAAGAAAAGCGGAGACGATTGGGAGGTCGAACTGGGGCGCGCCGAAGGAGAAGACTTTGGTCTCACTTTCGAAGCAATCGTCCCACGCCAGTGCGCCAACGAATGTATCTTCTGTTTCTGCAACGGAAACCCTGCCGACGCACGGCCGTCGTTATTTATTAAGGACGAAGACGTTCGCCTGTCCTTCTTATATGGCAACTACACGACGCTGACCTCAATTACCGAAGATGAGATACGCCGGCTCGTGGAACAGCGACTGTCGCCGCAATACGTTTCGGTGCATGCGACCGATTTGGATGTGCGCGCTTACATGCTCGGCGTCGATAAGCAACGCGCGGACATTTGGGCCAAGGTGCGCCGACTGCTCGACGCGGGAATCGAGATTCACGCTCAGGTGGTACTTTGTCCGGGGATAAACGATGGTGAGGTGTTGCGCAGGACAATCTTCGATCTCGCTGCCGAGTATCCACGGATCACGAGTGTGGCTATCGTGCCGCTCGGTCTCACTCGCTACAACACCGATCCGCGACTCACGGCAGTAAGTCCCGAGTTCTGTCGCGAAGTGATCGACCAGATCATTCCGATCCAAAAACAGTTAAGTGCGCAACTCGGAAAAAACTTCGCCCTGTTAGGCGATGAGATCTATCTGCGTGCTGGTCGTCCCATCCCCGGCAGATCACACTACGGCAGTTATCCGCAGATCGAAGACGGCGTCGGCATGGTCCGTTCGTTTGCCAACGACTTCGCTCGTTTGACGAAACGACTGGAACGCCAAGGCGACGTAAAGAAGCAAGCGGCGACGATATTCACCGGAACACTCTTCGCACCCGTGTTGCGAGAGATGATCGACAAATGGAACTCGCGTTTTAATACTCAGCTTCGGGTCGAAGCGCTCGAGAATAGTTACTTCGGCGGTGACGTTTCAGTTGCGGGCCTGCTGACTGGACAGGATCTTTTGGCTGCGCGTGACAGAGTGACCGGCGAGTTTGTCCTGATACCGAAACAGATGCTGAAAAGCGATGACGCGATCATGTTGGACGGGATGCGCATCACTGAAGTAGCGGAGGCGCTCCGTCGCCCGATCTACGCCGTCAGTCTGGAAGAGTTGACCACGCTCCTCCTGAATAAGAACTAATCGCATGCGCAACGGCGATCGTTCCACTCCTGTTACAAGACGAATACTGGACGTCGGGTGTGGCCAGAACAAATTTCCCGGCGCCATCGGTGTTGATGCGAACCCGCGAAGTCACGCTGATGTCATTCACGATCTCGGCCTGTTTCCTTATCCGTTTGCGAACGATGAATTCGACGAGATCATTTGTCGTCACGTGATCGAGCACGTGCCTGACGTGCTTGGGTTCGTCACGGAGCTACATCGCATTACCAAGCCCGGTGGAATATTAAAGATCGTAACTCCTCATTATTCGAATCCGGATTGGGCCACCGATCCGACACATCGTAATCACTTCAACAGTTACTCGTTCACTTGCTTCGTGCCGACAGGCACGCCGTTTCCGTTCTACACCACCGCCGAGCTGAAACCGGTGGCAACTCACGTAAGTTTGGCAAATCTCTGGCGCGCGGTGGGGCTCGAATTCTTCGTCAACCTCGATCAGCGTTGGCCTTCGTTTCGGTTCACCCGAAAATTCTGGGAGTTTTATCTCTCGACCATCTGCCGCGGTAAAGAACTCCACTTCGAATTCGAAGTCGTAAAGTAACGCGACCGGCCGAGCCCTGTGGGCCAGAATGCGATCCGGCGTCGTTCGCCGGCGCTCATAAAGGCCCCGAATTCCTCGGAAAACACCAAAGCCTTCCGAAAATTTGAACGTCAATCCAGAAATAGATTTTTCTAGGCGAGACCGGTGGGACAAGCGTTGGTGCGATTAATGGAGTTAAAGAAAAAGCCAGAACCCGCCGCGAACGGATGCACGCCTTTGCCAACGTCAAGAGTCTTGAATCGATCATTTTGACGTTGAGTGTTGAGAGTACGGATCAGCGTTACACAGGGCCCGCGACGCAGGCGATGAACAGCGCGATTACGGCGACGCTTAAAAACGAAACATATCTCGAGCGTGACGGCAAGCGACATTTTCTGCACGAGTATGTGCCGCCGGGACAGGACGGATTCGGCGCCCGCTTCATCTTTCTGCGTACGACCGTCGATGAGCGGCCATTCATCAACGGAAACACTGGCCACGTTCGGTTCTTCACCAAGTATCCTAACGGCATGAAAGTTGATCGCCGTTTCAAAGTCCAGCGACATGATTTAGGAAGGTCAGCTCGAATACTGCCTCCAGTTTTGGTGGGTTTCACCGATCCAGAATTGTGTCGAAGATTCATTAATTTGCACAACGATCCAAAATCAGCAATTTTACGTACCCCTCGATCCACGAAAATTCGTTAATTGCTTCCGAAAAACGTAGCCCCATACTTCTGCCTAGCGGCACGCATATTGCGGACTGCAGAATCACCGGAAGTCTCGGGCAACCGACCCTACCATCCTCAAACGGGTTGACCGACGAAATTCAGAGTTCCCGCACTTGAAAACCCTCGCCAAGGCGGGCGCCCTAACTCAAAAAATGAAGGAGCAACAATGAGAAGTTTTCAGCTTCCTGCGAATAATGTTCTAAGCGGCGTAAGGCGTCTGCGGAACCCTTCGCGCCGCGTCAATCTCGTCTCTCTCCTGCTAAGCGCCTTGGTGCTTAGCGGCGTGACTTCTATCGCTGTTGCACAAGCAGTTAACTCGCGAGTGAGCGGGCTCGTGAAGGACACTGCTGGCGCAAGTGTTCCCGGCGCGAAAATCGTGCTGACGGACACGGCCACTAAAGATACGAAAGAAGCGACTACCAGCGAAGACGGCAACTTTACGATCAGTGACGTTCGTCCTGGTACTTATACCGTTGCAGTAGAAGCAACAGGTTTCAAGAAACTAAACGTAACCAACGTTACGGTCCACGTTGACACTCCCGTAGTGTTGAACTCGCTTACGCTCGAGGCCGGCGGTATTGCTGAAACGGTTTCCGTTACAGCATCCGACGCGCAGTCGCTGATACGTTCGGAAGACGCGAAGCTTTCGACGACTGTCGACGTCAAGCAGGTGCAGGACCTTCCGCTGAACGGCCGCAACCCAATCAATCTCGCCGGCGGCATGGCGGGTGTCAACACCAATACCAATACACGACAATCAGTTATCAACGGTATGCGTGGTTCGTTCTCGAATATTACGTGGGACGGAATCGAGATCAACGATAACCTCGTGCGCACGGACGCGCTGTTCGGTGTGAACACGCCGAGCGTCGCGGCTGTTGCCGAGTTTTCGGTTACCACTCAAAATGCCGGCGCTGATGACGGTTTAGGCATCGCGCAAGTGAAGCTTACGACGCCGCGTGGTGGTTCAAGTTATCATGGCGAGGCTTACGACTTTTACCGCAATGACAAGTTTGACGCCAACACCTTCTTCAACAACATCAGCGGCTTGTCCAAGCCGATTTTGCTGCAACATCAATATGGTTTTAACGTGAGTGGTCCATTCGCGTTGCCGAGATTTGGTGAGGGCGGTCCTGTTCTCACGGAGAAGAACAAGCTCTTCTTTTACTTCTTCTACGAATTCACAGATACGAAACAGGACTTCAATCCCAACCGCACTGTGTTGTTAGATCCGGCGCGCACAGGCAACTTCACCTATCTTCGCACTGACAATGGGCAACGACAGACAATTAACCTGTTGGCGCTAACGGGTCGTTCGATCGATCCGCGAATCCAGCACCTGATTAGCTTAACGCCGTCTTCGAACAACGCGCAGATCGGCGATAGCCGCAACACCGGTGGTTTCCGTTTCAATACACCGAACGGCAGTACTGGTCGCAATATCGGCTTCCGCCTGGACTATGATATCTCTTCGAATCACCGCGTCGAAGGTGTCTATTCACACTTCCTTTCGAAGCTGCCGAACGACGTGCAGTTGAACAACATCGGTGAACAGTTTCCGGGATTGCCCGGTGGTGGTCAGCAATCGGACCGACCGCGCTGGGCCATCGCCTGGATCTCCAACCTAACGCCAAACATCACGAACGAAGCTCGCTTCGGATTCTCGTCAAGTACGCCGCTGTTCTTCAATGCCGAAGACTTCAGCGAAGGATATCGTCTAACCCTTCCGTTAATCACAAACCCCATTCAGAACTTCCTGCAACAGGGTCGTGCTCCGCGGAATTACGACGTCATCGACAACCTGACCTGGGTCAAGGGCAGCCATGTATTCAAGTTTGGCACCAGCGCCCGGTTCATTCGCATTTTGAACTTCAACGATGGCGGTATCATTCCCCAGTTCACCGTAGGCTTCAATACAACTACCAACCCGTCACCTTTGAACACCGGCCTTTTCCCAGGCGGTATTTCGAGCACACAGTTTGGAACAGCCAACTCTTTGCTGGGTCTGCTCACGGGGGCGACCAGCGCCGTTTCCCAGACGTTCAACGTTGCCGACCGGACATCAGGGTTTTCGCGGGGCGTTGGATCGAATCGCTTTCTTGACTACAACACGCTGGCGTTTTACGGCACCGACACCTGGCGCATCAGACCGAATCTTTCTTTGAACTTCGGCCTGCGCTGGGAATACATCGGACCGCTCACGGAGAGAAATGGCCTGGGTCTGATGCCCAGGGACACCTCACTCAACGTGCTGAACGATCCGCTCGCGGTACTTGATTTCGCGGGCAAGGGCACTGGCCGAGACTTCCTGGCAAGAGACCTGGACAACTTCGCGCCGAACTTTAGTTTTGCGTGGGATCCTTTCAAGGATGGCAAGACGTCAGTGCGCGGCGGTTTCTCGATCGCTTACGCAATCGACAACAACGCCACCGTGCTCAACAACTCATCAGTAGGCGGCAATGCCGGTCTGCAATCGACGGCGACTATCACGACACTGACGGGCACCGTCAGCAGCGGTGGTATCATTACCGTTCCAACTCCGGCCTTCAAAGTTCCGCGTACCCTGATCGATCAACTAAGCCTGTCGCAAACACCAACCCTGTTTACGACTGAGTACAATTTGAAGACCCCGTACGCCGAACAATGGAACTTCGGTATTGAGCGCGAGATCATGAAAGACACCGCGCTTTCAGTAGGCTATGTTGGCAACCGCGGTGTGCAGTTAACTCGCGGCCTCGACACGAACCAAGTGATTATTGGCAGCAATGGGTTCCTGGCTGACTTTTTGAGAGCTCGTCGTAACTGCGAACTTCAGGGAGCGACAATTGTCGGTCCGGGTGCGCCGATTGACAGATGCACCAGCGCGGCCTTCAACGCGGGCATTCCCGGAAGCCAACAGCTATCGGTCATCTCAAGGCTGGGCTCAGGAGGGCTTCTGACTAATGCCACTATCCTCAACTTGATTAGACAAAACCAAGTTGGAGAGTTGGCTGCGACCTACGTGGGCGCCAACCGCAACACCTTCATGAACACAGCCCAGCCGTGTATCGAGACCGGTGTTGGCCGACCGTGCCCGAGCTTCTTCCTGCCAGCTAACGGTAACGCGTTCGTCACCGACTACGTTGGCAGCAGTGGTTGGTCCAACTATCACGGACTGCAAGCCGAAATCCGGAAGCGGTTCACTGGTGGCTGGTACTACCAGGTCAACTACACCTGGAGCAAAGCATTCACCAACGCCGAACAGGCTCAGGCTGAATTCGCTCCATACCTCGATAATGCCACCGGCGATGCCTGGGAGAAGAAACGTCTCAATCAGGACGTTCAGCACGTTCTCAAGGGCAACTTCGTCTATGAGCTTCCGATTGGTCCAGGCAAGCGTTTCTGGAACAGCGGCGGCGTCGCCGGCAAGTTTTTCGGTGGTTGGCAGATCAGCGGCATTGCTCAGATCCGTACGGGCAGGCCGATCTCGTTCATCTCCGGACGCGGCACTTTCAATCGATCTGCCAGGTCCGGCAACAACACGCCGGACACAACTCTGAGTCTTTCGGAGTTGCAGGCGAGAACAGGCTTGTTCTTCCATCCGACAACGGGAGCTCCGTTGGTGATCCATCCGGACTTGATCGCTTCTGACGGGCGTGCCAACTCGGCTTTCTTTACGCATCCCGGTGCTGGAGAAGTTGGCCACTTGAGTCTGACGCCGGTTGATGGACCAGGCTACTGGAACGTCGATACCGCCGTTATCAAGCGCATCAGATTTAAAGAACGACTTGGCGTTGAGTTGCGGCTTGAAGCGTTCAACGTTTTCAATCACACCAATTTCTCGGTGCCGAACACGCTCAACATCGACGACACCGATTTTGGCAAGATCAACTCGGCCTTCGATCCACGAATTCTTCAGCTTTCGTGGAAGTTCACGTTCTAACAATCTGAAAGTCTCTTACAGAGACTTCATTTCACGCCGGGTGTTGTTGTTGCAAACAGCACCCGGTTTTTTCTTGCGCCGATTGCGAAATTACGGATAATGCGGTTGGACTTAGCGTTTCCTGAACCGCCGCCCATTCAAAACCGGAGAAAAAGTCATGACGCCTCCCGTCCTTAATCCTTCCGTCCTTAATAAGGTGAGACTATTACTGCCTATCGTTCTTCTGCTTACTACGGTCGTTTGTATCTGCCCAGCTCGTGCGGATGACAAGCTCAAGCCGGAAGATCTCGTTGCCAAACATCTCGAATCGATAGGCACTACAGACGCGAGAGCTCGCGTCAACGGCACGAGAATTAAAGGAAGTTGCTCAGTAGCTGTGCGGCTTTGCGGCGAAGGACAAGTTGACGGGCAGGTTTTAATGGCGTCAACAGACGCCGCCAGTCTAATCAACATGAATTTCGAAATCGCAACCTACGCGCAGGAGGCCTTACGGTTTGACGGCAAGAAGTTGGCGACGAGCCAAATAACACCGGGCTCACGCACTTGCCTGGCGCAGTTCTTTCTGGAAAACGAAGTGCTATTTAAAGAAGGACTGGTTGGCGGCGTGCTGTCCGAGTCGTGGTCGCTGCTGAACGTGGCGCAACGAAATCCCAAGCTCGAGTATTCAGGCCTCAAGAAGATTGGCGACAAACAGCTACACGCGTTGAAGTACAACCCGCGCAAGGGATCGGATCTAAAGATTACGCTCTATTTCGATCCTCAAAGTTTTCGTCACGTACGTAGCGATTACTCGCGCACAGTCTATGCTTCCGAGCAACGTCGTATCGCCGGAGGCGGCGCCGGACTTCCACCGGCCCAGAATCAGCAGGCTTCGCCAACGCGTATCGAGGCTTACGAGGAGTTTGCGGATTTTAAAGAAGAGTCAGGCTTGAATCTGCCACACACGTACAAGTTTCATTTATCGATCCAGTCGGAAGTAAGGCCCGCGGTCGTCGATTGGGTCTTCACCTTGAATGACTTTTCATTCACCTCACCGCTCAATGCCGCGGAGTTCACTTTCGGCGAGAAGAAATAGAAAACAAGCTTGATGTCGACGCTGTCAGCCAGTCAACTTCCTCTCGCGCCGCTCGGCGCCGGCGACTTGATCGATCGCGCAGTCAGACTGTATCGGCGGCATTTGTTTGTTTTGATCAGGACGGCAGCGCCTCCGGTGATCATCGCGACCGGAGGATGGATCGTCTTCTCTCTCGCGTTCAAGCAAGTATTCCTCACTGATGGTTCGGGCGAGTTAGCGCTCTACGCCGTTCTATCGATAGTTGCGCTGGCTGTGACGTTAGTTGGATACCTTTTGACGCTCGTCGTGATGGGTGGCGCCAGTCGCAC
>Ga0079216_10000231_pt1 | contig 12558 bp, 9 predicted proteins | sample NCAS100_FD_77008 | JGI IMG/M metagenome (GOLD analysis project Ga0079216, IMG submission 77008) | Agricultural soil microbial communities from Utah to study Nitrogen management - NC AS100 | ecosystem: Environmental > Terrestrial > Soil > Agricultural land | place: USA: North Logan, Utah...
CGCCGAGCGGAAATGTGTCTTATACCGGACAGAGTACGTCGGCGACGGACATCAGAAACTCAAGAGCAGCCGCGGCCTTTTCGCCGAAGACCGGGATCTTCCTGAGTATCTTCACGAGAATCAGAAGCGATTCTCTAAGGTCGTGGTATTTCTTACATAGGTCGCCCACATCGGATGTTGAAGGCAAGCCTTTTAGTTCAGCATCGATACGATCGATGGCAGAAGCTTCTTCTTTGTTTAGTGTCGGTAGTTGTGTACTCATTGTTGTTGGTTCCTTTCGTGAGTGCGTTGGTTGTTGATGAACTTGGCACTATTGGTCGGGCAGATCGTTTCCTTCCTGGCTTAAGCGCTCTTCAGCCATCGGTTGGAGCACCGCCAGCAGGTCACTCTCGTTGTATGGAACATTTGAGACGAGTCCTGGAATTGCCGGTGCTACCGGAACGATGATCTCGTCCGGACCATGTAACCAAAGAGCAAGTAGGTATAGGCCGGGAATTTTTAGAAGACGCAGTTCGTAATCGTCGCGTTGAACAGGGGCTAAGGTTTCTGCGACTGTTATGCTCTCGACCGAATTAGCGACGAATGGACCACGATTGATGTGCGAGAAGTTAAGTTGCCTGTCTTCGGCGCGAACAGCGACCTCGACAGCGCACCGTACCTGCTGATCGTCGAGGAGTAGATATCGCCATGCGACTAACGTTGCGCTGGATAACAACTCCCGCTGCGCTATTTGTTCCAGCCCGACGGCGTAAACAGGATGGGGCACGGCAACATCCAGAGAGTCAACCCTCTCGGTCATGAGAGCAGCTCTCGGTCCACGAGACTGAATGACATCGCCGATAGCGTTCCTGACGACACTCAAGGCCTCGGACGGTGGTGGTGGAAGAGTCAGTGACATCGTCTAAACCTCGCTCCGCTTGGTGAAATAGGTGTGTGTCCAGGTGCCGCGCAGTTGGTAGTCAGCGGGAAAGGTGTCGAAATTCTGCGTGGATGGTCCATAAAACGTATCCGCGATCTCGATCGTCTTCATCCCCGACGGATGATCGGCAAAGCCATTCACAAGGAGGAAGTGTGAGCCTCCTTGGAACCATTCAATTCGACAACCCAACGGTCGTCGATTGATTATCTCTGTGATCACATCGGGAAATGTCGCAGGCGAGTCTTGGAGGTCCCGAAAGTTTCCATTTCGACGCAGCGGCAGATCGAGGGTCGCCACTTCATTGCATTGCGGATTACGGGGGCAGCAGTCTTGTCGCCCCAGTTCCAAATCCGCCACCGGACATTGCGGCGACCCAGCCCCGTTTCTGTAGAAGTCAAATACCGTCACAGTAACTGCGGCCCAACACCAATTGGTTTGCTCTTGCTGTTGCAACGGGATCTCCAACCGAGTGTTGACGCTTTCCAGCTCGTGTAATGCAGCAATTGAAGGCGGCATCGCTACGTGCAGTCGTTGGCGAGTGGATTCGATAAGGTTTGAGTCCAGCATGTTGCCTCCCGCGATCATTTGATTGCATCCTTGATTTGGCTGATTGGAATATTTATTCCCCAGGCGAACTTCCTAACCCAGCGCGTGCGAAGGTCGGCGTCAAGTTGCCCGGGCGTTGCGATTGAGCCCTCCGCCAGGGTTCGCGGGACGCGCTCCCGATGGAAAATGACGCCGGCGAAGACGTTGAACTTAATTGGTGCTTTGAAAACCCCGGTGCCGATTTCTGCGAACGGATGATGGAGGGGCTTACTTGCGAGGGGCACACCAACGATTCCGTGTGGAATGGTAAGAACCGCGTCGCCCTTGGTATCAACCGGGACCGGAAAGATGTTGAGGAACCCGTACGCGTTTTGACGAGTCTTTGCGGCCGTCGTGACTCTGCCGCCCTCAGACTTGAATTCCAATTCCTTGAAAGTCTTGACAGGTAGGCCGATGCTTACATCCCAACGGTAGCGCCCTTCATTGTCATAGGTTCTTGTGAATTCTTTCGTTTGCTCGTTGGCGACCGCTACGGAGCCACTCACCACCATGTCGCTCGGAAGTCTTTCCACTTCGATTAACTTGCCGCCCCACATATGAATCGTCAGTGGTTTGCCAACGCCACCTCCTTTCGGACTGAGCGCGCCGATGAGGGTCATGAGGTTCTTGAAGGGCTGAGGCGTCTTTTGATTAATTGCTACCTTGTAGTTGATGTCGACGAAGGTACCGGCGGCGATTTGCATATGAACGAGCAGCACCGCAACTCGTTTGTGACCGTAGATGCGTCTGCCTTCCTGCTCGGTCCTGCGACTCCAACCCAATGTGGCCCCTGCGGTTGTTGCTTTGTAGAGGAACCAGCCATCACGGTCGATTTTCTTGCCGGACCAGAGAACGAGATGAACAATGCAATAATCATCCAACTTAAGAGTGGTTCCACCTCCGACAGTTGAATTAATCAGATTTGCAACTTCGGTATCGAAGTTGGTTTGTGAGGTGGTGTCGGTACCGCTGTTAAGCGCTAAGACTAAACCGAATGAACCGGGAGGAAGCCCTTCGTTGTCGACCTTGATGTTTACGACATCCGGTTTTCCTTCTTCCATGTTCGGGGCTGCAACAGCCAAATTGGTTGATGAAAGAGCAAGGGCCAACCACATAAACACAATGCCAAACGCGAGGGTGGATAGTCTGCGACGAGTTTTCATAACGTCCTCCGATCTGCAATGCTGAGTATTCGGGTCGATCAATGTTCGTCATGCAGTGCCAATCGCGTGCCAACGATTTCAATTATGAAAAGCCGCTGAAAAGCCTTTTAAGCCGGCATTAGTGAGGTCTTTAAGCAATCGACGGTGATTGTTCGACTATCACTTCTGATATGCTTCGTTGAAACGGAAGTGCTTGTTAAGGTGAGATACGTGGAACCTCAGCTCGTCGTTATCGCAGGATCACTGAAAGGCACAGTCTTCGCCTTGCCGGGCGACGAAGTTTCGATCGGCCGGGACGCTTCGAATACTGTTTGCCTCAATGACCCGTCAGTCTCGCGGCGGCACTGCGTGCTCACGCGCCTTAGTGACTGCGGTGAGTCGGTACTGGAAACCGAAGCTAAACAGACCGCCTCCCGGTGGACCATCGTGGATCTCGAGAGCTTTAACGGGACGTGCGTTAACGGTATTCCCGTCATGGAACGGATACTAGCTCATGGCGACCACATAGCCGTTGGGGATCTTCTTCTACTTCTCGTGATTGACGATTCCGAGGGAACTACAGAGCCGGTACAACTCAGCGAGGGTGACTTGATCACAAGATCCACTGTCAGGCTCCGACAAGAAGATGCGCTCTACCTTCGCCCTGACAAGGTTATTGCTGAACTCCCGATCACCGCACGCATCGCTCGAGACTTGAACGCACTCCTCAGAATCAGCACCACAATCAATTCCATTCGCAACCCGGCAGAGTTGCAGGTCCGTCTGCTGGAATTGATTCGCGAAGTTGTGCCGATGGAGAGGGCGGCGATCCTGCTGATTGATGAGGAAGCCAACGCCTTCAAATCCCTTTTCGGCTGGAATAAGTGGACGGGGGCTGACAATTCGCTACGAGTTAGCGCGACCGTCACAAAACAAGTGCTCGAAGACGGCGCTGCACTACTCAGCAATGATCTGATTGACAATCAAGTTTACAAAGAGGCGCCCAGTTTGGTGAGCGCGCGGGTTTGCTCGGTTCTTTGTTTGCCATTAGTCGCTTTCGGAAAAACTCTCGGCGTTATCTATCTTGACACGACCGATCCATCAGGGCGGTTTGATGAGGGTCACCTACAGTTGCTCACAGCAGTCGCCAGCTTAGCATCGGTGGCTTTTGAAAACGCTCGTCACTTCGAACAGCTTGAGGACGAAAACTCGCGCCTACAGAAAGAGATTCAGATCGAACATGAGATGATCGGACACTCTTCGTCGATGCGCGCCATATATGAATTCATCGGCAAGGTTGCGCGGACTGAATCGACCGTGCTGATTCGCGGCGAGAGCGGCACAGGAAAGGAGCTCGCTGCGCGCGCCATTCATCTCAACAGCCCCAGATCGACCAAATCGTTTGTCGCAATCAACTGTGCCACGTTATCTGAAACCCTTCTGGAGAGTGAGCTCTTCGGACACGAGAAGGGCGCCTTCACAGGTGCGATTACTCAGAAGAAAGGCAAGTTGGAGATCGCGGACGGCGGAACATTATTTCTCGATGAAGTAGGTGAGTTGACAATAACTATTCAGGCAAAGCTGCTGCGAGTGTTGCAGATGCGTGAGTTTGAGCGCCTTGGCGGCACTCGTCCTCTCAAAGTGGATGTGCGAGTTCTCGCTGCTACGAACCGCAACCTCGAGGATGCGATCAAAGCAGGAATATTCCGTCAGGATCTTTATTACCGTCTAAACGTTATCTCGACCACGATGCCCCCACTACGAGATCGTCGCGAGGACATCCCACTGCTTGCAAGCTATTTTGTCGCCCAATATAGCCGGAAGTGTAAGCGGAAAGTGTCGGGAATCTCGCCGGAGGCCCGACGATCATTGGTCGATTACGATTGGCCTGGGAATGTGCGTGAACTGGAGAATGCCGTAGAGCGCGCCGTTGTACTCGGCACAACCTCACTCATTCTTCCCGAGGACTTGCCCGAGACACTCGTGGAAAGTGGGATCGCCGATACTCCTCTATCAACCACACTTCGCCGGGCTGTTAATGAATCGAAGAAGACGATCGTCATGGAGGCATTAAAAAAATCAGACGGCAACTTTACGAAAGCGGCAAAGTTACTCGGGATACATCCGAACAATCTTCACCGTTTGATCCGCACGCTAAACTTGAAGGTGGAACCTCCGTCACCTGGTTAGTTTGAACGACTCGAAGAATTTCTTTGACGTCGTCTCGAAAAGTTCAGTGCGATCGGCCGGGTCAGGCGAGGACTTACCATTGCGAAACGCCAACGCCGCTCGGGTACCGAATATGAGCTGGTAGAGACGTGGCTTAAAATAGAAAAATCTTGCTCTAAAAATCAGACCGTTTGTCTCCATCAACAACTCTCTGCCGCCTACTCCCGAGACTGTCACATCGTTTTCGCTGATGAGGCGGTGGCCGCTGGCAATTACCTGGTCGCGGCTGCTGTCCAGCCCTTTCCTTATCTCTTCGGGCGTCTCAAGACTGGCGGGCAGATCAACATAGGACACGTAAAAAACGGCGGAACCTGTTTCCAGGATAGCGAGGTGCGTTTTGACTGGTCCAATGGATGTATTAGAAGCTTTTTCCTCAAGTTTGGGAGTGCCGGGAAAGATCACCGTGAAGCCGCCTTCGGTAGACTTGAATTCCTTGCCGACAATGGTGACGACCTCTTCAACCTTCGGTGTTGGCGTTGGGTCTTGGGCCACGACGCTGCCTGAGAGCAGCGTGATGAGTAATGCGATTGTGCTTAATGTAAATTTCATTTATTCCTACGGTTCAAGGTTAAGTTCGTAGGTGTTGATGAACGTCAGGAACTTCGACACCTCGATTATGTCTTTACCGACGAACCGGATCGTGTGCGCGTCTGTGCGTTCGACGATGCTCAAGTAACTCAATACCTCCGACGGCCGGTAATTCTTAAAGCTGACGTTCAGGTCGATCGGTGCGCTTAGCTTGTACGGTTTGAATTCACGAAGCCTACTCACCGCTCGTCGCGCTTTTTCACGAATCAAGTCGCATGCCGCCGTGGGAGTCATCGTCTTTGCAGAATGAAAACCCGAGGCCCACTTCACAACAGCACCTTCGATGTTCCCCAGCAGTGCAATGGTTTCCTTCACAACTGCATCGTCGCCGGAAACCATGATTATTGGCACGTTAAAATGACCGGCAATCGCGGCATTTATTCCAGCTTCGGACACCGACACGCCCTTGAGTCGAACATCCGTGAGTCGCGCGCTCGAGAGCGTGTGCGCGCGCACGCCTTGCAAGTTGGTGGTGCCGGTGTGATAGCCGATGAAGATCGCGCCTGCGAAAGTTTCGTCAATGCCTTGCATCATGCCCAACGGCCTGGGCCAGGAGCGAATAATCAACGCTTCACGCGGCAGTTTCTCGATCAGCAGGTTTTGTCCGTTGCCATGCGAGTCGCTGATGACGATCTGGGTGGCGCCGGCCGCCAGGGCGCCTTCGATAGCGGCGTTGACCTCTTGCGTCATGAACTCACGAAACCGCGCGTACTCGAAACCCTGCGGTCCCAACTGCTCGCCCGTGACGACACCGGCAATGCCTTCCATGTCCGCGGAGATGTAGATCTTCAGTCTTTGCTCCTGAGCATTAACGGCGACAGCAAAGATGATCAGCAAAAGGGAAACATAAAGTGCTCGCAGTTTCACGTTTTTTGGTCCTCTACTTTAAGCGTTCAATAACACGGATTGTTTCAAGCGCGTGGAGATACTCGAACACCGTTTCCACCGGGACTTGACCATAACTCGCCGATACGTGGTCGCGGATCTCCTGCACAGTGCGACGTCCATCGACCAGATTCAAGACCTCGTAACTGTAATCGCCGCCGGAGCCATGTAGCCCGCGATAGATCGTCAAAAGTAGTGGCCTCTCGCGATACGCGAAATGATCGGTGAAGTAGTCGTACCCGAAAGCGGTCATTGGTCCTTTCAACGAGGCACGCCGGCGAAAAACGCGGCGATACACGTCGTGTATCGCGCCGGGGAGGGGATTGACCGGGGCTAACTGTCGTTCGAGATTGTCGAGAAAGGTTTTTGCAGACGCGCGTGCGTTATCCGGGATTCGGAAGAATCTTTCCAGTGACGCTGCGAGCGTACGTTCATAGCGGACATGATGCCGGACGAGGTTCTCTGCATCCTCCTGATCGAGAATCGAGCGGCGATTGAGCATCGTCGCGGCGCGTCTGAGGCTATTAACCTGGACTACCCGCAGAATTTCAGCGGCATGTTCTGATTGCGCATTCGCCAAAAAATAACCGCTGGCGCCGCCGATAAATGCGGCGCGTTTGAGTTTTGTTGGATCGACGTTCGCGGGCGTGTCGAAGTTGGTGTGAATATAACGATCGGGCCAGTCGTTCAAATAGATCGCCGGAATGCCAAACGAGCTATCCGTGTAAACCTGGTGATCGCTGCCCAAGGAAAACGGCGCCATTTCCGCCAGCAGCGGCTCCTTGCCGCCTTCCGGCGCTACCAACGGATAATCGGCAGCGTCGCCGCTCGCGAACTTCGCCGACTGATCGTTTACAAACTCACCAAAGTGCTCGGCTACGTCGTTCACGAAAGACGGGAGACTATTTGGACCACGCGTGACGTGAAAGATGGCCTTCGTTTCCGGACCACCGCCGACCATGTCCATGTGAATCGCAGCCTTGATGCGTGAAGCAATCTCGGGCCGTGCGTTGAGGTACGTTATGGTCCCTTCGATCTCGGGTGGAAAGATAAACCGGATCGTCCGCGCCGGCGGCTCGATCTTTTCTTCGCGTATCAACTTGCTTAACGTACGGGCTACCTCGAGGATGGCAACACTGCCGCTGGCATTGTCGTTTGCGCCCGGACGTTGATGGTCCAAGTGACAACTGAAGACGATCTCTTCATTGCGCAAGTTGGGGTCGGCTCCTGGGATCGTCGCTGTCACAACATCGTACGACCCGGCGTGCTTTCCAGCCCGGACCGTGGCTTCCAGTCGAACCCGATCGCCGCGTACCAGGCGGGTTTGAAAGTCGCGCGCCTGTTTCAACGACACCATGAACGCAAAGGTCGGATCGGGCGAGAACGTATCGAGATGGCCCCAGCGCACAAGGTTTTCATCCTCGCCGTACCACGCCGTGCGCTGGTTCTGCGCATAACTGATGATGCCCACGGCGCCGTGCCGTTTGATCGCGAGTGGCACGACCGCGGCGGGCTGGGACGAAGTCAGAACCACCTTTCCGCGAACGTCAGTTCCCACGTAATCCCGTTCCGAAGTGCCGGCGCCAATGTGAACGAGATCCGCCGTGACTTCACCACTTTCGCTGTCCTGCGCGAGTGACACAGGCATAGCATCCCAACTCGCTAACCTTGCCTTGCGCACCCACTTGCCGAACACGTCGAGGTGCAGTTCCCATAGTTCCGCAAACTCAGCGTCCCATGGTGGCCGCGATTTCTGTGTTCCGTAGAAGATCTTGCCATCGGCAGGGAACTGTTCGATGCGCGCGTCCTTTAGACCATAAGCGCGAAGCTGCTCGACGATGCGCTCTGCCGCGGCTCGGAAACCGCGCGAGCCGCGCATGCGATGATGCCGTGCGATGTACTCGAGATTGCGCTTTGCAGTCTCGCCGGAGATCTCGCCCGCCAGGACCGCGATGGTCTGTTCGGGCAATAGGGTCCGCCCGTTAGCAGCTACCGAGTTAACGCTGATGAGTAAACAGAGGAGACAGGCAAGGAAACGGTACGCATTTTTCATCGCGCGGATTGTATCACCGGAACCGCGATGTGCGAGGCTTGTTGCCCTACTCGAAACACGCGCTGCGTTGCAGGCTGGAAGTCTGACTCTTTAGCGAGAAAGATGTTAGGAACGAATCGTTGCGGGTTGCGATCGATCACCGGGAACCACGTGCTTTGCACCTGGACCATGATGCGATGGCCTTTTTGAAAAACGTGATCGTTCGCCGGAAACGGGATCTGGTAGTGCACTACGGCGTTGGCCGGAAGCGGTTCGGGCTTTTCCCAACTCTTGTAATAACGCCCACGAAAGACGTCGCCCGCGATCATCAGTTGGTAACCGCCCATCTTCGGATCGGCTTCGTATTTTTCGGGATAGACGTCAATCAGTTTTACGATCCAATCGCTGTCCGTGCCTGAAGTCGACGCGAAGAGATTGGCGATGATCTTCCCGGAAACGACCACGTCTTCGGTCAGCGTGTCTGTGACCCATGTCAGCACGTCCGGACGGTGATGGACAAATCGTTGATCCTGGACCAACCACGTGGTCCATCCGGATCGCACCTCGATCGGTCGATGGCGGTAGGGAACCGGTCGCGCCGGATCGGAGACAAAGCTATCGAACGCCGGTTGCGAGTTCGCCGGCGGCGGATCAAACGACAACCTACCGTTCGGATGGAAGTACAGACGCTTCGCAACAACGTCCTGTTTCGGCGGCCATTCGTTGTGTTCGACCCACTGGTTGCGGCCCGTCCTGAACGTAACGGCTTCCGAGCGATCGCCAGCGCCTTTGTCTTTCAGATAGTAGGCAAAGAACGACGCGAGGATGTTCTTGCGATAGTGCGCTGCGGTTGGGCTGCCGAAGTCGACCGGCCCAAGCTTATTTCCATCACCTCTCGACCATCCGCCATGGTTCCACGGACCGATGACGAGGAAATTTTGTTTCTTCGTATCGTGGCGTTCGAGGAGTTCGTAGATCTTGATCGGACCGTAGAAGTCTTCCTGGTCCCACCAACCGGCGACGTTCAGCGTCGGCACAGTTACTCGCGTCAGCCACGGTTCAAACCCTTGTCGTTTCCAGAACGCGTCGTAATCAGGATGATTGACAAAGTCGTTCCAGGTTGGAAGCTTGCCGTGGAAGTACTTTGAATCTGCATTCGAGAGTGGTCCAAGGTTGAGATACCACTCGTAAGCATCGTAACGATCGATGATGTTTGTCGGATTCGTGATCTCTTTCGACGACTCCATCATGTAGGCGTATTCAAGCCCGTAACTCAATCGGAACGCGCCATTGTGATGAAAATCGTCGCCAAGCCACATGTCGGCTGGCGACGCTTGCTGGACGATGGCTTTCAAGTTTGGATGTGGATCCAGCATCCCCATCACCGATAGCCACGCGCCGTAACTCGTACCCACCATTCCGACGCGGCTGTTGTGGTTAGACACGTTCTTTAAGAGCCAATCGATCGTGTCGTAAGTGTCGGTGCCCTCGTCTATCGCCTTCTTGTCGGCGGGATCGCGTGGTTGACGAAGCATTACAAACTGCCCGTCAGACTTGAAGCGCCCGCGAATGTCCTGACGAACGATAATGTAATCGGTCAATTGATCGAGCGCCGCGACGAGTTGTTCTGAAGTTGCGTTGCCGATGCCGTACGGCGTTCGCAGCAACAGCATCGGAACAGGTTCTGCCCCGCGAGTCGGCGTGTAAATCTGCGTGTAAAGCTTGACACCGTCGCGCATCGGGATCATCGCTTCGGTGCGCGTGAAAACGGGCTGCTGCGCCGCTATTGATGCGACGCAGGCAAGCCAGAAGAGTGCGATGAATGAAAGACGGCGCAAGGCTTAACTCCTCGATGGTTTTGAAGTGCGATCGATTGGTGCCGGACGCGGTACGCGTTTTACCGGATTCTGTTCGAGCAGTTTCAGTGCTTCCTGCACCGCTCGTTCGAGCTGTGGATCGCGTCCTTTGATAACTTCCGGCGCTGAGTATTCGACCTCGATGTCGGGCGCGACGCCGATGTTCTCGACGTCCCATTCGCCCTTCATGTTGTAGAAAGCGAGGTTGGGCGCGGTGATGCCGCCGCCGTCGATCGTCGGTGGGAAACCGAGCGTTCCGACGAGCGCGCCCCACGTGCGCGTACCAATGAGTGGTCCAATCTTGCGGAGACGGAAATAGAAGGGCATCGCGTCGCCGCCTGAGCCTGCCGATTCGTTAATCAGCATCACCTTTGGACCATAGATACCGGCGATGGGAGACGTCGAGGGTTCGCCGTCACGCAACGCAAAATAACCGAGCAGCTTGCGATCCAGCTCGTTGATGATGTAGTCGGCCACCATACCGCCCTGGTTGTAACGTTCGTCGATCACCGCGCCTTCCTTGTCCTGCTGCGAATAGAAGTAACGGGTGAACGAAACGTAACCCGGTGTTGCAGTGTTGGGCAGCCAGACGTAGGCGAGCCGGCCATTGGAAAGTTTGTCCACTTTGCGACGGTTGTCCTCGACCCAGGCACGTGTGCGCAATCCGTCTTCGCTGGCGACCGGAACAACCGTAAGCAAACGCGCTCCTTCGCGGGATGGCGTCTTGTTCACTTTGATAAGCGTCTGTCTGTTTGCCGTGCCTTCGAACAGGCTGTAGATGTTTGTTGACGACGTGAGCGGCCGACCGTTTACTTCAACGAGGTAATCGCCTTCAGACACCTGTATTCCTGGTGCGCTCAACGGCGCGCGTAGTTCGGGATTCCAGTTCTCGCCGCTGTAAATACGCTTGATCCGGTAATGGCCATTCTCGATCGCGTAGTCGACGCCCAACAATCCGACGCTGACCGGATCCTCCGCCGGCACATCGCCCGGGCCCATCAGGTAAGAATGGCCCACTGCGAGTTCGCCACCCACCTGCGCGATCACGTAGCCAAGATCGGCGCGATGGCCCACGTGCTCGATAAGCGGGCGATACTTGTCGTAAATAGCTTGCCAATTCGCGCCGTGCATCTTGGCGTCGTAAAAATATTCGCGTTGGACGCGCCATGTTTCACGGAAGATCTGTTCCCACTCCGCGCGCGGATCAACGCGCATCTCGAGGGAGGCAAGGTTTAGTGGTCCATCACCGACCTTAACACCGGGCCGCTCCGTAGAGACGACGCCCCAGTTCGCACCGCCGCCGGCGCTTGCCTGGTACAGAAGCTTTTTCTTATCGCCTGAAAGCGCGTAGGCACGGACGCCTTCCAGGAAGGGTGCGGCAACGCGCTCCCGCACCTGGTAACGCTGGAGACGCAGAGCCGTTGGACCACCGCCCGGCAGTGGTTCGGTGTAGTAAAAACTTCCGGCTGCTCCCGCTTGCAGGTTCGCGTACTCACCCGCCGGCACATTCACGGTGATTATTCGCTGGCTGATTCCGTTAACGTCGATACGAACGGTCACCGGCGCTGGTGCAGGAGCCGGAGTCGGTGGCGTAGCAGGTGGCGTCGTGGGCTTCGGCGGTGGTTCGTCTCCCGTTTCCGGCAAGAGTGGCGAAGGCTCGGTCGCACTTAGTACGGCCAGATAAATCGCCCGCCGCACGGGGCGTTCCAGCGAGCTCATCTCGAGCCATCCGGTGCTTGGTCCATAGTTGGTACTCGCGAGGAAATAAAGGTACTTGCCGTTCAAATCGAAAGAGGGCGAGGTCGAGTCCGCGAGTCCATCGGTTAATTGATACGCTTTCTGATCGGCCAACGAGTAAACAAAGATCGCCCGCAGTTTACTCGGGAGGTTCTTGGAATAGGCGACCCAGCGCGAATCCGGTGACCACGTCGCGTCAAACTGCCGTACCGGATCGGGATGAGAATCTACGTCGATCTTCGTCGACTTACCGGTGGCGACGTCGATGGTCCAAAGGCTTCGATGATTGTCCTCCACGAGTATCTGTTTGCCGTCGGGCGACCATTCAGGCGCGAAATAAAAACCGGTGTTCGGAAGGGTGACGGCGCGCGCGGTATTGACGCCGATCGGATCGCCGATCATCAATTGATACTCGCCACTCGCATCCGAAAGCCACGCCAGTTGAGTGCCGTCAGGAGACCAGACAGGTGAACGATCGTGTGCGCCGGCGCTTTGCGTGAGATTTCGATAATCACCTTTTTCGGTCGGCACCGTGAAGATTTCGCCCCGCGCTTCAAACGCTGCGCGAACACCGGTTGCCGAGAG
>Ga0079216_10000232_pt1 | contig 12555 bp, 8 predicted proteins | sample NCAS100_FD_77008 | JGI IMG/M metagenome (GOLD analysis project Ga0079216, IMG submission 77008) | Agricultural soil microbial communities from Utah to study Nitrogen management - NC AS100 | ecosystem: Environmental > Terrestrial > Soil > Agricultural land | place: USA: North Logan, Utah...
AGGAAGCAGGAAGCAGGACGCAGGGATGGAATGAGGGCCCGCAGCTGATGCTGCGGGCCCTCAAGATTTGATGACTCACGCTACTTCCACCGACGACTGCCCAGCTTCTCCATCAGCGTCCATAACATCCTGCCTACCTCGTCAGCCAGAAGCTCTGCCTTGGAAAGCGCTGGGTCATCGAGGTATCCAAGAAGCCTACAGAGTTCGTACAGCGTTTCCAGTTCGTGAAGCGAACCCCTCGCGATTCCGAGGTGGCGCAGGTATTCGCCCTTCGCCATCCGGCCGTGTCCTTCTGCAACGTTGGCCGGAATGGAAACGCATGAACGCATCATCTGATCCTTCAGCACATATCGCTCTTCTCAAGGCAACGTCTTCCCGAGTCTGTACGTCTCGACGGCAAGATCCATCCCTCTCCGCCAGACGAAAAGGTCTCGATAGCTTCGAATACGCCTTGGCGGAAGCTCGGAGAAACTTCGGTGGTGCTCATAGACCGAACGTAGCCGCATCGTCGGTTGCGTCCGTCAGCATTCCACCGCGCAGGGTAGCGTTTTTACGCAGGGAAAGCGGAGTGGGTAGTGCAAGGAGAGAGCCCTCTCGACGGGCGAGGGCTCACCTTTGTGAAACGTTTCGTTCCTTCCCTGTTTCCTGCTTCCTGTCTCCTGCTTCCTCCTCTCGGTTCGCCGATGACAGAGCGTTCACCAAAATGGTTTGGATCTCTTTGAAGGACTCGGAGAGCTCCCATACCTTGACGTTCTAGGTACGCGCGCCATAGCGTACGCCCATGCCCGACTCCAATCGAAGCATCCTGCAAGGCACGCTCGATCTCCTCATCCTCAAGACCCTTTCCTGGGGGCCGCGTCATGGCTACGCGATCGCGCGCTGGATCGAGGAAACGACCGACGACGTCATGCGCATCGAGGAAGGATCGCTCTACCCCGCCCTCTACCGCATGCAGAAGCGCGGCTGGATCAAGTCGGGATGGGGCGAATCGGACATCGGGAAACGCATTCGCATCTATTCCCTGACGCCCGCTGGTCGCGCCGAATTGCGGGCGCAGTCGGCGCAGTGGGACGTGATGGTAAAAGCGATGGCGCGCGTCCTCCGACCTGCCTGAGCGGACGATGCGACAGTTGCTGCGCTCCGGCGCCCGTCTCTTCTGGCGTCGTTCGGTCGACGACGAAGTCGACGATGAACTGACCGCGCACATCGAGATGCTCGTCAGGCGGCTCGAGCTTGAGGGACTCTCCCCTGAGGCAGCTCGAGAGGCGGCAGCCCGTCGATTCGGAGATCTGACGATGGTCCGCAATGAATGCCGGACACTGGCCCACGACGTCGAGGAACAGATGATACGACAGGATTTCTGGCAACAGCTGCGGCAGGACGTCGCGTATGGCACGCGGACACTCCGGCGCGCGCCACTGTACACCATCATCGCCGTGCTCACACTGGCGATCGGGATCGGCGCCAGCGCCTCGATCTTCAGCGTGGTTCACGCCGTGTTGCTGCGTGCGCTCCCCTACCGCGACGCCGATCGGGTGGTCGCGGTGTGGAACGCCTACCGGCAGGGTGGCACTGTCTCCCACACCGCCATCGCACCAGCAGAATTCGCCGACGTGATGGACCAGAACCGGTCGTTCGACGCGGTGGCCGCGATCTCCCGCGGCGCAGCCAACCTCACCGGAAGTTGTGGCGGCTCGGCGTCATGCGAGCCCGAACGGGCCAACGGCTATACCGTTTCCCCGAGTTTGTTCACCGTGCTTGGAACGGCGCCGGCGCTGGGGCGCGCGTTCACAGAATCCGACGGGGCAGCAGGGGCCGAGCCAGTGGCTCTGCTGAGCCACTCGGTATGGCGACGACGCTTTGGCGGTGATTCGGCCGTGATCGGGCGTGGCATCACCGTCAACGGCCGCCTCCGCACCATTGTCGGGGTCATGCCCGCCGAAGTCCGCTTCCCCGACGCCCCGATCGGGTTCCTGCGCGATCGCGGCGACATCTGGATGCCTAACGCGTGGCAGAACAACCGGGGCGAGGAGCGGGGCAACCAGTACCTCGGCTTCCTGGCGCGGATGCGGCCTGGTACGTCGATGACGGAAGTGCGGACGGACCTGGAAACCATCTCCACGCGCTTCCGCGCGGCATTCCCCGACCGATACGACCCGTCCACGGTCAGCTGGGCGCTGGATGCCATCCCGCTCCGCGAGCAGATGGTAGGAGACGTCCGCCGTCCGCTGCTCATCGTCATGGGAGCGGTCGTGCTGCTCATGCTGATCGCCTGCGCGAACGTCGCGCACCTGTCGCTGGCCCGTGGCGCCGCTCGCCGGCAGGAGTTTGCCGTACGAACCGCGCTTGGTGCTGGGCGCATGCGACTCGTCAGGCAGCTCCTCACGGAAAGCCTGATGCTGGGCGCCATGTCCGGTGTGCTCGGCATCGCCATCGCGGTGGGGAGCACCCGCGTTCTGGTGAGGCTCGATCCGGGCATGATTCCGCAACTCGACGCCACTCGCGTGAATGGTATCGTCCTGGTATTCGCGCTTCTCGCGACGCTATTCTGCGCCCTGCTCGTTGGTGTCGTGCCGGCCCTGCGCCAATCGATGGTCAGCGTCCACGACGCAATCCGTGCCGGCCGCGGTGCCGCGGCACAGCCGCGCCGTCGTGTCCGCAGCGTCCTTGTGGTCGCTGAAGTGGCAATGGCGCTGGTCATTCTCGTCGGCGCGGGATTGCTGACGCGCAGCTTCCTGGCGCTGCAGAAGGTCGACCAGGGATTTTCGACCGGTCCGGCGCTCACGTTTGCGGTAACGCTGCCACGCGCTCGTTATGACAGCGCGGCCAGGATGATCGCCTTCCACGACCGGCTACAAAGCGAACTCGCATCCATTCCCGGCGTGGAAGCCGTTTCGGCGATCGATCCGCTACCCCTGGGCGGCACGTCCTGGAGCGGGACGTTCCACGTGGAGGGACAACCGACAGCACGTGGCGCAGAAGCGCCGCACGGTGAATACAACGTCGCACTGCCGGGTTTCATCGATGCGTTGCAACTCCGACTGGTGACGGGTCGCGACTTCGAGGTCACCGATGGTCCTGGCGCACCAGCCGTCGCGATTGTCGATGAGTCGCTCGCGGCTCAGTACTGGCCCGGCGAGGATCCACTCGGCAAGCGCATCAGCTCGAATGGTGATTCCGGCCCGTGGGTGACGGTCATTGGAGTCGTGCGACACGTCCACCGGTCCGGCCCGAAGAATGCGGGCGAACCACAGATCTATTTTGCATACCGCCAGCGCGTACAGACGCCGCTGAGCTACGTCCTCAGGACCACCGTCGATCCGTTGTCCATCGTGGGCGCGGTGCGCAGCCAGGTTGCTTCACTCGACCGCGACCTTCCCGTCGCCCGGGTGGCCTCCATGGCGACGCTCGAATCGGCGGCGCTCGCCCGTGACCGGTTCAACGCGCTCATCTTCCTCGTGTTCGCCGGGACCGCACTGCTGCTTGCGGCGATAGGATTGTACGGCGTCATGGCGTACCTCGTCGCGCAGCGTCAGGCGGAGCTCGGCCTCCGGCTTGCGTTAGGCGGAGGGCCCGGGGATGTCGCCCGCCTCGTGATCGGCGACGGCATGCGCATGGCGTTGCTGGGTATCGTTCTTGGAACCGTGGCATCACTCGCGCTCGGGCGAGCGCTCGATCAACTGCTCTACGGCACCAAGCCAACGGATCCGGTCACGTACGCGGTTATTGCCGCGACGCTGGCCCTTGTCGCGCTGTTGGCATCAGCGATTCCGGCCCTTCGCGCGATGAAGGCCGATCCGGTAGACGCGTTGCGCGCATGACTCGTCAGGCGCGGCTTCAGTGGGGGACTGCTGCGCTCGTCCGGAACGACTCGGTCTTCGACAGGAGCAGCAGCACGATGGCCAGCCCGCTGTACGCCGCCGCCCAGTGCCAGGGCAAGGAAGAAGAAACGGTCCACGGCAGGTACACTCCGCCGGACGGCAGCACCGAGTGGATGAACCCGAACAGTGACAGTGCGCCGCAGATGATCAGGGTCACACTCGCCGCGCCAACGCGACGGTCGGTGAGGAAGGCCACGGCAGCGCCCCAGAGCATCGCGGTCACGATGAAGCCTGACGCGAGCATGATCATGACGCCCACCGTCTGGATGAACGCCGGGTTGGTGATTCCGGTCGTCTGCATGGTACCGGCAGGATCGATCGCAGCCGACATGAGCGCGCCGTTGTACACCTGCGACAGCAGGATCTGAACGACGACGGCGACGCTGGGCAGCACAGCGATGGTAACTGCCGCCATGTGCCGGCGCGGAGTCGCCGAATATGCCTGGCTTGCGATTTCGAGTCCGATGAAGAACAACACCGGCGCCAGCGCGGGCCGGGGCAGCAGCGCGGCCATGAACCCGATGTAACCGAAGATGCCGCCAAGTCCGACGAAGAGGCCAGTGAGCAGTGTGTACCCTGCCCTTCCGCCCATTGCCTTGTACGCGGGGTGCCCGATGTACGGCGTGGTCTGGCTCATGCCACCGCATACTCCGGCCACGAGCGTCGACAGCGCTTCGGTGAGCAGGATGTCCCGGGTGTTGTAATCATCCCCGGCCAACCGCGCGCTTTCCGTCACGTTGATGCCGCCGACGATGGTGAGGATGGCAAACGGGAGCGCCAGCGGCAGGTAGTCACGCAACGCCGCCGGCATCCCGGTGAGAAAGCCTAACGTGGGCACCGGCAGCGCAAACAGCATGTTCGCGTCGGGCACGGCCACGGGATGGACGGTGAGACCGAGTCCACCCAATCCATAGTAGAGCACAGCGCCGACGGTGACGGCCACAAGGACGGCCGGCGCCTGGTACGGAAGGCGGATTCGGGCAACGAGCGCATACAGGATCAAACCGAGCGCAATCATTCCGACGACCGGCTCGGCGTAGATCTCGCCCAACTGGAGCGCGCCGAGGAGCGCGACCCCAACGCCACCGATCGATCCCAGCAGGCCGGCCGCCGGGATCCACTTGCCGATCCGCGCGCCGATGAAGCTCATGCCGACCTTGAAGATGCCCATCAACACCATGGTGGCCATCCCGATCTGCCAGGCGACGATTGCCGCGTCGCGCTCCGGCAGGGTCGCCTTGGCGGCGATGAACGCGGGGCCAAGGACGGCCAAGGCGATCCCGATCGTGGATGGCGTGTCGGTCCCCAGCGGCATCGCCGTCACATCCTCCCGTCCCGTGCGCCGTGCCAGGCGGATCGCCATCATGGTGTAGACGACATTCCCCAGCAGCACGCCTAACGCGGTGCCGGGGAACATCCGGGTGAAGACAATGTCGGCCGGAAACCCGAATCCTCCGACCAGGATGCCCGCCAGCACGGCCAGGTTCACGACGTTGTCGAGCATCAAGCCGAAGAAGGCGTTGATATCGCCAACAGCAAACCATCGTGGCGCGCGATCCGTCGTGGTCATGGGCGGTGTGGATGACTGGGCGCCCCAAGCTGTACATCAGGTCACGCAACCGCCAGATGAGCTCGCAGAGGGAAAGCTTGGGCCTGTTCGGGGTTACATTGAGGCGACAGCTTCATGCAGGCAGGCAACCAACCGGAGGGCCTGATGGATACGAGAGTACGAAAGGCCGTGAAGAAGGCAGGGAAGCTGGCCACGAAGGCATCGAAGAGAGCGTCAATGCTCAGAGGCAATGCAGGCAAGACCGCGACCGCGTTGACGCTGACCGCTGCCAAGGCTGTGTCCTCGATGGTCAAGAAGCAGCAGCGCAAGCGCAAAATGGCGAAGATGAAGAGTGCGGCGAAGAAGGTGGGCGTTGGCCTGGCAGCGGCGGCTGCGGTGACGGGTGCGGCGCTGGCGGTGCGGAAGTCGCGGAAGCCAAAGCCGCGTTTCAGATAATACCCGGCGGAGACGGCCCTAACGCTGGCCGATTCGCCTGCAGAGCAGGAATGACAGTGGGGAGGCAGCGATTGGCCGCGCTCCCCACTGCCCCGCCTCGAGTTCGTACCGGTTTGCTACGGAGTCAGACCGATGTTCTGCTTGATCTCGAGGAACCGAACTTCGGCGTTGCGCAGCCCGAAGTTGTCGGCGCTCCAGAGGTAGCCGCTGGCGCGATCGTCAAAGAGGAAGATCCGCTCATCACACGCGACGTCGTCGTCGGTGTTGATGCAGAGCGTCAATAACTCACGGCTGATGTTGTCCACGGTGGGTTTGCCCTTTTTGCGTACCAGCACCTTCACCTCGAGTGAGCACAGCTCCTCGTCAGGCGTGAGGGGATCGTTGTCGAAGTCGCCGGTTGCGCACGTGGTCAGGTTGAGCCCCGTGAACGGTTTTCCTTTCGGCCGGATGTACACACCGTACCAGGTCTCTCCATCGTTGTCGGGATCCGGGTCCGGAAGCTGGAACGAGGCGACACCGTCGGTGCCGTTGGCATCGAGGATGTCGAATTCCGCTCCTGGCGACAGCAGGATCCGGGTGTTGCCCCACAGACGCACCAGGATCCGCTTACCCTCGCCACCAGTGTTGTCAGACGGGACCTCACCGGGATGTCCAATGAGATTCATTTTGTAGAGGGTGGCCCTGCCATTGTCGGGGAACCCGTTGCCGAGAGTGGCGAGAGAGGGACCGGCGGGCTTGAGCATGTCCGGGCTCGTTGCCGAATCGCTGCACGCCGTCAGTGCCATCAGTCCCAGAGTGATGCCAGCGGCTGATTTCCAGTGGACCATTCGCTTCATGTTTCGCCCGCTCCATAGTTGGGGTGAGTCCCATTCCCAGGCGATGCAGGGGCTGCGGTTCAGACGAACTGCGCCGACCTCGCAAGTGTGCCCGGCGATCGCAGTGCCATGGTACGCGAGGATAGCGAGCTCGTGCGGTGCTACTGGTCATCGTCGAAACGTGACGCTCGCTGTGACGCCACCTGTCGGCGCACATTGCACTGCGAGCGTGATTTGTATTCGCAACCTAACGCGCGGTGGAGGCGCGCTCGTGCGCCAGGAATCGGTGTGCGATGCGTCACGCGCAATCGCAGAATGCAAGAGTTCCCACGAAAATTCGCCGTGCGTCACTTCGTGATGACCTGCCGACCTTACCGATCAGCCGGCACCGCGCGCACACGGCACTCCGCGATTGGCGCCTCGCAATCGTCAGGCGATGAGCACTGCGATGATACCGATCGGCACAAGCAGCAAACCGCCAATGGCCGCAAAGCGAATCCACTTCGTAAACGGGACATCGGCGGCCAGCAGGACGGCCATCAGCGCGCCGTTGGTCGGCGTGACCATCTCCATCAGGCCGGCGCCCGTCTGGTACGCCAGCACCACGGCCTGACGAGAGAGTCCAACCAGATCGCCTAACGGAACGAAGATCGGCATCGTCAGAGCCGCCTGTCCGCTGACGCTGGACACCGGAACATGGATGAGAGCGTGGACGGGAATCATCATGACCCCAGTCGCCTCGGCGGGGAACTGCGACAGCGGCGTTGCCAACGCATGCAGGATGGTATCGATGACGCGGCCGTCGGCGAGGACGAGCGAGATACTCCTGGCCAGCGCCACCATGGTAGCTGCCGGGAGGAGTGCCTGCATTCCATCCAGAAACGTTTTCACCGTGCCGGCTGCACCAAGCCCTCCAATCAACCCGGCGGCAACGCCACCAATGAGAAAGGCGGCGGACAACTCGTCGAATCCCCAGTTGAGTCGCATCACGCCGTACAGGTACGCGGCAAACGGTAACAGCACGCAGGAGATGATGACGAGGTCCCTGGTCGTCAGGCCCGGCGCGTCCGTAACGACCGCCTCGACGGGCTGCGGATTCCGGGCCGCGTAGCGCATCGTCCAGAGCACCCAGATCGCGTAGCCCACGACCAGCATGACGAGTCGCACGCCTGCGCCGGCGAGCGGCGGGAGTTCGGCCAGCTTGAGCGCGATGCCTGCCTGGAAGGGATTGGTGGGCCCGAACGCCGAGCCCACGATCGCCGCACCGACGCTCATCGCCACCACGGTGATGGCATCTACACCAATGCCCCGCCCGAGCAGAAGGAGGACCGGGATCAGAGGAATGATCTCCTCCTGCATGTTCTCCAGCGCACCGCCTAACGCGAAGAACAGGGCGACCACCGGGATCGCCAGCAGTCCCCGTCCCGTAAATCGCCGGACCAGGGCACCCACCAGGACGCGTAACGTGCCCAATCGGTCGACCACTACCCAGGCGGCACCGACCAGCAGGATGGTCATGACGACGTCGATACCGGCGGCGAATCCGCGCGGCACGGCCATTACCGCTCGGAAGGGACCAACCGGAGCGGCGTCGACGCGATGATACGTGCCGGCGACCGCGACGCGGCGACCCGTGGCGGGATCGTCACGCCGTTCGTATTCGCCGGCGGGGAGGACCCAGGTCAGCGCCGCTGCGATCGCGATCGCGCCGAGCAGGAGGAGGACAGGATGGGGAAGGCGAAAGCGCACGGGAGTGGGGCAGCGAGCGGCGAACGGCAACCGGGAACAGCACTGGCGAGCGGCGAGCAAAGCTCCCGGTTCACGTCGACATTCACAAGGTGCGAACCAGCATGACCACGCCGCGGCAGCGAAACGCTGCGGACCTACTCTTCGCGCAGCCGGCGCGTCGGACTCCCTTTCAACAGACCGCGCGCGGGTATGGAGAGGGCCAATGCCGACAACGTCGTGATCACGACCGCCACAATGATCAACGCCACCGGGTCAGCAGCCCGGACGCCGGCAACCACATTCGCGGCTCCGATGGAAAGCACGACGCCGATGGCGAGGCCGACTCCAAGGCCCATGAGTGGGGCCCGCGAACCGCTCCGGACAAGCAACTTTGTCATGTCACGTTCGGTCGCGCCTAACGCCATGCGGATGGCAACTTCGCGAGCCCGGCGGGTCGCGGCAAAGGCTGCCACGCCGTAGATCCCCACCGCGGCGAGTAGCAAACCAAACGCACCCATGGTGGCAGCGACCCATGCCGCCACCCGTTGGGGAAGCAAGTACAGGCTCAGCGCCTCGGCGAGCGGCCGCGGGTCCGGAATCGGAATGGAGGTCGACGTTTCGCGGATCGCGGAGCGGATAGATGCCGGGATGTCGCCGGCGGAGCCGGGAACGGCACGCACGTGCAGGTGGGCCTGCGGACTGTACATCTGCGCCAGTGGAAGAAAAATCGACGGATCTGCGGGACGTCCCGGCATCGCCAGGCGGGACGCAGCTGCGATCCCGACCACTTCATACTCGCGACGATACTGTCCCTGGCCCGAATAAAATCGCCTGCCGACCGCGTTCGTGGTGCCAAACAATCCCGCCGCCAACGCCTCGTTCACGATGGCCACACCCGGCGCGTCAGCGCGGTCCCCTTCATTGAAGTCGCGTCCAGCGCGGATGGCGATGCCCATCGAACGGAAGTAATCGGGCGCGACGCGGTTGAGACTTGCGTCCACAGCCTGCCCTGCCCGGGGCTCCGTTCCGGCGGGATACAGCAGGCCTAACGACGAGCGCCCACCGATCGGCAGCTTGGTTGCCCAGGACACGGACTCGACACCAGGCAACGCCGCCACTCTCTGCCGCACTGCCTCCTGCCAGGCAATGCCCGCCTCGCGCGACGTGCCGTTCAACTCGAGATCAAGCTGCGTGACAAACACGCCGTCCACGTTCCACTGCGGCTGAAGGTCGCGCATCGTCTGCAACGCGCGCCCGAACAACACCATGGCGAACAGGAGGACGCAGGTAACCGCGACCTGAGCACCGACCAGTAGTGATCGCAGGCGAGCGCGTGTTCTCGTGTCGGTCGATGCGCCTTCTCGCAACGATTTCACGACATCGAATCGCGTCGCACTGAGGGCGGGCACCACGTTGAAGACCAGCGCTCCACCAAACGTGACGAGCAGTGAAAACGCAAGCACGGTGGCGTCGAATGCGGGATCGAAGCCGATGCGGCCGGGGATCGGGATCGGCGGCGTCACGTTCGCGAGGAATCCTGTCGCCCACACGGATGCGATGATGCCGGCTACACCGGCAGCGACGAACAGTACCGCGACTTCGGTCACAAGCTGCCTGACGATTCGTTGCCGGCTGGCGCCAATGGCGCGCCGCACCGCCAGTTCGCGCTGCCGATCCACCGCACGCGCCAGCAGCACCGTGGCCACGTTTGCGCATGCCATGGCGAGCGCCATACCGACCAGGACCAGGATCAAGGTCAGGAATGCGGCGACGGGCCCACGTACGGATCCTGGCAACGGCCCCCACGTACTGATCCCGATTTTGTACGGGTAGCGTGTCGCCCCGGCCTGCTCGCGCTGCAACTGGTCGGCGACAGCGCTCAAGCGTTGCCCTGCGGCCGTGGTACTGACCCCGGGTGCGAGACGGCCGAGCAATTCGATTGAACTCGCATTCTGTTCGGTGAAGGCGTCCGGGTTGGGCAGGCCGGGCAGGCGCACACCTAACGGGAGGAAGACGTCGATCAGGAGCCCCGTGTGATGGCCGGCGAACCGCTCCGGCAGCACTCCAATGACCTCGACCGCGACGCCGTTGATGCGCACGGTCTGGCCGACGACACCGCTGGATCCTCCGAACTCCCGTTGCCAGGCGTCGTGGGTGATAATCGCCACAGGTGCGACGTCAGGCCACGAGGCCTCGTCAGGCGCGAAGAGGCGACCGAGCATCGGCCGGACGCCGAGGAGGGTGAAGTAGTTGCCCGTGACCGCAAGGCCAGCCCGCGCCACCGGTTCCCCGTCTGCGGCAATCGACGCCGTCACCAGCGCGAACGCACCGAGCTCCTCGAGCGTCGCCGTTTCCTGCCGAAGTCGATCGAAGACCTGCCAGGTCACGTCGCTCAACTCACCGTTCACGTCACGGGCTATCTCGACCAGCCGCTCGGTCCGCGTGACGCCCGGTATCGGCTTGAAGAGAAGGCCGTTGATGATGCCGAAGACCGCGCTGGTCGCGGCGATACCGATGGCAAGGCTGAGAATTGCCGAAATCGCAAATGCCGGGCGTCGTGCAAAGGAGCGGACCGCGAACCGGATGTCCTGCCTCATCGCGTCCATCGACGTCCCCCGGATGGTGTGTGGCTGAACAACGAACGCCGGGCAGGATGGTTTCGAATCGGAAATAGGTGTCTGACCCCCTATTTCCACTTGCCGCTCCATCAACCGCCATCGATGATGTACCAACCTCCAAATCACTCCTCCTCATGCGTCGGTTCGCCCTGAAAGCCGTCCTTTGTCTTGCGTTGCCGTCCCTGGTCACTGCGCAGGCGCCGGCGGATTCCATCCTTGCGCGCGGCCTGATCTTTCGCGGGATCGGTCCGGCCCTCATGGGCGGACGAATCTCCGAAATAGCCGTCGCCCAGAAAGGCACTGTGGGGTCCGTGATCTACATTGCCGCCGCCACGGGTGGCGTGTGGCGATCGACGAACGCGGGCGTGTCATGGACGTCGCTCTTCGATTCCGTGCGCGCGCCATCTATTGGCGCGGTGGCCGTCGCACCGTCGAATCCGGACGTGGTCTGGGTGGGAACGGGCGAGCCACAGAACATGCGGAGTTCGTCGTGGGGGAATGGCGTCTACAAGTCCACTGACGGCGGACGCACATGGTCCGCGCCAGTGCTTCCGAAATCGCAGCATATCGGTCGAATCGTCATCGACCCGCGCGACCCTAACGTGGTGTATGTCGCTGCGGTGGGACCGCTCTGGGCACCGGGCGGCGAGCGCGGTCTCTTCAAGACGAGCGACGGCGGCCGGTCCTGGACCAATACAAAAGAAATCAGCCCATTTACCGGATTCACCGAAGTCGTAATGGATCCACTGAACCCCGACGTGCTGTATGCGGCGTCGTACCAGCGCGAGCGTCGCGCCTACAGCTTCCTCCCCGCGGGTCCCGAAACCGCGATCTGGAAAACAACCGACGGCGCGCGTACGTGGACAAAGCTGACCAGCGGCTTGCCGAGCGGTGAGCTGGGGCGCATTGGCCTGAGTGTCTGCCGTTCCAGGCCAAACACGGTGTACGCGGTGATTCACGCGCGCGGAAACACCGGCGGTACGTTCCGCAGTGACGATGCCGGCGCAACGTGGCGCCAGACCAACAACGTCAACAGCACCGCCTGGTTTTACGGACAGATCCGCTGTGATCCATCGGATCCGGATCACGTCATCCGCCTGGCGCCGAGTTCACAGCAATCGTGGGATGGTGGCCGCACGTATGTCGGCTTCGCGACAGCCGGCACACACGCCGACCACCACGCACTCTGGATCAATCCACAGGCGCCGGAGCAGATGATCCTCGGCACGGATGGTGGATTGTACCTGTCCTGGGATCGCGGGCAGACGTGGGATCATGTGCAGAGCATCCCGCTGGCGCAGTTCTACGCGATCTCGGTTGATGACGCGCGCCCGTATTATAACGTCTACGGTGGCCTGCAGGATAACGCGGCGTGGGGCGCGCCCAACCAGACCCGCAAGACGTTCGGCACCTCGAATGCCGACTGGTCGCGCTTTGTGGGCGGCGACGGCTTCTACTCGGTCGCGGATCCCACCGACCACAACTTTGTGTACTCCGAGTCGCAGAAT
>Ga0079216_10000233_pt1 | contig 12544 bp, 9 predicted proteins | sample NCAS100_FD_77008 | JGI IMG/M metagenome (GOLD analysis project Ga0079216, IMG submission 77008) | Agricultural soil microbial communities from Utah to study Nitrogen management - NC AS100 | ecosystem: Environmental > Terrestrial > Soil > Agricultural land | place: USA: North Logan, Utah...
TCGCTTATACCAGGCGAGTGCGTCGCCGATGGAGTAGTTGCGGACGTGGCCCATGTGCAGGAAACCGGAAGGATAGGGCAGCATCTCGAGGCAATAAAATTTCGGACGCGGATCTTCGTTGTTCACTTCGAAGGCGCGCGCGTCTTGCCACTGTTGCTGCCATTTCTTCTCTATCACTTCCGGAAAATACTTTTCGTTCATCTCAATTGTCCCTGATGCAATTTGGCTAACTAATTATTCCGCATAAGCGGACAAAACCTCACCCGGTTACAGTGAAGCATCAAAATAAGATGTAGAGATTAGCCGCTCCCGACGCGCTAGGATGCGCGGCGCAAAAGCGGCACCGTAAGGAGGAGTTTGGTAAGTGGTTTCAAACCAGACATGGCGAATTGTTCAAAAGGTCCTTTAAGCCCGGGCATTTTAACGCAGGAACTCAATGTTGTCGATTAATCTTGTCGCTTGCCCTTAACGTCGATCTACACCGATTGGCTCTTGCTTCTCCGCTTCCTCGGAAGGGTCTGCCGCTTCCCCGCGAGCGTCTGCTTCCTCTAGAGCGGCGACCTCCGGTTCATCGTCTTCGAAGGGGGAATCAAAGCCCTCCGGTAGATCCACATCGATCCCGGTCTCACTATCTTTGGGCCAAATTAGAGATGCCGCAACGGAACTGACTAACACAACTCCGACAAAAATAAGCGAAATCCAAATCGGAATATGGATGCCGACAGCCGTCACCAGCATCTTCACACCGATGAAGGTGAGCACGATGGCCAGTCCCATCTTAAGATATTGAAACTTCTCAACAACTCCTGCCAGCAGGAAGTACATCGAGCGCAGTCCCAAAATCGCAAAGACATTCGAGGTGTAAACGATGAAGGTATTCGTTGTAATTGCGAAGATCGCAGGAATCGAGTCGACGGCAAAAACGAGGTCCGTGACTTCCACGATCACGAGCACCAGCAACAAGAGGGTGCCCGTCAATTTACCGTTCCTGCGAGTGAAAAACTTCTGTTCATCGTAATGACGGTCGATTGGGATGTATTTGGTCACAAACCGGACTAAAGGATTGTCTTCCGGCTGAATGTCCAGCTCCTCCTGCTTGAACATCTTGATGCCGGTATAAACCAGGAATGCACCGAAGATGTAAATCACCCAATGGAATTCCCTGATTAGGGCGGCGCCAACGAAAATCATCGTCAGGCGCATCACAAGTGCGCCCATCACTCCCCAGAACAAAACCCGATGCTGAAACCGAGCCGGTACTTTGAAGTAAGAAAAGATCAGCAGGAAGACGAAGAGGTTATCGACGGAGAGTGAAAGCTCAATCAGGTAGCCGGTGAGAAACTCCAGCCCGCGCTGTGTCCCTTGGTACCAAAAGACAAGGCCGGCAAAAATCATCGCTAAGGTCACCCAGACTGCGCTCCAGGTGGCCGCTTCGCGGTATTTGATTGCGTGGGCTTTGCGGTTAAGGAGTCCGAGATCCAGACTCAGCATTAACAGAATAAAGACAGAAAAACCGACCCATAACCAAGTGGTGCTGTTCATCAAGGAAACTAAAATAACATTGTCGGGCGGTAGATGTCAGGTAGCGATGAAGAAACAGGTCTTTGGTTTTCGGGTCTTGGTCTTTGCCTTTGCCCTAGCGGAGTGAGGCTTGATTTATCCAATCTCCGACTGCCACCCGAATAGAGCGAGCATTATGAAAGAACATCAAATCAAACGCCGAACTCCAAAGACCAAAGACCGGCGCTCAGTTGCAGTGCTACGCCCTGCTCCTTTACAATCCGCCCTTTGCTTGAAAGGTAAATAATTAAATGCTTAAACAATTAGGACGCCTGGAACGAACCCGCAGCATAATCATCGTGGGATTTGCAGTCGTAATGGCGGTCAGTTTGATTGTCTTTTACGCGCCAGGACGAAATACCAACTATCTCGAACCAACCAGAAACACGGACGTAGTCGCGAAGGTAAACGGTGCGGAGGTTACCGTTGCCGACGTCGCCCTGCAGAAAGAAGCAATGCAAGCCCGCTACGGCGGCCAGATTAGTTTGGCCCAACTGGGTCTCACTAACGAGAACATTCTGGAGGGCGTGATTCAAAGGAAGATTATCGAGCAGGAAGCCGAGCGCCTGAGCCTCGCCCCCTCGCAAGCCGAAGTTGCGGCTGAGATTCGCAAGCAGTTTCGCGATCCCGCTACCGGTCAGTACGTCAATCTCGATCCCGACAAGGATCCTGAGCGCTACCGGCAGATAGCCATATCACAGTCGGGAGACGTCGAACGCTTTGAGCAGCAGTTTCGCGATCAATTGGCTTACCGGAATCTGAGAGCCTTCGTCACCTCCAGCGTGGCAGTGTCCGATGCAGAAGTGGAGGACAACTACCGGCGTGAAACAACCACCCTGAATCTAACCTACGTTTTGGTTTCGCCGGAGAAACTCGCGGAAAAGATCACCGTTTCGGATGATGAGCTGCGCGCTCATTACGAACAACACAAAACTGATTACCGGATCGACGAGCCACAAAAGAAGGTTCGCTACGTATTCATCAATCAGGAGAAAGCAGGCGCGAAGCTGCAAATTTCGGATAAGGACCTGCGCGAACGCTATGACCAACTGACTCCGGAAAATAAACAAGCGGGCGTAAAAGTTCAGCAGATTTTTCTGCGAGTAGCCCGCCCCGATCTCGATGCCCAGGTGGAACAGAAGGCCAAGGATCTGATTGCCAAACTGCGCGGCACGACTTCGCAAGCAACGAAAGAAGCATTTGCCGAAGCCGCTCGCGGTAATTCGGAAGATCCGGCGACGGCTAAGAACGGCGGTTTTTTGAATCGCCTTGTAAAAAAGAACCCGATTAAGCCGGATGGTCTTTATGAACGCGCGGTAGATATGCAACCCGGCGAGATTTCCGATATCCCGATTAAGTACGGTGGTAATTGGTACATTCTGCGGCGCGACGAATCCGTGCCGAAAACTTTTGAGGAAGCAAAACCGGAATTGCTCGCTTCACTGCGCAACACCCGTTCATATGGTGTCGCCGCGAAACTAGCGGAACGGGCGCAAGCGCGGCTGAAGGAAACTAAGGACCCGCAGAAAGTTGCCAAAGAATTAGCCGCAGAAGCCAACATGCAGCCGGCCGAGATGGTGAAAGAGACCGATTACATTCGCCCTGGCGACGATGTGCCGGACATTGGAAGCAACCAGCAGTTTGAACAAGCCATCGCGGTCCTCAACAATCCTAACGACGTGGGCGAGCGCACCGGGGTGAAAGGTGGCTTTGCGATTCCGATGTTTGTAGATAAGAAAGATCCGCGCATCCCGGAGTTCGACGAAGTAAAGGACAAGGTTGCGCAATCGTTGAAGCAGGAACGTGCCAAGTCGCAGCTCGAGCAAAAAGCTCGCGAGCTGGCAGGCTCCATCAGCAAGCCTGGCGATATCAAAGCCGCGGGCGAGAAGGCCGGATTTGAAGTTGCAAACGAGTTGGACTACAAGCTTGGAGCCACGCTCGGGAAAGCAGGCACCAGCCCGTCTCTCGATGAAGCAGTCTATGCGCTGAAAGAGGGTGATGTGACGAAGACGCCAGTCAAGGTTGGTGATAGTTGGGTAATAATTGGTGCGACGCAACGTGTCGAGCCTGAAATGGCGACGTTCAATCCGCAACGAGTGGGGCGCACTTCTGAACTGCTGAAGCGGCGTCAGAACCAGGTCTTTGACGACTATATTGCCAAAGTCCATCAACGCTTGAAGCAGGAAGGCAAAATCACAATCTACAAGGAAGTGTTGGCGAGTTTGCAGGATGAAGAACCGGCGGCCGCGCCCCTGCCACAACAGTTCCCAATACCTACTAACTAAGACGATTGAACACTGAAATGAAAAGAGCCCAGCGTAAACTGCCGGGCTCTTTTTTCTACATCCGGTACGGGACCAGGGGGACCACTGCCTAAACTCCCTTTTAGAAACCGCGTATCACCGGACCAACCTCCGACTGCGCTACCGCAGTGCGCAATTGCAGATCGTTTCCCTGCACGGTCACTTTCAGATTTCCCAGAGCACTTTTGGCAAGCGCCGCTCGCGCCGCCGGCAACCGGTTCGCAAACAAGCCCGCGAATGCAGTCAAACTTTCGACTGTAGCTCCGAGACTGCGAGCGGAATCTGGATCCGCGGTACGAGCTGCCGCTAAGACCTCAACATCTTTTTCCGTCATTCCCACAAAGCCGTAAATCTGGCGCACTGACGCCAGGTCTTTCGCCACTGCATCGTTTCCAATTCGCAAATGCGAGAGCAATTGCGGGGAAACCTTGCCACCAAAACCTACAATCGCATTGGCATTCTGGATGGCCAGCGAAATCAATTCCGCATTAGCTCGCCTGTTGCCCTTGCTCGCATCAATAGCTCCCCGCACCCGTTGCACATCCCCGAGAGCTAGTGTATTGGCATTAAGCGGCGCTACGGCGAGCTCTCGAATTCTTAGATCAAGAACTCCAAAAACTCGCAACTGCTCATCCAGCGTGAAAACGTGAATCATCTTCCCCTGATACTTCTCCTCACGATATTTGCCGGCAGCCGCCGCGCGGCCCGCCGCAACCAGTGATGTCGAGCTGAAGGTTCCCTGGGCCAGGCCCACTGTCGTAGTTTTCATCGCTCCTGACGGCAGGTATTCGTAGCCGAGTCCCAGGGCCAATTCATCAAAGGCGCGTGGATCAATTCCTGTACGGGTTTTGAAGTTATCAATCCGAGCGTTTACCTCTGCGAGCTTTTCAGGATTAGCCGCCAGCATTGCCGGTAAAGCTTCGTCGAGTAAGCGTCTGACTTTCACCAAAGCCACAGTATCTGAAGCCGGCAAGGATGCCGCCAACCCTGGGGCCGGCCGTGCTGCAGTGTTCCGTCGAGCTGTTTGGGGAGCGGCAGGCTGGGAAGCGGCCGCTAGCAATAAAGATAAGACTAAAGCTTTGTTCCAAATTCGCATATCAATTCAACCTTCCATGTGATGACTTTGTTTCGGGATTTCTGCGTTGTTCAAAAACGGCAGCTCAACGTGTGCGATGCATTCGCGGCGCATCCAGTTGCTACTTTCGTTGATTCGGCTCAGCAGAATCAGCTTTTCTGGCGCGAATCAGGTCGAGAATCTGCGACGCAGCAACCTTACGATAAGCAGCAGGCAATACAAACATGCTTGCGTCCACTTCAGTGCGAATGTCTCTGAGGTCTATCGAGACGCGGGTTGACCGATTCGCATTGATGGTCGTATAGCGCGATGCGACCGGCATTCCTAACTGTTCGTCCACCCAGATGAAGTTCTCGTTATTGCCAGCTGAGTTCCCGGTAACTCGATACTTGGTGGTGATTCGTCCCTCAATCACTTCAGCTTCAAGCTTTTGATATTGAATGAAGGGTCGGGGCGAGTTGAGCAACTGATCGGGTGAGACTGTCTCGGTTTCAGTTCTAACGATGCCGAGAGCGCCTTCGTTACCGGCCTCATTGGCGTCTGCGTAGAGCCTGGCTTGCGGCACCAAGACGAAGCGTCCTGCGGCATTTTCCAGGTAAACGATTGTGCCGATCGGTCCGGCTTCATATTCTTCACGGCGGTGCTCACCTAAGCGAGCCAGCATGACTCTTGTCGTGCGCTGTGGCGCTGCGACATCGATTTGCTCAGACACTGCTTCAGTGAATGTGATAACGCGTGTGGCCTGATACGACTCAGGTTCTTTGGTAGGAAATGGGGGGACGCTGAAGTTACCTGGGTTCGAATCAAAAGTAGTCCTGTGTGAAGAGCGATCAGAGCTGCGCCATCTTTTGTAGACCATGGCGGCGGCGACTAAAAGAACAGCGACAAGACAGGCAATAACGATCAAACGTCGTCGCATCGTCTGGTTTTGCAGTTCAATCTCCTCCAACGAAAGCGGACATTACCCATTTACCTCTTAACTTTATGAAGTACGCGCGCTGGCCGGCCGCAGATCTTATACGATCTGGGTGAACGAATCCTTCCTGACCCTTCAGAGTCTTAATTTTTACCCAACGAAGCTCTTCAAGATTTGAGTCGAAAACTGAACGGTCGTGATCAACCTCGACCACGTCATATGAAAGGAAGGCCAACGGAGGCGCGGCTGCAACGGGCCGACTGTAAATGGGAACATTCTCTCCAATAATTGCTGAGTAAGAAAATTCGTCGCCACCTCCGGGGAGCTTCTTCGAGATACTGGCCCAACGACTCGAAACGTAAGGAGCTTCGAACGTCTTCCGTCCGGCCTCTTGATAGAAAGAGCCACCCATTGAAAGAACTGTTAGCAGTTCGCTCCACACTTTGCTGGTACGAGAATTGAGGTTCCACATCTCGACAAACTCTCTCACCCCACCATCGCCACCAAAGCTGTTCCGGATGTTGGGGTGGAGGCTGCTAAGTAAGAACTTTCGGTCGCGTCGCTTAAGCGCCGCTATCAATCGATCGCGAAAGCGCTTGAAAGATACATCCCTGGAAGCTTCATCGACCGGGTAAAGTTTGAGTTCCTGGGCCGCAACTCGACCCGAGAACACGGGCGAAAGCAGCGTGATTAAGGCCAGGCAAACTAATAGTTTTTTGATCATTGAAGCTAGAAATGATCTACACGCGCTCAACGAGCAGCGCCAAACCCATCCCTCCGCTAACGCAAAGCGTAGCCAACCCTCGTTTGACGTTTCGCTTCTGCAACTCGTGCAGCAGGGTTGTAGTGATTCTTACTCCAGTGCATCCGATTGGATGTCCGAGTGCAATCGCCCCGCCATTTACATTTAGCCGCGCTGCATCGATTCCCAGATCACGATCGCAGGCAATTACCTGGGCGGCAAAAGCTTCGTTGAGCTCGATCAGATCAATAGCGTCAAGCTTTAGCTGCTGGCGGGCCAGCAACGATCGCACGGCAGGGACTGGGCCAATTCCCATGATCTCGGGAGCCACTCCCGTGATCTCGTAATCAACGATCCGTGCCTGCGGCTTGCTCCCGAATCTGTTAACTGCTGCTTCACTCATCACCAGGACGGCGGCAGCTCCGTCAGTTATGCCCGAAGAATTGCCGGCAGTCACCGTCCCCTTGCTGGAAAACACCGGGGCGAGTTTACCGAGGTCCCTGATCGTTGTCCCTGCCCGATAGTGTTCATCACGCGTGAACGAAACTGTCTCGCCTTTGCGGCCTTTGATTTCCAGCGGCACGATCTCATCGTCAAATCGTCCCGACTCGATCGCAGCATGGGCGCGCTGTTGTGAATGCAAGGCAAACTCATCTTGCTCGCTGCGTGGTATGTCGTACTGGCGGGCGAGGTTTTCCGCCGTCTCTCCCATCACTAATCCCGAAAGTGGGTCGTTGAAACCATCGCGGTACATGCCGTCGACCAGTGGCTGATTACCCATGCGCATGCCCCAACGCGCCCCTTCGGCGAAGTAAGGCACGCGCGACATGCTCTCAGTTCCCCCCGCCAACACAACGTTCGCGCGCTCGAGGAGTATCTCCTGCACAGCCAGAATGATCGCTTTCAATCCGGAACCACACGCCTGATTGACGGTGAAGGCAGGCACGGTTTCGGGAGCACCCGCGCGATAGGTAATTTGGCGGCCCACGTTCGGTCCGCCGCCCGCCTGGCGCGCACAACCCCAAATCGCTTCCTGGATTTCGTCCGCCTGCAGACCCGCACGCCGTAAGGTCTCCTTAGCGACGGCAACACCTAAGTCGGCTGCAGTCCACGAGGCAAGTGTGCCCCCAAAGCGTCCTATGGGGGTACGCACGGATGCGACGATATAGACGTTTTTCATCAATTGTGAATTCTGAAGTTTTTGGAATTAGTTGACCGGAAATGGTAGCACACGGTAGAACTACCGACGAAAACCGCGAGCTTCAACTTAGTTAGAACCATAGGACCACATGAAACCGCCAAGACGCCAAACACGCCAAGAGCGCCAAGATGGTTTTTAGCCAGGTCTTCGCAATTAGAGATGCTCGTAAGCCCAAGGTTTTATGAGTGCTTGGCGACCTTGGCGCATCTTGGCGGCTTGGCGGTTTATTAGCAACATTAGACGCGCTTCACGTTAGAGCCTCACCATCATGTTCGAAACCCTCACTGATGCGGCGCGCGCCGCCGCTGCCCACGAACAAATCCAGCAATATTTCCGCGAGCACAGCGAGTGGTTCTGCACCTTGAGCGACGCAAGCGTCCAGAAACTTAGACGCGATGAGTTAACGATCGATCTCGTAAATGGGCGTTTGATCTTTTCTTGTTGGACGGAACAAGGGACGCGCTCCTGGCGCGTTGGCGGCTGGAAGTGGTCAGGCGAAAAACTTTTGCTCGAAGCCTCGCGGCGTCTGGGAGCAGAGCGACCGGTGATCGAAATCATTCCGCGCGCTTCGGCAATTTCAATTGCCGCGACCGTTAAGGCAGCGCGGCTGCTGCGCTGTGAGCAACTGGCACAGCTAGCAGCATCCAGCCGAGCGGGTTTTGCAAAGATCGAGCGAACCTCGCTCAGTCCGGGCGCAAGGCGCGGGCAGCCGGGGAAATATGCGCGCATCATCCTGCGACAGAAACATCAGCGGATCGCGGTCACAGGATCCGTCGCTTCATCTAAGGCTAGCGAGACCGATGCTTTTCTTGCTTCCGCCCTGCTATGGTTTACACGTACGAGCGAGCGGTCGCGTCCTCCTTACATTCAGCAACTCTGGCTCATCGTCAGTCGCGAAATCAAAAAGTCATTAGTAACCCGGCTCGCTTTATTACACGACAGTCTCCGCGAAGCGATCGTTGTTTGTGAGGTTGACGACGTCTGGACAGAGTTGGCGGAAATTCCCTGTCCCGCGCGCAAAGAACTCTGGAAGAAAAGGCTCTCGCGATTTCCGCCGGGTCCAGCCGCAGAAGTCAGCGAACTGGCGGCAGCAATTACGGCAGAAGCGCCAAACGCGATCGATATCGTCCATGCGCGTCATGGCCAAACGCTTCGTTACCTCGGAATGCCGTTCGCGCGCGTGCGGCGCGTCTTCTCAACTGAACGCGTTTGGTTCGGCATCGAAGGCTCACATCGACGGCTGTTGGAGGAGAAGACCTTCCACTTCTATGCGGAACTAATGAACGACCTGCGCGAGCATAGATCCGCAGCTGCGGCCGATCACCGCCACGCGCTTTATCGCAATGCTGCTGAGGCCTGGCTTGAATCGATTTTGCGGCGCGACATCACGAAATTGGATCCGGGATTGATCATCGCCCCACTCTATGCGCAGTTTCGTCTCGCACGCGGCGGACGGCTGGGTGTGCGTCCGATCGACTTACTGGCTCTCCGGCAAGATGGCCGGCTTGTCGTGATCGAACTAAAAGTGTCCGAGGACCGCGAGCATGTGCTGCAAGGTGCTGACTATTGGCAGCGAGTAGAAGCACACCGGCGGCGCGGTAACATTGCACGTGCAAGACTGTTTGGGGAAAGAAAAATCAGTAACCAGGCACCACTCGTTTACCTCGTCGCTCCCACACTGCGGTTTCATCCGGCCTTCCAGACCCTCGCGCGCACCATCTCTGGCGATATCGAGATCTACCGTTTTGATATTAACGAAGACTGGCGTTCAGGTGTACGGGTAATGCGGCGCTTAAGGGTAAATTAGGAGGTTATTGTCAGTCACTACTGCCAAGAGCGGCTTTGCACAGAGACGCCCGAATCCAGTCCCGCGAAGGGACGATTAAAATTAGCCCAGCACTTCAGTGCTGGGATTACATGGTTTGTGGAGTGAAGTCCGCGCAGCGGACGACTGAACTTTGCCGTTAATTCAGCCGTCCGCTTCACGGACTGGGAAATTGGCGCGTGCTGTGGCCAGCACTGAAGTGCTGGGCTATTTTCAGTCGTCGGCTTCGCCGACTTCTAATGCAGATCCCTTTGTGCGGAGCCTGCGAGTGGGATCGTTACACTTATCCTGAAAATCATATCTCTGAGGATTAGTTGCTTCTTAATCCTGCCGCTCAAACGATGAAAGCGGTGCAAGCTGCAGGTCGAACGCTTGCGGATTTTCACCGATTATCGCGGCGGCGAAAAATCTCGGCACGTAGTGCACGCTCTCCTCATTGAAGGTCTTATCGAGTTGATGTTTCGCTGCGGTTAACGCACAGATGCTGCATTGTTTGTTCGAGTCGTCCAGCACACGTTCCAAATCACTTCTAGTGCTTGGGATTCCGCGGTTATAGGAAAGTATCGCCAGCGCCTCCTTCATCGGATCGCCGGAGAAAGCTGCAATACTGCCGGCAATGTAGCGAGCCGCAGCGTCCGCAGATTTATCGACACTCAACAAGTCGTCAGTGGTAAGTCCATATATCTTTCCCGTAGCCGGCAGAAACTGAAACATTCCCACCGCTCCCGCCGGCTTAGCGGACGGTATGTTTACGTATTCCGATTCGACCATCGGCAGATACAAACCGATCAACGGAGACACGCTCTGCGCCTTGAAAGTAGCGATCAGCTTAGGAGCAAGCGCGCTGCCGCGGTGATAAGCCAAACGCGGATCGCTTTTGCCCTGACGATCGCTGGGATTATTTCCGATGCGTCGCAGATAACTATCAATATGCTTCTGGATTTCCATTTCAAATGCCGTTGTGAATTCGTATTCGCCGCCCGAGATTTGCCGGGCAAGCTCACGGGATCTTTCCTGTACGAAGACGGCCTGTTCGGTGGGACTCATCTGCCGGTAGAGTTTGACAGCGCTTTGCGCTGAGATTGAACGGGCGGGTGTTAAGGCCAGGATGATGGCACCCATTATTAAGAGTGTTCGCTTCGTCATAAGTTTTCTCCTTCTCGCGAATTCAGGGTAGCAGCGGCCCCTTGGATTTCTGCCGTGCAGACCCTCCTAATGAATAAGCGAAAATGGAACTCAAAAGTGTTCATCGAAACGAAAAACTTTCTTACCTCAGTTGGAGCGATCTGGGTTGCAGATTCTGCTGCGCTTAAAGATGTTAGAATCTCCATCGAACTTCCGCTGAGCCTGGCAAACCAGATGATTATTTCCTCGGAACAAAACGTGACTGAGTTGCTCACTGAATGGCAGCAAGGAGATCCGGCAGCGTTGGATAAGTTGACGCCGCTGGTTTATGGCGAGCTGCGGCGCATGGCGCATCGGTATGTCAGACATGAGCAAACCGGTAATACGCTACAAACTACCGAGCTGGTAAACGAGGCTTACGCACGCTTAATGGGCAAGAACAAATACGATTGGCAAAGCCGTTCGCACTTCTTCGGCGTGATCGCCCAGGTGATGCGTCACATTTTGATCGATCATGCACGCCGCCGTCACTTCGCCAAACATGGTGGCGGCATTCGGCGAGTGTCCTTAGAGCACGCTGCTTTGATGTCGCGGCAACGTGCTGCCGAACTCGTGGCGCTGGATGACGCTCTAGCCGAGCTTTCGCAATTCGATTTGCGCAAAAGCCGTGTGGTAGAGCTGCGCTACTTTGGAGGACTGAGTCTGGAGGAAACGGCCGAAGCATTGGAAATTTCTGTGATGACTGTTCGGCGCGATTGGCGCGCAGCTAAGGCGTGGTTGTATCGGGCAGTGACCAGTAATGCTTGATCGCTGGAAAAAAGTTGAAGCTGTACTGCAGGAGGCGCTCGATCGTCCGGCGCACGAGCGTAGCCGCTTTCTCGCACAGGCGGACTTGAACGAGGAGCTGCGGGTTGAAGCGGCGAGTTTAATTGCGGCGCATGAAGCCGCTGGTGACTTCATTGAACAACCGGCACTCGTACTTGATGCTCACGTAATTCTCGATCATCGACCCGCGAAGAATATCGGAGACGAGATCGGCCCTTATCGCATTCAGCAATTTCTAGGCGCCGGGGGCATGGGTGAGGTTTACCTGGCGGAAGATAACCGTCTCAAACGACGCGTGGCGCTCAAACTCCTGCCCGCATATTTCGCTGCAGACGACGAACGTCTCGCTCGTTTTCAAAGAGAGGCGCAAACAGCATCGGCGTTGAACCATCCAAACATTCTCACGATTCATGAGGTTGGCGAGTCAGAAGGCGTTCGCTTTATCGCTACTGAATTTATTGATGGTGAGACAGTTCAGGAATTGATCTCGAACGGGCAACTTACACTTGGAGAATTACTCGACATCGCCACCCAGGTTGTCTCTGGATTAGCAGCAGCCCACGCCGCCGGTATCGTTCACCGCGACATTAAGCCCGACAACATTATGCGCCGTCACGATGGGCTGGTGAAGCTGCTGGATTTCGGCGTGGCTAAGTTGTTAGAGCCAGCTGCTGAACCAGTTGGCGGCAGCGAGCTGATGCAGACTGAGATGGGAACTCTGGTGGGGACAGTTAGCTACATGTCTCCGGAACAGGCTCGCGGGCTCGCGATCGACGCACGGACAGACATCTGGAGTGTTGGTGTTGTGCTTTACCAGATGCTCACCCAACGCCTGCCATTCACGGGCGCAACCCGGATGGACACCCTAGTCGACATTCTCGAGCATGAACCCTTACCACTGCTGCCGATTGGCGCGGAAAGTTCGCCCCAGTTGCAATCCCTGGTTGAACTCGTCGAGAAGACGATGCGAAA
>Ga0079216_10000236_pt1 | contig 12469 bp, 8 predicted proteins | sample NCAS100_FD_77008 | JGI IMG/M metagenome (GOLD analysis project Ga0079216, IMG submission 77008) | Agricultural soil microbial communities from Utah to study Nitrogen management - NC AS100 | ecosystem: Environmental > Terrestrial > Soil > Agricultural land | place: USA: North Logan, Utah...
CACAGGTCGTCCACTTTGCCAGTGACTTCGGCGTCAACGTCGTGGGCGGGTGTTGTGGCACTACTCCGGCCCATTTGAAGCTGGTCGTTGAAGCCATGCAGCGGATTACACCCAAAGTGCGCCACGCTAAGCTTACACCCGCGGCTTCGTCGATTTACTTCCAACAGCCTTACGTTCAGGATGCGTCCTTCCTGATTGTCGGAGAACGCGTCAACGCCAGCGGCTCGAAGAAAATGCGCGATCTGCTGAATGTTGAAGATTGGGACGGCTTAGTTTCGCTCGCTAAAGAACAGGAACGTGAGGGTGCTCACATCTTGGACGTGAACGTGGATTTCGTGGGTCGCAACGGTGAAAGCGACATGCACGAACTCGCTTCCCGCCTGGTGACCAATATCAAGCTTCCGTTGATGTTCGATTCCACCGAATGGCAAAAGATGGAAGCCGGGCTTCAGCATGCGGGCGGTAAGAGTATTCTCAATTCGACAAACTATGAAGACGGTGTCCCGCGCTTTACAAGAGTTATCGATCTCGCAAAACAGTATGGCGCCAGCGTTGTTATCGGAACCATTGATGAGGAGGGAATGGCACGAACGGCGGACGGTAAGTTTGCGATCGCAAAGCGCGCTTACGAGCAAGCGACCAGCGAACTGAATCTTTCCGCTAGCGACATTTTCTTTGACCCGCTCGCGCTACCCATTTCCACCGGCATCGAGGAAGATCGGCGCAACGCGCTTGAGACCATCGAGGGCATTCGTCGCATCAAGCAGGACTTGCCAGGGTGCTTCACAATTCTTGGTGTCTCAAATATTTCCTTTGGACTCAACCCAGCGTCGCGCGTCGTCCTTAATTCCGTGTTTCTCCACGACGCCGTCGAGGCAGGGCTCGACGCGGCGATTGTAAACGCCAGCAAGATCGAGCCCCTTAATCGAATTGGCGAACAGGAACTGAGAGTCGCTCGCGAGCTTATCTACGATCAGCGAAAGTTTGACGGGGAGGTCTGCATTTACGATCCCTTGACTGAGTTCACCAGACTCTTTGAAGGAGTAAAGAGCAAGAGCAGCAAGAAGGCCTCAAAAGGTGAAACTGTCGAGGAGCGACTCAAGAACCACATCATCGACGGGGAAAAGATCGGTCTCGAAACGGAGCTGCTGAAGGCGCTCGAGACTCATCCGGCGCTCGACATCATTAACAACATTCTCCTTGAAGGCATGAAGGTAGTAGGGGATCTATTTGGCAGCGGACAGATGCAGTTGCCGTTTGTGCTGCAATCTGCAGAGGCGATGAAGGCTGCGGTTCGCTTTCTCGAGCCATTCATGGAGAAGAAAGGCGGCGCCACAGCTAAAGGCACGATGGTGCTCGCCACTGTGAAGGGTGATGTGCACGACATCGGCAAGAACCTGGTCGATATTATTCTGACTAATAACGGCTACAAGGTCATCAACCTGGGTATCAAGCAGGCGATAGACAACATTCTCCAGTCTTACGAAGAGCACAAGGCTGATGCTATCGGCATGAGCGGGCTGCTCGTAAAGTCTACGCTCATTATGAAAGAGAACCTTGAACTGATGAACGAACGTGGCATTGATGTGCCGGTTGTGCTGGGAGGCGCGGCACTGAACCGTCGCTACGTTGACGAAGACCTCAAGCCGATTTACAAGGGCCAACTTTTCTACGCGCGCGACGCCTTTGCCGGTTTGCACACAATGGACAAGCTGATGAGTGGCACAGGCATCGCGGTTGCTGCGGCTGTCGCTGGCGGGAATGGTGAATTCCGAAGCTCTACCGGGGCTGAGGATCAAGAAGATCTGGTTGGGGAGGACGCGAAGCTTGGTATTCGAAAACCCAGGCCGCGCGGGACGGCGAAGGGATCGGGAGACACTTCGCACACAACTCGTTCGGCAATTAGTACCGACTCGCCTATACCACAGGCGCCATTCTACGGTTCGCGCGTCGTTGAAGAAATCCCGCTGAAAGAAGTATTCGCTTTTGTAAATGAGACGGCGCTCTTTAAAGGTCAGTGGCAGTTTAAGCAGGGATCCCGCCCGGCTGATGAGTATCAGGCTTTTGTTCGCGCTACGGTTCGTCCGATATACGAGGAATTGCAGGAGCGATGCCAACGAGAGCAGCTTCTTGTGCCGCGTGTGGTCTATGGTTATTTCCCCGTACAGTCATCGGGCAACGATTTAATCATTTATCAAGATGACGAGAAGACGGAACGGACGCGGTTCACTTTTCCGCGCCAGCCGGCAGGTAAGCATCTTTGTCTCGCTGATTTTTTTGCGAGCCGCGAGTCGGGGCGAATGGATGTTGCTGCCTTCCATCTGGTGACAGTCGGCAGACGCGCTACTGAGTATTCACAGGAACTGTTCAAGGCAGACAACTACGCTGACTATCTCTTCTTCCACGGTCTCAGTGTTGAGAGTGCGGAATCTCTCGCTGAGTTGTGGCACAAACGAATTCGCCAGGAGTTGGGAATTGCCGGCGCTGATGCTACCGAAGTTACGAAGTTATTTCACCAGGGCTATCAGGGTTCGCGCTTTAGTTTTGGCTACCCGGCCTGTCCCGATCTTGAAGATCAGACTAAACTCTTTGAGTTGCTGGATCCGGCGCGCATCGACGTGGAGCTGACCGAAGAGTTTCAGTTGGATCCTGAGCAGTCTACCTCAGCGATCATCGTGCACCACCCCGAAGCCAAATACTTCTCAATCGAATAACACAATTGTCCAAAGTTCAAAGTCCAAAGTCCAAGGTTGCGGGCCAGGAATCCAATTTGGCCTTTGAAGACGGTGCGATCCGGGACAAGACAGACGTTGGGCGGTGGACGTTAGACGTTGGCCCTGCCCCGGAGCCCACCGCCGAAGAACTAAGTGTTTTGAACTGGTTTGAGCGGCTCGCCTTTCGGCTCGTCCGCCGCATGAATCAAGGCGGCTGGAAGCGCTTCTGGACCTTTTGCCAAAGAACTCTCGGCGCCGGTTGGATCCACCTATCCACTTACAACTTGATGCAGGTTTACGGCCTCGAACACGTGGCGGCTGCCGCACGCGAGCGGCCGATCTTAATTGTTGCCAACCATCGATCATTCTTCGATATGTACACAGTTTCGACCGCGCTCTTCCGGAATACGCGATGGCGCAAACAGCTTTTCTTTCCGGTGCGTGGCCGGTTCTTCTATCAGGGCCCACTCGGGCTGTTCGTCAATCTCGTAATGGGTTGGTGGTCGATGTATCCGCCATTCTTTGCCACTGGCGACAAGCCGATTCCGGAAAAACGTGCTTTTGATAAGTACTCCTTTCGTTTACTTACTGAGTTGTGCCGCACTGGCCCAGGCAACATTATCGGTTTTCATCCGGAAGGGAAGCGCAACAGAAATTGGAATCCTTACTCCTACCTGCGGCCGCAACCGGGCGTGGGGAAATTAATCAAAGACGCAGAGCCGCAAGTCATTCCTGTCTTCATTGCCGGGCTGGGAAACCATTTACCGACGCAGGTATTGGGAAACTGGTCTGGGGGCGAGAAAATCAGGATTCACTTTGGACCACTGATCGACTTCTCAGAATTTCGCTCCAAACGAGATCACATGCGGACTTACAAAGAAATCTCCGAACTGGTAATGCACAAGATTGCGGAGCTTGGTGAACAGGACCGGGGAAAGCAGGAGCAGACGGCAGGGGCAGGTGCCAGGGGACGCCGCAATTAGGGCGACTCTGTCCTGATGGTCAACCGCGCGCTGATGATTCTGTTTGGCGGCGATTTCCTGACGATTCTTTAGCTACGCTTCGCAATAGCCGAGCACTACGGGAATGTAGCAAGGTTTTCAGTCCTCAACCTGTCGACAGCAGCCGAACGCATCTATTACCCAGAGAGTTCGGTGGCGATGTTCCACGGATTCATGGTTCCTTCACTGGTCGAGCGTGGTCTTTATTGGCCGCATTCGTCGTAACCGCTGTAGCGGTAGTGACAGGAGTGCTAGTTAGTAGATAGCGGTCTGTACGAGGCCAGAGATCAGAGTCGGAGGGGCAACCTGAAGCCGACAGCGATCGGCCAGCTTAGTAGGATCACTGAGCGACAAAATTATAAGTGATTACGCCAGTTACCTTGACTGGTCGTCCCGAGAGTCTTGTCGTTGAAAACTTAGCCTGACGAGCCGCCTCAACGGCTGCCGCCTGCAGCAACGGATGTCCGGAGGATGCCCGTGCGGAAATCACGTCGCCATTCTCATCAATAGTAATTTGAACCACCACAGTCCCAGACGCATGTGCTGCTTTGGCGAGGGGGGGATAGGCAGGCCTAGGCAGGCTGATAGCTTTGCCATTCAACACGCCGCCTCTGATCGGCGCACTAGTCCGGCTTGGCGTCGGTTCTCGTGTTGGCTGCTCCTCAACCGTCGCTCGTCGGATTGGCGTGGGCGATGAGTAAGCCGGCGAAGGTCGCCTGTGTGGCTCTAGCCTATTTGTATTCAAGTTTGCGACGCCCGGAGAAACGTTGTCGTTATTAGCCGCAGGAGTGTTTTGATCAGTCGAAGGTGAGGCGCTGGCAGCGACAATTGGTGACGGACCGGCTCCAGGACTCGCATTGTTTGTCGCGATGTAAGAAATCACAACGATGAGACCAAGCAATGCCAGCGCCGCGCCGCCACCAATGTACCAAAGGATGCGATTTGGCTTTTCTTCGAATTGCTGTGATTCGAACGAGGGGCCTACGTCCAGTGACCTATTTTCAGTGCCGTGTACAACCGCCGCTTTTTGAACCACGTTTTCTGCAGCTTCAATAGATAATCGGTACGCGTCCTTTTCAGCGACCGGAGGCGGCGCTTGTCTCTTCTCCGCATGTTCCTGCTCGACCTGAGCTGCAGCAAGAGCGGCTTCGGCCTGTCTCACGACTTCCCTCTGTTCAGCCAGTCGGTGTGTTTCCTTTTTCTCATCTAGCTTAAGATCCGCGGAGTCTTTCTCGGCGCGAAGGCGAGCGGATTCAGCTAGTCTTACGGCTTCCCTCTGTTCAGCCAGTCGCTGTGCGTCAGCTAGCTTAAGGGCCGCAGCCTCCTTGGCGGCGCGAAGGCGAGCGGATTCAGCTAGTCCAGCAGCGTGCAACTCAGCTATTCGCTGTGCTTCCTTGTCCTCGGCTAGCTTCCAAGCCGCTGCTTCTTGCTCGACGCGTTGGTGAGCCTGCTCTTCTGATTCTGCCGGTGGCGCCTGAGACAGGCTCGCCTCCACGTGCTTGACGAGAGTCCCAAGGTGAGCTTCCAGTGGCGGAGTCGAGGCGTCCAACCACTGCGTCGAGCCAAGGTAGTATCTGAGGGCCTTGTTTAAGGGAATGTCTTCTACACGAAAAGGAAGAATTGGAACCTGCACGTTCTCGATGCACGCATTTTGAATTTCGCGTTTGACGTGCGGAGAGTTATTGGAGTGAGCCGAGAGAATAAGGATCATCAAACCGCTTGTGCTGATCGCATCGATGATGGCTTCTTCAAAATTCATCCCCAACGGCACATTCCGCGGTGCGTACCAGCACTGAATGCCAGCCTTCTCGAGCGCTTCGCAAACAAGAACTGCAATCGCTTTGTCTTCCGCAGCGTGGGTGAGGAACACATGTTTGGCCATGTTAAAGTCCTCGATACTTAAAGTCGGAGAGAACAGCAGTTGGTTGAAGAGTTTTGCGAGGATCCTTCATCGCTCCCGTTAAATGCCGTACATTATAGCGCTATCCTATTTAATCTACGAGAGCTTTGTATGCGGAATTATGATGGGTCATAAGTTGAATATGTCATCAGACGAGGAGCGGCATTAGCATCTTCGCCGTACTTCACAAGAGTTCCGTTCGCCCTGTTGCTGGCTAATATGACGTTGCCGTTGGTTATCATCAATCCGGCTTCTGCTGGTGGCGCGACGGGCGACGCCTGGCCGGCGACAGCCAGCGATCTACGGTCTCACTTTGGCGCCTTCACGCCGATATTTACTAAACACGCTGGGGAGGGAACTGAACTCGCCGCTGCTGCCGCTCGCAAAGGGGTCAAATTCATTATCGCCTGCGGCGGCGACGGCACCATTTCAGAGGTTGCCAATGGAATTTTGGTTTCGGGTAAGGATGCAGAGCTGGGGGTCTTACCGAGCGGGACTGGGGGAGACTTTCGCAAAACGATTGGTATTCCCCGACGGCTTCGCGATGCCGCCGAGATTTTGCGCTCAGGTCGCTCGCGACGCATCGATGTCGGCCGCGTTACCTTCACCAACGCAGTCGGAGAGCAGGAAACTCGTTACTTCCTCGGCGTCGCATCATTCGGAATGACAGCAGACGTGATCGAACGTGTGAAGCAAAGGAATCCCGAATGGCTTCCTTTTAAAGGTCCCCAATGGTTGACCGGCCGCCTCTGCTTCGGATTGTCGATGTTGCAGACCGCGATGCAGTCAAAAGCCACTCGCGTTGTGGTGCAGCCGGACGACCAGCCGGAACAGCACATGACGCTCGTTGCCTTGTGCATCGCCAACGCTCGCTACTTTGGTGGGGGGATGAAGATCGCGCCTGATGCTAAACTCAATGACGGTAAATTTGATGTGGTCAGTATAGGCGACTTGGGGGCGTTCAAAATGTTCACCAATGCTCCGCGGTTGTATCTCGGCGCCCATCTGGGAATGCAGCAGGTCGGACACGCCCTCGCTGCGAAAGTTCTGGCGCGCCCAGCTGTCAAGACGGAAGAAATCTCAATCGAAGTTGATGGAGAGCTGCCGGGACGATTGCCGGCGACTTTCCAAATCGTGCCTAACGCCTTGCAAGTCCGCATGCGCTAATACAGTGCTATTTGTCCTGATGACGATTTGTGATGATTCTTCATCAACCGACAAATCGGCAATGGCAATCGGCAATCGCACCGGTGGTTGATTTACCAGCAGTTATCATCCAAGATGTTGAAAACCATTAATTGAGGAGGCCCGATGCCGGACGAGAGCTTTGACAAAGCTGCAGCGGTAAAACTTCTTAACGAGATACTCGAAACTGAGTTGGCAGGTGTAGTTCGATACACACACTACGCGCTGATGGTGTTTGGTCATAATCGGATCCCGATTACGAGTTGGTTGCGCGGCGAAGCCTCCACGTGCCTGGCCCATGCTAATCAGGCAGGCGAGCTGGTTACACACTTCGGCGAACATCCCTCGCTGAAGATCGGCGCGCTCCTGGAAACTCATAAGCATGGCATCAACGATATCCTTCTGGAGTCGCTTGCGGCGGAGGAAGCCGGGCTTGCCCTGTATCGCAAGCTTCTCGACCTGGTGCGCGATCGCTCGGTGCTTCTTGAGGAATATGCTCGTAACATGATTGCCGAAGAAGAGACTCATCTAGGCGAAGTACATAAGATGTTACGCAAACCTGGGGAACTGACTTAGTTTACTCACGAACTCATGGATGATCGGCGAGAAAAACCCCGGTTGCGTGTCAGTCTCGACGCAATGTGGGATAGTTCAACGGAAGCGAACAGTGCGTTGATTACAGATCTTTCCGAAGGTGGTTGTTATCTCGACTCGGTTGGTTCCGTGCGACTGGGAGAGATAGTCGGCTTTCGAGTTTTACTCCCCGATGATGATTGGCTTTATCTCGAAGGTGAAGTCAGGCACTATGGCTCTGGAACCGGATTCGGAGTCAAGTTTGTAGATCTGAATGATGAGCAACAGGATAAGCTTCAGTGGCTGCTGAGAATTGCCGCAGAGCAAGGACCTGAGTCGCCGTCAATTCAGGCTGACCTGGTTGAAGAATGATTGATAGAAGGAGTGATTGGATTATGAAGAAGTATTTTCTGACCAAAGCAATAGTGGCAATTGTGGCAATCGTGGTGCTTGGTTTGATTGCAATGCCTTCGAGTTCGGCGGGCGCTGCAGGCGAAGCGCCGGCAGTGGGCACCGCGGCCCCTGAGTTTTCCATGACCACCAACGAGGGGAAACAAGCAAATCTGAAAGATTTTCGCGGCCAGTGGGTGGTGCTCTATTTCTATCCGAAGGACTTCACTTCGGGCTGCACGATGCAAGCGCGCAATTTTCAGCGCGACCTCGACAAGTACAAAGCCATCAATGCGGTAATCCTCGGAGTCAGTGTTGACACCGCTGAATCGCACAAAGAGTTCTGCGCCAAAGAAGGTCTGAACTTCAAACTGCTCTCAGACGTCGACGGAAAAGTCTCGGATGCTTACGGTTCAGTGATGGAGTACAACGGTATGAAGCTGTCGGCGCGTAACACCTTCATCATCGATCCGAAAGGTAAGGTCGCGCAGGTTTTCATGAAGGTGAAAGTCGCGCCGCATAGCGAAGAAGTTCTGGCGGCGCTGGCGACACTGCAGAAGTCTAACTCCGAATGAGCGGGCGTCGAACGTAGTCCGTGAAGCGGACGGATGAAAACAGCCCAGCACTTTAGTGGTGGGAAGGGATTGTGATTAAGAATTGAGTCCGTGAAACGGACGGCTGAATAATCAGTCGCCCGCTTCGCGGGCTCTTTCTGCTTCTTGCATGGCGACCCAGCACTGAAGTGCTGGGCTATTTTCATTCGTCCGCTTCGCGGACTGCCAATCGACCTGCCGTGGTTTCGCCTATTTACTCCCTAGCCGGAGCAGAAATAGCCGGCGGCTGACCGGATGCACAACCTTGCGCCAGCGTGAAATCCGGCGTGTGCTGCACAATTGAAAGCCTTCCGCGGCAAAGGTCTCGTGCCACTCATCTTCACCTAGAAACGTGCACGGTCCGGTGCGTGCCCGCCACTTATGATTGTGGATCGCACAAACAATTCGATCCCACCATCGCTCAGGAATATCTTCATACACCACGAGCAGACCACCTTCGCGTAAGGCACGGCGTGCTTCCGCCAGGATCGTTTTCAAGCTTTGCGCGTGATGCAGCACGTAGCAGAAGAGGGCCGCATCGAACTCTTTATCGCTTACGGGAAACTTGCTTCCGTCAAACTGCCAATAGGGGATGAGAGCTTCTGTGCTCTTGGCGACGTCGATACCAATAACCCTGACTCCGAGAAGTGCGCTCAGGTGATGCGCGATATAACCGTTGCCGCAGCCGATATCGAGAACGCGCGATCCTGCGGGAATGGCGCGGGCAATTTCGAGTGCCATATCGTAGGCCCGGCCAACTTTCCGGCGCCGGAGTTCACGCTTCCAGCGACGCGCAACCCCAAGTGCAACTTGGTTCCAGGGCCTTAAGCGTTGCGCGAATGCGGGGAAAAGCTCGACTTCGAAGTCGTAATGATTCGCTTCCTCCAGCGACCAGCGCTGCGGAATTGTGGAGGGAGCGATTGCGGGCCCAGTTGCGGGTCTTGGTGCTGTAGCTGACATCGCCATAGCACTTGGCAATCAAGGTGCCGTCCTGGGTTCAGCACGTTTGAGCTGGGAAATAGGGTAATCCCAGGAGAAGGTTAGTTTTATCGCAGCTATGGGGCGCAAGAAAACTACGACAAGAGACAAATAAGATTGCCGATTGGCGATTGCCGATTAGTTAGAGTCGGTACCACCAAGCGGTAGCCGGTAGGTGGGATTTTCCGATTTCGGATTTTCGCTTGGCTTCTTTGGTTACGGACTAATTGGCATTTGGCAATTGGCAATCGCCAATGACTAAGTGGACGAATCTCGACAAAATCGGCAGAATGCTGAAAAACTAAATTGTGAGGTAATTATGCAAAAGCTTCCCGTGGTTGCTTTGGTACTCTGCTCGCTCACCCTTATGCCTGCAACGAAAACAAATGCCCAAAGCCTGCCTGCCGGATATTGGGCAGTAGAGAAAAGCCAGCCACTAATCGATAAGACGCAGACGATTCGGCTCGCTCCCGATGTTTCGCATCTGAGCGCCGGAGAAAAGACAGCGGTGACTAAACTGATCGAGGTGGGAAAGATCTTTCAGCAACTCTACGAACAACAACGGCACCCCCAAGCTACTAGGGCGTATCGCGATCTCCTGCAACTGGATAAGCGTGGCGGCTCGCGGCCCACAACCCAGAATCTGCTGACACTCTATCGTCTGTTTCAGGGACCGATTGCTACGACGCTCGAGAACAAGCGTGAGCCGTTTCTTCCGGTTGACGGTGTCGAGCCGGGAAAAAATGTCTATCCCTGGGGCGTGAAGAAAGAAGAGCTTGATGCATTTCTTACGGCGCATCCGGAAAAGCGCGACGCGATTCTCCATTTACGCGCGGTTGTGCGACGCGCCACTGCCATGAATGCGCAGAAAGATCTGGCGACGCTCCGGACCTATCCGGTGCTGGACACGCTGCATCCCGGGTTAAAAGCCGAACTGTCTCAGGTTTCACGTGATCCCGCCCGCGGTGCTGCGAGTCCTGCAGGTTTTTATGCGGTCCCGTATTCCGTAGCTTATGCGCCGGAACTGTTGCGGGCGCACGGTCTCCTCAATGAAGCCGCCGACGCAGTGCAAACAGATGACGATGAATTCGCGCGTTACTTGCGGAACCGCGCGCGCGATCTTCTCACCGATGATTACGAATCAGGCGATGCGGCCTGGATCACCGGTCGTTTTAAGAATCTTAATGCGCAGATCGGTTCCTATGAAACTTATGACGACGAGCTTTACGGCGTGAAGACGTTTTTCGCGCTGAATGTGTTGAGCACGAGACGAGCAGAGACTACTTCGTTGCGCCAGGCGATGCAGGGAATTCAGGGGATTGAAGACTCGCTGCCCTACGCACACCACAAGAAGATTCGCGAAGACATTCCGGTCGGCGTTTACGACGTCGTTGCAGACTTTGCGCAGTCGCGCGGTGGCAACACGGCAACAATTTTGCCGAACGAGAGTTATTTGGCGAGGCGCTACGGGAGGACCATCCTCCTGCGCGCAAACATCATGCGCGACCCCAGTATTTTCGTCAGCACTGGCAGCACGTTTGAAGCTGCCGTGGGACCGGAGCAGGCAAAAGAGCTAACGTCCGATGGAAACTTTTATCGCACGCTCTGGCACGAGGTTGGACATTATCTGGGGGTCGATCGCACAAAGGACAATCGCGATCTGGACGAGGCCTTACAGGAGAACGCTAGTGCGCTTGAAGAGATGAAGGCTGACCTGGTTTCCCTTTTTGCGGTGAAGGCTTTGCGGAAACAAAATTATTACAGCGACGCCCAAATGCGTTCCGTTTATGCGGGAGGGATTCTGCGCGTGCTGCAAAACAACAAGCCCCGGCGCGATCAACCTTACAACACGATGCAGCTGATGCAGTGGAACTTTTTTATGGAGAACGGGCTGCTGACCTTTGAAGGCGGCCGCCTGCGAATCCATTACGACAAGTATCACGAGGTGGTAGAGAAGCTGCTGCAGAAGGTGCTTGACGTGCAGTACCAGGGCGACAAGGCGGCTTCAGACCGCTTCATTGACGATTACACGAAGTGGGACGACAACCTGCACGGCGTGATTGCCAAGAACATCCGTGACCAGCAGCGGTACCGGTTTAGGGTGTTTAAGTATGCCGCACTTAACGAATAAGTTTCGAGTTCCGAGTTTCGCGTTTCGAGTTTGAAGTTCCGAGCGTCTAGTTCAAGAAATTGGAGGGCCCGATCTGGAACTTCATTCTGCAAACACAAGTGGGGCAGAAAACTCGAAACTCGGAACTCGAAACTCGGAACTTCTATTTGAACGCCGCCCCGCCCAGAAAATTCTCACGTAGATAAACCACCGTATCGTGCAGCGTTTCGCCAGGATCGCGGGGCTTGAACGCGAGCTCGCGTGAGGCCTTCGCGCAATTGAGGTACCAGTAGTATTGCGCCATTTCAATTGCACCGGGCTCGACAGGTGAGGCTAGATCCCATTGCTTGAATAGCGAATCGACGAACTTGGCTCCGCCCACCACCAGCCTCGAGGGCAAAGCGATCTTTGGCGCCGAAACTTTGGTCAAGCGCGCGAGCCGGCCAAAGAACTTATCAAAAGTCCAATTTGCCGCGCCCATCAGATAGCGCTCGCCGTGCCGGCCACGCCGCATCGCTACTCTAAATGCCTGCGCTACATCGCGCACGTCAACAAAGCTCACACCGCCCGTCGGCACAGCATTTATCTTGCGCGACATGAAGTCGAGGATCACTTTGGTCGAACTGAGCCGTTCGTCACCCGGCCCCAGCAACAGGCTCGGATTCATTATTACAAGGCGCAAGCCTTTGCCGTTGAACCGCTCGAGGCCCGCCATCTCCTGATACGACTTGCTGGCGTAGTAGGGCCAGCGCGCGATGATTTCGAGAGGTTGCGGATATGTTTCGTCAGGTACCAGATCACCATCATCAGTTACAGCAATTGTTCCGCTGGTGGACGCCATTACGATCGTCTTCACGCCCGCGCTTTTCGCCGCGTCACAAAGCAGGCGCGTGCCTTCTACGTGAATCTGATACATCTCGCGGGCATCTTCGCGTTCGCGGGAAACCCGTCCCGCGAGGTGATAGATATCTTTAATTCCTTCGACGGCGCGCGCGACATCGGCCGATTTTGTTATTGAACCCGCA
>Ga0079216_10000237_pt1 | contig 12439 bp, 12 predicted proteins | sample NCAS100_FD_77008 | JGI IMG/M metagenome (GOLD analysis project Ga0079216, IMG submission 77008) | Agricultural soil microbial communities from Utah to study Nitrogen management - NC AS100 | ecosystem: Environmental > Terrestrial > Soil > Agricultural land | place: USA: North Logan, Utah...
AAATCGTGTTTCCGCTTCAGACGATAGCACTCGCGCTGGCAAATGTGGATGCCTCGAGCGGCAATCGCTGGAACTTGTTTTCTTTCGGCGCGTGCCAACCTTCGGAAGGCCCAAAGGCATCTCTAGGCTGTGTCGTTTTCCGGTGGAAAACTTCACCGTTTCAGCGTTTGTTTAGAGTAGGGATTGTTTGACACCCCGGAAAATCGTGTGTTAACCTCCGGTTTGGCCGTGGCCCTGCTGTAAGGGCCCATGTCATAGAGGAACTTCAAGTTACCTCAGCAATCATCATCATTTTTGTCTAGCGACCTGACCCCGAGCGTCGCCAGGAATTCGCGCAGATGGCGTTGAAGGAGAAAGATTTGAATTTGTCCCGATTCCCTCGAAAGATTTCGCGCGTGGCGTTTGCCATCGTAGCAGCCGCTTTCATCGTTCCCGCTACCAGCAGTTTCGCTCAAATTCCAGCGGGATCTTCGGCCCGAAATATTCAGAACGATGTAGAGAAATCGGATCCTCGGGTTACTCAGTTGATTGCCAAGGCCGAAGATCACTTCCGCAAAGGCAAACTGAATCTCGAAGACAACAAGCGAGAGCAGGCGCGCGACGAGTTCGATCGCGCAGTTGATTCGATTCTTGAATCGGGCATGGACGTGCGTGCCAGTCAGCGTCTCCAGGTTTTCTATCTGGAACTCGTCGAGCGAATCTATCGCGAAGAAGTTCCTACGAACCCGTCTCCTGCGGTTAATACTACTCAACTAGTAGCGCAGAACACACAGACGCCTGCACAGACCCCTAAGCAGCAACAAATCGGCTTTTTAGATCAAAGATTTGAGCCGTCGCCGCTCGATGAGCTGAGTAAGTTAGTACTCACGCCTGATGAGCGGACAGTCTCTGACGCCGATGTAGTTGCGTTGGAACAGGCGAAGAACAACGTCAACTTCAAGTTCACGATCAATCCTCTTATTCAGCAATATATTAATTTCTATCAAGGTCGTGGTCGCTCGACGATGGAGTCAGGCCTGCGAAAGTCTGGCCAGTATATGAGACTGGCGCGGCAGATTTTCGCGAAGGAAGGCGTTCCGGTTGATATCACCTGGCTGGGTCAGGTTGAGAGCGCCTGGAAGCCGAAAGCTATGTCGTGGGCAGCGGCTTCCGGTCTCTGGCAGTTTATTCCCGGCACCGGTCGCCAGTATGGTTTGCGTCAGACGGCGTGGATCGATGAGCGCAACAGCTTTGAGCAAGCGACGACCGCGTCCGCCCGTTATCTAAAAGATCTGGCAGCTCATTACCAGGGCGATTGGGAACTCGCGATGGCGGCCTACAATACCGGCGCGGGCAATGTTGATCGTGCTATCTCGAGGGCAGGCAGCCGCAGTTTCTGGGCGATCTATCCCTATATTGCTCAAGAGACCCGCAACTACGTTCCCAACATTCTGGCGACGATTCTGATTGCGAAGAATCCTGAAAAGTACGGGTTTAAAGGAATCAAGCCCGAGGCGCCGATGTCTTACGACCGGGTTCAGGTTCCGACTGCTACAAGTTTGCAGTTAATTGCGGCAGCTACCGATACGTCAGTTGATCACATTCGCAGTCTCAACCCGGAACTCAAGCGCGACATCACTCCTCGGGGCGAGGCTTATGCAGTGCGCGTTCCCGGTGGTCGCTCGAGCCAGCTAGTCGCGGTGCTCAAGCGAATCCCTGGCGACAAGCGCGAGTCTGCACGCGTGATTTCGATCGCTCCAGGTGAAGACCTGCAAACCGTAGCTAACCGCACCGGTGTTAGCGTCTCGCAGTTGCAGGCAATGAATAGTGGCGTCGACTTAAAGTCGACTACCAAACTGGTCGTCCCCAACAGCACAGTTAAATTAACCAGTTGGCGTCGTGCCCAGCCGGGTGCTAATGAGGCGCCGGCGGCGGGTTTGACAAAAGTTCGCGCCCGCAAGGGTGACACGATTGCGAGAATTGCTTCCTCGCGCAATCTCGATGCAAACGAGCTGGCGCGGCTGAACGGTGTTTCACCGGAGGCTGAATTAAAGGCAGGTCAGGAAATCAGATTGCCGGCAACAGCTGGCGCGGCTCCCTCACGCCGTCGTTAGTATTTCGACAGTGTAATCACGTTTTCAGTTCCGCTGAACACGTGGAAAATCAGGAGCGCGCTTGCGATCTACTTCGTGAGCGCGCTTTTTCATGAATCGTCGTGAATCGGGAATCGGGAATCGTGAATTGCGAATGGTAAGCGCAGACGAACCTGAAACCTTAAACCCGAAACGAAACTCGGAACCCGAAATCCGAAACCCGAAACCCGAAACCTGAAACCCGAAACCCGAAACTTCTTAGGAGCTACCTCACCATGCTCTTCCGCACGCTCTCCGCTGCCGTCTACGGCATCGACGCAGACCTCGTTGATATCGAAGTCGACTTAACGCCGATCCGAGGCGAAACTGACAAACTCACCGTAACCATCGTCGGCCTGCCCGACGCAGCCGTGCGCGAATCTCGCGAACGCATTCGCGCAGCAATCACTAACTGCGCTTTCTTCTTTCCGTTTGAGAAGATCACGATCAATCTCGCACCTGCCGATGTTCGCAAGGAGGGCGCTAGCTTCGACTTGCCAATCGCCCTGGGAATCCTCGGAGCAAACGGCGACTTGGCGGAAGAGAACAATCTAATCAATGTGCTGTGCGTCGGAGAGTTATCCCTCGATGGGCGTGTGCGACCGATAAAAGGTGCGTTGCCCATCACGATTCTGGCGCGCGAGGCGTTGATCAAGCATGTGGTTTTGCCGGATGAGAATGCGAAAGAGGCGGCTGTAGTTTCCGGCGTCAACGTCTATCCCGTGGCTGACCTGAGAAGCGCCGTGGAATTAGTTGCGGCGCTTAAGTCTACTAATCCGCCAGAACCTCTGAAGGTAGATCCGAACGAAGTGTTGATGCGACCGGACAATTACAGTGTCGACTTTCGCGAAGTGCGGGGTCAGATCGCCGCAAAGCGAGCACTCGAAGTTGCAAGCGCCGGTTCTCACAACATTTTGCTAATCGGCCCACCAGGATCAGGCAAGACGATGTTGGCGAAGCGCTTGCCAACAATTCTGCCTCCTTTGGAGTTCGAGGCCGCACTCGAGTTGACCAAGATTCATTCGGTTGCCGGCATGACCGGACGAGCCGGACTTGTAGCCGAACGGCCTTTTCGTTCTCCTCATCACACGATCAGCGATGCCGGCTTGATTGGTGGCGGCGCCGTGCCTCGTCCTGGAGAAGTTTCGCTCGCGCATCAAGGCGTTCTTTTCTTAGATGAGTTGCCGGAATTCGATCGCAGCGTGTTGGAAGTTCTACGTCAACCCTTGGAAGATCAGAAAGTCACAATCAGCCGCGCGGCAATGTCCCTGACTTTTCCCGCGTCGTTTATGCTGGCCACAGCAATGAATCCGTGTCCTTGTGGATTTTGGAACGACCCGACGCGCGAATGCCGTTGCACTCCCTTGCAGATTCAACGCTATGTTGGTCGCATCTCTGGACCTTTGCTCGATCGTATCGATATTCATGTCGACGTTCCCGCTGTGAAGTTTCGCGAACTCGCGGGTGAACCGCTAGCTGGGGCTGAAGGATCAGCAAACATTCGCGACCGAGTGCTACACGCACGCGAGCGCCAGCGACGTCGGTTAGCTGGTGAAAAGATATTTGCAAATGCAGCCATGACGCCGCGGATGATTCGCCGTTTCTGCCGGATCGATGCCGAGAGCGAACAGATGCTGGAACGAGCGATGCTCAAGCAAGGGCTATCGGCCCGCGCTTACGATCGAATTTTGAAAGTGAGTCGCACGATTGCCGATCTCGACGGCGCGGACAAGATCCAGTCACAACATGTGTCGGAGGCGGTGGGTTATCGCTCGCTGGATCGGACCTACTGGACGTGAATTTCAAACCGATTGCAGGTTGGGAAGGGGGCCCCCTATCCGGTTTCATATTCACCGGGTTGAGAACACTCCTCCCTCGAAATCTAAGCCCTGAGTAAACTCGGTCAGTACCTGCTCATCCCCGTAACTTTAAGACAGAAACCCATTAAGTTTTTGCTTTTAAAGGCAACGACGCGCTTAAAACACCGCATCACACCCCCGCCAGAGGGTAACGGACCTCGCAGCGCAATATTGGCTAAAACCCGGGGTTTAAACTTACCGCTCCTTGAAATTCGGCGGACGCGTGATAACTTGGCGTAAAGGTAAACGGGCAAGTAGTAGCCAAGCTTCTTGTCGTTCTAACTAAACGAACACGTGACCGCAGCCGAAACCGATACAGGAATAACCGATTACGGTTTGACACAGAGTGCTGCTCAGGGCGACATGGGAGCCTTTGAGCAGCTCTACCAGCGTCATAATCGGCGCGTTTATTCGCTTTGCCTGCGGATGACGGGAAATGTTTCGGAGGCTGAAGATCTCGCTCAGGAGGTCTTCATTCAGCTCTTTAGAAAAATTGGAAGCTTTCGTGGCGAGTCGGCTTTTACTACCTGGCTGCACCGGCTAACGGTCAACCAGGTGCTGATGCACTTCCGCAAACGCGGGGTGAAGATGGAGCAGACCACCGAGGACGGCGAAACGCCGGTGCAGATAGTTAAAGGCACGGAAAACCCCAACGCGATGCCGGTTGTCGACCGGATCGCCCTCGACAAAGCCATTTCGCAACTGCCGCCTGGGTATCGTACGGTTTTTACTCTTCACGATATCGAAGGGCACGAACACGAAGAAATCGCGCGGATGTTGGGGTGCTCGGTTGGCACCTCGAAATCCCAGCTTCATAAGGCCCGCATGAAGTTACGTGGCCTCTTGAGGCAACAGAAGACGAAGGAGTAGCTTCCAAGAGAGTTCGAACGGAAGTCACCCCAGAACCTGAGGCGAGGCGCCTCGGAGCACAAACTCAATGCAGTCTCCCCTTGATTGCTCGGACCAGTGCGACATGAAGATCAGAGCGTGGTCCAGTTGAGGTATGACAATGAACTGCGAGACGTGTCAGGAACTGATTCACGATTTGGTTGATGGAGCCCTCAGCCGCGAAGATTCCGCGACGCTGAATGCTCATTTGGAAGATTGTCTGTCGTGCGCCGACGTGCGCAACGACCTCCAATCGATCGTGAGTTTTTGTCAGCAGAACCGCGGCCAGTATGTTTCTCCGCCGAACGAACGCGGACTTTGGTTGCGCATTCGAAATGTGATCGAGGCGGAACAGGCTGTTAATACAGCCGGCGCCCCCGCTCCGCCGGTGAAGCAAGGTATTTGGCCCGCATGGCTCAGCCGGAGTTGGGAACTTTCAGTGCCCCAACTTACAGCAGCCTTCGCAGCGATTGTGGTGGTCGCCTCACTCGCGACTGTAGTTGGCATTCGCCGTTGGGACTCAACAGAGCGCGGTACCGCAACTTTGGAAACGGGACGCCCCTTTAGTGGGACAGCAATGAATGTACGTGATCGTTTTTCGCAACAGCAGCAGGCGATTGCTTATTGGAACGAGCGAGTAGAATTGAACAAGGCGCGTTGGAACGCGCAGATGCGTGAAACGTTTGACCGCAACCTGCAAGTGATCGATCGAGCGGTAAATGATTCGCTGAGCGAGCTTAATCGCAATCCCCATGACGAAGTTTCTGAGGATATGCTTAACGCTGCTTTGAATGAAAAGCTCGCGTTACTAAAAGAGTTTTCTGATTTATAGTCCCCAAGCCCTGCTTTCACATCTCAGATTTCAGATCTCAGATCTGAAATCTGAAATTGGCGCCGAGCCCGACACGGTATTGAAGAGCCCCACACCAATGAGCATGCGAAAGTTGCCCGCGCGGCTGCATTCATTCCCCGCGGTCCGGTTATTTGTAGTCCTGGTGATTGCGACGCTGGCTTCCAGTCCAGTGTTGGCCGCGGCTCAGAAGCAGGTTTCAAAACGTTTTCCCGCGGGCAAGAGCGTTCGTCTGGTAATCAGGAACATCTCAGGAAAAGTTACGGTTGAATCCTGGAATCGGGATGAGGTTAAAGTCAGCGCGACCATCGAGTCACCATCGGCCAACGTTGTGCCCAAACAAGTGAGCGATGGTGTGCTGGTTGACGTGATGGGCGACAACCGCGGGCGCGGCGATGTCGGCAACGTTAACTTCCGGATTCAAGTGCCGGCAAACTTTAGCGTCGATATCGCTACTCTCAATGGCGACATTACCATCAATAACATTCGCAGCAAGGCGGTGCGTGCGCACATCACCGCGGACGGCGACATCGAACTGATTGGCATAGTGTCGCCAAGTGTGTTTGCGCAAAACATGACAGGAAACATTTTCTTCGACGGTGAAGTTTCTCGGGGTGGTTCTTATCAGTTCCAGGCGGGCAAAGGCGACATCTCGATAAGAATCCCGGCGAATTCAAGCTTCGATCTTATTGCTTCTGCTCCCGACAAGAGATTGGCATTGGGTCAGTTTTGGAACAGCGGCTTCAGAACAGTCGGTGAAGGAAAGAAGTTTAGTAGGACCGTAGTCGAGGTCAACGATGGTCGCGCGAAGGTGTCCATCAGAAATTTTGACGGTGGCATCACTTTTGTTCGACGCTAAATCATAATTTTATATAAATCGACGCGGGCGCTTCTATCTTTAAGAAGCGCTCGTTTTTTGTATAGAGCAGGTTCTGATCGAATGTTACTATCGCGTTGAAGTATTCTCCCGTGATGTCGAGTAGCTCGCTGATCGCGATCCCAATGCCCTGCAAAACAAAATTCATTCCCAAAACAATTCTGTGCTTCTTGTTTCTGCTTATCGTTTCACCAGTATGGGCGCAGGAAAAACCGCAGCAGACTATCCCGAACCCTGCTCAGTTGGGGACGCGAACAGTTATTAGACGTGAAGCAGCTCATCTCGGCTACGGCGGCACGGTAACCCTGGTCGGAGCGCCAAACGGGTCGATTACGATCGAAGGTTGGTCTCGTTCTGAAGTCGAGTTGACTGCGGAGATTGAGCTGCGCGGCGGGACTGAAGAGGACCTGAATCTCCTGGCGCTGGTGAACGGATTGGTCTTCGATGAAAGCGCAAATCACGTGCGAATTCTGAGCGTGGGCATGCACGACAAGAAGTACATGCGTCGCACCGCTAAAGCGTTTCCCAAGCAACTGCTGGGGCTTCCCTGGAAGATTGATTACCGCATCCGTGTGCCGGAGTTTTGTGACCTGGAAATCAACGCCGGACGCGGCCCGATCTCGCTCAAGGGCGTTGAAGGTTCGTTAGCTTTAACTGCTACCGAAACCGTTGCGCAGTTAGCCTTGAACAGCGGCGTCGTAAACGCAACTGTAGGTTCCGGAAAGCTTGACGTGAAGATCATGTCGCGCAGTTGGCGTGGCACGGGCGCTGACATCAGGCTGGCAGTGGGCGAGATGACCGTGGAACTTCCGCCGGGATTCAGCGCCGACGTTGATGCCAGTATCCTGCGCACCGGAAAGATCGAAGACAGCTTTGGTGAATTGCAGCCGCGTCAGCGCAACAGTATTACTCCGCAGCTGATGCGCGCTCGCGCCGGTGCCGGTGGGCCGGTCTTCAAGTTCACCGTCGCCGATGGGACCATCTCGATAAAAAAGCATTAAGTCCCACGTCCAAAGTCCAACGTCCAAACAAAGTCTGTTTGGCTAACGTCGACGGGGGAAAGCCTGGTCGCTTCATACTCAAGTTAATAAAACAGACATTGGACTTTGGAGTTTAGAGGTTGGACTGTATGCTCCCGAGATGAGCATCAAATCTGATTCGTGGATTCGACGCATGGCGCAAGACCACGCCATGATCGAGCCATTCGAACCACAGCAAGTGAAGCAAGTCGATGGCCGTCGCGTAGTTTCGTACGGTACCTCAAGCTATGGCTACGATGTGCGCTGCGCTGACGAGTTCAAGCTATTCACCAACATCTATAGCGCGATCGTAGACCCAAAAGAGTTCAACCCGAAAAGTTTTGTCGACATCAAGGATGATCATGTGATCATTCCCCCGAATAGTTTTGCGCTCGCGCGCACGGTGGAATATTTCCGCATTCCGCGAAACGTGATGACGATCTGCTTAGGCAAGAGCACCTATGCGCGCTGCGGCATCATCGTCAACGTCACACCCTTCGAACCGGAGTGGGAAGGATATGTGACGCTCGAGTTTTCCAACACCACGCCGATGCCGGCGAAGATTTACGCGAACGAAGGTGTGGCCCAGGTATTGTTCTTCGAAGCTGACGAGGTTTGCGAAACCTCCTACAAGGATCGCGGCGGAAAATACCAGGGCCAGCACGGCGTTACCCCACCGAAGCTTTAGGCTGTAGCGCAAACAGTTTGCGAATTGAGAACTTCAATAGCGCGTTTGGAGTGCCAACACTAACAGTAGCGTTACAAAACTGCCCAACCCAAAAGTTGCCAATCACAGGAACTGCATGTCCACATCAAATCATTCTTTACGTTTCAAACGACTCGATCCGCGTGCGGTGCTTCCGACGCGAGGCTCGCTGTTATCAGCCGGGTTGGATTTGTTTTGTATCGAGGAGCTACGGCTCGAGCCGCACGCGCGAGTGCGTGCGCACACGGGACTAAGTGTGGCGATTCCGGAAGGCTTTTATGGACGCGTGGCGCCACGCTCGGGGCTCGCCGCGAACCACGGGCTCGACGTGCTGTCGGGCGTTATTGATGCCGACTATCGTGGCGAAATCATCTGCCTGCTTTACAACACCGGCGCAGAGCCTGTGGTGCTTCCGGCTGGAAGCAAGATCTGCCAGCTGATCGTCGAACAGATAATTATTCCTACTGCAGTTTGGAGCGAAGAACTGGAAGAGACGGCGCGCGGAGCGGGCGGGTTCGGATCGACGGGCGCGTAAACCAAAAACATTTTCCCTTTCCTTTGTCCTGTGAAAAGCGAAACCGCCAAGACGCCAAGAAGACGCAGAGTACGCCAAGAAGATAAAAACGAACTTAGTACGTTGTCCTTGGCACTTTGCCAGCATCAGCACTAATACCTTCCGCTCAAGTTTTCACTAGCAACAAAATTCGAAGCGCCAAGTTCAAAGATCGTCTTTATCTTGGCGTACTCTGGGGACGCCTGGCGTCTTGGCAGTTTCTTTTGTTGCTAATGGAAAACGAGAAATGGTAAATGTGAAAATGTTTTGACCTGAGACTTGAGACGTGAATCGTGAGACTCTAATTAATAGCGATCTGCAGCGGCTCTGCGAGTCCTTCAATTAAAAGCACTAATCCGTGTGGGCTGGATACAGCTTCCTTGTCGGGCGTTTGAAAAAAGAGAAAGCCTCGTCGTTCTCGATCGCCGGGCGTGAGGGGCGTCTTCAGATCCAGACCATACGCAGCAAACTCTGCTTCAAATTGTTTCCGCGAGTTTGGGTTGTAAGCGTAAACCTCGTTTGTTTTCAGCACGCGGGAAATCGCTTGCTTAGGATTGAGCAGCTTCCATTCCTTACCTCCCGCATCGCGCAAGCGGAAACGAAGTTTCTTTATTTCCACCGGGACGCCGCTCTTATATCCCAACTCCATTCGCATCGGCAGCACTCCGGCTAAAGGCAAATTGGCTTCGAAAAGATCCTGGCTCTCCTCGTCGGTCAGTAGCGGAGCAACGGCCACTATCAGTCCTCCGGCGGTTCCGCCTTTGACTTCTCCGGTCAGCGGCGGCAACTCAACGATCGGTTTGACCTTATAAAGTGCGCCCCCGCAGGCGCTAACCAGTAGTGCCGCGGCGAAGGACAAGGACAGTTTCCAGCGAATCATGGACGCCAATTTAGCATAGCCCTAAAACGTAACCCAGATTTGGCCACAGATACTCACCGATTTCACGGATAAATACCCCTTAAGCCAGCGAGCACTTCTTTTGTTACCCGTGTGTATCTGTGTTCCTCTGTCGCCAATGCGTACTGGGGGTTTAGGGAGCGCGCCGGCGGAGTTGCAGCGCGAGGCGACTTGGTTGTCCTAAGAAGTCGCGGAACATCTAAATCTGGTTGGATCCAAAGCGGTGTCTCCCGATTGAAAATCGGGATTGCCACCGCACTCCAAAGCGTTGTGTTACTATTTTGAAAAAGATGATTAGACCATTTGGCTCTGTCCATCCGCAGGTACACACCTCTGCTTACGTTGATGAGAGCGCCCAGGTGATCGGTGACGTTCACTTAGGCGAAGAGGCGTCTATCTGGTGCAACGCCACTGTGCGCGGTGACATGTATTACATTCGCATTGGCAATCGTTCTAATGTTCAGGATAACAGCGTAATTCACACGCGCACTGGATCGCATCCGACCATCCTCGAAGATGAGGTTACGATCGGCCACAGCGTCACGCTCCATGGCTGCTATATCGAGCAGGGTGCGTTGATTGGGATTGGTTCGATTGTCCTGGACGATGTTCGCGTTGGCGCGCAATCGCTGGTGGCGGCCGGCTCTCTGCTGACGCCCGGGACGATTATTCCGCCCCGCTCGCTTGTGATGGGTTCTCCCGCGAAAGTGAAACGACCTTTGGGCGATGAAGAGGTTGCCGGACTGAAGATGTTTTGGCAGAACTACGTCGAGTATACAAAGAAATACCGTTCCGAGTTCCGCGTTCCGAGTTCCGAGTCCAAAATCTCGTAACGCGTCCTTTGTCCAACTGGTCCGAATTCAATATGCAAACTCGAAACTCGAAACCCGAAGCTCGAAACTGATGTCTCCGAATACAAAACCAGCGCGCGGCATGCGCGATTTTCTTCCTGCGGACGTGCGACGGCGTGAATACGTCATCGGCGTCATTAAGGAAATGTACGAGCGCTTTGGTTTTGAGCCGCTGGAAACGCCCGCTGTTGAGAATATCGAAACACTTACGGGGAAGTACGGTGAAGAAGGCAATCAACTCATCTACAAAATCCTAAAACGCGGCGTACATGAAGGTAGCGGCGAAGCAGATCTCGCGTTGCGTTACGATCTCACGGTGCCGCTTGCGCGTGTAGTGGCCGAGTACCGCGACCAGTTGCCGAAGTTTTTTAAACGGTATCAGATTCAGCCGGTCTGGCGTGCCGACCGCCCAGCCCGCGGACGGTTTCGCGAGTTCTATCAATGTGACGTTGATTTCCTTGGTTCCCGATCAATGATCGTCGAGACCGAGATCTGCGCCGCGGCAATTGAAGCTCTAACAAAACTTGGTTTCAGCGACTTCAAGCTGCGGCTTAATCACCGCCAGGTGTTGACTGGTGTCCTGGAAACGGCGGGAGTTCCACTCAACAAACACGATTCAGCACTGGTGGCAATTGACAAGCTCGATAAGATCGAGGCTGAAGGAGTGACGCGCGAACTAACCGCGCGCGATATTGAGAAGTCGGCGTCGGACTCGTTAATAAACTTCTTCGACGGACTGAGTTCTCTCGAACATGCTGCCGAGCTGCACGCCAGCGAGGACCCGGAGAAAAAACGAGAGGCGTTGAATGCCGCGATCATGGGCCGTCTCGTCGAGTTCGTCGGCGCCAATGAACTCGGCGCCCGCGGCATTGAGGAATTGCGTTCCATCTTGCGATTTGCGGCAGCCGCAGGTGTCGCGTCGAAGATTGAAATTGATCCGACTCTAGCGCGCGGACTCTCTTACTACACCGGGGCGATCATGGAAATCACCGTTAAGGATCTTCCGGGCAGCCTCGGCGGCGGCGGTCGCTACGATAATTTGATAGGTATGTTTGCCGCTAGCGACGTCCCGGCATGCGGCTTCTCACTCGGTCTGGAACGGATCATCGTCGTTATGGCGGAGCGTGCCATGTTTCCCCTCGATGTCGGACACAGTTCCGAGGTGATGGTGGCGATTTGGAATGAGGCGACCGTCGCGGATTCGTTGGCGATCGCGACGGAACTGCGAGCTCGTGGCGTGCGTGTCGAGCTTTATCCCGAACCAGACAAGCTGGCGAAGCAATTCAAGTACGCCGCAGCAGTTCAGGTGCCGTTTGTGGTTGTTATTGGTGAAGCTGAAAACGAAAAAGGTCTGGTGGCGATCAAGAATATGCAAACAGGTGAGCAGAGGAGTCTACCGAGGAATGAAGCCGCCGAATTTATTCTTTCGGCCAGGAAGACGAAGGGAGATTAGAAGCGGGGGCGAGCCCACTTTACGACCTGTAATTTTCCCTTGCGGACTGAATCATTAAATGAGCTACAAATCAATTACGGAACTCTATCTCGACGATGCGCTGGCCGGCTTTCGCGCTTACAAAAAGCTGGCTGAGAAAGCGCTGGCCCAAATCAAGGACGAAGAATACTTCGTAACACTTGATGCAGAGTCGAACAGCATCGCGGTAATCATGAAGCACATGGCGGGAAATATGATTTCTCGTTGGACAGACTTCCTTACCACTGATGGCGAGAAACCGGATCGCAATCGCGATCTGGAGTTTGTGATCGAAAACCAACCAGCGACGGCCGAGGTGTTTGCACATTGGGAGCAAGGCTGGAGTTGTCTCCTAA
>Ga0079216_10000239_pt1 | contig 12406 bp, 12 predicted proteins | sample NCAS100_FD_77008 | JGI IMG/M metagenome (GOLD analysis project Ga0079216, IMG submission 77008) | Agricultural soil microbial communities from Utah to study Nitrogen management - NC AS100 | ecosystem: Environmental > Terrestrial > Soil > Agricultural land | place: USA: North Logan, Utah...
CGGGACTGGTCGATCTCAACGCTGCTCTGGGGAGAGCACTCGCAGGCGGCGTTCTCGTTGCCAGTGTGGTGCCGGCGCGCTCGGTCCTCGAGCAGCAGTTCAGGGAAGCGGTGGGAGAATAGTCTGATGCCATCCAACCTGCACCGGTACGCACTCTGGCAGTTCCGCGATTTCATTCGTGATCGAGGCATCGCGCTGCTGCTCGTGGGATTCCTCATCGGCTTCACCATCATTGGACCGTTCAAGGCGATGGGCGGAGCGATGGACGAGCGAATGACCAGCCGCATCCTCGCCGCAACTCTCTCGCAGATCGCATTCATCGCCGCATTCATCGCCCTTAACGGGATCGTCTCCAACGACAGAAAGCTCGGTTACTATCGCTTCCTGTTCTCGAAGCCCGTCAGTATCCCTGCCTATTACGCGCAGCTCTTCTTCGTGTATCTCGTGGGATTCCTCGCTGTCTGCGCGGTGCTGCTCGGAATCTTCATGCTCTTTGCGAGACCTGTTCCGCCAGTCGGACCGCTTGTGTTCTGCGGTCTCGTGTTCCTGTCATTCGGTGGCATAGCATTTCTCGTCTCGAGTCTGTTCAGATACGACTGGCCGATACTCGCAGCGATTTTCCTCGGCTCATCGATTCTGCAGTCGATGTGGCAGTACGAGGAAGGCTGGAAGCGAATGATTCTCAGCATCCTTCCACCTATCTACAAGCTGCCGGCGCTCATGCCTCCGATCATCGAGAGAGGAACCGTCGACGCGCAGGCTGTTCTCTGGCTGCTCGGCTACAGTGCGATCTGTTTTGCGGGCGGTCTCTTCGTGCTGAAGCAGCGGCCTTTCTCGTGACGCTCTCGCGGTACTGACGAATGGCCTCCTTCATCGATCCGGCGACGGTCCATCGCAGAGTGCTTTCGAACGGACTCACCGTTCTCGTGCGGCGCGATCGATCCGCGCCGGTAGTTGCGATCGTCACGCACGTGAAGGCTGGCTACTTCGACGAGACCGACGACGTGAGCGGAATCGCGCACGTTCTCGAGCACATGTTCTTCAAGGGAACCGAGCGGCGAGGCGTTGGTGAGATTGCGAAGGAAACGAAGGGAAGCGGCGGCTACCTCAACGCGCACACGATCTACGACGGGACAGTTTATTACACGGTTCTTCCGTCGTCGGGGTTCGCTGCGGGACTGGACATCCAAGCCGATGCCTATGCGAACTCGGTGATCGATTCCGCCGAGCTCGCACGAGAGCTCGAGGTGATCATCCAGGAGGCGAAGCGCAAGGCAGATAATCCTCCCGCGCTTGCAGTCGAGACCCTTTACGAGATTCTCCACGACCAGCATCGAATGCGACGCTGGAGAATCGGTCATGAAGCCGGACTGCGCGCGCTGAACCGCGACGCGATGATGACCTTCTATCGCAATTTCTACCGGCCCTCCAACACGGTGCTGTCGATTGTCGGTGACGTGGAGGTTTACGACGTGATGCGGCGAGTGGAGGACGCATACGGTCATCTGGAGAATGTCGAACCGAAGCGATCGCCTGGACCGCATGAGCCTCATCGCGATGACATCCGCTATCGTGAGATCGCGGGTGACATCGCCCAATCCCAGCTCGTGTTCGGATGGCGCACGCCGGATACGATGCACGAGGATACGCCGGCCCTCGATCTGGCTGCGCACATTCTCGCCGCGGGCCGCGCTTCGCGCCTGTACAGAGCCGTCCGGGAGCGTCAGCTCGTTTCGTCCATCAGCGCCTACAACTACACACCGACCGAGCTCGGCGTCTTCGTGATTCACGCTGAGGCGCGCGCAGACAAGGTCGTCGAAGCGGCGCAGGCAGTGTGGGAGCAGATGCGCTCGCTGCGCGAGGAAGCTGTCGAGGCCGGCGAGTTGGAGCGGGTGCGGAGGATTTTCGAGGCCCGGTGGATGCGCCGCTTCGAATCGATGGAGGGCCAGGCAAATCATCTTGCCGAGTGGGAGGCACTCGGCGGATGGCAGCTGGGCGACGAGTATTTTTCGCGCTTCATGTCGGTGACGAGTCATGAGCTGCATCAGGTTGTGTCCCGGCATCTGGGTCCCGGCTCCGCCGGCATCGTCGTTTATCGGCCCGAGTCATCGCCGCGACTGGCGAGCTCCGCGAGCGAGATAGTTGGTCTCCTGGAAAAGGACAGGCCGGAGCCACTCGACCGGTTGCCTCCACGCGCTCACCCTGCACCTCCGCGTGAAGCGCATCCTCCATCTCTCGAGCGGGAGGAAGCTGGAGTCTCGGTCTTCATGACGGCATACGGTACTCCGATTCTCGTGAGGCCGAAGCCAGGTTCAGCGTTCGCGTATATCGGACTTCAGGCAATCGGCGGAGTGCGCGACGAGCCGAACGGCCACAGCGGCATCACGACACTCGCGATCCGTACTTCCGTAAAAGGAACATCGACGCGCACAGCTGCACAGCTCGCCGAGGATTCGGAGATGCTCGGAGGAAGTGTCGGCACGACTGTCGGCGCGGAAAGCTTTGGCTGGTCCATCTCCGTGCCGGTGCAGCACCTCGAGCCGGCGGTGGAGCTGCTCGCCGATGTCGTCCACGATGCAGTGATTCCTGATGACGCGCTGGAGACGGAGCGGACGGTAGCTCTCGCAGATCTCGCGGCGCTCCGCGATGACATGTTCAGATTTCCGATGCGCCTCGTGATGTCGAGTGCATTCGAGGGACATCCGTACGCGATGTCACCGCTCGGCACGCAGGAGTCGCTGCAGCGGCTGACTCTCGAGGATGTGCGCCAGTGGTATCGCGGCAAGCTCCTGACGTCGCGGTTCGTGATCGGAGTTGTCGGAGACGTGGTTCCCTCAGATGTTGCCGGAGTGCTTGCGCGCGAGCTTGGAATGCTTCGTCCTGCACGTGCGTCTCGAGTGGATCCGCCCTCATGGCCGGTGCGCGAGACGGTCAGGTCGGAATCCCGTGACAAGGCGCAGACAGCGCTGGCGCTCGCATTTCCGGGTCCATCGCGCACTGACCCTCGGCGTTTCGCTTCACGCCTCACATCGACGATCGCCAGCGGACTGGGCGGCAGATTCTTCGACGAGCTTCGTGACCGGCAATCGCTCGCGTACACCGTTCACGCATACACGAGCGAGCACGAGCTCGCCGGAATGTTTCTCTCGTACATAGCAACGTCGCCGGAGAAGGAGGATATCGCGCGTGAGGGATTGCTTCGCGAGTTCGAGCGGTTTCGGTCGGACCCTGTCACCGAAGGAGAGCTGGAACGCGCGAAGCGGTACACCATCGGATCGCACGCCATTCGACAGGAAAGCGGAGCAGCGATACTGAGTGACATGCTCGATGCGTGGATGTTCGGATCGGGGCTCAATGAGCTTCTCGAGCACGATGATCGGGTAAGTGCCGTCAGCGCTGACGAGATACTTTCACTTGCCGGGGAATTCTTCGATCCCGCACGAAGAGTCGAAGGGATAGTGCGCGGAGAGGGGAAGAGCGTTTGAATCAGATGCCAGATGCCCGATACCCGATGCCCGATCTATTGCGGAGCCACCGTCTCCCTCAATCCCTTCTTTGCTCGCAGGATCGCACTGACTGCAGGCCTGTATCGTCCTGACGCGGTGCGCAATCCTCGAAGCACGTCATAGTCACCCGCCTCGGTGACGACCAGTCCCTTGATCGGTGCCTGCGTGGTCGCCCATGCCAGCGCTCCCCACAACGCGAGCTCCTGGCTCTCGAATCCGTGCGCAACCGGATAACCTCCTGCCGAAAAAACCCAGTGAGGCTTCGGCCGGTTGGGGAATGACCGCATCCACCGCTGCGCGATGCGCATGTGCGTGTCCATCGACACTGCTCCATCGAAGCTCGGCATCAGCGAAAAACCAACGACATCCACCGGTGATGCACGGCTCGCGGCCCAGAAATAGAGAGTGCTGTCTCGAGTTCCGTAGCTCGACGCGCTGACGCCGATCCTTATTCGCCGGTTGACGTAGTGCGCAATCCGCGCGGCGCGCGTCAGGTAATTGGCCCAGTACTCGGGAGGCTGTATTCCGATCGCGCGCGTTCCTTCGCTGTACGGGTCCACCGCGGGGATGAGAATGTCGGGCCGCAGCCGCCGTGATATGCGATCGATATCGGCAACACGCTTTCGTGTATACTCGGCCGGGGATGCGCGGAACTGCTGAGCCGCGTCTTTCGGGTAGCCGAGCGCGATGATGATCAGGGCGCTGTCGGCTCGCCGGTCCTCGACGGTGCGCGCAATTGAATCGAGCGAAGCCAGCCGCGCCCCCTCGGGAGCGATCGTGATCGACACTACGTTCACGTCGAGGGAGTCAGCGAGCGCAATGTCGCGCTCGAGTGCCAGAGGTGGAGGCGGACCCCGCAAATCAGGAAAGATCTTCAGCCCGATGTCGAAGTCACCCTCAGGATGTTCCTGTAGCTGCTGGGTTCCGTATCTCTCGTAGCTCTTCGCAGTGGCGAAGGCGTTGGGCATCTCGATCAGCACAAGTCCGGAAAGAGCAGCGGCAGTCGTCGCAATCGCTGCGCGCACGAATCGCCCAAACCGCCAGCGTGCCGGCAGCGACGGAGACATCAGAGGAACCTGGAGGTACTCCGGTCCCCACAACGCCGGCGTGCCGAAGAAGAATCCGAGTGAGCTTGCCTGCGCGGCCGAGAGCGCCATTCCGAAATCGGGCGGGATGATCGCGTGTGCAACGGCGTATCGCGACACAGCTACGATCGCGATGATGAGGTTGTACACGAAGATCGGAACGCCGAACAGCGGCGTTACCAGTCTTCGGCTCAATGCGTACGTAGCCTGCAGGGCAAATAGCACCGTCGTGAAAGGCCATACCCATGCGACAGGCTGGATTCCGCGTCCGTAGAGTATCGACGCCGACGCGTAAGCGATGAGCAATGCGGGAACGATGAGGAGTCCGGCAAACGCTGTCATTCCAGCGAAAGTCCGCGGAGCCCGCCTCAGCTGGGACACCCGTCCAGCGACCAGGACATCCCACATCACCATCACCGCCGCGGCTGCGACATACAGCGCCGGCAACAGATGATACTCGCTCATGGCTGACACGCGGGAAACGTGGAGTGTGCCCGGGATGGTGGCAAGCGTCGATGACCCCGTCTACCTTTGGCGCATGGAGCGTGGCAAGTTCTTCAATCTTCCGAACAACATCTCCCTTTCCCGCCTCCTGCTCGCGTTTGCGTTCGTCGTCTTCGACGAGCCGTTGCAGCGTGTGATGCTGATCCTCCTCGCCGGCGCGACCGACTTCCTCGATGGCTGGCTCGCTCGCCGGGCAAAGACCTCGAGCGTCGCCGGAGCGCTCATCGATCCCATTGCCGACAGAGTCTTCGTCCTGGCCGCAGTGACTTCGTATCTCGCGGAAGGAGGGCTGACCACCGCCCAGTACTTCATCTTCCTCTCGCGCGACATTGCCACCGCGGTCGGCTTCATAGTGGCACGATTCATTCCGGGACTTTCCGCCGCTTCGTTCAGGGCCCGTCCACTCGGCAAGGCTGTTACGGTGCTTCCGCTGGCTACGGTCTTCGCCGTCCTCGTCGCGCCGTCGTTGGTTTCGATGCTCGTGCTGTTGATTGGCGCATTCTCCGCGGCGGCGATCGTCGATTATACCGCGGCGCTGGAACGCGCGAGACGCCTGTCGTTGCGCAACACGCAGACGACGCCGGGTGAATAGCACAGAAACTGGTTTCAAAGCCATTCATCGCGGAACGATAATCCTGTCCCTAATGATCGCCGCGACGTCGGCGTTCGTCGCAGCGAACACTGCCCAAGCGCAAAAGGTCGCACCCGAAGCCGGGATCGATCTCATCTTCTCGGGAGTCGAGGCGATCCATGCCCGGCTCGGTGTGATGGTGCCTGCCGGGACGTACCTTCGCGCGGGGCTCGTCGGCGGCCTGGGATCCAGCCGCGATGGGCTGAGCGGAAGAATCGATGTCGTGGGGCGGTTCCACCTCGACCCATTCCGCGAGAGCAGATGGGCTCCCTATGCCGGAGGCGGCCTCACGACACGGTTCGACGAGGGCAGCAAGGCCCGCGGCTACCTCCTCATCGTCTTCGGAATCGATGGTCCCTCGAGCGGTGGGATGACTACCTCGGTGGAGGCAGGGCTCGGAGGAGGCGGACGGATTGGAATCTTCATCCGCCGCGCCAACGCAGAGCGACGCTGAGCCGAAGCTCAGCGCGCTGCGTAGACACTAGACTGCTGCTTTTACTTTTGCCGGCTGGGAGAAACGCTCGCCGAGTACTCTCAGCTCTGCGATCTGCTTCGGGCTGAGCTCGTGATAACGCTCACCCAGGTAGCTCATCGTGCCGTCGAACCAGTCCTTCTGGTCTTCGCCGGTGGCGCCGATGACCCCACACTTCATGATGTGCTGGAACATCTCGTCGCGCGCTTCCTCGAACGGAGTGGCGACCGGTGCTGCACTTCTGGCGTATTTAGGCTTCTGCTTGCTCATTAATCCGGTTGAGAGGTTGACATTGATACTCTCAATCTAAGCAAAAAGTGCCCCAGTTTGCAGTGAATCAGGCCACTGCTCGTCTCTTCATGAATTCGAGAATGAGCTCGTTCATCTGCTGCGGGGCTTCCTCCGGCACAAGCCTTCCAGCACCAGGCAACCGCACCAGTCGTCCATCGGGCAGCGCATTTACCAGCCTGTCGGCGATTTTCGGATCGAGCCATTCGTCCCTGTCGCCCCATACGATCAGCGCCGGCACGTGAATCGTCTTCAGGTCGACGTCCTCCATGTCCGCCGCTGTTATCGAGCTTGCCAGAGCGAGTAGATGATTCACGCCGTCCTTTCCGACGAAAGGCGCGAGATACCGCGCGATCAGCTTCACCGGCATGTGGGTTTCCGGGTCCGCGACGCTCCCCTTCAGCACTCCTTCGACCAGTGGCGCGGCGCCGAGAATCCCGCGCGTAGTACGGAACGCGAACTTCGCTGTGCTGCGCTGCATCTGGCTGATGTCGCGAGCCGGGATCTCGTCGAACGCGGGCGTGTTGATGAGGACGAGCTTCTCCACGCGCTCCGGACGCGTCGCGGCAAGGCGCAGAGCTACATCCCCCCCGATGTCGACTCCCACGACGATTCCGCGGGCTACTCGAAGGGCCGTCATCGCCGCGTCCAGGTACTCTGACTGTGCGGCGATTCCGAAATCCGCATCGAACGGTCGGTCCGATTCGCCGTGACCGAACAGATCCACGGCATATGCCGTATGACCCGCTTCGGTAATGGCGGGCGCGACATTTCGCCATAAAAAGCTGCAGGTGCCGAACCCGTGAATCAGGATTACGGCTGTTCCTCCGTGCCCGAATCTCTCGACGTGCATCGCTCCCGGACCGACTGGAACGCGAAGGACATCAGCTTGCATAACGTTTTACCTCTCCCCTAGCTTTTGATGCTTCATTGCGCGCGCGGCGCAAACTGCCTCACTCCAACGCGGCTCAGGAAATGCCTCGCAATCCTAACAAGCGAAAGAACGTCGTACGCAACGCATCATCCCGGCCAAAGAATTTCTACTATATCCTCGGCGCTATCGCCGTCGCCGGCGCAAGCATACTTGGGTATACGCTTCTCCGCAAACCGGCGAATCCCGTTGGAACCGAAGTCGCATTCAACCCCGCGACCTCGGGACCAGCTCAGGGCTACACGATGGGCAATCCTGATGCCCCGGTGAAGATCATCGAGTTCGCTGATTTCGAGTGCCCCGGCTGTGCTCAGTTCGCTACAGTCACCGAGCCCGACGTGAGGAAGCGAATCGTCGAGGCGGGTCTCGCCAACTTTACCTTCTACGATTTCCCGCTTCCCCAGCATCGCAACAGCCTCTCGGCTCACAACGCTGCGGCGTGCGCCAACGATCAGGGCCGCTTCTGGGAAATGCATGACAGGATCTTCCTCGGCCAGGATCAATGGAACACTCAGGCCGCGAGCAACCCCAAGCCCTTCTTCGAGAAGTACGCAACGGACGTCGGTCTCAATGTTCAGATGTGGGAAGCCTGTTACGATGCGCGCCGGCATCAGGGCAGGATCATGGCGAACATGGCCGAGGGCGAGCGGAGAAAGGTCGGGTCGACGCCGACTTTCATAATCGGAACGAAGATGTATCCGGGGTCCATCCCGTACGATATGCTCAAGTCGATCGTAGACTCAGCGACCCCGCGGTGACGAAGCGAATGATCGTGGCGGCGCTAGCGCTCGCCGGGATCTTCCTCGCCGTATATCTGCTCCTCTACAAGCTCGGAATGATAGGCGAGCTGACCTGCAGTGTCGGCTCGTGCGAGACAGTCAACACGAGCAAGTGGGCGACGTTTCTCGGTCTTCCCGTCGCCGGCTGGGGAGTGGCGTTCTACGCCGCCGTTTTCGTGTTGTCGATGGCCAGTACGCACGAGCGCTACGCTGATTCGCTGCAGGCTTCGGTAGTCCTGCTGGTCGTGCTGGCGACCGGCCTCGTCTTCTCGATCTACCTGACGTGGCTCGAGCTGTTCGTGATCCGCGCGATCTGCCAGTGGTGCGTCGTGTCGGCGATCCTGGTTCTCTGCATGTTCATCCTCGCGATCCTGGATTACCGCGAGCTGAACATGCAGGCCGGCACGACGGCCGACGATACCGCTACGCCCGCTTGATGCTTCGCTGACGCGCTGCGGCGTCGTCCAGCCGGAGGCGGGGCTTGACCTCCTCATCTTCCTGGCCCTCTTCCCTTGCGCGACGACGGAACGGAACGAGATCGCGGCCCAGGCTGACCAGTGCGCGCGTGGCGACCGTGCTGGCAAGCGGCTCAGGAATTCCCATCACTCGTATGTAGGTATCGATCGCGCGGTCGAAGGAAAGATCCTCGGCCAGCGTGTCGACGAACATGAGCGCGTTGTCGACGTGCGCCCGGATGATCGTTTCCTCCGCTCGCGCCTGCGACAGTCGCAGCCGCCGCTCGGCGTTCGGGTTGAGCTTTCGGCCGAAAATAGACTCCGGAAACAAACCACCTAGCATTGGGCCTTCCGTGGGTATCTGTGCTGGGAAATCTAAAGCAGAGTCTGTACCAATGTCCAAGCGATCGTTGTTTGCTCGGGCATCTACAGGGTACAACCCCAGGTGGAAGTTGTGAGAAGCATAGTTCAAAGTTCAGAGTTTGAATCTTTCAACGAAAGACTATGCCTCTATCAACTTCCACCTGTTTCTTATCGGATTCATGACTCTTCTGATTCATACTGATCCTTGAGACTCGCCACGACATTGGGATCAGCAAGCGTCGTCGTATCGCCGAGCGTCCTGCCTTCCGCAATGTCGCGGAGCAGTCGTCGCATGATCTTTCCCGAGCGCGTCTTGGGAAGGTCAGCGCTGAAGATGATGTCGTCGGGCCGTGCAAGCGCTCCGATCTTCTGTGACACGAACTGCTTGAGCTCGTCGCGAAGCTCGGGTGTCAGCTTCCGGCCATCGCGGAGAGTGACGAACGCGGCAATCGCCTGACCTTTCATCTCGTGCGCACGCCCGACCACCGCAGCTTCCGCCACCGATGGATGCTCGACGAGCGCCGACTCCACCTCCATCGTGCCGATGCGGTGTCCCGAAACATTCAGCACGTCGTCGACCCTTCCCAGAATCCAGAAATAGCCGTCATCGTCGCGCTTGGCCCCGTCTCCGGGAAAGTAAAGGTCGGGACGGCCGGGCCATTTCGAGAAGTAAGTCTCGACGTACCGCGCATCATCGCCCCAGATGGTTCGCAGCATCGATGGCCATGGCTGGGTGAGCGCCAAGAGTCCGCCACCCACAGGGATCCGCTCACCCTTCACGTCGAGCAGCTCGGCGGTGTAGCCGGGGAGCGCCATCGTTGCGCTTCCCGGTTTTGTCGCCGTAACTCCCGGCAGGGGCGATATGACGATCGCGCCGGTCTCTGTCTGCCACCACGTGTCCACGATCGGGCAGCGATTGCCGCCGATATGTTCGCGATACCACATCCACGCTTCGGGGTTTATCGGCTCTCCAACTGAACCGAGAAGTCTCAGCTGCGACAAGTCGTGAGCAGCCGGGTACTCGTCACCCCACTTCATGAATGCGCGAATGGCTGTCGGTGCTGTGTACAGAATGGTGACTCCGTGTCTTTCGCAGATCTCCCAGAACCGGTCCTTCTCCGGCCAGTCGGGCGCACCTTCGTACATCACGCACGTCGCGCCGTTCGCGAGCGGGCCGTAGACGAGATACGAGTGTCCCGTCACCCATCCCACGTCGGCGGTACACCAGAACACGTCGTCGTCGCGCAGGTCGAAAACGAGCCTGGTGGTCGTCGTGACACCGGTGAGGTATCCACCGGTGGTATGCACGATTCCCTTCGGCTTTCCGGTAGTGCCCGACGTATAGAGGATGTACAGCACGTCCTCCGAATCCATCTCGGCGGGCTCGGCATGAATCGGCTTGCCGTGCATCAGTCGATGCCAGAAGTGGTCGCGGCCCTCGGTCATCTCCGCAAACGCCTCGTCACCCCCCGAGCCTGGCCTGCGCTGCACCACCACCACGTGCTCGATCGAGGGCGTTTCCTCGAGTGCCTTGTCGGCATTGCGCTTGAGGGGAATGACTTGTCCCCGCCTGTATCCACCGTCGGCAGTGACGAGGACCTTCGCTTTTGCGTCGTTGATGCGGTCGCGCAGTGACTCGGGAGAAAATCCCCCGAACACCACTGAGTGAATCGCTCCGATTCTCGCACACGCCAGCATCGAGATCGCGGCTTCGGGGACCATCGGCAGATAGATGGCGACGCGGTCGCCCTTCTCGACTCCAAGACTGCGGAGCACGTTTGCGAATCGATTCACTTCGCAGTAGAGGTCCCAGTACGTCAGCGTGCGCCGGTCACCTGGCTCGCCCTCCCACATCAGGGCCGCCTTGTTCCGGCGGGATGTTCGTATGTGCCTGTCGATACAGTTGACCGCGATGTTCAGCTTCCCGCCTGTGAACCACTTCACGTGCGGGGGATCCCACTCCAGAACTTTGTCCCACGGCTTCATCCACTCGAGCTCGCCTGCCTCCGCGGCCCAGAATGATTCCGGATCATCAGACGCGAGGTTGTAGATATCGTCGGTCGAGATACGGGCTGCCGAACGGAACTCATCGCTCGGCGGGAAGAGCCGGTTTTCCTGTAGAAGAACGTCGATGTTGGTCATGAGTCCGGAGAGGATCGTGTGCTGCAACGTTAGCGCGTTTTGCACGGCGTGCGCCAGAGTGCCACCTTTCCGTGAAATGGAACGCGCTTCCGGAGCATCAGTGCCCCTGACAATCCGCGTTTTCGGAATGGCGATCATGCGCGCGACATGGTGAGCGTTCCCGCGCTCGTCCGGATTGCAGCACGGGCATCGGAGGTCGCAGCGCGACAGGCGGCAATGGTGGCCTCACTCCTCGAGATTCAAGGCGTCGAGTGCGAGATCGTCACCGTCAGGACGAAAGGCGACAGAAAGCGAAAGCCTCAATCAAGCCTGTCGCAGCCTCCCGGGTTCTTTACGCACGAGCTCGAGCTCGCTGTATCGAAGAAAAAAGTGGATTGCGCCATTCACTCGCTCGACGAAGTGCCTCTCGAGCTGCGCGAGGGCCTCGCACTCGGTGCGATTCTCGAGCGCGACGATCCGCGGGACGCGCTCGTCGTCAACCAGGTGACGCAGGCGGATGATCTTGCGTCGCTTCCCGCGGGTTCGCGAGTCGGGACGTCCACCATTCTTCAGCGCGCTCAACTGTGCGCGCACCGAAGAGATCTCGATCCAGTCGACTTCCGGGGTGGAGCTTCAGATCGTCTCCGCAAGATCGAGAGAGGACAGGTTCATGCCGGGATCCTGCCCGCTTCAGCGCTCCTTCGTCTCGGTGTGATGCGCCGCATCACCGAGTATCTCGAGTCTCCGCAATGGATTCCTGCAGTGGGGCAGGGCGCAGTCGCTGTCGAGATCCGCGAGGATGACTCTGCAATGCGCGATCTTGTAATGACGCTGAATCACGATCCGACGGCGGTAGCCGTACGGGCTGAACGAGCATTCGTCGCGGCTCTCGACGGCGCGCACGAGATGCCCGTATCTGCTGTTGCTCTTCCGGATGCTGCCGGCACACTGATTCTTCACGCGTTCGCCAGCGACCCTGAAGGTCGCGACGTTGTGCGAGGATCGATGCCCGTGGATGCTGAATCTCCGGAGCAATCTGCGCGCGCTCTCGTCGAGGAGATGCGCACTCGTGGTCTGTCGAGTCTTCTTCTCGCGTTACGAAGCTCTGCGCGCGAGCGTGAGACCTAGTCACCTTCTCCAGAGCTGCCAAAAAACATATTTAACGCAGAGACCGCAGAGGCCGCAGAGAGATCTCTTGCCGCGAATGTGTCAAAGCCGAAGCAGAGTGGTTACGCATTTCTGTCGCGGATTACGCGGATTTAGCGGATTAG
>Ga0079216_10000240_pt1 | contig 12377 bp, 10 predicted proteins | sample NCAS100_FD_77008 | JGI IMG/M metagenome (GOLD analysis project Ga0079216, IMG submission 77008) | Agricultural soil microbial communities from Utah to study Nitrogen management - NC AS100 | ecosystem: Environmental > Terrestrial > Soil > Agricultural land | place: USA: North Logan, Utah...
CGGTGCCTAACAGGCATTGCAGCAGACGGCGAAGCTGTGGAACGCGCGCAGGCGTTCGCTGCGCTCACGTCCAGCGCGCGTTTTTATATGATTCGCCGCAGCTGAACGCTATCCGTTAGGCGGCACGGCCGGCTCGGCAGTGCCATCGTGCGTGTTTGGTGTTCGAACCTTCGTGGCATCCCGAAAGGAGAACACGATGCCAGACGTGGTTCCGTTTTTGACCTATGAGGACGGCATTGCCGCCCTGGAATGGCTGGCCGAAGTGTTTGGATTCACGGAGACAGCTCGCTTCACGTCTCCCGATGGGAGGCTTTCTCACGGAGAACTGTCGATTGGGGATGGACTAGTCATGTTGGCCAGTCCGTCGCCGGACTATGAAGGCCCGAAGCGACATCGCGACAACTGCGAGATTGCCGCCTCATGGTCCGCTCTGCCATGGATCATTGACGGTGTTCTCGTCTATGTTGAGGACGTCGATGAGCACTATGCTCGGGCTAAGGCCGCAGGAGCCGTTATCTTGTCTGAACCGGAGGATGGGCCGCCAGCGCGACGATATCGGGTTGAGGATCTAGAAGGACATCGATGGATGTTCATGGCACGAAACTAGCCCGCACGCTATTCACAATCGCAACGGGAGTGGAACGCCGTGCCGCCTAACAAAGGGATGGAGCCTGTAGCTCATCCCAGGCGTTAGGCCGTTTGATCTAATTCTGGAGCGCACCAATGTCAGAGTCCCCCAAAGACCTTTCGCGCGACTCCTTGGAGCTTCTGGTTGCGCGCGCTATTGAGATTGATGAACAGGGCTCGCAGCGCCTCAGCCTGACGAAGGCACGGGAGATCGGCCGTGAGCTTGGGATCAGCGAGGCTGCCTGGAACGCAGCCCTTGCGGAGCGGGCGCGAGCGACACCGGCGTCAGCTCCGGTCGTGCGGCGAACCTGGGTTCAATTACGGACGTTGGCCACAGCTGCCGCAGGCTTTGGGGCAGGCGCGATTGGCGGATGGCTCAACCGTGCGTTCAATGCCGATGCCGACGTTGTGTACGGCGCGCTACTCGTGGCGGCCGGCGTGGTCGTCTGGGCTCGTAGTCGCGCAGAGTCTGCTGGTACCGCAGAAGCGGGGCTGGATGCATGGTGGCTTGCTGTTCCTGCCGGCATGCTGGTGGCGTTTGGCGGCCTGAGAACTGACCCACTTTTGTTCGCAGCGTTCGCGAGGTGGGGAACTGCGTGGGCAACTTTAAATCTTCCACGCGTACTTCGCCTATTCCAGGAGCCGAAATCACCGGCATCGGCATCAACGGCCTAACAGGGTTTGCAGCTGGCGGCGGAGCTTTGGTACGCGCGGAGGCGTTCGCTGCGCTCACGTCCACCGCGCGATATTATGTGATCCGCTGCAGCTGAAACCTGTCCGTTAGGCCGACGCCGCCACCGGCTCGCCACGGCTGCGAAAGGAGCCATCCCCAAGCTGCACCGCGCAGTCTAATCCTTCTTTCCCTCTTGTCGTTTTCCGAGGGAATCGCAGTATTGGATATGCGCAACCACCTCGTCGCGGCCGCAACGACCCTCCTGCTCCTTCCCGCGACGGCCTCGGCGCAGCCGTCCCAGATTCCGGCCCCTGTGCGCGCCGCCGCGGACGTTATCCAGCAGTCCAGTCTGAAACGCGACGTCGACTATCTTGCCGCCGACGCGCTGCGCGGACGCGAGACGCCCTCCCCCGGACTCGACACCGCCGCCGCGTACGTCGCTCGCCGGCTCGCAGCGATGAAGTTGGCGCCCGCGGGAGACGACGGCACGTACCGACAACATTACACCATTCGCTCCCTCTCCCTCGATACGACCAACACCTGGCTCGAGGTCGGCGGCCACCGCCTCACCTTCGGCAATGATCTCCTTGTCCAGAACTTCGGCGACTCCCTGCGCCTCACTGCGCCCATGGTCTACGTGGGACACGGCATCCAAGCGCCCAAGAAGGCAATCGACCCGTACGCCGGCCTGGATCTCCGCGGCAAGATCGTCATCGCACATGGGCCGGGCGCCTACCCCGCGGGCGAGACCTTCGCCAGCCTTGGCACTCCGGTAATCGACTGGTCCCCTCCGAATCTGGTCGCCCACAAGCTCGGCGCGGTCGCGGTGATTCAGATCATGCGCCCCAACATGGCGCGCCGTTGGGACTCCTTCCGCACTGCCGATTTTTTCCTGAACAGTACAGAGCTGCATCCCAGCGTGCCCTCGGCCTTCGCTCGCCAATCGTTCCCGTCGGTGATGCTCAAGCCCGAGCTGCTCGAGGCGCTCCTCGGCGGCGCCGGTGGACTGAGCGTCGCGGAAGTGTTGGCCAACGCCAACCGCGGGCTGTACCCCGCGTCCTTCCCGCTCGATCCCGCGCGGAAGGCGACGCTCAACGTCGCCATCTCAAGGACGTCGACGAAGCGGCCCCACAACGTTGTCGCGCGCATCGAGGGGAGCGACCCGCGGTTGCGTCACGAGGCCGTGGTGATCATGGCACATCTTGACGGTGCCGTCGGCCCACCGGCCCAGGGCAGCGCCGACAGCATCTACAACGCGGCCGATGACAACGCCTCCGGCAGCGCGGGAATTCTCGCGGTAGCCGAAGCGATGCTGCGCGCGCCGCGTCCCCGGCGGTCGGTGATTTTTGTGTGGGACACCGGGGAGGAGGTGGGGCTGTGGGGCTCGCGCTACTTCGCGGCCAATCCCCCCGTGCCTCTGGTCGATGTAATCGCGCATTTCAATGTTGACATGATCGGGCGGTCGAAGGCGGTCGGGGATACCAGCTCCGCGAACGAGCAGCTTGCTGCGGCGAACGAGATCCACGTCGTGGGTCCGCGGGTGCTGAGCACCGAAGTGGACAGCCTCATCCACCGCACCAATCGCGACCTCACCGGGCTACAGCTGAACCACCGCTTCGATCTCGCGACCCACGAGTTCTTCTACCCTCGCACCGATGCCGGCCCCATGATCGAGCGCGGTGTGCTGATCATCGACTTCGCAGACGGGATTCACGAGGACTATCACGCGGAAGGCGACGAGTCGGGCAAGCTTGATCTCGCGAAGATGGAAAAAGTGGCGCGACTCATCTTTGCGACGGCGTGGCAGTTAGCGGACGGGTCGGTGCGTCCGAAGATCGATAAGGGGATTCCGGCGTCGGTTCCGCGCTATCCTCCGCTTCAGCCGTAGTTTCGTTACCAAAATACTCCAGGGAGTTTCGCGATCGTTTCGGCTCGCGGAGCCTCTCCTTTGAGCTGCGAAGCGCCGTGCGGCCTAACGAGGAGTTGTAGCTGACGGCGCTCGTTGCGGTAGCGGCCCGCTCGCTTCGCTCGCGGGCCGCATTCAATATGGGTGCGCCGCAGCTAAACACCACGCGTTAGGCCGTCCCGACTCGAGTCGATCTCAGATACCCTAATCCAATGCCAGCCCTCATAGCGATCCTGATGTGGTTGCTGAGCGTAGAGGCGCTCGGGCAATCTCGCCAGACAGCGGATGCAGTGCGGCTTCGGCCCCTTGAGGCGCGCCTGAACGAGGAATTCAGCGTCATAACTTCCGTACGAGAGCTCTCGGACGGTCGTGTACTGGTTACCGACGAGAAGGACTCTCGAGTCGTCGTCGCAGACTTTCGCAGCGACGAAGTCTCGCCGCTCGGCAGGCGCGGGTCTGGGCCAGGTGAATACACACAGGTCGGTCGCGTTTGGCCCTTGGGCGGCGACTCATCGCTTCTGAAGGAGCCCTTTGCCCCGCGTTGGATCATCTTCGACGGCACACGCATTGTGCGCACGGCAGGTGCCGGCGATCCAGCAACATTGCTGGTGGGAGGTACCATGGTCCAAGGCACAGACGCCCGCGGCGGGGTTGTTGCGACAAGAGTTGCTCGCGACGCGTCGGGACGTCCGGTCCCCGCGGACTCCTATTATGTGGTTCGCGTTGAGCGCAGTACGATGCGCGTTGACACGGTAGCCCGAGTGGAGTCGACCGAGGGTTGGGCCGCCGAGGCGCGAGTGTCGCGGAACGCGCCACCTGTTGCAGTGCGCGGCGCTAGTTCGAGCGGACGGCGAAGTTACGTGCTTTCCTTTTTTGCGCCTGATCAGCTGGCAGTGTTTCCCGACGGTTGGATTGCAATCGCTCGAGCGAATCCCTATAGAGTTGACTGGTGTGAACCTGGTAAGAGATGCCGCATCGGTCCACGACTACATGCGGAGCATCTCCCAATGTCCGCCCGTGAGAAGCGAGCCTACCTCGAAGTCGCTTCGCGCACTCACAGCTGGCCTCCGACGACTGACGTGTCCGAAACCAGCGGCTGGCCCGATGCTGTCCCAGCATTTGTCACTCCCACCGGGCGGATTGACGGCAGCGCGGTTCTGCCAATGTCGGACGGCAGGCTGCTTATTGAACGGCTGCCTACCGCTGACGCGATGTGGATGCGCTACGACCTAGTAACGCGCACTGGGGAGCTCGCGGGTCAGGTCCGCCTCCCATTGGGAGAAAGAATTGTGGGGCAGGGTGTCCGTTCCCTTTACGTTACCGTCACGGATTCCATTGGTGTGCAGCGCCTCCAACGACATCCGTGGCCCTGAGCGAACTTGCAGCTGCGGCCTAACAGGGTTTGCAGCTGTCGCCAGAGCTATGGTACGCGCGGAGGCACTCGCTTCGCTCGTGTCCACCGCGCGATCTTATTGGATCCGCTGCAGCTGAAACCTGTCCGTTAGGCCGCGTTCCATCCACACTGTCTCCCCTTGTGCCGCCGCGCTTAATTCCATGTCGAGATCGGTGCGGACTACGTCCTGGCGCGGTCGCGCGACACGGACGACGTGCCGCACGCGGGTGATGTTCAGCTCGACACGCCCCAGTAACGCTTGCTTCACCGCGACCATACTCTACTCTCGACTGGAGCGATCATGAACCGGTGCAAAAGAATCGGGGAGGCGCTGTTTGCTTCATCGGTGATCGTTGGAGTCTCGCTACTCGGCGCGTGCGCGCAGACCCGGAATCGCGTCGCGGGCCAGCCGACGCTACGCTCGACGATTGCGTTCGTCAGCACACGTCACGATCCCGCGGCCGATCCGGCGGTCAATACCCAGCGCGCGTTGCTCGCCACCGAGATCTATCTGATGGACGCGGACGGGACGAACCCCCGTCGGCTGACACAGAACACTTACGCTGATGGCCTACCTACCTTGTCGCCGGACGGGAGCAGGATCGCATTCGACAGCAATCGGCTGCGGTCCGATGGGGAGCCCTTCACCCGCTCGGACCTGTTCGTTATGAGCACCGACGGGACCGGGCAAACGCTGCTGACACGTGGCAGCTCTGCCACCTGGTCGCCGGATGGCAAGCAGATCGCGTTTCACGCCTCCGCGTCCGGCACGGGGCAACCGATCAAGCCCGACCCGGGGGCGGCGACCAACGATAATGACATCTTCGTGCTGCACGTGGACGACTTCTTGAGGAACGGGGCGAGGCCAAGGAACATCACGAGCAGTCCGGCGGCGATCGAAGACGACCCGGATTGGTCGCCGAACGGCCAGACAATTGTCTTTACCAGCCACGCCGTCACCGACGATCCTGTCAACTCGGTCACTGCCGAGATCTACACCGTCAACTCGGACGGTATCGGAACCCCGATGCGACTGACCAACAACAGCGAGGAGGAGCGGGCGCCCGCCTGGTCACCAGACGGCAGGCGCATTGTTTTCTCGTGCAGAAGGGGCGGGCCTGACTTCGAGTTGTGCGTGATGAACGCGGACGGTACGGGACAGGTGCAGCTCACCGATAATGACGTACCCGACCTAACGTCTTCGTGGTCGCCTGACGGCAAGAAGATCGTGTTCAACAGGCGGGTGGGGGGAAGGGGCGCACTCCAGCTTTTTGTGGTGAACGCCGACGGCACGGGAGAAGTACAGCTGACCGTCCCCCCGGGACTCAACGCGTTTGCGAATTGGGGCGAGGTCCGTGAACGGGGCCCGGCCAGGTAAGATTGCCATGTGGCCGGAATTTTTCGAGACTGCAGCCGAGTTCTCAACCCATTCGCGCGCGACCGGCCAGGGGCACGAACGCCGTTCTTCTCGATCCGGACGTGGCGTCGGCGTGTCCGGACGCTGCGGCAGTAAACGGAGCCCTGCGCGCGCTGCTCGAATGCGCGCGCGACAAGCAGCGGCCGGAGCAAGGCGCCCGTCGCGGAGCGCCTAACGTGCGCTGCTGCAGACGAGGGCGCTATGGATGCTCGCTTCGCTCGCTACTATTGACTGCCCTCGCATCAGAGCTGGGGCGTTAGGCCGCCCTTCAGCCCTCGACGCCACGATGCCTACGCCGCTTGTGAAACCGTCGACGTTCATGGGTCTGGTCCTGTGCTCGTTGCTGAGCTGTACCGGCGGCCGGCGTCCCGATGAGCGACAACTTACAGTCGCGGGTGATCTGGACTGTCGCGAGTGCCGCATAGATCTCGCGCGCGTGGTGACGCTGGGCGACTCCACCGACACCAGCAGCGTATTGCCTAACGCCGCTGGCTGCGAGTGTATGGTCGGCAAGCTGTCCACCGGAGAGTACGTCCTCAGCGGAGTTGCCGGCGGGGGCTTCCTCAACGTCTACAGTGCCGCGGGCAAGTTGGTTCGCACAATTGGCCGGAAGGGTGCCGGACCAGGCGAGTTCCGCTCGCCGTTGCGGGTCGCTGTTGCGACCGGTGACTCGTTGTACGTACTCGACGACGCCAACTCCCGCATCCAAGTCGTATCAGCTGCCGGGACCTACGCTCGCGTCTTCCCGACTCGCGACCGTTATCGCAGCTTTACTCTTTTACCAGATGATCGGTTGTTGCTCTTCCGCCTGCCCAAGTCTCGAAACGACCGACTGTTTCACGGCTTCGACCGCGAGGGGCGCGAGGTCATGGCGTTTGGCGCACCTCAGCAACCGGACAGCGCCCTGGACCTCGAGAATTGGCTGGTGAGCAGAGCACCGCGTGATCGGTTCTGGACGGCAAGCATCTGGTCCTATGAACTTCGCCGCTGGCGTGGTCCGGACAGCTTGGATCTTACCGTGATCAGGAAAGCCGAGTGGTTCCCCTCACCCAGCGTACACTCGGCGGACGTCTACGTGAAAGTGCCGCCACCTCCACTGCTACTCCATGCGTGGGAGGACGACCAGGGCAGGCTCTGGACATACATTGCCGTAGCGGATCCGAACTGGCGGCCGGGAATGGGGATGCGGGTGACACCCGAGTGGCAAGAGAAAACTTTCGATACCATCATCGAGGTCATTGACCTAGGATCTGGTCGGTTGCTCGCGTCGTACAGGTATCCGGGAAGAGTCGCTCCGCTCTGCAGCAGTCCGCTCATGTACACCGTAGTGGAGCAGCTGGATGGCGACCTCCGCGTGCAGGTGCTGGAACCCCGGTTGTACGAACCGCGCAATACTCGGTGAGAGTTGGGGTCGAAGGGGGCGGCCTGCAGTGCGAGCGTGGGAAGCCGCGCGCACGCGTGAGGCGCCCTGCTTGCGCTGACCGCGGTCGCACGAACCGTGTACCTTACCATTGCCAGCCAAATCGCCGGTGCGCACGGGTGGTCGCCGCGTTCCGAACAACGTCGCCCTGAAGGGCTGAACGTCAGATCCTCATTGCGACCCCTTTGATACCGTCAATTGAAAGCGATCGAGTCGACGCACCCTGGGGGATCATGAAAACGTCAGCCGCTATATTGTTGCCTTTCCTGAGCGTACTCCTCGGCGCTAGCGCCAGCGCGCAACCGGCTCGCAGGCCCGTTGATGCGCTCCCCGGACGAGTCGTCGACGTCGCCGCGGGAGAGTACTTCCTCCGCGCTCCCGATTCGATCCCCGCCGGCCTGGTGACTTTTCGACTGAGCCAGATCGGTGACCGGCTCACGAATCCGGCTAAGGTTGAAGCCGAGAATCTTGCGCCCGCAACGCCTGACAACGACCCCACGAGAGCATTTCACATGTTGTGGGTCGCGCGACTGGAACCCGGCCGCACGCTAAGCGAGTGGTACGCCGCGCACGTGAAGGGCGAGCCGACCCCCTGGGCCGTCGAGCTGGGCGGTCCCGCCGCGGCAGAGCCACCACGGACCTCGAATGCGACGATGGTGCTCGAGCCGGGCAACTACGTGCTCGTGTGTCACGTCGGGTCGGCGCGCGCGGACAAGAGCCGCAGCCATCTTCTAAAGGGGATGTTTCGCGGACTCACCGTGACGTCCGGGAGTCAGTCCGCGGAGCTGCCGCGCGCTCACGCGATCGCTCGCATCACGGGGACAGGTCAGATAGAGCTTCAGGGTACTCTGATACAGGGACCGCAGCGAATTCGCGTGATCAACGCGACGGAGAAGTCGCATGAATTCATAGTTCTCCGAATAAAAACGGGCCGTACCGCGCGGGAGGCCGTCACCTGGCGCAGAACTGACGGCACCACTCATCCCTTCTCGTCACTTGGCGGGTTTTCGAATGTACCCCCCGGTGCGACACTTGCGACGACCATCGACTTCGGCGACGGCGACCATGTTCTCTGGACCTCCCGGACGCCGCAGACCAGCCTCGCAGTGACGATTCCCAAGCGATAGCCCGCTGAGGTGTCTCGTGGAGGCGCGCCTACCACTATAGGAAGTTGCGGCGGGCGAAATGGAAGCCGAAGGCGACCATCGCGGCGACACGAAAAGACCAAGCGTCGTCAGGGCAGCGCGAACGCCACGTACGTCCCGCCGCTCGGCGCTCCGTTCTTGCCGCCTCCGCAGGCGATCACGATGTACTGCTTTCCGTTCACCATGTAGGTGGACGGCGTCGTGTTCCCCGCCGCCGGCAGTTGCCCCTCCCACAACAGCGTGCCATTCGTCTTGTCGAAGGCGCGGATCTTGTTGTCGTACGTGGTCGCGGCGATGATGAGCAGCCCGTTCTCTGTCACGATCGCCCCGCCGTAGTTGTCGCTTCCAGTGTTCGTGAGGCCCTGGGCCACAAGCTTCGGGTATTCGCCGAATGGGATCGACCACTTCGTCTCTCCGGTGTTGAGATCGATCGCGCTGAGCGTCCCCCACGGCGGCTTGATGGCGGGGTAGCCTTCGGGATCGAGGAAGATGTCGAAGGTGGTGTTGCGGTACTTGAGGAAGGTGGGCACGCTCTTCGGCGTCCGGGCAGGGGCCTTCCCGGACATGAGGTATTCGGCGAGTTCGGCGACACCGGAGTCGCCTAACGCGGTGGCAAACGCCGGCATGCGGCCCGTGCCATCACGGATCGTCGTCGTCACCTGCTCACGCGTCAGGCGATTGCCCACCCCCGTCAGCGTCGGACCGCGCGACGTGGATCGCGCCCCGTGGCACTCGGCGCAGTAGGCGCCGAACAGCGACTTATCGTCGCGTTCCACGATCTTGAGGATCCACCCCATCTCGTTCGAATTCACGTAGAGCAGGCCGGTCTCCGGATCGAACGCGGGACCGCCGTACTCGCCGCCACCATCCACGCCGGGGAAGATGATGATCCCTTTCGTGTTAGGCGGCGTCCACGGATCGGGCGTCGGGTTGTCGCGAAACATCCTGAGCGCCGCGGCGCGTGCTTCCGGCGTTCGATCCGTGAGCAGGTCCTCGGTGAGCTGCTGTCGGGCGAATGGCTTGGGAAGTGTCGGAAAGCGCTGCGAGTCGGCGGTGATTTCGCCGTCGAGAATGGCGGGCGGCATCCTACGCCACGCGCTGGGAAAGAGCTCGGCTCCCGTCTCGCGATCGAGCAGCCAGATGTGCCCCGTCTTGGTGATCTGCGCGACCGCGTCCACCGGCTTGCCGTTGCGCGTTACCGTGACCAGCGTCGGCGCAGCGGGCAGGTCGCGGTCCCAGAGGTCGTGCTTGAGCGCCTGGTGGTGCCACACGCGTTTTCCCGAGTTGGCATCGAGCGCGACGATGGAGTTGGCGAAGAGGTTGTCGCCGAGGCGATTCGCTCCGTAGAAGTCGAACGATGCCGAGCCGGTGGCGAAGAAGACCATGCCGCGTTTCTGGTCGACGGTGATGCCGGACCAGGCATTCGTGCCACCGGCAACCTTCCAAGCGTCGGGCGGCCACGTTTCGTATCCGAACTCACCGGGGCGCGGGATCGTATGAAAGGTCCAGCGGATCGCACCGCTTTTCGCGTCGAAGGCGCGGATGTCTCCGGGTGCGGAGGGGAGCGCTTCGGGCACCGACGTGCCGACGATGAGCATATCCTTGTAGACGGCACCCGGCGTACTGGCGCTCACCGAGAGCCCCCGCACCGGGCGATCGAGGCCGGCGCGCAGGTCCACCCACCCGCTGTCGTTTCCCCAACCGGCGGCCTTCTTCCCCGTCTTCGCGTCCAGGGCGAAGAGACGGTACCGATAGTTGAAATAGAAGCGTCCGTCGTGCACAACGACCCCGCGATAGCGAATGCGCGGCCCGGTGAACTTTCCGCCAGTTGGATCGAAGCTCCACAGCTCCTTTCCCGTCGCCGCGTCGAGCGCGAACGCGCGCTGTTTGGGCGACATCGCGTACAGCACCCCGTCGATGATCACGGGGTTCGATTGCATCTCCGACCCTTCGAACGCGTCCCCGGTGTCGTAGGTCCATGCAACCTTGAGCGTCGACACATTCGCCGGCGAGATCTGCGACAGCGTGGTGTAGTGCGTTTTCTCGTCATTACCCTGGTAGACGGGCCAATCAACGTTGGCATTGGCGCAAGCGGCGACGGTGGTGGCGAAGACGCAAAGCGCGGCAGCGGGGCGGAATTGCATGGGGTGCCGTCGGAAGTCGGAGGGTCGGAATGCTTCAAGCTGAACCGCGGTCGGGTGGTCGGATAGTCCGAGAATCAACAGAGTCGTCATTCCAGCCAGGCGAGCGAGTCGCAAGCGCAGCGCTACATCTCGGTTTCAAGAGGGCAACGTGATGCCGCGGGCCGTTAGGCGGCACCGAGAGCAGGCGAAGGAACAACATGCAGCGATGGTGGTCCCGAGAGGTGCGTTGCCCACGGCGTGAACCTCGACGACGGGGCCTGCCGGCACACGACCGGACCGCCGTGCCCCTGCCGGGGTATGGCGTGCTTTGTATGATTCATCTTCCCGGCCGGTGCGGCGTCGACAACCGGCCATGTTCGAAGCTCGCGATCGTCGACGCGTGAACTCCTCGCCGCCAGCAGCTTCATGTCTCGAGTCACACAGCAGTCCACCGTCGTCGCCAGTGAGCGCCAGGTGTCATCTGACCTGGGCGGCGAAGCTGTGATCCTCCAACTGGAGTCCGGGGTGTACCACGGCCTCAATGCGGTGGGCGCGGCGATATGGGCGCTCCTCCGCGAGCCCAGAACGGTGGAGGAGATTCAGGAGTCGATACTGGCGGAGTTCGCCGTCGACGCCGAGCGCTGCCAGAGAGATGTACTCGCGCTCCTCCGCGAGCTCGAGGCCGCGGGCCTCATCGAGGTGCTGGACGCCGGGCGGGACAAGCGCAACGACGCCCGGACGTAGGATGCGGCCGATCGTTAGGCCCGCGCGGGAGAAGGCCGAGCGGTGAGTGCGATCGCGGGGATCGCCCACCTCGACGGACGCCCCGCGGATTCCGGCGCGCTCGCTCGAATGCTCGACCGCGTCCGCCATCGCGGCCCGGATGGCTGCGGCGTGTGGAGCGACGGATGGGTGGCGCTCGGTCACCGAATGCTGCAGACCACGCCGGAGTCCGCGCACGAGCATCAGCCTCTGGCAAGCTCCTCGGGCGACCTCATCCTCACTGCGGACGCACGCGTCGACAACCGGGAGGAGCTCCTGCGCGCGCTCCGCTCCGTGCCGCCGATCGCCCCGGATGGCGCGTCAAGCGCCGCGACCGACGTCCCCGACTCCGCCCTGATCCTTGCCGCCTATGAGCGCTGGGGGGAGGACTTTTGCACGCGACTCGTCGGCGACTTCGCCGTCGCAATCTGGGACGCGCGCCGGCAGGCGCTCGTGTGCGCGCGCGACCACATGGGCGTCAAGCCATTCTATTACCATCGGTCGCGCGGCCTCTTCGCCTTCAGCTCCGAAATCAAGCAGCTCCTCGCGCTCCCGGAAATCCCGCGCCGGCTGGAGGAGGCACGGATCGGCGACTATCTCGCCGGCATGATGGACGACGAGGCGATCACGTTCTACCGCGACATCGTCAGGCTGCCGTCCGCGCACCGCCTGGTCGTCACGCGCGAGGGGGCGCGCATGGAGCGGTATTGGGCACTCGACGCCGAACGCGAGGTGCGGTGCGCGTCGGACGCGGAGTACGCGGAGGGGTTTCGCCACCACTTCACCGAGGCGGTGCGTTGCCGAATGCGCAGTTCGTCGCCGGTGGGCTCGTTGCTGAGCGGCGGGCTGGATTCGTCGTCGATCGTGTGCGCCGCGCGCCACATCCGCGCACACGACCCTGGTATGCCCGC
>Ga0079216_10000241_pt1 | contig 12364 bp, 8 predicted proteins | sample NCAS100_FD_77008 | JGI IMG/M metagenome (GOLD analysis project Ga0079216, IMG submission 77008) | Agricultural soil microbial communities from Utah to study Nitrogen management - NC AS100 | ecosystem: Environmental > Terrestrial > Soil > Agricultural land | place: USA: North Logan, Utah...
GAGCGGCTGGAAGAAAACGTGCCCCGCTTCGTGGATCGCGAGATTCACGTCATCGAGCAGATCCCAGTGCTCGAGATTTCGGAGCCGGACGAACCCGTACGCTGCGATTCCCAGCGCAACGGCCACACGGACGATGGAACGAGGAGCGAACGGCGTACGCATGCCCATACGACGAGCAACGCGCCGCCGTCGCCACGCCAACAGCGTCGAGGTGACCCTCGGAGCGAGACTAACCGACCCGGATTTCGCCGTCGATCTGCTCGAGCGTTCCGAACCCTTCGAGCTCGAGGACCGCGCGCGCTCTGAGGGTCTCGGTCCCCTTCAGCTTACCATCGGCGAGTCCCGCCGCGACCGCCTTCTCGATTTCGCGCTGGGCGGTCACACCGAAGTGCTTGAGGAATTTCCGGATGTCGAGGTTAAAGCGGTCTTCGTCCATATGAGTTTGCGCTCCGCAGGAATCGGATCCCGGAATATCGCGCCCAACGGCCGGGTTGGAACCGTGCTCCTGCGACCGCAGAGCTCAGCGGCGGCTGACGGCGTCGGCCGCTCCAGTCATGGCGGCAGTGCCGTCACCGCTGACCTGGTAGCCGGCCCAGAAGTACGGCGCGCCATACCGTTTGTCGGCAATCATCGACCGCTGCGCCGCCGCCAGAGCATCAGCGGCACCTAACGACGATAAGCTGACGTAAAATCGCTCGGCGAGAGCCGCGGCGCCCTCGTCGGCGACGCGCCAGAGCGTCGCGACAACGTTTCGCGCCCCGGCGTAGAGGAACGCCTGGGCCAGCGTGGCATAGTCCTCGGAGCGATCGAACGACGTCGACCAGGCGGTGCCCAGTCCGGTTTCACAGCCGGAGAGGAACACCAGCGAGCTCGTAATGCGCAGGCCCAGAACTTCGTGCACTTCCAATCGACCATCTTCCGAGCGCGAAGGACCATCGCCCGGCGACAACTCGATCCTGGAGAACATCGGATTTCTGGCGTTCATCGTGCCGTGCGTGGCGACGTGCACAAGTCCTCCGCCGGTCAATGCCAGCCGCAATGCTCCTTCGGACGCTCGCGCGCCGATCAAGATTTCGGCAGCACCGACGGAACGACGGAACCGGTGCACCTCCTGCCGGGACGCGGGGAGGACGTCGACGAGCGGCGCGAGGGCAACATTGCGCCCGGCGGCCATCGGTTTTCGAGGGGTGGCGCGCAAGGCAGGCAACGCCGACGCCGTTGGCAAGTGGAGTAACACATACCGTTCAACCAGATGTTGACCGGTCGTACCATCGTGAAGTGCACTGAAGGGCAGGTACGCGAGCGTCGCGTGGGGAACGATCAGCAGTCGTCGGATCCGATCTGCGGAGAGCTCCGCCAGCGCGGGCCGAACCAGGCGATCGTAAAGCGCCTCGAGCACGGGCAGCACCTGCGCAGTCTGGACACCTCGGCGGCCCATCAAGTCGCGCGCGAGCCGAACACTGGCCACGAGGTCCTCGGCCGCGACGGAGCTCGTGACCGTCCGGACGCTGTCGCGTGTCACGACGAAAATCAGCAGGCTATCGGGAAGGATGAAATACTCGAGCAGCGCCTCATCGGCGCCTAACGAAGCCCGGACCGCCGGCGCACGCGTGGGTGCACTGTTCAGCAATGCCGCGCCCGCCGAGGGGACGTTGCCAAGTCGTACCATCAGGGCTTCGTATTCGTCCCGCGCCGCGTTCAGGCGGGCGCCGAGCGATCGGGGATCCGGATCCAGCGCGCCGCTCCGTTCCCTGGGTGGTCTCGTCTGCTCGAGTTCGCGAACCCGTGCCGTCAGCGAATCGATACGGCGAAGGAGAGCTTCCGCCTCGAGGAGCGAGCCCGCGGCTCCTGACGTTCTCCTGATGTCCTCGCGCGCGACCAGCAAATGATCGACCAGGGCGCGCCCGCGTGCGGCATCGGCCACCTCGAATGCCTCGGCGACTCGGCCCGTCTGCAGGAGGGCGACAACCTGGTCCGCGTATAAAGCTGCTTTCGACGAGACATACGATGTGCGAAGCGTTCCCGACGAGTAGCTCTGACGCACGCGCTCGACGGCATCAAGAGCCAGGCGGCCTGCGGCCACTGCCGCTTCCACCTGTTTCAATTGCCGATAGGCTCGGGCACGCATCGCATGTGCTTCCCACAACACGCCATTTCCAGCAAGTGCCAGGGGACCACGGGCGGCGTCGAGTACGGCGAGCACGCGGCGCCAGTCCGCGGCGCGGTCTGCCACTCGCGCCTCCGCAAACGCGAGGTCCGTTGCGGCCATCTCCATTCGCAGCGTGCGCGCCAGCGCACTGGCGGAACGGAGGTACTGCTCCGCGTCAGCACTTCGACCTGATGCTTGCGCAAGTTCTGCGAGTGTGGCGAGGTCTCCAAATGCGGCGAGATGGAAGCCTCCGTTTTGATGAATGCGCAGCGCTTCCTCCGCGCGCTGGCGCGCCAGCTCCGGGCGGCCGAGCGCCAGCTGCGCCTCGGCAATGCTCAGCAGCACATCCCCGGTTTCTTCCGGCAGCTCGAGCGCGGCCGTGACCTCCTGCGCACTGCCATACGAGGTAAGCGCCCGCTGGAAATCACCGGCCTCGAGGTACAGATCACCAAGGAGGCGCAGGTTTTCCCCCTCCTGCCGCCGCATGCCGTGTTGCCGCGCCAGCGACAACGCGCTGTCGAGGGCGGCCAGGGCGCGTGTTGGTTCGCCTAACGCGTCCCAGACCAGTGCCAGCTGGCCGAGTGCGTTCTCTTCGAGCTCCACGTCACCGGTGACCCGGGTGAGCGAGCGAACCTCCTCGAGCAGCGCCAGCGCCGCAATGGCATCCCCGCCGTCGAGTTCGAGCTTTGCGAGGTTGGTGATCGACCGCGAAAGGGAGACGGTGTCACCGAATACGCGTGCAACATCCCGCAGCGCGGAAATACCGGCGCGCGAACCTTCGAAGTCTCCGAGGCGGCCGTACACCAGGCCGAGGTTGTGTGCTGCCTTTGCCGAGGAGAGGGAGTCCCCCGTGACCTGCGCAGCTCTCGTGGCCTGCTCATAGAACGCCGTGGCCTCAGCCAGACGCCCTTCATTCTCCGCAAGCATTCCGAGTCCATTCAGGGAACGGAAAAGCTCGCCCTGCATTCCCAGTCGCTGCTTGAGCGCCAGCGAGCGCTCGAGCAAGTCACGCGCCTCCTCGTATTGGGCTTCGCGCCTCGCGGCGAGTCCGAGCGATGTGAGGAGCGTCGCCATTGCACCGGAATCACCACGTGACTCAGCGGCTGAGAGTGCGCCGCGCCAGATCGATCGCGCCTCCTCCAGGTCGCCCTCGAGGTAGAGCGAGTCGGCTCGCGCCAGCGTGGTGTCAATCGTCGCAACGGATACGCCGGGTGACTGCGCAGACCGTTTCAAACCAGTATCCCCGCCGCAGGCGACGGAGGCCACGGCGATGCAAACGAGCCTAACGCCGGCAATGCGGATCACGGCACGACAAAACGGCGGACGCCGGTCGAAGCGGCCCGGCCATCGGCACGCAATGCGTCGACATACCAGAAGTACGTTTTGCGCGGGAAGAGCAGCGTTGGAGGAAGCGTAAGGGAGGTGTCCGTGGTCGTATTGGTCCAGACCAGCTTGCCCGTTTCCTCTGTAATCGTGACACGATAGGCGGGCTCACCGCCGATCGATTTCCAGATCAGCGCAGGGCGCGCGGTCGCAACGGTATCCCCGTCCGCCGGCTGAAGGCCCGTGATCAGCTCGGACCCGGTTCCGGTAAGGGAAGGCGTGGTGCGAACGGGATCTTCCGTCCCTCCTGATCCCAATCGGCCAAGCGTCAGCGCCAGGAAGGCAATGACGGCGGCGGCTGCGAGACCGGTGCGAAGCGTAAGCTGCCGCGGCACTGGTCCGCTCTTCACCAGGCGGCGGACTGCAGCAACTTCCGCGCGACAGCGGCCACAGTGAGCGAGATGGTCCTCAATGCTGTGACGTTCCGTCGTCGTCAGGCGGCGGTCGAGAAACGCGGCGACATCCTCAGCCGTGAGGTGCTGGTGGTCAGCGGCCACGAAAGTCTGCCGGTGCGATGTTGTTCCCATTACATGATGTAACGGCTGCGGTGCACGTCATTGGCATCGTATGCCGGCTCATGGCGCGGAACTCCGGACTCCCAGTCGCGAGAGGCGTTCCCGTAAGGCGCCCAGGACATGGTTCAGCCGGCGATACACATGAAACGGAGAGGGGAGTTGCAGCAGCGAAGCGATTTCAGCGCCAGAAAGCTCGTCATGAAACCGCAGGGCGATCAGCAGTCGATCGGGCGGGGCAAGCTCGCTGACGGCAATGTCGAGTGCCTGTTCGAGTTCAGCGCGACGGATGTCCCGTTCCGGATCATCCTCGTTGGCGTGAGACGCAAGCGCGTTCTCGGGCGTCGAGAAGGCCAGGTCGACGAGTTGTCGGCGTGCCACCCGGGCGCTTTCGGATTCATTCGTGGCCTCCGCGTCAGGCAAACGGCCGTATCGGTGCCGGTGATAATCCAGGCACAACCGCCGGCTGACGACGACCAGCCAGGTGGTGAACTTTCCACGCCCGTCGGCGGCATATCCGCGCAGGCGTCGCAACTCATGCTCACGCAGTTTTTCGAGCACGAAGGTGTAGGCATCCATCGCCGAGTCGTAGTTCGGCGTCGTGCGCCTGGCGACGAACAGCAGGAGCCGGCTGTAGTCGTCCAGGAATCGCGTCCACGCGTCCTCACGGGCGTCCTTGTCCGCCGCAAGCAACCGCGCCAGCACCTGAGGGACAACATTCTGCACAGAAACGCTCATCCGTTCGGGATGCGAGACCGCTTCGCCCAGCGGGTGCTCCGCATACCCAACATACTTCGACTTCGAATTGCCGGAAGCGAGGGCAGGTGCCAGGAAGGATGCTGTCATGGGGCGCATCAACGGCGCGACGCCGGTGAGGTCACCGTCGGAATTGCGGGAAGCTTCCACAGGGTGGCATGCTCTGCGGGTCGGTAGGGATCGTTCATCGATCCGACGATCCATCCACGATTGTTGATCGCCAGTGCTTCACCGACGTGCGACGGTCGGATCGCGCCGAGATCCTCAGGCAATTCGCTGCCGGGAAACCAGATAACCGCATGAGTGACGAAAGATGCCAGCGGCGTCGTGACATCCTGATAGTGCAGGGGAGCCCATCCCACGACCTGGTTTGCATTGTTCAAGGCGTTGGCAGACGCCTGCGAGTTGTACAACGTCGGGAGCACCCGTCGCGGACCACCAGGTGCCGGCCACCAGGCGGGCGACGCATAACAGTTAGGCAGCCACTGAATGCACGGCCGGATCCATCCGATGATGGCGCCATCATCGTTGATGGCACGGGCCCCCGATGGCATCGTATGGTCAACACGTTCCGGCGGCTGCCAGCGATCGTCCCGATACTTCCAGATCACCGGAAACGATTCGCCGGCGCTGGCCGCGGACCCGACGATGTCGCCACGGGCGTTGATGTCGACCGGGTCTATGTTGGAGTACCCGTCTTGATGCGGTAACGGCTGAGGGTCCCCCCATTGTGAGGTGGACACTCGCCGCCACACCGCTGCCGAGCTTTTCGAAAGCGATTCGAAACTCAATCCGACGACGGTGCCGTCGTCACTGATTGCCCGCACCAGCGCCGCGCCCAGATCCACGACACCGCCGGACGGGAAAAGAATCCAGGATCGCCATGACCGCGCGAACTCGTCGAAGGTGACTCGCACAATGAGGCCTTCATCGTTGATCGCGATTGCGTCGCCGCGTCCTTCGAGGATCGTGTACGTCCAACCCGTATCAACCGGCGTCCAGCGGATGGCCACGTTCGACCCGGCCGCATCTTTCCCGTTGCCGACAATCGTGCCGCTTTCATTGATGTCGACGGCCGTCGACGAACCTCCCGGTTCCGGCAACGGGATGGGTTTCGCGACGATGCGGAACTTTTCAACGGCGATGCCCTGTTTTCCCTTCTTCCCGCGAATCCGGACGTTGTAATCGCGCAGGGGAGCGTTAGGCGAGATGGCGACCACCGCTTCGAGTTCTGACGGTGACTCCCAGGTCGTCGATACCGTGCGCACGTCGGTCGTCGCGGCCGCGTCGATCAGCCAGGTCGCGATTGCGCCCTCGGTGAACCCGGTGCCGGTCAGGCGCACGGTGACGATGGTATCCACGGTGACGGTATCCGGATCGATCGCGGAAACGGTGATTTCCGCACCGTCGAGTAGCGTGCTCGCGACTCCGGTTGCGTCCTGGTCGTCAGTGCAGGCCGACAGCACCAACAGCAGGGGAATTGCAGCCGCGGCCCGCAGGTGGTGACACACATGCGCCGCGACGTCGTCGGTCACTGCTGTCCGGCCACTCTTACCGGTTCCCACCGCGTCCGGAGGTTCCCGTCACCGAGCTGGCCGTACGAGCCCGAGCTCCAGCACCAGGCGACTCCGGCAACCGTCAAGCCGCAGCCGTGAGAATCGATGACGACTTGCTCGAACGCCAGGCTGCCGGCAATAGCGATGGGTCGGTTGGAACCATCCCGCACGGCGGCGCCGACGCCTAACGCGCCCTGAAAGTTGTCTCCCCAGCAGTACCCGGCGTTGGTCACTGTTACGCCGCAGGCGATCCAGCCCCCTGCCTTGATCGATTTCCACTTTATCCCGCCGGTGACGGCCACCGGCGTGCTCGACGCGTCGAGCGATGTTCCGGTGCCGAGCCCGTTTCCACCCTCTCCCCAGCAGTATCCATCGCCTTGGGTCGTCACACCGCAGGCCATCCACAAACCGACGCTAACGGAAGCGAAGGTGTGGCCTCCGCTGACGGGGACCGGGACGTTGCTGTTCACCTTCTCCCCGTTTCCGAGAATACCGCTCCATCCTTCGCCCCAGCAGTAAGCGCTTCCGGTGATGGTCACGCCGCAAGTGTTGAGGAGATACGTCGAGATCTGACGGAACTTGAGGTTCCCGGCCACAGCAACGGGTGACGAGGACGGCGTCTGGTTCCCGGTGCCGAGTTGGCCGAGCGCGTTCGTTCCCCAGCACCACGCCTCGCCCGTGGTGGTAATCGCGCAGCTGTGACTGCCGGCGGCGGAAACCTGCGAAAAGACGTGATTGCCCACGACGCGCACAGGACCCATCGGTTTTCCCTCCTGCGCTCCTGACCCGTCCCCGAGCCGCCCGCCCCACGAAGTTCCCCAGCACCAGGCTTCGCCGTTCGATGTCACGCCGCAGACCACGGGACCCTCCCTCGCAACCGAGATCTGCGAAAATCGCAGGCTGCCGGCGGCAGGGGCGGGGACTAACCGGGGGAGATTGTCCCCTACGCCAAGGTGTCCGTAACTGTTGACGCCCCAGCACCACGCCTGACCAGCAATGTCCAACGCGCAGGTCATCCCGTAGCCGATATCGATCATCGCGAACCGACGTACGGGCGGGGGCTCGGGTGGACCCCACGTCATCTGCCACGTTCCCGTGCCTCGCCTGGCGCACGACACCGATCCGGCGGCGCCTAACGAACCCCCACCGGTGAGGCACCCCGTGTAGGTGCAGGTTTCGGTCGGTCCCGAGGCGCTGACGGTGAACGCAATCGAATCGCCGACCAGTGTGACGGTTGCACCTTCCAACGTGGCCGTCATGCCACCGGGTCCGCGCGGTGTGACGCATGTCGCCACCAGGCGGACTTCGGCGTTCGTGAACGACGTTCCCGCGGTGAACGTGGCCACGCCACGGTTTCGGCACGTGGTCTGCTCGAGCGGCGTGGTGGCGAGCGTGCTGTCGGAAAAACTCCACAGGCCCGAAAGTTCCCCGGCCGTGGCGGGGACAGGAATGATTGGGGCCGTCGGATCGTTGTCCTGACACGCGAGGGTAGTAAGCAGCGCCAGGACAGCCAGGCACCGGAGCCCTAACGAGTACGGCGAACGCACAGTACCTCCCGGTGGCTGGCAACGGTCCGACAGTGACCCAAAGGCTCTGGCTGACCGACGCGACTCGCATGCCGATCCGGCTGGCGTCCGCGATTCTCTATTGAACGGAATCGAGAGCGTCTTTTGCCCATCCGCAAGCTGAAATCCGCAAACTCCTATGTGCGCGCCGTGAAATACTCACATACGGTCAGAGCCGTTCGTGGTCCTCTCGATTACGACGCTCCCACCAATGCCGAACCGCAGGAGCCGCCATGAAGCAGTTTGCGCCCGTTTTTGCTGCTATGTTGTCCGCCGTAGTCCTTCCTGGCTGCAGCGAGACACCGATTGAGGTCGCCAACACTCTCGATGCGCCTTCGCTTGCCAAGGGAGGCCCGGGCGGGGGCGGAACCGAGTTCGCGACGCGCACCGCGCTACCAGCGCTGCAGAAGGGGGTTCACGGTGAAGCGTACGCGATTAGTCGTGCGGGTGGATTGATCGGGGGCTACAGCTGGGATCAACAAGGTTACATGCACCCGGTTACCTGGTCCTTGCAGAACGGCACGTGGAAAATCACTGCGTATCCCTGGGACGCATCGGCAACGAGCGCGATCATCAGGGGCGTCGATGATCAGGGGAACAAGGCAGGCAACTTCTGGCCGGGCAGCGCTCCGCGACCAGTCCTGTGGAACGCCGCCGGCGCCTACACGGTGCTTGGCTGCGGTGAACTCGGAGAGGCACACGCAATCAGCGCCGTGGCACAGGTCGCGGTGGGTCGGTCCGGGCCGTCGGCAACCGTGTGGAGCACCGGACAGTGCGCGGAATTGCTCCCGCCGCTGACCCCGGGCGCTGCATCGGCTGCTTATGCTGTCAACAGCGATGGAATGATTGCGGGCGGATCCAGCGCAGGGCTACCGGTACGTTGGCGCCGTGTCGATGGGACGTGGCAGGTTGAGCAGCTCGACAGCCGATCGGGCGCAGTCCGCGGATCGAACAGCGCCGGTGACCTGGTTGGTTACGTACAGGACGAGTGCTGCACCACGGGTGTGATCTGGTTCGTGGATGGTAGCTCGCGCACCTTGCCCACGCTGGGTGGAGTGAGTACCTCGCCGCGGGCCATCAACTCGGCGCGCGAGGTCGTGGGTCTCAGCACGCGAAGCAATGGATCGGGATGGCCCTTCATCTGGTCTGAGACGTTAGGCATGCGAGAGCTCCCGGTCAGCGATGGTGCGTGGGCGTTCGCGCTGAGTGATCCGCGAGGCGACGGGACGCGTGTCGTCGTCGGTGCCGGCGGACGGCCTTTCGCCGCGCAGGTCTGGGTCGTGCGGAATCCGTGAGGCTGGCCCTCACGCTCGAGTGTTTACAAGGCTTGCTTATGTCGACGAATTCATGATGTCTGCAGCATCGCGCGAAGCGCACCGGACGCGCGACATTCGGAGGAGATGATGCGTCCGATCCCGGGTTATGCGTGTGCGATGCTGGCACTGACACTGCTTGTTGCCTGTGATGGCGACGATGGCGCCCTCGATCCGTCGGCGCGTGTGGAGTCGGTCGCCGTCGTACCGGGGATCGTGTCGCTGGTGGTTGGCGACACCCTGCGGCTGACCACCATCGCCCGCGGAAGGATGGGGAATCCCCTCACCGGTCAACTGGCAACGTGGGCGACGGCGTCTCCGGGCGTCGTGACCGTTTCGACCGACGGATTGGTGACGGCCGTCGGGCCAGGCGCGGCGATGGTGTCGGCGACGATTGATGCCAAGGTTGGCACCTCCACAATGACAGTGAGCCCGAAGTTCCCCGCTGCAGTCTTCACCTCGGTCGCCAGTGGAGGGGCTCATACCTGCGGCCTGACCAACGGCGGCATCGCCTACTGCTGGGGGCGGGGTGAGGCCGGACAGCTCGGTGTCCCGCCGCCCGTCACGACCTGCCTCTCCAACCAGGACTTTCCCTGCGGCCTGGTGCCATTCCCCGTGAACGGTGGATTGAGTTTTACGCAACTGGCTGGGGGCGGGGCGCACACGTGCGGCCTAACGAGCGACGGCGCGGCGTGGTGCTGGGGGAGCAACACGAACGGTCAGTTGGGGGACGGGACGTTGAGCGCGCGGAGCAGCCCGGTGGCAGTGGCGACGGATGCAAAGTTTTCGCAGATCGGCGCGGGATTCGACCATACGTGCGCGCTTACGAGCGCGGGCGCCGCCTGGTGCTGGGGGATGAACAACGTGGGACAGCTTGGAATCGGAACGAGGACCCGGCAACTCACACCCGTTGCGGTCAACGCACCGACGGGCGTCACCTTCGACCAGCTATCGCCCGGTGGGCCCGAGAATGCCGGTTTCACGTGCGCACGGTCGACCAACGGTGACGCATGGTGCTGGGGATCCAACGCTCAGGGGGCCCTCGGCCTCGGCACTCGCGACTTTCTTTTACACGGTGTCCCGGAACGCGTCTCCGGACAACTCGAATTCGCGACCATCGTCACCGGGAAGGGCGTCCATGTCTGCGCGGTGGCGACTGACGGAATCGTGTACTGCTGGGGTGGAAACAGGAATGGCGCATTGGGCGACGGGACGGGCACTGACAGTTTTTCCCCGCTCAAGGTGTCAGGCGTCACGCTGCAGCAGTTGACAGTCGGCGGGTACCTCGAAGGTGCGCACACCTGCGGCCTGACGAGTTCGGGAGAGGCCTGGTGCTGGGGTGACAACGACGTCGGCGCTGTCGGTGACGGCACAATCGGCGGACGGCGCCTGCCGGTGGCGGTGGCGGGTGGCCACCGCTTTAGCATGCTCAGCGCCGGGTTGCGGCATACCTGCGGTCGACGGACTGATGGAGTCGTCTACTGCTGGGGCTCGGGTCGGACCGGGCAACTGGGTACCAACTCGACGATATCGAGCGCGCTGCCGATGAGGGTGGCGGGGCAGCCTTAGGGCACCAACAGCGCAGGACCTGACACCGCAATACCCAGCGCAGGACCGGGCGACGACTGGCCTAACGGCGAAGAGCGCAAACGACGCGAGACCCGGCGGCGCGGGACGCAAACGGCGCGGGCGCGCCCTCATTCCACTTCGATGGCAATACAATCCGTCGAGCACTCCACGGCGGAAGCGGGTGACTTGGTGTTCACCCGCCTTTCCTTGCCCATTGTCCTTACCACGTGCCAATCTCAGCCGTATTCTGCCTGCCGTGACAATATCCGGTGCGGTCTCGCGCGGCCGATTGCTCCAGGTCCTCGGCATCTGGTTCGGCATCGCTGCCATCGTCGGCAACAGCATCGGAGCGGGCATCATGCGCACGCCGAGCGAGGTCGCGCGCCAATTGCCGACAACTACCGGCTACGTGCTGGCGTGGATCCTCGGTGGCGTTTACGCCGCGTTAGGCGTTGCGTCGCTGGCCGAACTCGGTGTGCTCATGCCCCGGTCCGGCGGGCAATACGTCTTCGCCAAAACGGTCTTCGGCCCCTTCGCCGGCTTTGTCGTTGGCTGGAGCGACTGGGTGTCCAGCTGCGCGGCGGCGGCCGCCGTATCCATGGTCGTCGCCGAATACACGGGCGCGTTCGTGCCGAACGGTGCCCGGATCACTCCGGTACTGGCGTTAGGCATCGTACTGATTTTCACGGCGCTGCTCTGGCGTGGCATCAAATCCAGCGGCCTGACCGTGCAAGCCCTGACGCTCGTCAAAGTCATCGTTCTGGTTGGCCTGCCCCTGGTAGCGTTTGCCATGAATGTGCGCGCACAAGTCCCCGACGCGTCCGTCGAGGCGACAACGGTCGCCGGAGCACTGACGATCAGTGGATTCGTGCTGGCGATGCAGGCGGTGATCTACTCCTACGATGGCTGGACCGGAGTCCTGTACTTTTCGGGCGAAGTGAAAGACCCTGCCCGCGACATTCCGCGCTCGATGTTCGGCGGCGTCGCGTCGGTGTTCGTCATCTACATGTTGATTGTCGTGTGTTTCCTGTACGTGCTCGGCATCCGCGGCGTGGCGGCCGATACCTTCCCCGCGGGGCAGGTGGCCACCGCGATCTTTGGCGACATCGGTGGCACGGTCATCCGCCTCATCGTCATCCTGCTTGGATTGAGCGCACTCCCGCCGATCATCATGATGGCGTCGCGGGTGCCGTATGCGATGGCGGGCGATGGACTCTTTCCGCGACGTGCCACGGTCGTGAATCCGGGCGGAACTCCGACGGCGACGCTGGCCGCGAGCTCGCTGCTCGCGATCGCGTTCATCGTGACCGGGACGTTCAGCCAGGTGATCGCAATCGCGGCGTTCTTCTTCGTCCTGCAATACGTGATGTCGTTCTCGGCGCTATTCGTGCTCCGGCGGCGGGAACCTGATCGCCCGCGCCCCTATCGCGCCATCGGTTATCCGGTCACGACCGCGATCTCGTGGCTTGGCGGCATGGCGTTTCTGATCGGCGTCGTGGTGCAGGATCGGCGAAACAGCGCCATTGCCATCGCCATCCTCGTCGCGTGTTATCCGGTGTAC
>Ga0079216_10000245_pt1 | contig 12254 bp, 10 predicted proteins | sample NCAS100_FD_77008 | JGI IMG/M metagenome (GOLD analysis project Ga0079216, IMG submission 77008) | Agricultural soil microbial communities from Utah to study Nitrogen management - NC AS100 | ecosystem: Environmental > Terrestrial > Soil > Agricultural land | place: USA: North Logan, Utah...
AGGGGCCGTCCCCTACCTCGCCGCTACGGGGCTCGACCCGCGGCTCGACACTGCCGGCGGGCGCCGGCCGACCGAGATCCGGCCCACGATCTCGCGCGCCATGGAACGGGTCATCCTCCGCGCGCTCCGACCGGCACCCGGCGATCGCTACATGAACGCCGTCGAGATGCTCGAGGATTTCGCGTCCGATGCGGGGACGTTCGAGACTCCGGCGGTGCTCCCGGGCACGCTGCGCCCCGGGGACAACGAGGACAAGGCACGGTGGGAAAAGCGGCTTCGGCGCGCGCTGGGCGACGACTACGAGCTGCTCTCGTCGCTGGGCGCGGGTGGGTTCGGACGCGTCTACCGCGTGCGCGATCTGCACCTGGAGCGCGAAGTCGCGCTCAAGGTGCTGCACCCACTGCTGACGCGCGACCCGGAAGTGGTCGAGCGGTTCCGCCGCGAAGCGCAGCTCGCGGCGCGGCTCAACCACCTCAACATCGTGAACATCTACGACATCGGCGGCCGCGCCGGACTCATCTGGTACACGATGGAGCTGATCAACGGCCCCAGCGTGGCCCAGCTCGTGGAGCGCGACGGCCCGCTGCCGCTGGACCGGACGCTCCGGCTGCTGCGCGAGGCACTGTCCGCGCTCTCGCACGCGCACGGCTCCGGCCTGGTGCACCGCGACATCAAGCCGGAGAACATGCTCATCGAGCGCGACGGCGGACTGCGCATCACCGACTTCGGGCTCGCGCTCGCGCTGCGTGGGCAGGGGAAGTTCGGCGGCGCCACGAGCCAGAGCGGCACGCCCCAGTTCGCGAGCCCCGAACAGTTGCTGGGCGAGCGAGTGGACCAGCGAACCGATCTCTACAGTCTCGGTGCGGTCGCGTTTTTCGCGCTCCTCGGCTATCCGCCCTTCCGCGGTGCGACCCCCGAGCAGGTGCTCGCGCTGCAGACGCTCAACGACCCGCCCTCACTCACCGGGGCGCGGGACGACGTGAGCGAGGAGATGGAGCAGGTCCTGCGGCGGGCGCTGAGCCCCGAGCCGTCCGGCCGGTTTCCGTCCGCCGCGGAGTTCCTCCAGGCGCTCAACCGGGCGACCCGGGTGCCGGCTCCCGGCGACCGCGGTACCGATTGGGAATGGGCGAAGGCGGCGAGCCGCTGGCTCCGTTTCCCGCCCCCTTGACGGATTGGCCCGGATATGCAGATTTGTCCGCCGTATCAGGGCCCCTTGGAGCTTTCATCACACGGGACAGGCCCGTGCGCATGAAGAACCGGACCCCGGAAATCCGGCAGTCCGGCGCAGGCAAACCAACACGGAGTACAGAATGGCTCGCACGACCGGCACGGTGAAGTGGTTCAACGACGCGAAGGGCTTCGGCTTCATCACCCCCGAGAACGGGGACAAGGACTGCTTCGTCCACCACACAGCCATCAAGGCCGATGGCTTCCGCAGCCTCTCCGAGGGTGAGCGGGTCGAGTTCGACATCGTGCAGGGTGCGAAGGGCCCCGCTGCCGAGAACGTGACCAAGGTCAAGTAAGGTCACGCGCGTACATCAAACGGGCCGCTCATCGAGCGGCCCGTTTGTCATTTGTGCCGGTAGATCACCCGACCTCGAGTCAGGTCGTATGGGGAAAGCACCACGCTCACGCGGTCGCCCTCGAGCACGCGGATCTTGAACTTGCTCATCTTCCCCGCCGCGTACGCGAGGATCGTGTGACCGTTCTCCAGCTCGACGCGGTAATTCCGGTCGGGGAGGACCTCGGTCACCACTCCCTCCATCTCGATGCCTTCCTCTTTCGCCATCCAGTCGGTTCTCCAGGAGTAGTCGGGGCGCGCCAGCCGGGGCGGCGCAGGGACGGTACAACTTGCCACGCCGCCCGCGCCGGGGCAACCGCGGCCTTAGACCGCCGCGGGGAAGTGCTGGCGCAGCTCCTCCATCCGCTCTTCCACAGAACCGACGAGCGCCGCGAGGTCGGCCCCGTCGAAGGTGAGGCGCGCGCCGGCGGCTGCGAAGATCTCCGGCAGCGGCCGGGTGGCGCCGAGCGCAAGGGCCTCGCGATACCGGCGCACCGCGCGCGCGGGGTCGTCGAGGCTGTTCCGCCATACCTGCAGGGCGCCGATCTGCGCGATCCCGTACTCGATGTAGTAGAACGGGTAGAGGAAGATGTGCAGCTGCCGGTACCAGCGCGCCACCCGTTCCCGCTCGAGACCGGTCCAGTCGACAGCACGGTCGAACCGGCTCCGGATGCGGAGCCATGCCGCGTCACGCGCCGCGGCGCTCGCGCCTTCGTCGCTCGTGTAGATCCACGTCTGGAAGGCGTCGACCGAAGCTACGTGCGCAAGCGTGACGAGCACGTCCTCCAGGTGTTCGAGCTCGGCGCTCTCCGCGGCCGCCTCGTCGTAGAAACCGGCCGGCTCGGCGAGGAACGGTGCCGCCAGCAGCTCCATCGACATCGACGCGAGCTCCGCGGCCTCGGAGCCGGGATGACGCTGCCAGACATAGGGCTGCCGGTCCGCCTCGAAGGCGTGAAATGCGTGCCCCGCTTCGTGCAGCAGCGTCATCACGTCCTCGGGCACGCCGGCGGCGTTCATGAAGATGAACGGCCGCCCCGAGAAGTGGAGCGTGTCGCAGTAGCCGCCGGGGGCCTTGTTCCGCCGGCTGTCGAGATCGAGCAGGTGCTCGTCGATCATGGTGCGGAAGCGCTCGCCGAGAGCGGGATCCACGCGTTCGAAAGCGAGGAGCGCGCGCGCGGCCAGCTCCTCGCCGGTGTCGAACGGCTTCCCCGTCTCCGCGCCGTAAGGATCCACCTGCAGGTCCCACGGGCGCAGCCGGTCGAGCCCAAGGCGCTGCCGCCGGTGCTCGAGCGCCCGGCCCACGGCGGGCACGACCGCCTCCTCGATCGCCTCGTGCAGCCGCTGGCAGTCCGCGGGCGTGTAGTCGAAGCGGTACTTCGCCGGGAAGACGTAGTCGCGGAAGTTGGCGAATCCTGCATTCGCCGCGACCCGCTGCCGGCGCTCGTACATCGTGTCGAAGAGGCCGGCCATCTCGTCGCGCTCGCGGATGTACGGCTCCGAGAGCGCCCGGAACGCCCGCTCGCGCACCGTGCGATCGTGGCTCTTGAGGAACGGCTGCAGCCGCGGCAGCGGCAGCGTCTCGCCATCCCATTCGACGGTCATGGCGCCGGTGATCCGCTGATAGCGGGCGCCCAGCTCCTCGAGCTCCGAGAAGATCGGAACGTTCTGCTCGCGGAAGATGTCGCTGGAAGTGCGGAAGCGGCGCAGGGTGGTCTCGAGGCCGGGCCGCGTGAGGCCCGCTTCGAGCAGGCGGCGTGCGAGAGCCACGCTCTGCTCTTCGGCCTTCGGCATGACCTCGGTCGAGAACCGCAGGTGGTCGGCCTCGCGGCGCTTGTCGGCGGTGTCGAGCGTGTAGTCGATCATGGCGCGCGAGGCGGCTTCGGTGAGCATCTCCTCGAGCGTGGACCAGGCGGTGAGCCAGTCCTCCAGCGTCGCCTCACTGAGCGGAGCGGCGGCCAGCCGGTCGTAGTACGGCGCAATGTCGTTCCAGCCGGCGCCCGCAAAGGCACCGGGAGTCGTGGGCAGCGTGATGCTCACCAGCAATGACCCCCTGAAAGAGGCACGAAGAATAGCGGCATCAGGTTGCCGTCGCCTCGGCTACCGGCTCCGGATCGGGACCGACTCGGAAGGTCAGAATGCTCACCACGGCGACGATCGCCGCCGCAACGAAGAAGGGCCACGCATGGCCCAGGTCCTGGAACACGCGCGTGGCGAGCACCGGCGCCGTCGCACGAGCAATGCCGCCGAACGTCTGCGCCACCCCCATCGTGACGCCGACGTCGTGGCGCGAGGCTCTCGCCGAGAGCAGCGACGTCGTCGACGGGAAGAGCAGTGCGGTTCCGATGGGCACGAGCGGCATCACCCCGATGGCCAGGACCTGGAGTGACCCGGCGGCCGGATACAGCAGGAACCCCGCGACGAGCGCGAAACACCCGAGGCGCATCGTCCATCGCTCCCCGAACCGGTCCACGATCGGACCGAGGAGCACCACCCGCATCACGACCGACAGTCCCCCGATGTACGCGAGGAACCAGCCGAACGTGCGCTCGGTTACGTCGAACTCCGCTTCGAGGAAGAGGGGCAGGACCGCGGTGAGCGACGCGAAGGCGAGCATCCCCGCGCCGTAGATCCAGATGATCCGCGCGATCGGGGTGCGCGGATGCAGGAACGTCTGCAGCGCCGGCGCCCAGAATGCGCGGCGGGGGCCCGGCGCGCTCCCCGCGGGTGCCGGCACGCGCGATTCGGGCAGCCAGTACCACGCAAAGATCGCGTTCAGCACGCAGAGGCCCGCCGCGATGAGGCCGGGACCGGTATGGCCGAGCCGGCTCGCGAACGTGCCGATGATCGGGCCGACCACGACGCCGGCCGAGGTCGCTGCCGAGAGCCAGCCGAGCGCGCGCGCGCGGTCCGCCGGGCGCACGGTGTCCGCGACATACGCCTGCGCCACGCCCGTCGTGCCGCCGCCCGCGCCCTGCACCAGGCGCGACACGAAGAGCAGCCAGAGCGAATCCGCGAACCCGAAGACGACGTAGGCGGCCGCCCCCGCCAGGAGTCCGATGAGCAGTGCCGGCCGCCGGCCGTACCGGTCCGACACCCGGCCCCAGATCGGTGCCGAGATGAGCTGCGCGATCGGGAACGCCGCGAGGATCCATCCCACCTGCGCCGGCGACGCCTGAAGCTCGAGGGCATAGAACGGCAGAACCGGAAGCACCAGCATGAACCCGATCATGTCCACGAAGGAGACGGCGATCAGGACGAACAGCTGGCGGAACGCCGTCATCCGCTGCTCCCCCGCTCGGAGCCGAGCGCAAAGACCACCGCGCTCACCGCCATCAGGACCACGCCGTACGCTGCTGCCACGCCGACGTCCGACTGCCGGAGGCTCGAGAGGATCTCGAGCGAGACCGGGCGCGTGTCGTACGTGTAGAGCATGATCGACGTGACGAAATCACCGAACGCGGTGACGAACGCCAGCGTGGCGCCCGCGACGATCGCGGAGCGGAGCAGCGGGAGCGTGACCCGCCGGAGCGTCCGCGTGCGCGATGCGCCGAGCGTCGCCGCCGCCTCCTCGAGCGACGGATCGAGCCGCCGCGCGCCGGCGAGCACCGCGCGCCCCGTGATCGGGAGATTGCGGACCAGGTACGCCATCGGAAGGATCCAGGCGGTCCCGACGAGCACGAAGCGCAGCGTTTCGGGCGAGCGCACGCTGAATGCGGCGGCGATCGCGATCGCGAACACCGTCCCCGGTACCGCCCAGGGGATGGTGAGGAGCGACTCGATCGCGCGGGCGCCGCGCACCCGCCGGCGGACGGTGAGCGCGGCGGCCGCGATGGCGATCGCGACCGACGCGAGCGTCGCGGCGGTCGCCATCCAGAGACTGTTCGCGAGTGGACGCGCGCGCACCGGGTCCCGGATGAGCGTCAGGTAGTTCCCGGTGGTGTAGGCCGGCGGCAGTGCTTCCGTCGTCCACGTGCCGAGGGGCACGAACGACACGAGCAGCAGCGTGAGGTGCGGCAGCAGCAGGATTATCGCCAGGACGACCGAGACGAAGCCAAGCGAGACCCGCAACGCTCCCGACCCCAGCGTGCGCCGCTCCGGCGCCGCGCCCTTCGAGCCGCCGCTTACCTCGTCCGCGTCGGTGCGCTGCAGCAGCCACAGCGCGGCGAGCGCGAGCAGCGCCAGCGACGCGGTCTCGACCATGGCGAGCCCGTCGTCGCCGTTGAGCCGCGTTGCGACGATCTGCGTCGTCATCACCCGGAATCCGCCGCCGAAGATGTACGGGGCGCTGAACGAGGCGAGCGACGTCATGAACGTGAGAATGGCGGCGCCCGCCAGGTGCGGCCGCAGGAGCGGCAGGATGACGCGGGTGAGGGTCCTCACGCGCCCGGCACCGAGACTCGCGGCCGCCTCGTAGACCGACGCGTCGAGCTGGGTGAGGCCGGCACGCGTGAACAGGTAGAAATACACGTACATCGAGTACGCGTGGACCAGGAGGATCGCGCCCGCGCCCTGAAACCGCCACGGCGTCTCCTCGAGGCCGAACACCGCGCGCACCAGATGCGCGAGGAAGCCGGACTCGCCGTAGAGGAACATGAACGCGAGCACGCCGACGAGCGGCGGCAGCACCGCGGGGAGCGCGAGCGCGGCGCCGAGCAGCCGCCGTCCGGGAAAATCGAAGCGGGTGAACAGGAACGCGAGCGGAATGCCGATAAGCCCCGCGGCAACGACGCTCGCGATCGAGATCCAGAGACTGCCCCAGAGCGCGCGCATTTCCGTGGGTCGCGCGAGGAAGGCGCGGAGGTGCTCGGCGGTCCACTCCCCGCCCGCGCGGAAACCCTGCACGAGCGTGAGGACGAGCGGATACGCGACGAGCCACGCGAGGAAGAAGAGAAGCACCGCTCCCGCGACCTGGGTGCCGCGGCGGCTCATCGCGGGTCCGCCGGGAAGAGATGGAGCCCGCCGCCGGCGCGGCGGCTCGGCACGACCCCGACCCGGTCGCCGGGCCGCGCCGCGAGCGGCGGAGCCGTGACCTCGAGACGGCCTCCGCCCTCGAGCTCGATGTCGAAGGCGGCGTTCGCGCCGGCGAAGCGCCGGGCGCCCACGACGCCGGGAACGGCACCCGCGGCGTTGGGCACGGTGAGCCAGAGCGCCTCCGGGCGCGCGTACAGCGTGGCCGGTCCGCTCCGCGCGACCTCTCCCTCGCGGCGGGGCACGTCCCACTCCACTCCGTTGATGTCGATGCGCGTCGCCGTGCCATCGACGCTCACGATCCGCACGGGCAGGGCCGCGGAGCGGCCTACGAAGCTCGCGACGAACGGGCTGCCCGGCTCCGCGTACAACTGCTCCGGCGTGCCGACCTGCGCGAGCCGGCCTCGCTCGAGAAGCGCGACCCGGTCGCCGAGATCGAAGGCTTCGTCCTGTTCGTGCGTGACGAACACCGTCGTGATGCCGACGCGGTGGATGAGGTCCCGGATCTCGCGCCGGGTCCGCTCACGCAGTGCCGGGTCGAGGTTCGAGAGCGGCTCGTCGAGGAGCAGCACCCGCGGCTCCGGCGCCAGTGCCCGGGCGAGCGCCACGCGCTGCTGCTGCCCGCCCGAGAGCTGGCCGATCCGGCGGCGCTCGTAGCCGGCAAGATCCACGAGCGCCAGCGACTCGCCGACCCGGCGCGTCACCTCCGTCCGCGGAAGGCTCCCCGACTCGAGGCCGAACGCGACGTTCTCGCCCACGTCCAGGTGCGGGAAGAGCGCGTAGTGCTGGAACACCATGCCGAAGCGACGGCTGACCGGCGAGTCGTCCGTGACGTCGGTGCCGCCGACGCGAACGCGGCCGGCGTCGGGATGCTCGAATCCCGCAAGCAGGCGCAGCACCGTCGTCTTCCCGCTTCCGCTCGGGCCGAGAAGCGCGAGGATCTCGCCGCGATCGAGCGCGAGCGACAGATGGTCCACCGCCGTCACGCTTCCGAAGCGGCGAGTGAGCCCGTCGAGCACCAGGAACGGGTCAGTGGCCATGCACCCGCCGTCCGGTGTTGCGCACGTGGGCGTCCCAGTACGACATCCAGCGCGGCCCCTCCCTCGCGAGCAGCGACCAGTCCATCGGGGTGACGGTCATCTCGTGCTCGACGTCGGCCACCCAGTCGGGCACCCGTTCCGGGGGCAGGTCATGGCGCGCCGGAAGGCGGAAGACATGGGTGGCGGCGAGGATCTGCGCATCCACGCTCCCCACGAAATCAATGAACGCGCGCGCCGCGGCGACGTGCCGCGCGCCGCGCACGAGGCCGACCGGGTCGTCGATCACCACCGTGCCGCTCGTCGGGAATACGTAGCCGAACGGCATGCCCTTGCTGCGGCTGATGAGGATGTCCGGCAGGTCCCACAGGGTCACGAGACCCTCTGCGCGCGCGAGCTTCTCGTCGAGGATCGCAGGATTGAGCGTATACGCGACCGTCTGCGCGTCGAGATGCCGGAGCCACCGCATCGCACGCGTGGTATCGCCGGTCTCCCGAAGGCTCCTGAAGATGAAGAGGCCCCAGATGGCGCGCATGGTGCCGCTCGCCATCGGGTCGCGGATGAGCACCTTGTTCCGCCACCGCGGCTGGAGAACGTCGTCCCAGTCCTTCGGCGCGTCTTCCGCGCGCACGACGCGGTTGTTGTACGCGATGACGGCCGGCGTCCGGTACACCGGGTAGTAGAGGTCCCGCGGGCCCACGCCCGCCGGTCCCACCGCACCGGCCCATTCGGGACGGTTCGGCTGCAGCAGCGAATCGCCGATCCCGCGATCGAACGTCGAGCTCGGGCCGCCGAACCAGACGTCGGCCTGCGGATTCACGCGCTCGAAGCGGAGCCGGTCGAGGATCTCCTGGCTTCCCATGTCGAGCCAGCGCACATCGATGTCCGGGCGGCGGCGCTCGAACTCCCGCTCGAGCAGCACGAGCTGATCCCGGCCGTGCGGCGAATACACCACGACCGGCGTGCGGCCGTCGTTGAAGCAACCGAGCACCGCGGCGGAGCAGAGTGCCCACGCCCCGGTCGGGCCCCTCATGGGGCCGGAGAGCGCGGCAGCGCGAGCAGATTGGCGAAGAGTCGGAATGCGCCCGGAACGCCGGCGGGAAGCTGCCGGAAGAAGGCGATTCCGGAATACACGTAGGTGCCGCGGCCGAGCGGCGCGATGAGCAGGCCGCCCTCGCGCGGCGGCTCGCCCGGGTCCCGCGCCTCGAGCACCGTCCGGTAGGAAGCGTCCCACGTCCGGGCGAAATAGAGTCCGCGCTCCTGGACCCAGCCGTTCCAGTCCCGGGCGGTGATCATGTTCGGGGTGGTGACGGATGGATCGTCCGGCCGGACGATGCGCACGGGGGAGCGCTCGTCGGTGATGCGGTCATGCGGGTCCGCGATACTGATCGGAAACGGCGCAAAGCGCTGGCGGACGAACTGGTACTGCTGGTACTGCACGATGACGAGGCCGCCGTTCCGCGCGTAGGCGAGGAGCCGGCCATTATGCTCGGCCAGCGCCCGCTCGGTCTCGTACGCGCGCGGACCGATCACGATGGCGTCGTAGCGCGAGAGATCGCCGCGCTCCAGCGCCGCGGAATCGAGGATCTCGACGGGGACGCCGACCGCGACCAGCGCCTCGGGGACGCGATCCGCCGCGCCGCGTACGTACCCCACGCGCGTGAGCTTCGGAAGCGCGAGCTCCGCGGCAATCACGGTGGTCACCGCCGGCCGCGGCCAGGGTCTCGGGCGTACGTGCGGATATTCGAGCGTCTGCACGCCCGTGGAATGCCGCTCGCCGCCGGTAGCGGCCACGGCCCGGAGCTCGTGCGATCCGACGGCGAGCCCGGGGGACGTTCGTACGTCGAACGTGAAACTTTCGCGCTCGTCTTCCCGCGTGAAGCGGAACTCCTGCGGCGCCACCGCCGGCCACCCTGCCGGGACCTCGATCGTCACCCGGCCCGACGTCGTGTCCCGGGCGCCGTGCGTGAGTGTGACCACGAGCCGCACCGGCCGCGCTGAGCCGACGGCAACGAGGGTGGTGTCGCGATCCACCCGGACGTCCACGCGCGGCACGACCGTCACGGGGCGGCGCACCTCGCCGCGCGCCTGGTCGTTGTATCGATACGTCACTTCGCGCTCGAGCGGCAGCGAATCCGCTCCGAGCCGGAGCTCGGCGCGGAGGCGCGGCCGGTCGAACGCCTCGCCCCAGTCCTGGCGCGCCCACGCCGGCCACGCGTACATCGCGCCGACGCGCGGGAGGGCCATGAAGTACGGCGTCGAGATCGCCGCACCCGCCGTCGGGCCCGCCTGAACGACGACCGAATCGATCCGGCTGCGGACCTCGCACTGGGAAGCGCAGCGGCTCCCGCGCGCCGGCGCCGCGCTCCAGTCGCCCGGAATCACCACCTCGATCGACGAGCCGGCGGGGGCGTTCCCCGCGACGGTGGCGCGAACTGCCGATCGCTGCCCCGGGATGACGCGATCGTCGTCGGCGACCGCGTCGAACAGGATGCCGCGCCGAACCGCTTCGATGCGGGCTCGGTGGCGGAGCTGATCGGCCGTGACGATCGCGGCGGGTACGGGACCGAGCGCGGTGTCGATCCCCGAGAACAGCTCGTTGCCGGCGCCGGTGCGATCCTCGATCAGTGCGACGCGCACCGCCGAAGGACCGATGCGCTGCAGGCGGCCCATGTCCTGTGAGCGGTGGAGGCTGCGGCCCTGCATGGCGATCTGGTGGTACGACCGCCCGACCGCCTCGTCCAGCGCGCCGCCATCGAGTACGAGCGTCGTCGCCGCGGTGTCGAACCAGGTGTCACGATAGAGCTTGAGCGGGGTCCATGCGACGAGCCCTTCCTCGCGCTCGAGCTCGGGAAAGCGCGTCGCGTCCCCGGCGACACGGAACGACTCGCGCGCGACCCATCCAGCCGCCTGGTGTTGCCCATGACCATCGCCCGGCGTCCCGCGGAAGATCGAGACGATGATCTGGGGTCGGAACCGGCGGACGATGCGCACGACGTCCTTGAGCACCGAATCGCGCGGCCAGTGCGCCCAGGTATCGTCGAGCGACTTGGAGTACCCGAAATCGTACGCACGGGTGAAGTACTGGCGCGCCCCGTCGAGGCGGCGCGCCGCGAGGAGTTCCTCGGTCCGGAGGATGCCCAGCGCTTCTCCCAGCTCCGGCCCGATGAGATTCTGGCCGCCCTCGCCGCGATTGAGCGACAGGTACGCCGCCTCCGCGCCCATCCCGCGGACGAGCACCGTGAGCAGCTCCGTGTCCTCGTCGTCGGGATGCGCGCCGATGACGAGCACGCGGCGGTTGTGCCCGAGCATGCGCTGCTCATGCTGGAGCGCTACGGCGCCGCCGGTGCTCGGCGGCTCGAGTTGAGCGGTGAGAGAGGAGGCGGCGAGAAGCAACGCCGGTGCGAGCGCACCCGACGGAATGCGCAACCGCGGCCGAAGAAACGGCCGGAAGGCATGGCCGCGGCGCATCGTCATGTCCCCTCGGTTCGCGCCCCGCGCCGGCGGCTCAGCGCTCGGGCGCGTGCGGCACCGAGTCGGTCTCGTCTCCGAGCGGAACCTCGGCGAACGAGCGCACCAGCGCGGGATGTCCGTTCCAGAGGTAGATGCCCATCGCCAGGATGCCCACGAGACCGCCGCCGAGCGCCTTCCAGAACGGAACCGGCTGCGGAGCATTGATCCCGGCGGCGTAGCCGAGGCCGGTGAAGAAGCCGAGACCGATGACGAAGGCGAGGAGCACGCCCATGCGCCACGCGATGTGCTTCGAGGCGAGATGCACGAGCGCGGTCAGTACCACCCCCGCGACGGCGAAGAAGGTGAAGTGGACGATGGTGACCACCGCGATGATGCCGAGGTTTCCCGCGTCGCTCGAGCCGACACCGAACAGGTGCTCCGCGATCCGGTTCGGCGTATAGAGTGGCCGTCCGGCCAGGATGTCGAGAATGAAGTACCAGATCGCGATGACGGCGGCGCCGATCGCTCCCGCGATCGCGCCCTCGCGGATGGTGGAATGCGAGTCGTCCATTCCGTGCTCCGAAGAAAGGAAGCGGCTCGCCTCCCGCCGCTGCGTAACGCTATGAAGACCTGTCGCCGATGGGAAGGGATTCCTCGTGCCGATCGGCCTCGACGGCCTCGTCCGGCGGAGACGCAGGCGCGAGCGGCGGTACGCCATCGTCGTCCATCTCGTCGGTGCCCCCATCCCGGGCCGGCATGTTGCGGCCCGCCACGAACGCAGCGACGAAGACGCCGAATGCCAGGCCGAGGAGGCCGGTGGCGACCTGCTGCGCGAGACCGTACAGAAGCAGGAGCATGCCGGCCGATACCTGGATGGTCCCGGCGGCGCGGAGGATCTCGTCGAGGTTCTGCCAGCGGAGTCGTCGGCCCCAGAGCACCGACGCCCACAGCCCGATCAGGCCAAGTGCGAGGATGCCGTACCAGACGAGTATCCAGAAGCCGCGGCCACCGAGCATGCATCGACTCGACGAGGAAGTGATGTGCGAGGCTGAGGATACCACGCGATCCGCACCCTCGCAATCGCGCCGGAAACGCAGAGCCCCCGACCATGGTCGGGGGCTCTGAACGGCGCGCTGGGACTGAACTTAGGCGACGAGGTCGCGCAGCCGGTCGCCGGTTTCTCCCTCGCGCAGCCGGAGCAGCGCCCGGTCGCGGAGCTGGCGGATGCGCTCACG
>Ga0079216_10000251_pt1 | contig 12140 bp, 11 predicted proteins | sample NCAS100_FD_77008 | JGI IMG/M metagenome (GOLD analysis project Ga0079216, IMG submission 77008) | Agricultural soil microbial communities from Utah to study Nitrogen management - NC AS100 | ecosystem: Environmental > Terrestrial > Soil > Agricultural land | place: USA: North Logan, Utah...
AACTTCACCCTGGTCGTGTCACTTCGGAGCGAATCGGGGCCTGTCCAGTGGCGCGCGATCGCGAAGGACGGCGCGGATCTGCCGCCTAACCAGGCCACGAAGCGCGCGGCCACACTCACCATTGGCGTGGGGGAGACGTACGACTTCGAGTACGAACCCGACGGCCCGGGCGACCTCCGCATCGACGTCCTGCGGCTGGGGAACGTGATCACTACGAATGCCGTGCGCGTTGTGCGGTAAACCCAGCGGCAACCGGACAGCGGGCACCATTGGAAATCCTCCAGGACTTCGCAGGTCGGGTCGCGCTCATCACTGGTGCCTCGCGTGGCCTCGGCAGGGCCGCGGCTGCGCGGCTACTGGAACGGGGCGCGTCGGTCGCCATCAACGTGCGCGACCGTGACCGGGCCGAGGCGACTGCGCTTGAATTGGGACGATCATCGATTGCGGTGCATGGTGATCTCGAGGAAGAGGGCGTAGCCGAGTCGCTGGTGCAGCGCACGCTGGCCCAGTTCGGCCGATTGGATATCCTCGTCAACAATGCGGCGCTTCCGTTCACGACCCGGTTCGAACAGATCACGCCTGACGAGTGGCGCCGGGCGCTCGAGGTCAACCTCACCGCGCCGTTCCTGCTGACCCGGGCAGCGGTACCGGCCATGAAGGCGCAGCACTACGGCCGGATCGTGAACATTTCCTCGACTGCCGGACGGATGGTGAGCACACTCGGTGGCGTTCATTACACCACGACGAAGACCGGGCTGCTGGGGCTGACGCGCGCGTCGGCCAGGGAGCTGGGCGTGTACGGCATCACGGTGAATGCCGTATGTCCGGGCATGATCGACACCGAGTTGACGCGCGAAACCGCGAGCAATGAACGACTCGAGCAGATAGCGGCAGGCTACCCGATTCCCCGCCTCGGCACCGCGCTCGAAGTCGCCGACGTGATCTGCTTCGTCGCGTCGGAGGCGGCGGGATACATCACCGGTGCGACGTTCGACATAAACGGCGGCGACCTGATGATGTGAGGGGTGCATGAAAGAGAATACCCGCGTCCTGCTGTCGTTAGGTGCCGGCCTGGCCGGCGGTGCACTGATCGCGGCATCCGGCGATGCACGCCTGCTGCGCGCGACGGATGCCCTGGTGCCCATCGGAACCGTCTGGATCAACGCGATCCGGATGACGGTCATCCCGCTGGTCGTCTCGCTGCTCATCACCGGCGTGGCGGGAGCGGCAGACCTTCGCGCGATCGGGAAGCTCGGAGGGCGTAGCCTGCTCACGTTCCTCCTCCTGCTCATCGGCTGTGCGATCGTGATCATGCCCGTCGGCATCGCGTCGTTCCGCTTGCTGGGCGCGAATACGTCCCGGCCGCCCCTTCCTCCAGGAGCCGTGGAGGCAGCCGGCCAGCTTGCGGCCGAAGGCGCCGCGCCCGGATTTGCCGCCTGGCTCACCTCGCTCATTCCCACGAATCCGGTTGCGGCAGCGGCCAACGGAGCGATGCTCCAGCTCATCCTGTTCACGTTGATCCTGGCGCTGGCCATTGCAAAGACAGCGCCGGAGGTGCGCGAGCCGGTGTTGGCCGTCTTTCGCGGCCTGACCGAGGCCATGCTCGTGATCGTGCGCTGGGTGGTGGCGCTCGCACCGTTAGGCGTCTTTGCGCTCGTCCTGCCGCTGGCGGCGCGCGGCGGGGCCGGCGTCGCCGGGGCCGTTGGCTTCTATGTGGTGGCGTACTCTCTCGCCAGCATCCTGATCATTGCCTTGCTCTACCCGGTGGTGGCGATCTGCGCCAAGGTGCCGACGGCGCGATTCGCGCGTGCGGTGCTGCCGGCGCAATCGGTTGCGTTTGCGTCGTCGTCATCGATCGCGTCGCTGCCTGCCCTGGTGGAGGGCGCCGAACGTGTCCTCGAGATCCCGAAGCGGATCAGCGGTTTTGTTGTCCCGCTTTCGGTATCCATGTTCAAGATTGCGGCCCCGGTCTCGTGGACGATGGGCGCCTCGTTCATCGCCTGGTTTTACGGAATTCCACTCGGCCTGGGCCAGATCGCGACGATAGCGTTCGCGTCGATCATCCTGGCGTTTGCCGCTCCGGGAGTTCCCCGGGGCGGATTCCTCGTGCTGGCGCCGCTCTTCCTGAGCATCGGCCTGCCCGTCGAAGGCATCGGTATCCTGATCGCGGTCGACGCGATCCCGGACATTTTTGCCACGGTGCTCAACTCGACAGGGTACCTCGCGGCGACCGCGATTGTCGCGCACCAGGCCAGCGACGGAGAATGACGACGGCGACAGATGCTCGCGAGAGACATGGTCGCGAAGAGCCATTGAGCGCGGCATCTTTGACCGCATGTCCGCCACGCTGGATCGCCTGAACACGGCACTCTTCGAGCGGTACCGGGTCGAGCGCGAGCTTGGCGCCGGAGGAATGGCCACCGTATACCTCGCGGAAGATGTGAAGCACCGGCGCAAAGTCGCGCTCAAGGTGTTGCGGCCCGAACTCGCAGCGGTGATCGGAGCAGACCGGTTCCTCCACGAAATCACGACCACGGCCAACCTGCAGCACCCCCATATCCTGGGGTTGCACGATTCCGGCCAGGTGGATGGCACAGTGTTCTACGTCATGCCGTTCATTCCCGGCGAATCCCTGCGGGACCGCCTGACGAGAGAAAAGCAGTTGCCGGTGGAAGATTCGGTGCGGATCACCCGCGAGGTCGCGAGCGCACTCGATTACGCGCATCGCCAGGGCATCATTCACCGGGACATCAAGCCGGAAAACATCCTCCTCCACGACGGTTCCGCCCTCGTGGCGGACTTCGGGATCGCGCTGGCCGCGAGCAGGACCGGCGGGACGCGCATGACCGAAACCGGAATGTCGTTAGGAACGCCGCACTACATGAGTCCCGAGCAGGCGATGGGAGAACGTGAGCTCGGGCCCCGTTCGGACGTGTACGCACTCGGTTGCGTGGCGTACGAGATGCTCAGCGGCGAGCCTCCGTTTACGGGCCCGACACCGCAGGCGATCGTAACGCGAGCCATCACCGATCCGCCGCGACCACTCCGCAGCCAGCGTGCATCGGTCCCGGAGCATGTCGAGGCGGCAATCCTCCAGTCGCTGGAGAAGCTTCCTGCCGACCGTTTCAGTACGGCCGGTGCCTTCGCCGAGGCGTTAGGCAGGCCGTCGTTCACGCGCGCCACGTCGTCTGCGCCCGGCGCGGCGCGGAGCACACCGGTTCCCTGGAAACCGATCGCGTTAGGCCTCGCGGGCCTCGCAGGGCTGCTGGCCGTGGCACTCGGCGTGATGTCGCAACGTCCAGCGGTCAGGGAAACGGGAACCAGGCCACCCATCCGGTTTGACGTCGCCATTCCCGACAGCCTGTCCGTCGACGGCATCAAGTTGAGCCAGGACGGGTCGCGACTGCTCGTCCTGACCACGACCGGACCGTGGATCTACACGTTTGCGGACATGCGCCTGAGCCGGTTCGATGTCTCGATGGAGCGCGTGTATTCGCCGGCGGTTGATTTCTCGCCTGACGGTGCATGGATCGCATTTGTCGAGCGGGGAACGCTCAAGGTTGTCGGCTCGCAAGGCGGCACGCCACGACCACTTGCCGACACCATCCGTACCGTGCGGTGGAGCGATGATGGGTACCTCTACGTCGGTCGGCGAATCGACAAGCGGAATCGCTTCTCTCGGACGTCGGAGAGCGGTGGCCCGATTGAAGATCTCTTCGTGGCGGAGGATACGACAACTGCCGTGTATGGCTTGCCGTTACCTGGTGGGAAAGCGGCAATCATTGCCCTCGAGTCACCGCTCAGCTTCGCCGTCGACCTGTTCGTTCTGGATCTCGATACGAAGAAGGTGCGTCCGCTCGCCAATCCGGTGGAGACGGGCAATCGGACGCGTATACCGGGAACGGCCATCTTATCCTGTATGCGCGCGACGCCCTGTATGCCGTTCCCTTTGACGTAAACCGTCTCGAGTTCACCGGCGCAGCCGTGCCGTTCGTTCAGGGTGCGCCACTGGGCATGAGTGCAGCCGCGGGGATGCTGGCGCATACCCTCACTCCTGCCGCTGGCCCCGTATTGATGAACCGCCGCGGCGTCAGGCGCGAACTTCCGGGAGCACTGACCCCCAATACGTGGTCATTCAATACGTCCGTGTCACCGGATGGTGGCGCGTTCGCCTTCTGGCGGTACGAGGGGGGTGGCGACCGGTGGGATACATATGTTTATCGCCTTCCGGCAGGACCATTGGTCAGGGTCAGCGCCGATTCGTCGAGACGGAACGGCCGGCCGAGTTGGTCGCCGGATGGGACGCACGTCCTGTTTCTCTCGTACGTGAATGAACACGGAACGCTCTTTCGCGCCGCCGCGGATGGCAGCGCACCGCCACAACGCGTGCTGAGTCGTTCCGGGAGCATCGAGGACTTCAGCCTGCTTCCCGACGGCAGGCAGATGGTCGTGCTGGAAGCCGGCCGCGGTCTGGTGCTCGCCTCCGCCGAGACCGTGGATTCGGGCATAACGCTGGTCGACCAGCGCGAACAGCCGCTGCGTCCTCGCGTGTCGCCGGACGGACGATGGCTCGCGTATACCGCGGTTGCGTTTGGACGGCGCGAAGTCTTCGTACGCCCGATCGCGGGAGGGACGTCGCGCTGGCAAGTATCTCGCACCGGCGCGTTAAGCGCCGTCTGGGGTCGCTCAGGTCGCGAACTCTTCTTCGTTACCGAAGACTCGTTATACAGTGCACAACTGAACAGCGGAACGATGTTTCTGGTAAACAGTGTGCAACCACTGTTTCGCGTCCCGCCATTCAGCCTGCGAGCGGGGATCGACCTTCTTCCCGGAGACTCGCTCTTCGTGATGATCGCGATCGAACTGGACGGCCGTGATCGCATCGCGGTGACCGTGAATTTCGACGAAACTCTTCGGACGCTGACCCTCGGCCCGGGAACGCGACGCTGAGGGTTTGACGCTCAGTCGGATGGAATAGGGGTCAGATCAGGGTCTGACCCCGGTCTGACCCCCGTCTGACCCCCGTCTGACCCGGGTCGCGCCGCGAACACTGGTGACGGCCTGTTCATCGAGTACGTGGTCAAAGAGCCCACGGTATTCCTCCTGCCTGCGCTCACTGCTTTCGCCTAACGCGTACCAGTGCGCATGCGTCGTGACCAGAGGATCTGGCTGTCCGAGCGCGTTGGCCCCGTAACTGGACCACGGGTACTGCCGAGGATGGGAGACGAGCCCCGCCCGAACCGGATTCATCTCGATGTAGCGGTAGCAGGTGAAGAGGTACCGCTCGCTGTCGATCAGCGTCGCGCGATAGCGGCCTTCCCACAGTGACCCGGTTCTGCTGTAGGTGTCATTGAAATAGCGCACGTAGCGCCGGCCGACCGCTTGCATGACTGACGCGACGCCATCTTCCGACTGGGGAGTCATGAGTAGGTGCACATGGTTCGTCATCAGGACATACGCGTGAACAGAGCACTGGTGGCGACCGCACGCATCGGCAAAGCACTCACGAAAGACGAAATAATCCTCGTCCCTGGCGAAGATCGCAGAGCGATTGTTGCCGCGCTGAACTACGTGCGCCGGCTGACCCGGCACGAAGAATCGTGGTCGACGTGGCACTCGAATTTGCCTCGCGCGATGAGCAGACGCGCGATCATTAGTTCAGTACGGTCAGCCAGCCGTCACATCAGGCACATGAGGGGTCAGACCCCATTCTGACCCCGATCTGACCCCGATCTGACCCCGGTCTGACCCCTGATTCAGTCGGGCGACTGGCCGAACAGGGCCATGTTCGAACTGTGGCCGGGCGTGACCTTCTTCTCCGGATAGATCCAGTGCACCGCCTGATTCACGGCGGTTGCCGCCTCGCCAAAGCCCGACGCGATCAGCTTGAGCTTTCCCGGAAACGTGGTGACGTCGCCGGCGGCGTAAATCCCTGGTTGTCCGGTCTCCATGCAACTGTTCACGACAATCTCTTCCTTCTCGAGCGTCAGTCCCCAGTGTGCGAGCGCGCCCAGGTCGCTCACATAACCCAGCATGGGAAGCACGACATCGCAGGCGAGCGAAAATGTCGCCTTCGTCTTTGTATCACGGAGCACGACACCCGTCAGCCGGCCGTCCATGCTGATGATGTCGTGCAGTTCGTGGAAGACGTGAAGGCCCATTTGCCCTGCCGCCGCCGCGCGCTGCACTTCAGTGACCGTTGCCGCGTGCGCCCGGAAGCGATCGCTCCGATGCACCAGCGTTAGGGTCGCGGCGCGATCCAGCAGCTGGTGCGCCCAGTCGAACGCCGTGTCGCCACCGCCGATGATCAGGATCCGTCGTCCGCGCAACGCTTCCGGGTCCAGCACCACATCGTGGATGCCACGACCATACCACGGATGGGCGACGGTCTGCGGGAGCCGACGTGGCGAGAACGCGCCGATGCCCGCGGCGATGACGATCGCCCTCGTCGGAAACTCACCGTTCTCCGTCTGCAATACAAAATGATCGTCACGGCGCTCGAGACCCATGATGATCTTGTTCAGGTGCGTCGCCCCCTTGAACTGCAATGCCTGCTCGGTCAGCGATTTCACGAAGTCCTTGGCCAGCACTTTCGGGAATCCGCCAACGTCGAAGATGTATTTCTCGGGGTACAGCGCGGTGAGTTGGCCGCCGAGTTGCGGCAGGGCGTCGACGATCTGCGCTGATACGCCGCGCATTCCGGCATAAAAAAGGGCAAAGAGCCCGGTTGGGCCGCCCCCTATGATGGTGATGTCAACCTGCGGGTGCCTGGTTCGAGTCATGCCGCAAATCTAAAGCGACGGGTAGACGGGTAGACGGGTCAGCGGGTTCACGATAGAAGCGGTGCGTTCGCCTACCCGCTTACCCGCTTACCCGTTTACCCGTTTACCCGTTTACCCGCTGCCCGAACGCCACGGCGTGCACCAATGTTCAGGCCATGAAGATCTACACCAAGACCGGCGACGCGGGCGACACGGGCCTTTTCGGCGGTGGACGTGTTGGCAAGGATCACCCGCGCGTCGAAGCGTATGGTGACGTCGACGAGCTCAATGCCACGCTGGGCCTGGTGCGCGCGCTGGAACCGATGCCTCGCATCGATGAGGTCATCGTCCCTATCCAGCGCGACCTGTTTTCGATCGGCGCGCTCCTGGCCACCCCCGATCGCGACAAGATGCGCGCGTCGCTCGAGAAGGCACGCATCGATGATACGCGCATCCGGGAGCTCGAACTGGCGATTGATCAGTGCGAGACCGAGCTCGAGCCGCTGCGCAGCTTCATCGTTCCTGGTGGCACCGCGAAGGCTGCGGCACTGCACGTCTCGCGTACCGTCTGCCGCCGCGCCGAGCGGCGCGTCGTCGCACTCCAGCAAACCGAGGAACTGCCATCGCTGGTGGTGATCTACCTGAACCGCGTCTCCGATCTCCTCTTCATGCTGGCGCGCGTGGCGAACCGGCGCGCCGGAGCGGGCGAGGTCTCATGGTAGCGCCGGACTCCGTGCGGAATGCTGACACGCGATCCATCGGTGTCCTGGGCTACCGGGTCACGATCGGCGCCGGGATACTGAATGCACTCGGCGTCATCTGTCATCGGACCGCGCCGGCGCATCGTTATGCGATCATTTCCGACGACGAGGTGGCGCGTCACTGGCTCGAGCCCGCGTCACGCGCGATCACGGGAACGATGCCTGACGTGGTGATCAGCACGACCGCGGTGCCATCCGGGGAGCAATCGAAGTCACGTGAACAATGGGCCCGGCTCACCGACTGGCTCCTGGCCAGCGGCGCCGGGCGGGACACGGTCGTTATCGCGTTAGGCGGCGGCGTCGTCGGCGACCTGGCCGGCTTCGTGGCCGCGACCTACCTCCGCGGCGTCCCGCTCATCCAGGTGCCGACGACGCTCCTGGCCATGGTCGATGCGTCCATCGGGGGGAAAACCGGCGTCGACACCCCGCACGGAAAGAACCTGGTGGGTGCGTTCTACCAGCCGGCCGCGGTCGTCGCCGATCCCGCGACGCTGGCCACGCTGCCGGCCACGCACGTCCGGGCCGGCGTCGCGGAGGTGCTGAAACACGGCGCGATCTCCGACGCCGCCCATTTTGCGCAGGCGTCGGCGTGGGCTTCGGACCTTCACCGGGCCATGCAGCGAGACACAGGCGCCGTTGGCGACCGCTTCAACTGGCTCGGCGAACCGACACTCGATGTCATCACGAAGTCGGTATCGGTAAAGGGCACCGTGGTGAACACCGATCCATTCGAAAAAGGGCGCCGCGCCATCCTCAACACGGGCCACACCGTGGCCCATGCCCTCGAGCGGGAAACCGCCTACGCACTGCTCCACGGCGAGGCGGTCGCCATCGGACTGGTGATCGAGGCCGAGCTTGGCGAGGCGGCCGGTATTACGGCAGCGGGGACCGCGGACGCGCTGCGATCCGCGTTAGGCAGCGCCGGCTTGCCGACGCGCATCCCGGCCGGCCTCGATCATGGCCGGCTGATCGATGCGATGCGGGTCGACAAGAAGTCGCGCGCGGGAAGTCTCGCGTTTGCTCTGCTGAAGGAAATCGGCAGCCCGGCGGGGAACGAGGTGGAAGGCTGGTCGGCGGTCCTGGAGGAACGGCTGGTCCGGGAAGTTCTGGAGTCGTCATCGAACGAATAACCGCTCCCATGTCCGCATCCGGCGCCCTCATCCTGACCCTGGTCGCGATCCTCCTCCTGGGAGGCGTGGCCGCGTGGTTGCTCAACATGCCGACCTGGTTGATCGCGGCATTCCTGGTCGGCGGCGGACTCGTAATTCGGCGCATTTTCCGTCGGCTGATGGCAAGACGAGCCCGACAGGATACCGAAGCGCCGGTCTAGCGAGCCTGATCACATTTCGGTGACTTTGGTCACAAGTTGTTGAAACATCAGGATATGCCGCTTTTCAGCCTCAAATACTGTCTTCAAAACCCGAATCCCGAATGAAAAGTCGCTGTTGACGGTCCAAAAACGGTCACGTATCGTGCGCGCCCGTTCTGCAGGAAAATCGCTGCGTTGGGCTCGCCCCGACTTCGGGGCGACAACTCCAAAAAGGGCCAGGTGCGTGTATGCAGCAGGTCACTGAGAATCGGACCAAAGGCTTCCTGCGTTCCTCGCCGTCAACAGCATTCGACCAGTACCTCCACGACATCCAGAAACTCCCGCTGATCACCGATGTCGCCGAAGAGCGGCGACTCGCCCGCCTTGCGCAGAAGGGGGACGAAGCCGCCGCCGAGCGGCTGGTGACCGCGAACCTCAGGTTCGTGATCTCGTACGTGAAGAAGTACCAGGGACACGGGCTCGATCTCAGTGAGCTCGTCGCGATCGGCAACGAAGGACTGCTCAAGGCCGTGCGCAAGTTCGATCCCGATCAGGGCGTGAAGTTCATCTCGTACGCCGTGTGGTGGGTTCGACAGGCGGTACTGAAAGCATTAGCCGAGCAGACACGCTCCGTCCGAATCCCCCTCAATCAGAACTCGCAGTTGATCCGTCTCTCACGGGCCGAGACGATCCTGGCCCAGGTCCTGAAGCGCGATCCGACGGACCACGAGATCAGTCGCCTCCTCGAAGAGCCGGTAGAACAGGTTCGTGCATCGCGCCAGATGTCTTCCACAGAAGTCTCGCTTGACGCCCCGGTGGACCGCTCGGATCGCGACGCGGCCACGTTAGGCGAGCGCTTCTCTGGAATGGAAGGCGCGGACATCGAGGATCGGACGGACTTCAACCTGATGCGCGAGTTCATCGACCGGGTCTTCCGCCGCTACCTCACCCCCCGCGAACGGAAGATCCTCTTCCTGTACTACGGGCTCGAGGAAGGCTCCGAGGCGATGACGCTCGAGCGCATCGGCGCGCTGCTGGGCGTCACGCGTGAGCGGATCCGCCAGATTCGCGAGAGAGCGTTCGAGAAGCTGCGCGAATCGCCCGATGGGCGCGCGTTGGCGGGGTTCTGGAACGTCGCATAGGGCCTGGGTCCGGGGCACGGGGCATGGGGGTTGTGTGATTCAAGCCTCGGCGTAACGCCGGGGCTTTGTATTTCTTTCCGCACCCCGGGCCCCATGCCCCATGCCCGCGGTAGATTCACACTGTGCCTTCTTTAGCTGCGCAACTTGCTGAAATTGTCGGTCCCCGGCACGTGCTTCAAAAGCGCGCCGAGACGTTCGTCTATACCGCCGACGGTCTGCCCGGGTACCGCAAGCAGCCGTCGCTGGTAGTGATCCCGGGGTCGCGCGAGGAAGTGGTGGCTGTGGTCAGGTTGCTGGCTGCGCAGAATGTGCCCTGGGTCCCCCGAGGCGCGGGCACCGGACTCTCCGGCGGCGCACTCGCCGACAACGCCGTGCTCCTCGGCCTTCATCGTCTCCGGCGGATCATCGACATCGATGCCGAAAACCAGACGGCGACCGTGGAGCCGGGAGTCGTCAACGCACTGCTCTCCCGCGCCACCGCGCCCTTCGGGCTTCACTACGCGCCCGATCCCTCGAGCCAGGCAGCGTGCACCATTGGCGGGAATGTCGCTGAAAACGCCGGCGGGCCGCACTGCCTCAAGTACGGCGTCACGCTCAATCACGTCCTCGCGCTCACCGTCGTGCTCCCTGACGGCACCGTCACATCGTTAGGCTCGGCGGACGGCGAAGTGGCCGGTTACGACCTCGTTGGGACGTTTGTGGGCTCGGAAGGATGTTTCGGGGTCGCCCTTGACGCCACCGTCCGCCTGACGAGAAACCCGGAATCCGTGCGGACGCTGCTCGCCGACTTCATGTCCATCGACGCGGCCGCGCAGGCCGTTTCGGCGATCGTCGCAACGGGGATCGTTCCCGCCGCGCTGGAGATGATGGATCGCGCGACGATCGTGGCCGTCGAAGCGTCCATCTACGCGGCCGGGTATCCCGTCGACGCCGCCGCGGTGTTGCTGATCGAAGTTGATGGCCTCGCCGTCGGAATCGAACCGGATGTCGCCACGATAAACGAGATCTGTCTCCAGCACGGCGCGAGAATGGTGCGCGTGGCGCGCGATGACGCGGAACGTGCACGCCTCTGGCAGGGACGCAAGAAGGCGTTTGGCGCGATGGGTCGCATTGCCCCGCACTTATTCGTGCAGGATGCGGTAGTGCCGCGCACGAAACTTCCCGCGGTGATGGCGGAAATCGGGCGGATCGCCGAGGTGTACGGCGTGAATGTCTGCAACGTCTTTCATGCCGGCGATGGCAACCTGCATCCCTGCGTCGCGTATAGCAGCGAAGAAGCCCCGCGCGTCCACGAAGCGATGCGATTGATCATGAAACTGTGCGTCGACGCCGGTGGCAGCGTCACCGGAGAGCATGGCATCGGGCTCGACAAACTCGAATACATGCCGCTGATCTTCCCCGACGACACACTCGCCGCGATGTGCAAGCTGCGCGACGTCTTCGACCCGGACCGGCGGGCCAATCCGGGGAAGGTGGTACCGATGCGATCGTGCCGCGAATGGTCCGGTCTCCCGGCGACGCGCCAGCCGGCCGTCACTGCCTGACGACTGATGAGCGCACCGACAGTCACCGATGCTCCGCGTCTTGTCGTTCGGACGGTGGGAGATGTGGTGGACGCCGTCCGCGACGCATACGCCACCGCCGAGCCGCTACGCATCGGGGGGCGGGGAACCTGGTTGCGTGCCGGACACCCGGTACAGGCGACGCGAATCCTCGACGTCTCGGGGCTGAGCGGCATCACCGAATACGTCCCCGGCGACCTCACGCTCACCGCCAGCGCGGGAACAACGCTGGCCGAGATTGCCGATGCGACGGCGGCGCACGGCCAGTGGCTTTCCATCGACCCGTTCGGTGATCCCCACGGTACGTTAGGCGCGACCCTGGCGACGGCATCCGCTGGTCCAGTCGGCGGACGCGTCGGCCTGCCGCGGGACGTGACTGTCGGCGTGTCGTATGTCTCGGGCACCGGTGACGTTATCCACGGCGGAGGGCGCGTCGTGAAGAACGTCGCCGGCTTCGACCTCGTGCGCCTGTCGGTCGGCGCATGGGGGACGCTTGGGGTCATTACCAGCGCGACGGTCCGCCTTCGGGCGCGACCGGAAGCCGACCAGACCTTTGCGCTGGCGCTTCCCTCCGAAAGGGACGCCCTGGGCACACTGCTGTCGAC
>Ga0079216_10000252_pt1 | contig 12105 bp, 12 predicted proteins | sample NCAS100_FD_77008 | JGI IMG/M metagenome (GOLD analysis project Ga0079216, IMG submission 77008) | Agricultural soil microbial communities from Utah to study Nitrogen management - NC AS100 | ecosystem: Environmental > Terrestrial > Soil > Agricultural land | place: USA: North Logan, Utah...
CACTTACGGAATCGCGAAGGGCGGCTCTGACTGGTTGACGTTGAGCGTGATGGAAGTCGCGACACGCAAAAAGCTCGACGACGATGTGAAATGGTTGAAGGCGTCCGGCATCTCGTGGCACGGCGACGGCTTCTTTTACAGCCGTTATCCCGAGCCGGCAAAAGGCCGCGAACTCACGAGCAAGAATGAGTTTCAAACGGTCTACTTCCACAAGGTCGGCACACCGCAATCAGCTGACGTCGTGATCTATGAAGACAAGGAACATCCGGAACGTTTTCAGGGCGTCGGCACGACGGAGGATGAACGTTTCGCGATTCTTTCGATCTCCGAACGCGGCAAAGGCAAGAACGGAAACGCTCTCTTCTACAGAGATCTCAAAGCAGGTGACACGAAGTTCTCACCCATCGTTGCCGAGATCGGGAACGACAGTTTTGGTGTGATCGATAACGTGGGCGACAAGTTTTTGATTCGCACAAACAAGAACGCGCCGAATGGACGCGTCGTGCTTGTTGATCCAAAGAACCCCGATGAGCAGAATTGGAAAGACGTTCTGCCCGAAAGGACTGAACCATTGCAGGGCGCCGGCACCGCTGGTGGAAAACTGTTCGCTTCGTGGCGCAAAGACGTCGCGACACGCGCGTATGTTTTCAGCGTGGACGGCAAGCTTGAGAATGAAATCCAACTGCCCGGCGTCGGTAGCGCGGGTGGCTTCGGCGGACTCTACGACGACAAGCACGTTTTCTACAGCTTCACGTCGATGAATTTTCCGCCGACCATTTACAAGTACGACATCGCCAGTAAGAAATCGACCGTCTTCCGCACCGTCGACATTCCTGGCTTCAAACCCGACGTCTACGAGACCAAACAAATCTTCTACAACAGCAAGGACGGCACGCGCGTGCCGATGTTCCTCGTCTATAAGAAGGGGCTGCAGCTCAACGGTAACAACCCAACACTGCTTTACGGTTACGGCGGTTTCAACGTCGTCCAGTCGCCGTCGTTCAGCTCGTTGCGGATGGCACTGCTTGAACAAGGCGTGGTTTACGCTTTGGCGAACCTTCGCGGCGGCGGCGAATACGGTGAGAAGTGGCACGAAGCCGGCATGAAGCTCAAGAAGCAGAATGTGTTCGATGATTTTATCGCCGCAGCGGAATGGCTGATCGCCAACAAGTACACCTCGTCAAACAAACTGGCGATCCAGGGTGGTTCGAACGGTGGTTTGCTCGTTGGTGCGGTTGCGAATCAACGTCCGGAACTGTTTCGCGCAGTCGTCGAGCAGGCCGGCGTGATGGACATGCTGCGGTTCCAGAAGTTCACGATTGGTTGGAACTGGATCGCGGATTACGGTTCAGCCGAAGCGAATGAGGCAGAGTTCAAGGCGTTGTACGCCTACTCGCCGATTCACAACATCAAGCAAGGCGCGAAGTATCCCGCGACCTTGATCACGACTGCCGATCACGACGATCGCGTTGTGCCGGCGCATAACTACAAATATGCAGCGGCATTGCAGGCCGGGCAGGGCGGTGACCTTCCCATTCTGATTCGCATCGACACGAAATCAGCACATGGCGCCAGCAACACGACCAAGTCGATCGAGCAGACGCGCGATATTTATGCGTTTCTGTTTGAGCAGTTGAGAGTGGATTACAAGTAAGAAGAGAGCTTAGTGCTTTGCGTTTGGTAATTTGTTTTTCGCAACTACCAGGCACAAAGTACAAAGCACAAAGATCCAACTACTAAGCTAAAACATCAGACACTTGCCATTGCCGAGACCGTTGATCGTTTCGGGAGGGATGAGCACCGACCATCCCTTCCGTTTCCAAACGGATCCGTCGGCGTAGTCGATCCTGTTTATAACAACCTTACCGTCTTTAGTTTTTCCTGTTTCTACGTCTGCCTGGACCACCTTCACCGGATTCGACGGGCTCAATAATTCAAACTTCTTGCTCTCGTTGGGTTTTGCTTTCACGTTGCAGACGTATTGGCGCAGCTCGTACTCCGTGGCTTGAGGCGTCGGCTGGTATTCCCAAACAATCGTCTTGATTACGTTTGTGCCGACGTTCTTTACCTGGAGTTGCAGCAGGTACTGATCGGCGTTCCTGTTCGGCTGCTGGCGCGCCGCTTCACGGGTCGCATTCATCTCCGCACGCCGCTCGTTCATGTCTCGTCTGTTCTTGATGTCCTGCGACTCATTTCGCGGGGGTGTCGGTTTGATCGAGATCGGCTCGTTCATTGGTGGACCTGGATCGAGCGCGCTATGGATGAGGTCATTGTTCATTCGGATCTTGTTCCAGTTAAATTTGAGGACGACGAGGTCAGGGTCTTCGCGTTCCACGACCGATGGCTGCTGTTGTTGTAGAACAGGAGTCAAAGCAAGCAGAACAGGAAGAGTACTTTCATTTGCCCACAGATTACACCCGATCAGCCCAGCAGGGGAAGGTGAATACCGATGACCAGTCCACCCTCAGTCTTTGAAGAAGTGATCCCGCAAAGCCGCAAAGGCGCAAAGGAAGGCACAAGGTTCAAACGACCCAGGGAACAAGACCTTGTTTATAAAACAACCTTTGCGTCTTTGCGCCTTTGCGGGAACTTCTTCTGATTAGGAGCGGGCACTATCGCTTCTGGTTTGGTTGGTTTGTGGACCACGTGCGCCGGATAGGATGCGCCTCGGTATTGAAGATCACATTCTTGAAATCGAGCGTCTCTGGCGGTGCGAACAGCAGGTAGAAATACTTGAACGTCTCGGCGAACAAAAAACTCTGCATCGAATCAGACTTCTCTTTGGTCACCACGCTCTTTAGCGCCGCATAACCTTCGTCGGTCCGGCAGTGCTTCACAAAGTCTTTCCACATCTGCCAGCCCATGCGCATGTATTTCTCATCTTTCGTGTAGTGAAAGAGGTAGTAAGTTGACTCGACGATTTCAGGTCGGAGCGGATAGCCCGCGGATTTCACCGTCTTCGTACGGTAATCAAATACTTCCGGTTCGATATCAGAGTGTCTCCACATCTTGAATGAGGAGTCCTGCAAACGCTTGGCGCGTTTCAGATCGCCGGACAGCGCGAGCACAGCCGGAAAGAATGCATCGAGCGCGCCGTAAGTCGAATCGGTGCGTGCACCCGTGTTCATGTCCGCATGCCCGTACCACAGCTCGACACCGAAGTCGGTTTTGATTTCGTCGGCGAGGTATTTGTTGATAGCGGCGATGCTGTCGGTCCACATGCGCTTGCAGTCCTGATCGCCAAACAGCAAATCGCATTTCAGAAGGTATTCGTAATAACTATCGATGGCGCCGCTGATGTGACTGTCAGTGTTGGTCCATTGGCCCGTCTCGACGTTGATCCACTCGCCGACCAGACCAATCTTTGAGCGTCGATTGTAAGTCTCTACGAGGGCACGCTTGGCTTTGTCGTAATAGACCGGATTGCCCGTGAGTTTACTGAGCGCACCAAACTCGAGCAGCAGCGTTCCTGTTTCCGCGGGATTACTAACCGGATTGCGGACTTTGCCGGTTTTCAGATTGACGTAGCGATAGGGCATTCCGGTCGGCGAGTCGAAGACCGGCAGTAGCCGGCGGCCCAGGTCTTCGGCGAGATTCAGAAACCGTTTGTCATTAGTAAGTTGATAGTTCGTTATAAGGCCGCCGAGAAGCCTAATCGTGATCTCAAAGTTTTGAACGTCGATGTCCTTGTCGAACGAAAGATTCTCGAGAATATAAGCGCGCGTTGTCGCGGCCTCTTCGTCAAGGCCCATGATGATCATCGTGTCGAGCGAATCGACGGGCGTCATTAGCAGCGGTTGCGGATACCAGTCGTGATGCGTCTTTGAGAGCGGTTTCAGATCGTCGTGCCCCCACGCGTACTTCTTGTAACCGTTCCAGGCGTGCATGAACTCGGCTTTAACCTCCGCCGCGAGCCTCCTGTTTGGTTGTTGGGCCGATAACGAAAGAGGCAATAGCGTTAGTATGAAGAGAATCGAAAGTATTCGTGTCATCTGTGGTTTCTAATATTTTCCTTTGGCGGTGGTTGAGCCCAGATTGTAAAGCGCTTGGACCATCGGTGACGCAACACGCACGAACGAAAGTAACGTTCGTGTTCCCACTCGACTTCCGCCATCGTCAGCAGACAATCGATCAGGTCCGTGCGACCGCAGTCGCGCGCATAAAGAGCGGCCGCTTCATACTCGACAATATTTCGACTTTCAAGACGGCCCGCACCGTACATCGGCGCAAACCAGCCGGAAACGTGACACAACAGGCCAAGCGTTCGGCCAACTACTGTGGCGCGCAGCTCGCGCCGTTTGTTTGGTCCAGCGCCGAGACTTTGCAGCATCTCGCCAACCAGTTTGCGATGATGCCACTCTTCTTCTTCGATCTTCTTAACTTGCGCTCGGTCGTCGGGGTCGCTCAATGATTGCCAGTGCCCGCGATACGCGTAGCCCGCAGCAAGCTCCCCCGAGTAAGCGAGTTGCAGGATATGGATCAGCTTAGCTTCGGGAGTTGACTGGTCGGTCGATTCCATAGATTAAAACTTCGCGACCAAACAAATCATAGGCATTTGCCTCAGTGAGGTGTTGGCAGCGGCTGTGCCCCCTGATGTGCGGCGAGGGCTTTGCCCCGCCGGGCAGTTGTATTTAGCGATACGGCTTCGCCGCTGGTCCGGGTTTCGCCCATTGTTTGTGGGCTAAAGGCCGAACGAGGGGCAGAGCCCAAAGCATCAAAGACGCTGACGGCGAGGCAGAGCCTTCGCCGCACATCAGGCGGCGAAGCCGCGGTAACGCACTTCTTGGTGCAGAGTTGGTTCACAAGTTTACTTACGCTTCCAGCGCACGCCGTCTTTAGTGTCTTCCAGAATGATGCTGCGGTCGGCGAGTTCGCGACGAATCTCATCGGCGCGTCCGAAGTCACGACGACGTCGCGCTTCTTGTCGTTCATCGATTAACGCCTGGATCTCGCTGTCGAGCATCTCGCGTTGTTGTTCGCCGAAAATGTTCAGCACTGAGTCTATACGATTGATGGCTTCGAGCAGTTCGCGCTGGTTGTCTGCTTTGACTTGTTTACGCGCGAGCGCAGTGTTGACTTCGCGAGAGAGATTATGGATTGCGGCAAGCGCGACTGACGTGTTCAGATCGTTGTCCATCGCTTCTTCAAACTCATGCAACGTGCGGGTCGCCGCTTCGTGCAACTTCTCGTTGCTCCCGGGTTCCGTTTTGGCTTCACTCAAACGGGCACGAAAGTCGCGTAAGCTTTGGACTGTTTTCTCGGCGCCGGCGAGTGCATCGAAAGTGAAGTTGAGCTGCTTGTTGTAAGGCACGCTCAACAGGAAGTAACGGATCGCAGGCGGCGAAAAACCTTTCGCGGCAATGTCGCGAAACGTGTAGTAATTACCCTTCGACTTCGACATCGTTTCGCCTTCGACCTTCAGATGTTCGAAGTGAATCCAGTAGCGCACAAACTCTTTTCCAGTCGCACCTTCACTTTGCGCGATCTCGTTTTCGTGATGCGGGAAGACGAGATCGATGCCACCGGCGTGAATGTCGAATGTCTCGCCGAGATATTTCATCGACATCGCGGAGCACTCGATGTGCCATCCCGGGCGGCCGTTTCCGATCGACGTATCCCACGAAGGTTCATTCTCGCTGGCCTTTTCCTTCCAGAGTGCGAAATCGCGCGCGTCTTCTTTCTCGTACTTGTCCGTCAGGATTCGTTCGCTGGCGCCGGCGATGTTGCCTTCAAAGTTGATCTTCGAAAGTTTTCCGTACTCGGGAAACGAAGAGATGCGGTAATAAATCGATCCTTCCGAGCGATAAGCGTGGTCGTTCTCCAACAGCTTTTCGATCAACGAAACCATTTCGGGAATGTGACGCGTTGCGCGTGGTACGACGTCGGGGCGTTCGTTGCCAAGCGCGTCGAAATCTTCCCAGAGTGCGTCGATGTACTTCGCGGTGTAATCGTCGATGCTCAGACCCGCTTCTTGTGATTTTGCGATGATGCGGTCTTCGACGTCTGTGATGTTCATCACGTGAATGACTTTGAAACCTTTGAACTTGAGATAGCGTCGTAGGATGTCCGCGGCGACGGCGCTGCGAAAGTTACCGATGTGACCGTAATCCCAGACGGTTGGACCACAGTAATAGAAACGCACCTCGCCTTCGTTCAGCGGGCGAAACTCTTCGATCCGGCCTGTGAGTGTGTTATGGAATTTCAACATGACGCGCCAATACTAACTCAAAAGTGTTTCCAGCCGCCCGGGTTGAGGTCCCAGACGCGCGCGCCTTCACGAATTTGAACGCCTTCATTCCGGTTTGTTATTTCACCGATGCGTGTAATCTGCGTTCCATCAACCCTGCGTGGCAAGCGTGGAACATCACTTGGCCTTACGGTAAACAACAACTCGAAGTCTTCACCCCCATGTAATGCAAGTTGTAGCGGATCTAAAGCGCGGCGACCGCATAGTTCAACAACTTGATGATCGATGGGTAGAAACGATGACTCAATCAGTGCGCCAACGTCACTCGCCGAACACAAGTGATTCAGATCCGACGAAAGGCCGTCGCTGATGTCGATCATCGATGTCGCGAACTTTTCATCGCCCAGGACGATTCCCCAGCCGACACGGGGTTCGGGGCGGAGTTGTCGCAAAAGCACATGATCTAGTTTCTTCGAATCCTCATCGTCGAGGTTCTGTTCTGCTAAATGCGCGCCGCGTTCGACGAGTCGCAATCCCGCAGCGGCGCCGCCGAGTGAACCCGTCACGAAGATCTGGTCGCCAACCTTCGCCCCTGATCGCTTAACCGCCTGGCCTGCGAAACATTCACCGATCACAATCGAGTCGATCACGATCTTTTCTTCCGTGCGCGACGTGTCGCCGCCGATCAACTGGACGTCGTAACGGTTCGCGAGCTCGAAGAGTCCACTGTAAAGACGATCGCCGAAATCGGTTTGCCAAACGTCGCTCGGTACACCGATCGAAGTGAGCAACCAGCGTGGACGCGCGCCCATCGCTGCAATATCCGAAAATGAAACTGCGAGTGCTTTATGGCCCAGCAGGTAGGGTGGGATAGTGGTTCGACGAAAGTCGATGTCTTCGATCAATAGATCGGTAGTGACAACTGTTTCTTTGCCCGCAGTGGTTTGAAATACTGCCGCATCGTCGCCGATGCCGACGACGGATGATGAAGCGGACGCGCGTTCTCGCAGCGTCTCGATAAACTCGAATTCGTCTTTCATTAGAGTTGGCGACGAAGTGAATCGAGACCTGCTTCGATGGTCTCGATTGATGTCGAGAAAGAAAAACGCAAGTGACTTTGTCCGTCTGGTCCAAAGACGATGCCAGGTACGGTTGCCACCTTTGCCTGGTTTAGCAGGATGTCCGCCGCTTCCTGACTGTCGCGACTGATACGGCTTGCGTCGGGAAACGCGTAGAAGGCGCCCGCGGGTGGGTCGCATGTGAAACCGAGTTTGTTTAGTCCTGACAAGAGCAGGTCGCGACGGAGGCGATATTCGGCCGTAATCTTTTCCTGAGACGATGCGTCGATCTCAAAAGCGGCGAGTCCTCCCCACTGCGTTGGCGTCGATACTCCATTCGAAGAATAAAGAGTCGCTTTCTTGAGGCCCGTCATCCATGGTTCCGGCGCGACTGCGTAACCGAGACGGCATCCGGTCATCGCATAGGATTTCGAAAACGTGAACGACGTGATCGTGCGTTCATACATTCCTTCGAGTGATGCGATCGAGAAATGCACGCCGTCGTAAACGAGATCTTCATACGCTTCGTCAGCGATCACTATGAGATCGCGATCCTGGGCAAAGGTCGCGACCGCTCTTGCTTCATCAGGTGTGAAGACAACACCTGTCGGGTTTTGTGGTGTGTTGTAGTAGATCGCTTTCGTGCGTTCAGTGGTGTAACGCGCCAACGTTTTTTGAAAACCTTCCGCGCGGGCTTCGCGAGTGGGAACGAAAACGCTTCTTCCCTGGCAGTGAGAGATGAGATCTTTTATCGGCGTCCAGTAAGGCGAGAAGAGAATTACTTCGTCGCCGGGATTTACAACCGATTGAAACGCACCAAACAGTCCCTGCATGCCGCCGTTGACGACGAGCACGTCGCGATCGTCGGCGGGAATCTGGTTTTTGTTGCGCAGTTTTTCTGCGATGGCGCTGCGGAGTTCCGGAATACCTGATGACGGCGCGTATCGAGTCTTGTTCTCGTCGAGGGCGCGTTTCATTGCTTCGCGAATTGGTTCCGGGGTCGACATAAACGGTTCGCCCCCTTCGAACTGGTAAACCGTTGCGCCCTGGTTGCGCAGTTCCATAATGCGGTTGCGCAGCTTAACAATGTCTGAAAATCCGACTTCGTCGAGTCGTGAAGCCAGGCGAAGCACCGTTGGCGAGGTTGTCACTGTTTGGATCGTTTCCTTCCGGTTTGTGCGCGGGACAGCGAATTATAACTTAATCCGCGCGATCTGCGGAGTGCGCCCCACTGAATATTGGCACCTCAGGCGTTACTTTTAAGAAAACGTTTTAACTGAGGGCAGCTAAGTGTAAGTATTGACACGCGTAACTTCGCGCGAGTAACATGCGGTTGTCGTCGCAGGCTGCTGGCAAACTCGCCATCGAGTCATTCCAACTTTCGCAACGCCCGACAGAGAAAGCCAGCTAAGTAATTTTCAAATTTCGGCAGTTAAGCGAATGAGTCGTTCCGCTGTATCCATACCCGAAAAGCTCTTCTTCAAAATCGGCGAAGTTTGCGAACTCGCGGGCGTCCAGGCGCACGTGTTGCGCTACTGGGAGTCGGAGTTTCCGATGCTCGCGCCGCAGAAGAATCGCGCCGGACAACGCGTGTATCGCAAGCGCGACGTCGAGATGGCGTTGCGGATTAAAGAGCTGCTTTACGAAGACCAGTACACGATCGCTGGTGCGAAGAAACGGTTGACGAGCGAGTTGCGCAGTGGCGGAAAACTTAAGACTAATGGAAACGAAGAGACCGCTTCCAATTCCGCTGCGCACGCTGACCGGGCTGTTGAAGCGATACAGCCGCCGCCGGTAAATGATGGGCACAACGTTGCGCGACGTTCGGCTGAAGAGAGACAAGGGTTGAAACAGATAGCGTCTGAGTTGCGCGAACTGCTCGCGATACTCGAGCAGGAAAACAAAGGCCGCGCGAAGTAAGCATGGATTGATCGGATCCGTGTTTGACAATTTTTCTTTGTCAGGATACTAAGTCAGGGAGACGGGACGTGGCGCAGCCTGGTAGCGCGCACGCTTGGGGTGCGTGAGGTCGCGAGTTCGAATCTCGCCGTCCCGACCATTTCTAATGATCATAAAACGGCGGCCACCTTTGGCAGCCGTTTTTGCTTTGTGAGCTACACTCATGCCCCACCCGGAACTAATCGGTAGAAACGATGTAACCGAGCGGGATCTCTTTTTCCTCAGCCTGCCAAGCGTCCTCGACGTACCAGGTAAACTAAACCTTCCAAGCAAATATTTCGGTGTGCTGCTCGTTTGTGATGCGCGTAATCTTGAGGACGCACTTGTTGTGAATCTCGCGCGTTCACTTATTGCTCAAGGCATGAGGTATTTCTGTTCATGGGGCAACGATTGCGAACGAGTGCATGACTTGCTTGATTCGGTAATAGTTGAAGATCACCCCGATGAAACAGATGAATCTGTGATCATCACCATGTGGTATGCACATGAGAGTCTGGATGAAGCACTATGGCAATTCTTGTATGTTGCTTTTCCTGCAAACGACTATGAGAAGGACTGTCATGCCGATCTCGCGATCATTGTTGGCAATAGCGAATGGACCAAGCAGGCGAAAAACCGATTGTCGGATTTGGTGAACTGAATAAAACGGTTGTCGGCGAAGACGACGATGACGACGAAGGAGCGGAATAACAAGCACCGTTCGGCGACGCATTTAAGCATGACTCTTTGGCCAATCATCAGTCACGCTCTGTTGTATGGCGTTATTCTGAGTGCGGTTTTGATCACGCTCATGATGGTGGTGGCACGCGTTAATCCGGAGATCATGCTTAAAGCTGCCGAAGTCGACTGGTTTCCTTTTACCAGGTTTACTCTTCATGGGGAAAGGAAGATCGCTTGATGGAGTCTTCTTAATAGCTCGGGGTTATCGTCCTCTGTGGTTCGCAAATTTGTGGTCGCCGGGTTCTGCGAGGAAATTACAACTCACGCCAATTCCTGACAACGAGTGGTCGTCACTGCTGGATAACAAGCTCAGCCTCTTTGAAAAGGATGTAACTCGGGTTGAAAATGAGTGTTCGTTTTGGAACCTCCCGTCGCCTTGCTCTTTGGTGATTCACTACAATAAAAAGGAGCGCGCGCTTGTTCGCTCTTTCTTACGCCAACCCAGGAGCGATACGAAGTGAGCCAGCTTGCCGACCGAAGGATGTGGTCAACCACCCCCAGGCGCCTTTCAGCTTTCGTTGGATCGCTGAGACAGGCATTTCCTGACACCATGACCGTTCGGAATCTTCAACGAGCCTTCCAGGAGTCTGATGTGTATCCCGCGCGTGATGGTCCAGAGTTTTGTGTGCCCGCCGCGCCAGACGTGTTCTTTTCGTATCACTCGGCTCAGAACTTCATCGAGCTTCAGGAGATCGTCTTGCATGCCATTCGACACGCGTCGCGAGAACTCGTACGTTACCGACCAGATCTGGCGATCGAGGACGTCCAACTACTGTTTTGGGACAACGTGCGACTCTGGGTCGACTTCATGTTCATCAATCAATCCGCACGTGATTTGCGTGAAGAGTTAGACGTTCTTCCTAATCTGCTTCGGAATGCAACCGCGCACTTTGTCGTCGGAACTCAGCCTCTAATGCGTGCTTGGTGTTGCTACGAAATTGCACTCTACAATCAAGAAATGGCGGAAGCAGATCCCCAGTTTGAGGGAGGCCTTCAGGGTCCGCAGCTGCGCAGTTTTATCGCTCCAACGCGGAGTTTTTATCTCGGCTGGGAACGCACCGAGACGTCTGAAGTTGATGACAAAGCGTTCATTGCAGAAAGAATCTCCGCAAATTTTCCAGGGGCATTTAAGGGATTCAACTACATCATGGCGCAGGCAAGCAGTGTTGCCGTCCTGCCGCTAAGTGAGGGAACTACTTGGACCACGCCCGCCGCCGATGACACATTGATGCGTGCTGCGGAGGCTTGGTACACGCGAGGCGTTTTGGGACCTTCCTTCGCCTCGCTCGATGGAGATTCATTACAATAAAAGCAGCGTTCGCTCTTTCTTACGCCGACCCAAAAGCGATACTAAGTAAGAACTATGCACGACTTCGAGCAGCTACTAGCCTTCATCGAGAAGTTTCCCGCAATTAACCTCCCTGCAGGTCGCAAGTCGATCGGCCGCGGATCGTTCGACAACGGGAATTGGTGGGTTAAGTTCGCGCTTGATACGAATCACGCGTTGGCTTGGCGGCATGTTCAGGAGCTTGGTTACGTACTGAACTACGTATCTGTTGAGGAGCGTCTGCCTACCGTGTTCATGCCCGTGTCTCCACCTCCATATCTGAACGGTGGGGTGGAATTCTTGTATTGGGTGATCGAATCAACGGATCCATCGTTCTCGCCGGTCGAATGTGCGGAATGGTTAGAAGGTCGTCTTCCCTTGCCGATCGGCGATTTAGCGCAATGGCAGATCGAGATATTACCGGAAGAGATATTGAGAACCGGCTGGCTATATTATTAGATTGAAAGAGAACTCACATGCGCAACGTGCCGCAAGTCAGGCCTTAAGTTCGCAAAGGACGAAACGAAGACCTTCAAAGTGGACCTGCCACGACTCATGGAATGACTCAATGTACAGCGTCTGGCGGTGAAACCTCTTCAGGATCGTGCCTAAGGGCACGTACGCGTTGTCCCTATCGCTAAGCAAGAAGGGCGCGAACTTAGAATCGAACGAGGTCCAGGTTTCGGTAAAGTGAGTTTATCCAAAGAATTCGCCGGCTTCGCTGCTCCCTAACACTTCTTCCTTCATATCGGTGATCACGATCTTGGAAGTGAGTGTCTTATGCACGGGACACTTGTGCGCGATCTCCTGGAGACGTGCGTGTTGTTCGTCTGATAAATCACCGGTAACACTCA
>Ga0079216_10000253_pt1 | contig 12093 bp, 11 predicted proteins | sample NCAS100_FD_77008 | JGI IMG/M metagenome (GOLD analysis project Ga0079216, IMG submission 77008) | Agricultural soil microbial communities from Utah to study Nitrogen management - NC AS100 | ecosystem: Environmental > Terrestrial > Soil > Agricultural land | place: USA: North Logan, Utah...
GCGGACGGTGTGGACACCTGCGCCCCGACACTGCCGGTGAAGACCATGCGGGGCACCGTCACCGGCGTTGCGCCAGGCCAATATGGCGTCGTGTCGTTAGGCGGTGTCACAACGTACTTCGACGGAGCCGCGTCGACAAACCCGGTCACGTTCGAAGGAGTCAAGGACGGACTCATCGATTTCATCGGTTCGCGAATCGTAACGCCGGGATTACCGCCCGATCGGGCCCTCGTGTTCCGGAATCTCAACATTGCGGACGGTGGTTCGGTACCGACCACGATCGACTTCAATAGCAATGCAGCCATCGTGCCGGCCACCGCGACCGCGACGATCACGGGCGCCGCGGGCGATAGCCTCGAGGTCTTCGTCGAGCTGGTGACACCGACCGTTCAGCAGCTGTTCTGGTCAGACCTCAAGCCAAGCCAGGTCAGCACCCGGCCGTGGGCAGGACTCGGTCCGGCAGCGATGGTCACCGGAGAATTCCATAACGTCCTGGTGTTCGCGAGTGCGGCTCTTTCGGATGACTTCAGGTACTCGTCAAAATCGGTCACGGCCGTTGCGAATGAGAGCATTGCGTTCGGCCCGCCCGCGAACGCTGTGGCGACGTCGTTGCTCGCCAGCGGTACCTACCCTCGTTTCCGGTTTACTGGCACCTTGCCCGCGGAATACAACAAGGGCGTCATCGTTGGACTTCTTGGTAGCGCCGAACCGGCCAACGCGTTCAGCGCCTTGATCACAAACTCCTACATGACGGCTGCCGGTACCGCGCTCACCTACGACATAGCAATGCCGGACGTCGTTGGGTTGCCCGGTTTCCCGACTGCATCGAGACTCACCGCAGGCACCAACCTGGTGACGACGGACGCAATAGGGTTCACCGGCGCCGGTATTTTCGAGGTTCGCCCGGCAGTGGGCAACGAATCGCGGGGTTCGGTGCGATTCACCCAAATCACCGTGCCGTAAGGAGCCAAGGCACGGTTTTCCTCGTTAGCGAATTCTGGCGGCCTGCAGCATCGCGTCGAGTTGGGCGCGACCGAGCCAACGGCCGCCGATCATGACACCAATGGGGCGCTTGAGCGGAGCAAGGTCTTCGAGCGGGTTGCCGTCGACGAGTATGAGATCGGCGCGCGCACCCACTCTGACCTGTCCGCCCAAGGTGTCGCCGAGGAATTGCGCCGCGTTGCGAGTGGCTGCGAGCAGGACTTCGTAACGGCTTAAACTACCGTCTTCGACCAGTACCTGCATCTCTTCGTGCACCGAAAAGCCGGCCACCATCATGGGGTTGGCGGCATCGGTGCCCAGGAGGAAACGCGCACCACTTGTCCTGAGAACCTTCAGGAGGGCGGTCTGGAACTGATAATAGGGCGACGCCGCTGCCTGACGAGTCCCGCTACGCACGAACGAACGCCACCAGCCGAAGCTCGACGAATCGACGTAGGCGATTTCCGGATTCTGGAATCGCGCCGCATATTCCGCCGTCCCGGCGCGATCGAGTACTCGCAGTGATGCCAATGTCGGCGTCACCCACGCCGACCTGCCGTGAAACAATTTCGCCGCCTCGTCGAGCTTCGAGACATCAGGAGGGTGGCCACCAATCGCAACCGCGATCTTGTCCATGTGCTGCAGCGCCTGGCCGGCCTCCAGGACACGCCTCAGTCCCACGTCTTGCGGGATATGGCCATCGAGTGAGATGCCGAGTGTGCGGCCCAGTTCGACGAATGCATCGTACTGATCGCGGGACAATCCATCGTAAATCTTGAGATAGTCGTAGCCTGCGTTCTTCATCTCGCGAGCGGCGGCTTTCGCGGCGTTCACGTCCTCGATCAACCGATATCGCACCGGCCACTTCTGGCCGGTGAGTAGCGTGGACGCGACCAGTAGTCTTGGCCCCAGCAGCGTTCCAGTTGCGATGCTATCACGCATCGCGAGATGCCTTGGCGAGCCATTCATCTCGCGAATGAGAGTGACGCCGTTGGCCAGGAAGAGGGGCATTTCACGCGCGCTGGTGTGCACGTGCATGTCGACCAGGCCGGGGAGCAGGACCTTGTTCCGGGCGTCGATGCGACACGCGTCGGCAGGGATCGACGTTGCACCGACAACATCGATTCGACCGCGACGGACGAGCACATGCTGTGCGCGACGGAGGATCGAGTCGCTCATGGTCAGGACGTCCGCGCCTACAAAAGCGATGACGGGACGATCGTCACACGTCTGCGCACCGGAAATAGTCGCGCTGGCCGTTGAAGCGGCGCCGAGCTGGAAGAGCCAGGGGATAAGTCGCATGCGAGTGGAGCGAAGACTCGGGGGGTAGCCTCGTTATGTCCACCGTCGTGTTTCAGGCGTCCCGGAACTGTTGCAAGCGGGGACGATCGGGGGCCATACGACGTCGTCGGCCGCGCAGCGGACGCGTTGACACTATAGCCACCATGGCTATACTATGGCCACTATGGATATAGATCGTCAGCTCCGCTGGAGGACTCGATGATTCGCATCTCGATCACTTTGCTTCTTGCCCACATTGCGGTCGCCACGAATACAGGCGCGCAGGACACGTCCCTCGTTGGCCTCTGGCAATCGAAGCGGTACTTCGGGCCGGAGGTTCGCGGCAGACTCGAACTCAGACAAACGGGCGATCGCTGGCAGGCCAGCATCGGCTCGCGGACGGCTGACGTACGTGTCGTCAGGGATTCGTTGTCGTTTGACCTGCCCGCCTCGAACAAGTTCACGGGGCGGTTCGCTCGTGACCGGGAATCGATCGTGGGGCAGTGGATCGACCCGAGACGCAGCATGCCCGTTGTGCTGGCGCGCTGCGGGGACAGTGCAACCTGCTACTCGGGCAACGTCGAGCCGATCGACGAAACATTCACCTTCTATATGGAAGTCAAGCGCCGACCGGACGGAACGCTCGGCGCCTTCCTCCGCAATCCGGAACGGAACCAGGGGCGGTTCATTCGCCTCGACCACCTGACGCGGCGCGGCGATACCGTATTCCTGCGCGATGCACGCGACACGACGATCACGACGGGGCTGCTGCGTCAGGGGCGGCTCAGCGCGTATCTGCGATTTGCCACGCACGACTTCCAGAAAGTGCATCCGGACAGCTTCACCAACTTCTACCCGCGGGGCCGGCCCACCGGCACCTACACCTACACGCCACCATTGCAGAGAAACGATGGCTGGAGTGTCGGTCGTGCCGGCGATGCCGGATTCTCCGAGGAAAAGCTCCAGGCGATGATACGGATGTACGTCAATGCATCCACAGACAGTGCGAACGCATTTCGGCCGCACGGCATCCTCATCGCCCGAAACGGCAAGATCGTGCTCGAGGAGTACTTCCTTGGTGAACACGCGAGCAAGCCGCACGATACCCGCTCGGCATCAAAAGTGGTTGTGAGCGTTGTGCTGGGAGCCGCGATGCAGGCAGGGATGAAGATCGGTCCGAAGACGCCGGTCTTTTCCACGATGGGCATGACGTCACCTTCGCTTGATCCGCGCAAGCGGGCGATGACGATCTATCATTTGCTGACGATGACATCGGGGCTCGACTGCCACGACAACGCACCCGACTACGAGAAGTATCCCGGGAGCGAAGACGTCCTGACGAACCAGGACACGAATCCCGACTGGCTGCAGATGGTGCTCGACCTCAAGATGCTTCGAGATCCAGGCGCCGAGGCTATTTACTGCTCGATCAATCCATTTCTTGCCGGGGAAGTCATCGCGCGAGCAACCGGGCGTTCGTTTCAGGATCTCGCCTGGGAACTCGTCTCGTCGCCGCTCCAGATGGATCGACATTTCCTGCTCATCACACCTGTTGGCGACTCCTACATGGGAGGGAGCGCGCATTACATCCTGCGGGACTTCGCGAAGTTCGCGCAGTTGTATGCGAACCGCGGGACGTGGAATGGACGACGGATCCTCAGCGAGGCGTGGGTGAAGGAGTCCGTCCAGCCTCGCTATCGGATCGGTCGCACGTTCCGCCAGGGACCTAACGGTCCGACGGAGACGACGACGAATAACTACGGCTATCTGTGGTGGTCGACCGAGTTCGAGCACCAGGGGCGTACCGTGGTTGCTCATCACGCGTCGGGGAACGGTGGCCAGTACTCCATGTTCATCCCGGAACTCGACCTGGTGGTCGCGATTTTCGCGGGGAACTACGCCGACGCGGGAGGTTTCTACGGGCTCCGCGATCTCTTGCCCAAATACATCCTGCCCGCTCTGGTCAAATAGAAGTCGTCTTTCGGGCGATGCCCATGCGTCTCCCGAACTCGTAATAGACGACGTGGGTGACTTGGCCCTGGCGGTTCCGGCGGAAGCGCCCTTCGCCATCGTAATTCGTGGTCAGCAGCGAACCTTTGCCAACTGACACGAGGACGTGTCGTTGACCGCTCCCCTCACTTACGAGCGAGTCACCTTCCCGGGTGATCCTTACTACGAGTTCGGGACGTCGCTCGAATCGATACTCACCGACGTACTCATCGAGCAAACCACGGCTTACCTGTTCGACGAACTGCTTTGATGGCGCGAGCCTTACGAAGTCGCCTCGCACGGATCGAGGGAGACCGCGTCGAATGCGCAGCCTGGCGGCATGGAGTCGCTTCCCAACCGTTCCGGGCTTCAGCCTCAGCAGCTTCGCGACCTGGGGCAGGGTATACCCGAGGAAGTAGAACAGGACGGTGACATGTCGCTGGCCCTCCGTAAGCGTTTCGAGGGCCGACGCAATGACGGCTTGATAATCCAAGTGCCGATCGTCCGCGTCCACCGACGATATGCGGGCAGGATCGTTAGGCACCCGGGCCCGTTTCCGTCGTTGTCGGACACAGGCGGTGGCGACGATGGCTCTCAGCCAGGGTGCAAACGCGGACGGGTCGCGAAGCTGGCGGAGGCGATGCCACGCTGTCGCAAAGGCATCCTGCGCGGCGTCTTTCGCTTCCTCCACGTTGCGCAATGATGCCAGGGCGAGTCCGAAGACAATGTGCTGTGACTGCCGAACCAGCTCACCGAACGACGCGTGTTGCTCGCGCAGCGACGCGGACGGATCCCGCGCCTTCTGCACGAGTTGAGCAAAGGTCGCGTCGTCTTTCACGTGCTCGCCGGCACCAACTGCGATCGCTGCCACCCGAACACCTTGCGACGTCCCAATGCAACCATCGTGGAGAGAAAGAGTGGGAGGATTTCGCTGGTGACCTGGCTCGGGCGTCCCCAGTACACGTGGGTTCCCATGGCGCCCAGCATGACGACGATGATGATGACCGCTCCGGCAAACGCGGTTCGTTTCCACAGCAGCAGTCCAGCGGCGCTGGTCTCCAGCACACCGATCAGGATCCGAAACCAAGCGGGGAAATGCCAAGTCCGGAACGCCCGCGACCAGCCACTGGCGTCGTCGAACTTGGCGAACCCCTGCCGGATGAAGACCCACGAGAGGAATAGCGCAAACACCCACAACACGATTTCGAGCGCGACCTTACGCCAACTTGCCATGTGCTCTCCTGGGAGGGACCCAGATAAGAGCCACCTTCCGCGGAAACCTTTACCGGTTCGAAGACCGACGAAGGAGACTGGTCGGTTATCGCCCTGGCCGGTGTGCCTAACGTCGACTCGGTGCCCGCGTGAGCGGGGGCCTCCTGCGTCACGGTCGTGACGTCACACCGCCACGTGGGGAATGTACTATCATCTTGACATAATGTCAGATATATAGTACACATGTTCCATGACTATCAAGCCGATCCGCAGTTCCTCACTCGCTTTCATCGGCGCGCTTTCGGTGGGGAGCACGCTCGCCGCGAACGCGCTCCTCCGGGGCGACAGCCTGCCCCAGGCGACGCGAGTTGTCGTCGCACTGGTTCCCCTGGTCTTCTTCTTCGCGTTCATCTGGGCGGAGCTCCGCTGGATCCGGAGCCAGGACGAATACCATCGCGCGGTCCTGCTCGAATCGCTCGCAGTCGCCTTCCCGCTGGCGATTGCGATGGCGGTGGCCGTCGAATCGCTCCAGAAAGCAGGATTGCTGGCGAGCCTAACGATCGGGGACGTGTGGCCGTGGATGGCCGTGACCTGGTTGCCCGCGCTGTGGCTGGCCCGGCTGCGCTACAAATAGGAACACGCGATGCGAAACACGCTTCGCGTATTGCGCGCGGAACGGCGCTGGAGCCAGGCCGAACTCGCCGAGCGGCTGGGCGTCAGCCGTCAGACGATCAATGTCATTGAGAACGGGAAGTACGATCCGAGCCTCCCGCTGGCACTCAAGATCGGGGTGCTGTTCGGCAAGCACGTCGAGGATATTTTCGGACCGGTGGAAGAATGAAGCCCCCGCGACGTGCGAATCCCTTGCAACGGGGCGATAACGCACCGGTTTTCGAGGCGGCTACACTCGACGGCAGCGCGATCCAGGTACCTCCTGGCGAGTCGTGGATCCTCATCTCGTTTCTCCGCTACGCCTCATGCCCGATGTGCAACCTTCGCGTGCGCGAACTGTCGCTCGCAACGGCGGAGCTCGAGGCTCATAACGTGACCTGGGTGGCGGTCTTTCACTCGCCGGCGGCGAGGCTTGGGCGTCATTTCCATGGAGATGCATCACACCATATCATCGCCGATCCTGGCCGGCGACTGTACGAGTTGTTCGGGGTTGGGCGCTCCTGGTGGGGAATGGTGATCACGATGCTCGCTCCGTCGTTTTACTGGCGCTTCGTGCGTGCGAGCGTGTTGGGATACTGGGGCGGTCTTATCGACGACAGCTTTCACTCGATGCCTGCCGATTTCCTGGTGTCACCGAACGGGGAGATTCTTCTCGCGCGCTACGGAAAACACATCGGGGATCACCTCGACCTCGATTCCATAGCCGCGGTGGTTCAGCCGGTGGCTGGCAAAATCAGCAGCTGACCCGTCCTCGAGGGCCATTTTTCCCGGTTTGGTCGGGTAGACCGCGACAACTCGGCGTGATGACTGCTGGTGCACCGGATAGCTTTCAGGGGCATGCCAGACTCCTCGAAACCAAAGACCACCCAGCGGAAGCCCGCCCCGACCTATAAGGAGAAGGGCGCGGTTCAACGGTCGGTGACGGCCTTGCTGGACGAACTCGCTCCCGAGCGATCGCTGACGCGGGCAGAACGGATCCCGGAGGCGCTGGAGGCACACCGCTCGCCCAACGGCTGTGTGCTGCAAGGGCCAGGTTACGCGCTGAGCTTGTCCTGGTTTGGCGACGAGTCCAAGGGTGCCACGCTTGGTGAATTGCACATCATGGTGTGGAGCGGAACGGTTGCCCGCCGCGGCGCAACGCGCCACACGAAAGGCGCCAAGCTTGTGTCAGAGCTGACGCTGAAACCGATCGAGCCGCCGGAGGGTGGAAATATCTGGCGCGCGACGGATGGGGTTGAGTACTCAACCGAATCGTTGGTCGCGAAGTGTTTTGAGATGTTACGGGAGCAGGCCGGCGAGAGCGAAGAGCGCGAGACCTAACGGCGAAGTTCTGCAGTTAGGCGACCTCCGCATTACGGTCTTGCGGAAACGCATCAAGCATGTCCACCTCAGGGTGCATGCTCCCGATGGGCGTGTCACGATTTCGGCGCCGGTTTCTGCCCGGCTTCGGATCCTGGAGTCCTTTTCCGCCTCGCGGATGGAGTGGATCCGACGGCAGCAGCAGCGTGTGAAAGAGCAGGCGACTGGAGCGGCGCCGAAGCAGTTCGCCTCCGGCGAGAGTCATTACCTCTGGGGTCGCCGGCACCTGCTTTCGGTTGTGGAGCGTGAGGGGCGGCAAGGGGTGACGATCGATAACCGCCGCATAACGCTGTTTACTCTACCTGGCAGCGATTCTGTGCGGCGCGCTCACGTTATGCACGCCTGGCACAAGTCCATCCTACGGGAAACTCTGCCGCCGCTGATTCAGAAATGGGAGCAGCGGCTGAATGTGCAGGTGAAGGGCTACTACCTGCGGCGAATGACAACCCGGTGGGGCACCTGCAATTACCACGCGAAGCAGATCCGGCTCAACACGGAACTGGTCACGAAGCCGAGGGACCTGCTCGAGTACGTGGTGGTCCATGAGATGGTGCACCTGATCGTACCGAATCATGGCCCCCGCTTTGTTGCGATGATGAACGAGTTCTGTCCGTCGTGGCGCGAAGCGCGGGCGGAACTCAACGGGCGCTAACAAGGGCCGACCGGGCGATCACGTACCGGTGTCAACCAGGCTGTGCCTATCCCTCTCGCGTGGACTGCCTCGGCGAGTGGACAGCCGGCTTGGAGTTGACTCCGCAGGGTAGTCGGCTGGAGATTCGAGCGACCAGACGTGGCAGGCCCAAAAGACGAGCACGGAGCAGTCGCATGAAGTCGTTCCACCTTCTCGCTATCGTCCTAACGACCGTCGCTGCTCCGGCTGCTGCGCAGACAGGTGCGGCGAACGGGCCGGCGTCGGTCATCACGCACGACAACGTCCGATCCGCGGGACGATTCGAGAACGGAGTGCTTTCGGTTTCGCTCCGTGTCGGTGTCGGCCGATGGTCTCCTGAGGGCCAGGCGGCGCCCTCGCGCGACATCGAAGCGTTTGGTGAAGAAGGACAGCCGCTGATGGTGCCCTCGCCGCTCATCCGTGCGCGCGTTGGAACAGTCGTGAAGATGTCGATCCGCAACACGCTCGGTGCACCAGTGCGGGTGCGCGGCCTGTGCGATCGGCCAGGCACCTGCCAGCCTCTTACAATTGCGCCGGGAACCACCGGCGAAGCGCAGTTCAAGCTCGGCGCTGCTGGAACGTTCCACTACTGGGCGACCACCACCGATCAGCCGCTGCCGACTCGTGACGGCGCCGACAGCCAGTTGGGCGGGGTCATCGTCGCCGACGACGCAGGTGTTGATTCCCGCGACCGAATCTTCGTGGTGGGAATTATTCGCAGGGATCCTGGCGTCCGAGGAACGGAGTTAGCGGTCGTGAATGGCCGATCGTGGCCACTGAGCGAGCGATTGCGGCATGCCGTCGGGGATACTGTCCGCTGGCGGGTAGTGAACCTGAGCCTGGCCGCGCACGCGATGCATCTGCACGGCTTTTACTTCGACGTGGAGTCGACCGGTGACGGCACGAGCGACACACGGCGTGCGGCGGGCGCGTCCCGTGCCGTTACGGAGCGGGTGCCGTCGGGGGGCACGTTCGCGATGTCATGGGTCCCCGAGCGCCCCGGCAACTGGCTCTTTCACTGTCATATGCTCGTGCACATGGCGCCTGACGCTGATCACGCTCAGGCGCATCATGCGTCTGATACGACGGCGGCGGGTATGTCGGGATTGGTGCTCGGTGTGCACGTCACTGGACCCGCAACCACAGACGCGATCCCCGATAGCGCCAGGCGGAAGCTTCAGCTCAGCATCAACCCCGATACGCGATTCGGTGACGTGCCGAGTTACAAGGTGGATATCAGCGAAGCCGGAGTGGCCGCGCCACGCATCAATGAACGCGCCGCACCCGGCCCGATCCTGGTTGTCACGCGCGGCCAACCCGTCGCGGTCGAGATCCTGAATCACCTCGACGAAGAAACCGCGATCCACTGGCACGGCATCGAACTCGAGAGCTACAACGATGGAGTGGCCAACTTCGGAGGCTCGTCAGGCAGCGTAACGCCGCCGGTGGCGCCTCACGGGACGTTCACGGCGAGGTTCACTCCGCCGCGAGCCGGTACCTTCATCTATCACACGCACTGGCACAACGCGGGCCAGCTCTCCGGGGGCATTTATGGACCGCTCATCGTCCTGGAGGCCGGGCAGGTCTATGATCCGGTGTCTGATCATATCGTGGTGATCGGTCTCGAAGGCAAGTACCGCACGATTCCTAACGAGCCGTTTGCCGTGAACGGGGAGGCCAAGCCGCGCGTGCTCGAACTGAAGGCTGGTATTCCGCACCGGCTGCGCTTCATCAACATCACCGGTGATGGCGTCAACCTGACGATGCAGTTGTTGTCGGGCCATGAGCCGATCCGATGGACGTTGACGGCCAAGGATGGGTGGGAGGTTCCCTCGTCCCAACGCAGCGCACGACCGGCTCGCCAGATCATCACGGTCGGTGAGACCTACGACTTCGAACTGGCGCCGATGGCGCCCCGCGCGGATGGGCTGTGGATGGAACTCCGGCGTGGCTCCGGCGAGCTGCTTTTTCAGTGGCCGGTGCGCGTCAAGTAAAGGATTGACTCGAGTTCGAGAGTGGCAACTCCAGCACGTCGCTCTGGAGCGCTTTCGGTTGGCGAGGCGCTGCATCGAATCCGTCGACGAGCCTGAGCTCGAGGTTCATTGTCGGCGGCGCCAGGTCACGCAGATATTTTGCGGACAATACACGTGATACGGTGTCGGTCATGGCGCCTGTCACGCGAACGGTGACGACAGCGTCGGCCGGGGCATTCGCGACGAGTGACCGGATGGCCAACTCCACCCGTTCGGCGTCGAGTCCATCGAGTTGCAACTCATGCCTGACGAGTGGGCGCGCCGGGAGCTTGTGGAATTGCCAATCCACTTTCACATGATCGTCACCACAACGAAGCTCGACGATCATGAAACCTTTCTCCTCATCGGCCTCAGCGATCGACGTGCGTTCGATGGAGCCCGGATACATGACAGGGGCGGGAAGTGCACGGCCTCGCAGGGTTGTGGTCAGCACCTGGTGGCGGTGAATGTGGCCTGACAACACGGCGGCAAAACCCGCCGGCAGGTCGTCGCCGCGGATTACATCCACCGCCGTCGTGAACATGTAGTTCGCTGGTCCCACCGTCGCGCCTTCCACGCACTGGTGCAGGCATAACAGCCGGACATTGGCGTCCATCTGCAAATGTTCCGTGGCAGCCACCAGATCCGTGAACGTGGTGCGGACAGCGTCACGCTCGGAGGGAAATCCGGCCACCGCCACGCGCACGCCTCTCACGTCCGCGATAAAGGTTCGCGGTCGGTCGAAGACATGAATGCCTGGGTGTTGCGCAAATCGGAGGTGCGGGATGCGACCGCGCTCGTGATTGCCCGGCACCACATAGACCGGCACACCTCGATCGGCGACGCGTCTCAACGGCTCGAACGCCTGCCACACCACGCTGCTCACAGGACGCGACCGGTTGAACACATCGCCGCCGTGGACGACGAGATCAACGTCACCCGTCAAGGCCGGCTCGAGCGCGAGCGCATAGTTGGCGAGGAAATCGTGCCCGCGACGTCGCCGGTTGACGCGTGGGTTCACCGGCAGGTCGAAGCCGAGGTGTGTGTCGGCGAGCAGCAGGATGCGAATGACGGGGGCCACGCCGAAATCTAGGTGATTGCCTTCACCGCCTCACCTGAACGGTCAGGGAACGAGGAAGGAACGCCCTGCGTGAACATTTCCGGCACCCGCGCACCACAACCCTCGTTCACGGAATCTGCACATGCCACCAAAAGCCATCTACGAAGTCGATTTCAGCGGCGGCAACCTGGCGCCGGCACTCGACATCAAGGGGTGGGGTGCTATGAAGCTTGGCGACTCCGGCGCCGTCAATAATCCGGCGAGTTTCAGCGACAACAGGGGGTTCAACCTGTCCGTCTATCGTCCGCCCGGCGCGACGACGCACGCTGCCATCGGTGTGAGCGTTGTCGCCGGACCGAACGTGATTCCGCTCGCCACGCGGCTGCTGCTGAAGGTCGAGTTCGACAATCCTAACGCGCAACTGCTGTACGTGCAGCAGCCCTCGAACGTCGTAGCACCCTCATCGCCGCCGGGCTCTCCCACTCCGGAACCGTGGGCGGTCGCGCTGAACGTGAGGTTCGGCAACGAAGCGCAGGTGCATAACGAGCCACTGGTTGCGGTCACGACGCAGTTCAACCGCCAGTTCAACGGCGCTCGCCTGAACACGCCGTCCAACGAACAGGGCGACCAGGCACCCGTGCTTCTGACACCGCTCGATTATACGGTTAATCCCCAGTACGTGTACGCAATGGAACACAATTTCTGCGGCATCAACGCCGTGGGTGGTCGTGCCATTGGATCCGGTGCGTTGTTCATTGGACCACCAGGTACTCTTCGCGATCAGCGAGTGTACTCGAACGTCGGCCTGTCGGGCGGTCAAACATGGATCGGGGCCCTCGGAGTTACGCTTGTGACGC
>Ga0079216_10000256_pt1 | contig 12076 bp, 8 predicted proteins | sample NCAS100_FD_77008 | JGI IMG/M metagenome (GOLD analysis project Ga0079216, IMG submission 77008) | Agricultural soil microbial communities from Utah to study Nitrogen management - NC AS100 | ecosystem: Environmental > Terrestrial > Soil > Agricultural land | place: USA: North Logan, Utah...
GACGCGACCCACATCGGCAGCATGAGCAGGTTCATGAGCCCCGACGCGGCTTCGATGGTCCGCGCGCGAGATGCCACCAGCAGGCCTAACGACCCGAACACCAGTGCCCCGAGCAGGCAGGCGACGCCAAACGTGACCAGTGAACCGCGCATCGGCACACCGAACGCGAAATACCCGAATACGGTGATTACCGTAACCTCGATGACCATCAGCCCGAGGCGCATCAGGAGGAACGAGGCGAGATAGTGATGTCGACGCATCGGCGTGGCCACAAACCGCTTCAGCAGCTTCTTCTTCCGCGCATCGACGATGCTGAACCCGATTCCCCACATGCCGCTTCCCATCAGGTTCATTGCCAGCAATCCGGGCAGCACGAAGTCGATGTATCGCGAGCCACGTTCACTGACAATCGATTCACTGACTTGCACGGCATCCGTGCGGCCGCGTTTCCGCTGAAGCGCCTGGTCGACCAGCAAGCGCGCGGTACGCGCCTCAGTGCGGGCGCGATCATACCGGTATTCGACGCGCTCTGAGTCCGTCGCCACCACCACGAGCGCGACGGTGCCGATCCGCAACGCGGTGACCGCCGCCGAGTCGTCGAGACTTACGATCTGCAGCGTGCTGTCGCCGGTGAGCGCGGCACGAACCGACTCGGCGCCAGGCGCCGTTGTGAGTACGCCGACCTTCGCGACATCGGCTGGACGCGACCGGAACGCGAGTCCCAGACCGCTCGCCAGCAACAGCGGGAAGATGAACGTCCAGAATACTGCCTCCGGTTCGCGCAGGAATTCACGGAACCGGATGAGCGTGAGCTGCAGAAGTGGCGACGACGATCCGCCTTCTCCCGGATTCCACGCGCTCTGTTTCGGAGACGATTCGCTCATTGCTCCCTGAGGTGTCGGCCAGTGAGCGAAACGAAGACGTCTTCGAGTGTCGGCGTATGCGTGCGCAGCTCCGTGAGTGAGAGTTGCGCCGACTCGAGCGTGCGCAGGACTGCGGGCACAGCTTCATGGGCCGCCGATACCTGCAGCGTCCACAGTGGTCCGTCGATGCGCGAGCCGAGCACGCCTGCGGTCGTGTCGAACAGCCCCGACGGCACGGCCGCGCCTTCCGCCAGTTCGACTTCGACGACCTGTTCAGCGCCTAACGCCCGGATCAGCCCGCGCGGTGTGTCGATCGCGATGACCTTCCCGTGATCGACGATCGCAACGCGGTCACACAGCCGTTCCGCTTCGTCCATGTAGTGCGTCGTGAGCACGATGCTGCGGCCCGAGGCGCGTAACCGCTCCACCAGGTCCCAGAGCTGCCGGCGCGACTGCGGATCCAGTCCGGTCGTCGGCTCGTCGAGGAACAGCAGTTCGGGATCTCCGGCGAGCGCGCAGGCGACCGACAGGCGCTGCTTCTGTCCCCCGGACAGCGTGCCGACCCGCGCACCGCGTTTCTCGTCGAGCTGGACGAGTCGAATGATCTCGTCGACCACTGGTCCGCGGCGAAAGAAACTGCGGAACAAGGTGATCGTTTCCTCGACGGTGACCTTCTCCGAAAATTGCGTCTCCTGCAGCTGCACGCCGAGGCGCTCGCGGAGGGCCCGTTCGTCGGACGACCAGCGCTGGCCGAGGATCAGCACGTCTCCGGAGTCAGGCTCCTGAAGCCCTTCGCAGATCTCGATCGTGGTGGTCTTGCCGGCGCCATTCGGGCCGAGGAGGCCGAAGCATTCGCCGGCCTGCACTTCGAGGTCGAGTCCGTCGACCGCTACGACGTTGCCGAAGGTCTTTCTGAGAGCGTGTACTTCCAGCGCGAGTGGTGCCACGGGCATCGACAGACTCTAATGACAGGTCGCGCTGGTGTCACCGGAGCAACCAGTAACGCATCAACGCGTGGGCAGCGGCTCCCAGCGAGGAAACGCCCCGGACCGGATGGCAACGGGCTGTCCCTGAGCCCTGTCTGACCATTTGACGGGTATCTATCGTTCGGCTACGGCCCGTAGGCGACCTGAGGGGGTATTTCGATGGAAGGCAATCGGCGGCAATTCCTTGGCAGCGTGGCGGCACTTTCGGCCACGGGCGCATTTTTTCCTCCTGCGTTAGGCGCCGAAACGCCGGAACCGGAACCGGCGAGCGTGGATTGGGACATGTCCTGGCGTGAGCGCGTGCGGGGACCATTCCGGGGCGTGTTCGACAACCCCGTCGTGAACGAGGGCGCTGGCTTGTGGCGCGCTGCCGACTGGAAGAAGACGGTCGCTGAGGTGTACCGCGCGAAGGACAAGGATGTGTCGGCGGTGCTGGTAATCCGGCACGAAGCCATTCCCATGATCATGCAGCACGCGTTCTGGGAGCGTCACGAGCTCGGCAAGGACACCAAGCTCAACGACTCGTCAGGCAATCCCGTGACATACAACCCGTACCTGTCCCGGGAAGAGACCACCGACGCTGGCCGACGGAGCGCGACGCTCGACTCGTTCCTCGCATCGGATGGCATCGTGCTCGCATGCAACTATGCCTTCGGCTTCATGGTCAGCAAGGAAGTCAAAAAGGGCAGCATTGAGCGCGCGGAAGCCCGCACGCAGGTTTTGCAGCAGGTCATTCCCGGGGTCATCCTCATGCCATCCGGGTTCTTTGCAGTGATCGAGGCGCAACGCGCAGGGTGTCATTTCTTCCCGGCAGCTGGTTAGAAAGGCGAACGGCGCAGCGCCTTTTGCCCCTACCTGGTCCAGATAAGCAACACCCCACACCCCCCACCCGTGCGATTGTACTTCGCCGGGACCTGGGCTGCGCTGGTATAGATCTCGATCCCACCGATGTGTTCCGGCGGGACGAGATTCGCGTCGAACAGGCCGTTGCCAGGATGGCGTGAATCGAACACCAGTGCGCCATCGAGATACACGTCCATGAAACACGCAGGCCGTGCGCCGGCCGCGAAATCCGCTGGATGGAGTGCTGATTTTGACCCACTGCAGAACGCGCACGAATTGCTGATGGCACGTCCTGTCGCGACCCAGATCTTGTTCGAGCCGCGCCTGACGACAACCCCAGGAATTGTCGAAATCAGGTCGCCCGTCTGCCGAAGACCACCTTCTGACTTGGCCAGCACACTGCGGCCGATGAAATGTCCGGTGCCCGTCTTCTGACGTTCCATGAACTCGACAAGCTTCGCCGGGATCCGCTCCCCCGACGCTGTCACGACTCGCTCCGGCAAAACAGTGGCCTCGGAACGGGCGAGCCTCAGGTCGACTGACAGCACGTCATCCTTCTGTAACGACACGGTCGATGACTCGGCACGGAAGCCGACCGCGCGGACGACGAGGACATGCACTCCGGAAGGCAGATCCTTCAACCGGAAACGCCCTAACGAGTCAGTCACAACGCTGAGCTGAAGCCGTGGAATAACCGCCTCGGCCCCGGCAACGGGCACTCGCAAGCTGTCGGCCGTCGAAACGCGGCCCGAGATCTCACCCTGCGCCCGGCTCACTTGCGCTGCCGCGACGTGTGCCAGCAGTGCAAGTCCAGCGGCGAAGTAACGACGGCGATAGTCCAAGAAGCTTTCTCCCGCAGATGCAGCCAATTTGAGTCTGCCGGTTCCTTATCGAACAGGCAAGTAAAGAGGTCGGTCGTACCTGGGTACTGCGTTCTCAGGCCGTTGCGGTTTCAGGCCCTGCGTTCTCAGGCCCTGCGGACCTGGGTCGTGCGCTCTTAGCTTGTCGCTCCATGCCCCGCTCTATCAGCGATTTTCTCGCCAACGCGCTTGCGAAGGGCCTGATCACCCCCGACCAGCACGCCTCGCTATCTACCCTCGCCGCCGATTCTGATGTGCCGCAGCGGGAAATGCCGCGGGGATTCAACTGGGTCACTGTAGCCTACGCACTCGGCGCCCTGCTCGTCGTCTTTGCGGGTGGCTGGTTCCTGACCCAGCGATGGCTCTCCCTCGGGCCAACAGGCGTGCTGGCGATCGTGCTCGTCTACGCTGCCATTGCGGCTGCCGCATCCCGCTGGCTCGAACGCCGGGACTTCCACGAGGCAGCGGGAATGGCGGCCATGGTGGCTGTTGCGTTGACACCCGTCGCCGTCTGGGCGCTCGAGTCGCTCACCGGATGGTGGCCGGCCGACGTCTGGGGGCGACCGTACTACGTGGACTATCCGCCGGCCGAATCATCGCGCTGGCTCGTCGCCGAACTGGCCACAATCCTCGCCGCCTTGCTCGTCCTCCGTCGACGCACCTGGTCCGCCGTCGTGTTTCCGCTCGCAGTGGCCCTGTTTGCGCTCGTTATGCACCTGCCACGCTCCTTCGACTTCACCCTGACCCCGGTCCTCGAGCGGTGGATCCAGATGACGGGCGCGCTGGTCGTGTGCGCGATCGCGAACACCACCGATCGAATGGTCCCCCGACGCGCCGAGCGTGGGCGCGGCGACGTCGCCTTTCCACTCTGGCTGACGGGGCTCACGGCCCTTGCGGTCGCAATCCTCACCATGTGGCCCGTGGCCGGCGCCCTCCGGCACGCGCTTCCCGCTCTCGCTATCGGGGCAGTGGCTGCCGCGTTGTACATGGGAAGGCGAACGCACCTCGTCTTCGGGGCATTTGCGATCGTCATGTACCTCTTCTATCTGGCTGGCGAAGTGTTTCGCTCGACCGCGTACTTCCCGATCGTGCTCGCTCTCATGGGCGGCGCGGTCCTCGCTGTTACGGTCTGGGTCCAGCGGCGCTTCCCGGAACTGGTCGCGCGGCTGGCTGCCCGGCGCGGCGGTCGAGGAGGGTTGCCAGGATCGCCCCTGATCCCCTGGCTCGTGGCATTGCTTTCGTTAGGCCTGACCGCGACACAGATCCCGGAAGCTGCCGAGGAACGCGTCAATCGCGACTTTCAGCAGCGCCTCTACATCCTGCGGCTTCATAGCAAGTCGCTTCGCGTGGCCCCCAACCGGCCTTTCCTCGTCCGTCCCGGTCCGGATCCCGCGCCGCCGCCCCGCCCAGCACGCCCCCGGGGCTGATCCGAGTGCGTTCGCCTGTAAACGTCGGGGAAACCCCGCGCTGTCCAAGAGCGTAGAGTCTCTCCCGTTCCACAGGACAGGCAGATGCTGGTCGTCGTTACCCTGACACTTGCCCTGCAGGTCACCGTTAAGGTCGGCCCGCAGACCCGCGAAGACAGCCTGAAACAGCGAAGGAGCGATTCGCTCTCGATTGTCATTCAGGAGTCGATACGGAATGCACCGAGGGACCGCCGGCCTGCTCGGCGCGATTCAGTGACGCCGGAACTCGAGCGAAGCGCGTTCGCCGATGCCGGGGCTCGGGATCTGCTTCATCGCGCCCGTGCCGCTCGCATGGCTCAGGATTCGAGCCTGCAGTCATATGACGCCAAGACTTACCAGCGCATTTCGGTCGGACTCGGATTCCGCGCGATAGGCCGCGAGCGGCTGCTCGCGCGCACCGAAGTAGCGTCGCGCGTGAAATGGTCGAGGGCGAATGGCGCACTGGTCGAAATCACGGGCGAACGCGCCGTCGCTCCCGCGTTTGGCGGAACGGCTGACTTCGAGCCCCAGATGACGACGCCCGTCCCGTATTACCCTGGTCGCGAGGCGCTCTGGATTGGCGGCGACGGACTCGCCGAGGCGGAAGTGGATGATCGCGAGCTGGTGCATCCCGTCGCGACCGGGTCTGAAGCGTACTACAGGTACTCGACGGGCGACTCACTGATCCTCACGCTCTCGGACGGCGCCCGCATAACGCTGCGCGAATTGCGCGTTGAACCGCGACGCCCCGAATGGCGGCTGTCCGTCGGATCCTTCTGGTTCGACGTCGCTTCGGGTCAGCTCGTAAGAGCCGTCTACCGTTTCTCCGCGCCGATGGACATCTGGGCCGTCGCGAAGGAAGAATCGAAGCGCTCGAAGGAGGATCCTTCGCGACGGGGTGGAATGAACGAGTTGCGCGAACTCGAAGAAGAAGACGACGTCCCCGGCTGGGTCCGAGGGATGATGTCGCCACTGAAGGCGAATCTCGAAGCGGTCACGATCGAATACGGCCTGTTCGGTGGACGGTTCTGGCTGCCGCGCACGCAAACCGCTGTTGCGAACGCCCAGGCGGCATTCATGCGGGTGCCAGTACGGATCGAAGAATCGTTCCAGTACAGCAGCGTGAATGGTCCCGAAACCATGCCGGTGCTGCCGCCACCCCCCAGGTCGATCTGGGATTCACTCTTCGCGGGCGACACCACACCACGCCGGGATCTTTCACGCGAGGAGCGGAGAGCGCGAAACCGGGCCGTTGCTCGCGCGGCCGGCGAGATGGCCGAACGGCGCCAGCGCCAGCGCGATGACGAATGCGCCAGAACGGGATCGTACACGCGTGACTGGGATCGGTATAATGGATCGCTCCGCATGGCAGTCCGCGTACCCTGTGATTCAACTGTCCTGGTAAACTCGCCCGATCTTCCGCACTCGATCTACAACTCGGGTGAAGAGATATTCGGCGGCGCCGAACGCGAGGAGTTGCTGAAATCGCTGGACTTCTCGTTGCAGTCGGCCTGGGCGCCGCAACCGATCGTCCTGACGTATGGCCTTTCCCAGACGCGATACAACCGCGTTGAAGGACTCTCGTCAGGCGTCGGCGGCAGCATGGAGCTCGGCCGCGGCTATGCGGTGGATGGCGCGCTGCGACTGGGCATCGGCGACTGGTCGCCTAACGTCGAACTTGGCGGCTCGCGAAGCAACGGGCGGACGACCTGGCGGCTGGGTGCGTACAAGCGGCTGTCGGTCGCGAACGACTGGGGCGCACCGCTGTCGTTCGGCGCGGGACTCAGCGCGCTGCTGTTTGGCCGCGACGACGGGTTCTACTATCGCAGCGCCGGCATCGACCTCACGCGCAGCATCACCGCAGGCAACCTGACGACGCGTTTCTTCGCCGAATACCAGAGTGAGGCGGACGTGACGACAGGATTCAGTCTCGCGCATGCGATGGGGAACTCCGCGTTTGGTGAGAACATCGTCGCGACGCGCGGTAACGTCGCCGGCATCGCGATCCGCGATGTGCGGAGCGCCGGACTCGATCCCCAGGGATGGCGTGCCTTCAGCGAAGTGCGACTCGAGGGCGGGTACTTTGCTCCGACCGCCGACAGCCTGCAGTCCGACATGTACGCGCGTGCGGCCGCTGATCTCACTATCTCGCGTGGTTTCGGACGGCGCACCGCGGCCGCCCTGACTGTCGGTGCGGGCGTTGCGGACAAAGCCCCGCCACAGCGCTTCTTCCTGCTGGGCGGGTCGGAGACCGTGCGTGGCCAGAGGCCGGGAACACAGAGCGGCGATTCGTATTGGCTCACGCGCCTCGAGGTGGGACGCGGCATCGCGGCTGCGCGCGGCGTCGTGTTCGGTGACCTCGGCTGGGCCGGACCGCGCGAAATGTGGAGTCACCCTGGACGGCCGATGTCGGGCGCCGGTGTCGGTGTCTCGTTCATGGACGGCCTGGTGCGCGCAGACCTGGCGCGGGGGATTTATCCGTCGAAGCGGTTCCGGTTTGATCTGTACGTGGAAGCACGCTTCTGACCAGCGAGCGGCGATCAGCGAATAGCGAATAGCAAGCGAGGAGCGCTCGCTGCTCGCTGATCGAAATTCGCTGGTCGCCCATCGGTCGCGTATGTTCCCCCATGCAGCTCCGCCGCACTCTGGGAACGTGGGACCTGACGCTGCTGGTGATCGGCAACGTGATCGGGTCCGGCATCTTCATCGTTCCATCGGCAGTGCTCCGTCAGTCCGGATCGGTGAAGGTGGCGCTGATCGTCTGGGTAGTGGGTGGGCTGCTCTCGCTCTTCGGCGCGCTGTCTTACGCGGAGCTTGGCGCCATGGACGAGGGATCGGGAGGCTTGTACGCGTATGTGCGAGATGCGTTCGGCCGCTTTCCCGCGTTCCTCCTGGGATGGACGTTGTTTTTCGGGATTGGCGGCGGCACCATCTCCGCGCTGATCGTCGCCGCCACGGGGTATCTGGGCCAGTTCATTTCGTTAGGCAGTGTTGCACGGAACCTGATCGCCGTGGGCGCGATCGCCGTGATCAGTGTCATTACCGTGCGTGGCATCCGCGGCAGCGCCTCCGTCCAGAACTGGGGCACGATCATCAAGCTGCTCGCGGTGGTCCTCATGAGCGGTGTCCTCCTCTCGATGGGGCAGGGCGGCGAGCCGATGCCCGCACCGGCGCTCACTGGGTCCATGGCGATCGTGTCGGCCGCGGGCACCGCGATGATTTCGGTGCTCTGGGCCTATGAAGGCTGGCAGTACGTGACCTTTTCGGCCGGCGAGGCATCGAACCCCCGCCGGTCCCTCCCCATCGCCATTGGCCTTGGGACGGCAGGCATCATTGTGGTATACCTGCTGGCCAACCTTGGATACCTCGCGGCGCTGGGACCGGCGCGAGTCGCGTCCTCTGAGCGCGTTGCGGCGGATGCGATGACGGCGGTACTCGGGCCGTGGGCTGGTCGCGCGATTGCAGCCGCGATCATCATCTCGATGACGAGCGCCGCGCTTGCGGTGGCCATCACGTTGCCCCGCGCGTTCTACAGCATGGCGCGCGATGGCCTCTTCTTTTCGGCGCTGGCGAGGGTGCACCCGACGTTCGGCACGCCGGCGATCTCCATCATGGCGATGAGTGCCTGGGCGGCGGTGCTCGCGCTCAGCGGCACGTTCGAGCAACTCCTGGCCTACGTCGTATTCGTCGGGTGGATTTTCTACGCGCTGGGCGCGGCGGCAGTGATCGTCCTGCGCATCAAGCGGCCGCACGCGGCGCGGCCCTACCGAGTCCCGGGTTATCCGTTGACGCCCATATTGTTCGTCGCCGCGGCAATTGCGCTCGTGATCAATACCGTCGTGGCCCAGCCCCGCGTGGCCGGCATTGGGCTGGCGATGGTACTGGCCGGCGCGCCCGCATACGCCTTCTGGCGACGGCAGCAGTGAGATTTGAGCAAAAGGGTCAGACCCCATTGAACGATCTGACTCGCTGAATTGCTGCCCGCTTGCTGATCGCCGAGCGCTAGTCGCTGGCCGCTTGCTGGTCGCTGCTCGTCGATCGCTGCTCGCTAGACGTTGATATCTCCCTCGCACACCATCACGCTCGCCCCGCCCACCCGCACCGCAGTGATGGCGCTGCCATCACGATCGGCCTCGACCTCGATCAGGCTGGGGCGACCCATCTCATATCCCTGTTCGACCACCCAGCGATGCGTCCCTTCCTGTTTCGACCGCGCCGCCAGGTAACCGCCTAACGCTGCGCAGGCAGACCCGGTGGCGGGATCCTCCGGGACCCCGAAGCCAGGGGCGAACATCCGGGCGCGGACCTGGTGGCGGGGATCCTCCGCGTCCATGGCAAAGATCATCACCGCCTGGCCGAGCGTGTTGGCCAGGTGTTTTTCCCAGCTTTCGAGGTGCATGCGGGAGCGCGCGACGACCGATCGATCGCGCACCGGAACAAATGCGAACTCCAGTCCGCACGACACGATCTGCGGCATCCAGGCGCCGTCGAGCAGGTCCCCTTCGTCAATCGAGAGACATTGCGCCAGAGTCGAGCGTGATGGGAGCGGCGGTCCGACCTCCGGAAGTTTCGCGACTGAGAACTGACAGAATGTCGGCTTGCCGTTTTCCGAGCGGATCGTGACCGGTACCGGACCGACCTTCTCGTCGAGGACGATCTGCGTTTCCGTGCCGTTGAGCGGCACGTCACCGATCGCAGCGAGGACGTGCGCCGTGCCCACCGTTGGGTGCCCCGCGAACGGCACTTCACCACCCGGGGTGAAAATCCGCACGCGTCGCCGGTTGCCCTGGTTCTCAGCGGGGAAGACGAACGTCGTCTCGGAGTAGTTGAACTCGCGCGTGATCGCGAGCATCTGCTCGTCCGTCAGCCCACGAGCGTCGGGAAGGACGGCGAGCTGGTTTCCGCCGAAGCGGGTGCTGGTGAAGACGTCCGCGGTGAGGAAACGCATGCCAGTTGATGAGTTGAGAAGCGCAACGCGCAAAGTTACACCGCGACCAACATCGGCGGGGCGTTATCGATATGCATTGTGCGCATACCGCGCATGCGCTCGTCAAGGCCGCTGCGTACAGATTGCTGATCGCTGCGGCAAATGCATCGTGCTTGAGCTGGCGCTACGGGGCCCCAGCCCCCAGCCCCAGCCCCAGCACGCAGTATCAGCAGCAGCAATCAGCACTCAGCACGCAGCTTGTTTTCATTCCGCCCCAAGGAACGGGTACCGATAATCCGTCGGCGGTACGAGAGTCTCCTTGATGCTCCGCGGGCTCACCCAGCGCATCAGGTTCCACTTCGAGCCCGCCTTGTCGTTCGTCCCCGACGAGCGGGCCCCGCCAAACGGCTGCTGCCCCACCACCGCCCCCGTCGGCTTGTCGTTGATGTAGAAGTTGCCGGCGGCGTTCCGCAACGCGCCTAACGCTTCACGGGCGGCGTTCCGGTCCTGCGAAAACACGGCCCCGGTCAGCGCGTAGGGGGAGGTCTGGTCCACCACGCCTAACGTCTCGCTCCACTGGTCGTCCTCGTACACCCAGGCGGTCACCACCGGGCCGAAGATCTCCTCGCAGAGCAACCGGTAGTCGGCCGACGGCGCCTCGATCAGCGTCGGCTCGATGAAGTAGCCGGCGTCGCCCCGCACGTTCCCGCCCGAGAGGACCCGCGCGTTCTGCTTCGCGTCGGCGACGTATTCGCTGATCTTGTCGAACGCCTTCTTGTCGATCACCGCGCCCATGAAGTTCCGGAAATCGCGCACGTCGCCCATTTGAATCTCGCCCATGATAGCGACGGTCCGCTCGCGGACCTCGCTCCACAAAGAACGGGGCACGTACACCCTACTCGCCGCCGAACACTTCTGGCCCTGGTACTCGAATCCGCCGCGCGCGATCGCGACCGCCAGGGTCTGTGGATCGGCCGATGGATGGGCGATGATGAAGTCTTTTCCGCCCGTCTCGCCGACGATGCGCGGATACGTGCGGTAGCGCGACATGTTCGCGCCGATCGTCTTCCACATGTTGTTGAAGACGCCCGTGCTGCCGGTGAAATGCACGCCGGCCAGGTCCCGGCTGTTCAGCAACCCGTCGCTGATCATCCCCGCGTCGCCCGGCAGGAAATTCACCACGCCCGGCGGAAGCCCGGCCTCCTGCAACAGCTTCATGACGTAATAGGCCGACAACATCGCGCTCGATGCCGGCTTCCAGATCGCCACATTCCCCATGAGCGCCGGCGACGTCGACAGGTTCCCGCCGATGGCGGTGAAGTTGAACGGCGAGATCGCGTAGACGAATCCCTCCAGCGCCCGGTAATCCGACATGTTCCACACGCCCGGGCTCGAGATCGGCTGCTCCGCGTAGATCTCCTGCGCGTACTGCACGTTGAAGCGCCAGAAATCGATCAACTCGCAGGCCGCGTCGATTTCCGACTGATAAACGGTCTTGGACTGGCCGAGCATCGTGGCCGCGTTGACCGTGTCGCGCCACGTCGTGGCCAGCAGTTCCGCTGCCTTGAGGAACACCACCGCGCGATCCTCCCACGGCCAGTTTGACCATTCGGCGTGTGCTTTCTTCGCCGACGCGATCGCCATCTCGACGTGCTTCGGTGTCGCCTTATGCCAGTCAGCGAGGACGTGGCTGTGTGCGTGAGGCATCACCGCCTGCGCCATTTCCCCGGTACGGAATTCCTGTCCCCCGATGATGATCGGAATCTCGACCCGTTCGGCGGACATCGACGCCAGTCTCGCCTTCAGCGACGCGCGTTCCGGCGAACCGGGTGCGTAGGAGCGGACCGGCTCATTTATCGGCGCCGGAACACGACGGATTCCGTTGAATGGTACGAGACCGGGTACCGCGGACGGCGCGGTGTCAGTAGACCGGGGCTGGGAAGCCGGTCGTGATGTGGGCTCGGCGACAGGGGCGCTCATGGGGACCTCTAGGAAGCAGGAAGCAGGAAGCGGGAAGCAGGAAGCAGGAAACCGAACAAGAGGGAAGCGGGAGATAGGGAAGCGGCTCCTCGTTGTAGAAAGATACCCCGTGACGAAACGCCAACCAGCGCGGTGTTGCGTCTCCCATCTCCCATCTCCCATCTCCCATCTC
>Ga0079216_10000257_pt1 | contig 12072 bp, 10 predicted proteins | sample NCAS100_FD_77008 | JGI IMG/M metagenome (GOLD analysis project Ga0079216, IMG submission 77008) | Agricultural soil microbial communities from Utah to study Nitrogen management - NC AS100 | ecosystem: Environmental > Terrestrial > Soil > Agricultural land | place: USA: North Logan, Utah...
GTTTCATCCTTCCGCGGTTCATTCCGCCGCCAAAGTTCCCCCTCTTCCTCAAGTTCAATTCCCTGTTCCGGCTTCAGGCGCTTTCGAATTTCCTCGGCAAGTGCAGAGCGTCTTCAGCGCGAGCATTCTCGCCTTCCGTCACAATGAAATTCGCATGAACTGGAGAAACGAGTGCGGATCCACGACGCACTCCTTTCATACCCATGTCGTCAATCATCTTGCCGGTTCCGACCGAACCTGCCGGTGGATTCTTGAAGAAGCAGCCTGCAGAGCGACCACCGTGAGGTTGAGTCGCGAGCCGGCGGCTCTTCGCATCTTCCATCCGCGCCATGATTGCTGCAGCATCATCAGGAGTTAGTCGCAACGTAGCTCCCAACAGAAGCTCGCCTTCTTTGAACGACGTGTGACGATAATTCCATTGCACAGTGTCGCCCGGGGTCTCGACGACGCGCCCCTGACGAGCGACGCGAACAGATTCGGTAACTGTTCCAATCTCGTGCCCGTAAGCTCCGGCATTCATCCATAAAGCGCCGCCGACAGTCCCTGGAATTCCGCCCAGACCTTCGATTCCTGAGAGACCTTGCCGGGCGACATCCACACACAAACGTGGTAACGAATAACCAGCGCTAACGTGGACAAGCTCACCCTCAAAGCGAACTTCGCCCTTCAAATCTTTTAACGCCAGCACGACGTAATGGTGTTCGCCGTCATCGGCGAGCACGTTGCTTCCCGAACCGAGGGCGCGCCAACCGATGCCGGCATTCTCCAACTCGTAAACAACGCCCGCTGCCTGCGCTTCTGTTTGCGGCGAAATCACCCAATCAATCGAACCGCCCACGCGCAGACTCGTTAATTCGGCGAAGCGTCGCCCGCGTTCCGCGCGCACACCAAGACGCGCGCTGATCTCAGCGATCGCCTCGTCCCGTTTTTGTAATTCTTCGTTCAAGTAACGCTAACCTTCGCTGCCTGCAGCTTTTTCTTTCAGCAACGCCAACAACTGATCACTAATTCGACTTACGGTGCCGGCGCCCAACGTCAACACTAAATCTCCCGGCTGCACGTATGACCTCAAAATAGATGCTGCGCCTTCAAGTGCCCCGATATGGCGCGCGTCCTTGTGACCGAATCGCTTGATCGCTTCCGTTAATGCTTCGGCGGTCACGCCCTCGATTGGCTCTTCACTCGCTGGATAGATGTCTGTGATGAACAGCGAGTCGGCGTTGTTAAAAGAGCGCGCAAACTCCTCCATCAGGTCATGGGTGCGACTGTAACGATGAGGTTGAAAGAGCACGACAATCCGCCTGCCGCCAGAACCAATCTTCGCTGCAGCAAGGGTCGCTTTTATTTCAGTCGGATGATGCCCGTAATCGTCGATGACCAGCACGCCTCCAACTTCTCCTTTGCTTTGAAAACGCCGACCGGCGCCGCCAAAACTTCCCAGGGCGGAAGCAATTTGTGCAAACGGAACATCGAGCTCGACTCCAACAGCGATCGCAGCCAGTGAGTTATAAACGTTATGTAAACCGGGTACGGTCAGATTGATCTCGCCAACCGGTTCGGAGCCACGCCAAACGGTGTAACTCGATCCGAAAGTTTCATTGAAACGAATGTTATGAGCGGAGATGTCGGCCTGGGCACTCAAGCCATACGTCATGCGCCGTCTCTCAATGTGGGGAATAATTGCCTGCACGTTCGGATCGTCGAGACACAGCACTGACGCACCGTAGAACGGCACCTTGTTAACGAAATTTGTGAAGCAGGTGCGCACGTCTTCCATGTCGTGGTAATAGTCCATGTGCTCGCGATCGATGTTGGTTACAACGGCAATCGTCGGCGTTAACATCAGGAACGAACGGTCGCTCTCGTCCGCTTCCACCACCATCAGATCACTCTTTCCCAAATGCGCATTCGATCCGAATGCGCCAACCACGCCCCCCACTACAATCGTAGGATCTAGTCCAGCATGACCCAGGACTGTCGCTACCATCGATGTAGTTGTCGTCTTTCCATGCGAACCAGCTACTGCGACCGTGTGTGGTTTAAGTCGCATCAGCTCAGCCAGCATTTCCGCGCGCGGGATCACGGGGATCGAGCGCTTGTGAGCTTCGACGATTTCGGGATTGTCTTCGCGCACTGCGGTCGAGCGAACCACGACCTGGGCATCCCCGACATTTTCACCTGCGTGCCCTTCGGTGACTTCAACACCCAACCGTTCCAGGCGATCCGTGGCTGGGGACTTCTTTTGATCCGAACCGGAGACGCGGAAGCCCAAATTGATCAGCACTTCGGCGATCCCGGACATACCGATACCGCCGATGCCAACAAAATGAACGTGTTGAATTCTTCGAAACATGGGATTAGTCAGTAGTCAGCTCTCAGAAGACAGTAGGCAGGAGGCAGGCTCGGACTGCGCAAGACAGACCTTGTGCTCTTTGCTGGCACTCCCCGGATTATTGGTTCCACCCAATCTTTTATTTTGATTGTTCACCTGCCTTCAACTCTGCTCCTGCCTCCTGCCTCCTGCCTCCTGGCCCTACCGCCTCCGGCTGGCCAGCAACTCCTGAATTAGATCAACCGCAGCAGCAGCCGCATCACCTCGTGCCAGTTTCCGACTCGCCGTCTCCATCTGAACCAACTCGTCGGGCAATTGAACGAGTCGTTCAATCTCCTTCGCTAGCCTGCCGCCAGTTAGGTCCCGCTGCAGAATCATTCTGGCCGCCCCTTGCGCTTCGAGTGCTTCAGCGTTTTTTCGCTGGTGGTCGTCGGCGGCTAACGGAAACGGAATCATGATTGCCGCTTTGCCCGCTGCGATCAGCTCCGCCGTCGTCGTCGCGCCGGCGCGACAAATTACAAGATCGGCTGCCGCGAATGACTTGACCATGTCATCAATGTAGCGACGTACCTCAGCTTGTTCGCTCCAACCCGCGTCGAGATAAGCACTGCGCACCTGCTCAAAATCAGCTTCTCCGGTTTGATGAGTGATTCGCAGTACCCTCCGTTGCGCTTCCAGTCCCGGCAAGGCAGCGACCATTGCTTCATTGATAGCATGCGCTCCTTGCGAGCCGCCAAAAACTAAGATTGAAAACTGACTCGCATCACGTTGCCGGATCGGTATTTCAAAGAACTCGCGCCGCACCGGGTTTCCTGTAACAACCCCTTTGCCGCGAAAAAAAGGTAGCGAGGCTTCAAAAGTGACGGCGGCTTTGTCCACAAAGCGAGCTAACTTCCGGTTCGTCCAACCCGGCAGTGCGTTCGACTCCAAAACCATCGTCGGCAAGTTCATCAGCGCTGCCGCCAACAAAACTGGCCCTGAAACGTAACCACCTGCTCCGATCACTACATCCGGCCGGAACTCCCGAATGATTCGGCGCGCCCCGGAAAAGCTGCGCGGAAGTTTCGCGAGGCCGCGCAAACGGGCTGCCGTTCCGACACTTTTCAGTCCCGCACTGTCAATGATCGAAAGTTCAAAACCCGCTTGCGGTACCAATCTGTTTTCGAGACCCCGAGCCGTTCCCACAAATCTGATTTGCGACTTCCCATCGCGGCGCAGGATTTCATTTGCAACCGCGATGCCTGGGTAAATGTGGCCGCCGGTCCCCGCAGCGGCAATCAATGCGCGCATGTTTATCCAGACCGGGTCGACGCCAGGCGCCGCGCCGTCGCCATTCGCACGCGCGCCGGCGCCGTTTCAGTTCTCGCGGTCGCCGATCTCAACGCGCCAAAATCTACTGTTCCAACCGCCTGCTGCGAAACATTCAAAAGTATCCCCATTGCCGCGAGTGTGGGCACGAGTGACGAACCGCCGTAAGAGACGAACGGCAAAGGAATTCCTTTTGTCGGCAGCAGGGACAAGACGACACTGATGTTGAAAAGCGCTTGCGTTACGATCACGGTAACAAGGCCGAGCGAGAGCAACATGCCAAATCGATCGGGCGCTAACAAAGCTGCCCGCAAGCCGCGCCATAGGATCAAACAGAACACCCCAATCACCGCGAGCGCGCCCACGAGTCCCAACTCTTCGGCGATCACGGCGAATATGAAATCCGAATGTGCAAACGGCAGAAACAACATCTTCTGTTTACCCTGAGCGAATCCGAGTCCATTAGGTCCCCCAGAACCAATCGCGATTAACGATTGCACCACCTGGAATCCGCTGTTTTGCGGATCGGCCCAGGGATCGAGAAACGTGATCATCCGCTTGAGCCGCCAGGGCACCAGCAGCAGCAGTCCCACCAAGCCGGCCAATGCAGGTGCCGCTGCCATTCCCAAATGTAGTAGTCGAGCTCCAGCGGTAAAGGTGATTACTACAAACAGCACTGCCAGCATCATCGCTGTCCCGAGATCAGGCTCCAGCACGATCAGGAAGGCGAAGGCTGCCGTGACCAATCCGCACGGAACAAACGTCTGCCAAAATCGTGTTTCTTCACCCGCGTGTCGCTCAAGGAAATAAGCGAGAAACACAGCAAGAGTTAGTTTCGACAATTCCGACGGCTGAATCGAGAACCTGCTCAGCTTGATCCAGCGATGAGCGCCATTCACTTTGGGGAAAGCGAATACCGCGAGCAACATTAAAGTTGTGACGATCAGCAGACCATAGACTACATGCCGATTTTTTAGTCGCTTGTAGTCAAATTGCATGGCGGCAAACATCACACCGAATCCGATCAACGTCCAGATGCCTTGCTTGATGACGTAGAAAAACTGATTGTGACCTTCGTTCTGCGCCAGGACTGCCGACGCGCTGTAGACCATCACCACGCCGAACAGCGCCAATCCCACTGTCGCCGCGAACAACCACTTATCTGGTGTAGCTTTTCTGGCCATATGCTATTGCCGTTCCGAGTTTCGAGTTTCGAGTTTCGAGTTTGTCGCTGTGCGAACGTTCTTTTCAAAACAAGTCGCTGTCATTTTTACCTTGCTCGTATCAGGCATCCTTGGTAGAACGCGAACTCGGAACTCGAAACTCGAGACTCGAAACGTGTTCTTTGAACACTCGTCCCCGGTGCTCGAAACTCTCAAACATGTCAAAGCTGGCACACGCCGGCGCCAGCAACACGACGTCGCCAGGCTGTGCAATTGCGAAAGCGCGACTAACTGCGTCCTGCATGTCGGCCGCGCGCTGGTGCGGCGCATAATCGCCTAGCTCACGCGCGATCGTCTCCGCATCCTCCCCGATTAGAATCAACGTCCGCGCCTGCGCCTGCACCAGCGATGCCAACGGCGCATAGGGCGCTTGCTTACCCTTGCCCCCGAGAATCAAGACGATTTTGCCGCTTTCATTTGCGAACGCTTCTAGGGCTTTCACAGCGGCGTCAACGCTGGTTGCTTTAGAGTCGTTGTAGAACTTCACGTCATTAATTTCGCGAACAAACTCGAGCCGATGCTCGACCGGTTGAAAACGGCCGATAGTTTCCCGCATCGAATCCGGAGCAGCTCCGCACGCTAGTCCCGCTGCCAGTGCAGCCAGCGCGTTCTCAACATTGTGCTGTCCACGCAACTTCATCTCGTCACGTCGTAAAAGCACCTTCTCGCCGGCCGCCGTGCGGGAAATCAATTCATCGCCGCGCAAGAAGAGCCCTTCCGCAAGTTCACGATCGATGCTGAATTCCACGACATGGGCGCGCAATCCTTGCGCCCACGAGGAAACAACCTCATCGTCAGCGTTCAGGACCGCGACGTCAGACGGCGTTTGATTCATGAAGATCCGATGCTTAGCCGCAGCGTAGTCGGTTAAAGATTCGTAACGATCCATATGGTTCGGCGTAACGTTCAAAGCCACTGCCACCGTCGGATGAAACTCTTTGATCGTCTCCAGTTGAAAACTCGAGAGCTCCACTACCGTCCAACCCTCCGCGACCGAACTTGCCACAAGTGAAATCAGCGGCGTCCCGATGTTGCCACCCACCTGCACGGTCAATCCCGCATCTTTCAGGAGCTGACCGATCAGGGCAGTCGTAGTTGTTTTTCCGTTTGAGCCGGTTATGCCAACAATGCGGCCTTTCAAATAGCGCGCGGCCAATTCGACTTCGCCGATAACCTCTACCCCGGCTCGCTCGGCGTATCTGATCGGGATGCTTTTGCTAGGCACTCCCGGACTCACAACTACCAGTTCAATATTGTCGAGCAACCAACCCGGCAGCTCACCGGAGATGCAGCCAATGCCCTCGTCTTTGAGGGCCTGGGCTTCCGAACTCCACTCTTCAAACGGCTTCTGATCGTTCAGCGCAACGATTGCGCCGCGGGCTGCGAGAAACTTCGCACAGGCAATGCCGCTGCGCGCTGCTCCGATTATCAAAACTCTTTTTTTAGCAACGTCGATGGGTTAGTTCCGAGTTACGAGTTCCGAGTTCCGAGTTTCGGGTTTCGAGAAAGTAGCGCTATTGCACTTAAACAAAATTCCTCACGCACAAAAACTTGAAACTCGAAACTCGAAACTGCCTTACCGTAGTTTCAAAGTCGAGAGACTCAACAACGCAAAAAGTATTGCCAGGATCAGAAAACGAAAAACGATCTTCGGCTCCTTCCAATCCTGCATTTCAAAGTGATGATGCAACGGCGTCATTTTAAAAAGTCGCCTGCCGGTTCCTGTCGTTCGCTTCGTCATCTTAAAGACGCCTACTTGCAACATCACTGACATGGCTTCCATCACGAAGACTCCGCCTACCATCACCAACATGAACTCCTGTTTCGTCAAAATGCTCACTGTCCCGATCGCGCCGCCAATCGCCAGACTGCCAACATCACCCATGAAAACTTCCGCGGGCGGCGCGTTATACCAAAGGAACCCCAAACTGGCTCCTGCCATCGCCCCGCAGAAAACGGTCAGCTCCGCAGCTTCCGGTCGATGTGTCAATTCCAGATAACGTGCCCAACGCGCATCACTGCTCAGATAAGTAAAACCCGTCATCGCCGTCATCGCTATGAACGTCACGCTAATCGCCAGACCATCGAGTCCGTCCGTCAGGTTTACCGCGTTGGACCAGCCCATCAAGACGATGATGATCAGAACGAGGTAGAGATACGGGCCAATGTAGCTGACGCCGTAAGGTTCCGATGTGGCTTTCAAAAACGGGATGCTGACATTCCAGGAATAGTCGCTCGCCAGCCACTTGGTCGATATAAAAAGAACCGTCCAAACGCCCAAGGCAATCAGGAATTGAAACAACAGCTTCTGGCGGCCGGTTAAGCCCAGACTTCGCTGCTTCGCCATCTTTGCGTAGTCGTCCATGAACCCAATGGCGGCGAAGAGCACAGTCGCGACGATCACGGTCCAGATATAGACATTCGTTAAGCGAGCCCACAGCAATGTCGAAATCAAAACTGAACCGACTATCAGCACGCCACCCATGGTTGGAGTGCCTCTTTTCGCCATGTGTCCCTGGGGACCTTCTTCGCGAATCTGCTGGCCGATGTTCCAGCCCTTGAGCGCCCGGATTAGCGCCCCGCCAAACAGGAGCGAAAGCAACAACGCAGTGATTGAGGCGTAGGCGGTGCGAAAGGTGACGTACTGAAAGACGTTGAGCGCCTTGATCAGAAACCAGTCCTTCTCTTTGAAGTGACCGTAAAGCAGCTCGTATAGGAAGTAGTAAATCATCTAAGCAGTGGTCAGTAGTCGGTAGTCATGGCCAGTAGTAATAAGACCAGGATTAGCTGCTACCTCCCTTTTTCCGCGAACGACTTTCGAATAGCGCTGACGATTTTATCGGTGGCAACACCTCGCGAACCTTTTATTAACACCAAGTCACCGGATGTTAGTTCGCCGATGATTGCTGCGGCAGCGTCATCGGCGTCGTTAAAGAACCGAACCTGATCTAAGCCTGCCTCTTTTGCTCCGGCAACCAACTCTGCCGCCAGACCCCGTACGCCCCACACCAGATCCACTCCCATTCGTGCCATCTCCCTACCAGCTTCGCGATGCAGCTCCGCTGCATTCGGTCCCAGCTCCAACATCTCGCCGGAGATCACGATGCGTCGCTTGCTTTGGCCACTGCCATCAACAATGGTCTGCACCATGCTCAGCAAGGAACGCGGGTTCGAGTTGTAGGAATCATCTACAACTCTAAAGCCGGCAGCGAAGTCGAGGGTGGCGCCACGCATTGCGGGAGGCCTGGCGTCTTTTAGGGCGGCCGCAATCTGCTGCGGCGTCACTTCCAGACACGTTCCCACAGCAGCAGCAGCAAGCGCGTTCATCAGGTTGTGCCTGCCGCTCATGTGCAAAACCGCCGGCGCCTTCCCCAGCGGTGTTTGCAATTGGAAACTGATCAAACCAAGGTGGGTAGTGTCGATCTCGGTAGCCGTCACGTCGGCTGGCCGCTCAAGCCCAAAGGTCAGTGTCCTTCCCGGGTGCCGGCTGCGCATCTTGATAACCAAATCGTCGTCGGCATTCAGAACTGCGACCCCTTCGGGCTTCAATCCTTCAATGAGCTCAGCTTTTGCCGCCGCGATGTTTTCGATGGAACCGAGGTATTCAAGATGAACAGGCGCCACCATTAGCTCCACGCCAATGTCGGGGGGAGTAATCTCTACCAGGCGGCGAATTTCGTGGGTGGGCGAAGACATTCCCATTTCCAAAACAGCTACATCAAACTGATCCGGCGACTGACCTGCGCTTACCAACTTCAAAACCGACAAAGGGAGGCCAAGTCCGTTGTTGTAGTTTCGCTCGCTCTTTAACACCCGCCGGCCGGCGCCGGAAAGCACTTGCGCGGTAAGCTCCTTGGCTGTTGTCTTGCCCGCGCTGCCTGTGATTCCGACGACCGGCCGCCCCCATGCTTCGTAGACTCGTCGCGCTAGCGTTTGCAGGGCCGCTATTGCGTCGTCTACGAGCAGCAAACGATCCTTGTATTTAAGCAACTTCTCGTCAGCGTTAACGCGCTCGGCACGGGCGACTGCGGCGATCGCTCCGCGGGACAGTGCGTCCGCAATGAATTCATGAGCGTCCGCAAAAGTCCCATTGAAGCCGGCGCGCGCATAGTCGTCCTGAGACAAAGCAAAGAACAGCTCGCCCGGTTTCACCGAACGCGAGTCAATTGAGAAGTCCGTAATTTGTTTGTCAAACAGCTCGGCACTGACAAAACTCGCATCAGCGCCCATCAATATCGACGCTTCCCTGACATTCACGTTATTTCAGCCTCGTCCTGTCCCTGTGTACTCACCGCTTCGGTTCTTCCGGCAACGGTCAATCCGGGGGATGCGAAACCCGGCATCGTCCTGCGTTCTTCCAGGCGGTTCGGTGCTTCGTTTGCTCGAACGGTTCGCAGTCGGCGCCGACAAGCCTCAATGCGACAGCTTACTCCATTACCAAAACCGTTACGGGTCAGCCTTCGTTGGGGGATCATTTGTTAACTCCGTTGTCAGAGTTGCAATGTCAAAAAACCGGTTGCCAAACGGCACTGCTTGTTTCACTTGGCGCGCGCAAAATCGATGTAAACAACTTGTCCCGCATTCAATTCTGCTCCGGGCGCTGGGTTCTGCGAAGTTGCCCGGCCCTCGCCTTTGGCCTCCAGCCGCAAACCAAGCCGGGCGCAAGTGCGCGCCACATCTCGAACACTGCGGCCACTCACATCGGGCATCAGGATCGAACTCTTGTTTGCAGCCGCATAAACAATCTCGCCGCCATGCCCATCGCTTCCTGCCACGCTGGGCAAGGTCGCTCGCCGGGCGAGCTCAGTTTGTACTTCCGCTTCGCGGCTTTGCGGACTCGCTTCGGCAACTGCCGCTTGCGCAATTTGGCCGTCCGGTAATTTGAAGTACGTATCCGGGACCACTCCGAGATCAGGCAATATTTGTTCGGCTATCTCCCGGAAGATAGGAGCGGCCACATCGCCACCGTGATAGGCACCGCCCGGCTCGTCAATCACTACGATAATCACCACCGAGGGATTGTTGACCGGTGCAAAGCCCACGAACGAGGCCACATGCTTGGTGCGCGAATAGGTTTTCGTTTTGGGGTCGATTTTCTGCGCGGTACCAGTTTTTCCCGCAGCGGTGTAGCCATTCAGTTGCGCGAGTTTTGCGGTGCCGTTTAGGGTCACGCTCTCAAGCATCTGGCGCAGCGCGCGCGCCGTCTCTGCATTCACAACGCGCCGCTGTTCCGGAGCTGCACGATAAACAGTCGCACCTGTCGCCGTGCGAACTTCACGGACCAGATGTGGTGCTACCCGGACGCCGTCATTGGCGAGAGCCCCAAATGCCGCCGCCATCTGTAACGGCGTGACGCCGATTTCCTGACCAATAGCGATCGATCCGATGGAGGATGGCTGCCAGCGACCCACAGGCCGCAACAGCCCTGCAGTCTCACCCGGCAATTCGATCCCTGTGCGCGAGCCAAAACCAAAGCGTTTGATGTAGTCGTACATCGTCGGATCGCCAACTCGGATTCCGAGTTTAATCGCGGCCACATTGCTCGACTTTGCCAACGCTTCAGTAATGGTCAGGCTGCCAAACGAATGATGATCGTGAACCACTCGACCGGCGACCTTAATTGCTCCCATTTGGCAATCAATGCGGTCGTCAGGTTTCACTAAGCCTTTTTCTATTGCGGCGGAAAAGGAAACGATCTTGAAAGTCGACCCGGGTTCATAGATGTTCTGCAGTGCCCAGTTAGAGCGAGCTTCCGGTTTCGACTCGCCTGGCTTGTTGGGATCGAATGTCGGGGCGTTGGCGAGAGCAAGAATCTCACCGCTGCGCGGATCGAGCACGATTGCAGTTCCTGACTTTGCTCTAGATTTGGCGATCGCCGACAGCAGAGCCTGTTCCGCTCGGTACTGAATTGAATGGTCAAGCGTCAGGACAATCGTGTGGCCCGGCGTGCCTGGCTGTTCAAAACTTTCATACGGGTTTCCTTCAGAGTCTTTTTCAAAGAAGAGCTTTCCCGGTTCGCCCGTTATCTTTTCGTTGTAAAACTGTTCGACGCCGCCCAAACCCGCTCCGTCAATACCAACGAAGCCGAGAACGTGAGCGCCGATTGAACCGTTGGGATAGAAACGCTTTGGCTCGGAACGGAAGTTCACTCCCGGCAATCCCCGGCCGCGAATTGCGGTCGCTTGTTCAGCCGATAACCGGCGCGCAATCCAGATGAACCTGCTGTTCTTTGTCTTCGCCTCCTCCAATTTGCTTTGCAGATCTTCTTTCTTGAGTTTGAGAACTGAGGCTAACCCTGCGGCGGTGCAAGCGATGTCGCCGGCGTTTTCCAAATTCGCAGCGTCGATGAAAATCGATTCGGTTTGAATGCTGCGCGCCAGCTCGCGTCCCTGACGGTCGAGCAAGGTGCCGCGTTGCGGAGTCGTTTCAATTGACTGTTGCTGTTGGGAGCGCGCTCGCTCGCCGAGAGCTTCGTGTTGTGAGACTTGTAGATATACAAGCCGCACGCCGATGGCGAAAACCCAAAAGACGATAAACGCCGCGACGAACAGCGCGCGGCGAATCGAGGCATCCGGTCGAATTTTAGATTCAGCGGAAAGGCGTGCCAGCATTGCGGACATGATCCCCTTAAACGGTACCGCGAGGGAACAGCACCAACCTTGATCTACCGCGCCGAGTAGGCGACGTACTTAGCTAACGATTGAAAGAAGCGGCCGGATGAATTAATGCCGTTGCGACTGGGAGCTGTCTTCCGGGCTTTCGCGTGCCGACCTGTCCGGGTTGCAACGGTTTCAGTCCCAATTGACGGGCAGCCGATTCGAGACGCGCAGGTGACGACGCGCGTTCCTTTTCGAGAATCAGTCGCTCTTGTTCCTCAAGCAACTTTTGCCGCTCAACCCGCAGCGTTTCACTTTCGTAACCGTAATGAACCGCCGCGAAATGTTGTCCGGCGGCAAAGACAAAGCCTCCACAAAGCGCTAGCGCGCAACCAAGCTGCACTGCCAGACGAGAGAGCGCTCGTAGATCACGCTCGCGCTTAACATTTGAATTCTGATGTTGGAGCGGGTGTCGGTTCATGGGGCTGCGGTCTCCAGTGTCGAATTAAAATCAACCAGACTCAGGAATGCGGGAGACTAAGTTTCCGGCAAGCTCGCAGTTTGGCACTTCGCGCTCGCGGGTTCTCTTCCACTTCGTTGTTATCAGGAACTA
>Ga0079216_10000258_pt1 | contig 12041 bp, 13 predicted proteins | sample NCAS100_FD_77008 | JGI IMG/M metagenome (GOLD analysis project Ga0079216, IMG submission 77008) | Agricultural soil microbial communities from Utah to study Nitrogen management - NC AS100 | ecosystem: Environmental > Terrestrial > Soil > Agricultural land | place: USA: North Logan, Utah...
AGCGAGCTCTTTTCCTGCTCCGGACGGTGCTGATTCCGGTATCGTGCTTTGGCTGCGGAGGCGGCAAGGGCGAGGACGCTCTGCTGGACGGGGAAGAAGAAACGACGACGGCCGCCGCAGCCCCCGCCGCCGGAGCTCCGGCCGCCGCTCCCGCGGCCGCGGCCGCGGGCAGCGCGACCCTGACCGGCAGGGTGGCGTTCGAAGGGACCGCCCCCTCGGCGGAGAAGCTGAAGATGGACGCCGACGCGTTCTGTAAGGCGGCGCACGCCGCTCCCGCCTACTCGCAGGAGGTCGTCGTCAACGCGAACAACACCCTCCAGTGGGTCTTCGTGTACGTCAAGGAGGGCGCGACCGGGTCGTTCCCGGCGCCCACGACTCCCGTGGTGATCGACCAGCGGGGCTGTCAGTACCATCCCCATGTCTTCGGAATCCAGGCCGGCCAGCCCTTGAAGATCCTGAACAGCGACGCGACCCTGCACAACATCCACGCGCTCCCGAAGAAGAACCCGGAGTTCAACATCGGGCAGCCGTTCAAGGGGATGGAAACGGTGAAGAAGTTCGACGTGCCCGAGGTGGGAGTCCACTTCAAGTGCGACGTCCACAAGTGGATGGGCGCGTACGCGGGGGTCCTGAACCACCCCTTCTACGCCGTCACGAACGACCAGGGGACTTTCGAGCTGAAGAACCTGCCCGCCGGCAACTACGTGATCGAGGCGTGGCACGAGAAGTACGGGGCGCAGACGCAGAACGTGTCCATCACGGGATCGGAGTCCAAGACGGTCGACTTCAGCTTCAAGGGCTGAGCGGCTTCGTGCCGGAGAGGCAGAAGGGTCCCCCCCGCGTTCGATCGCGGGGCCGGAGCCTCCGGGTCGCTCTCTTCGCGCTCGGCGCCTCGGCGCTGCCGTCGCTCGCCAGCGCTCTGCCCTTCTGGCTCAAGCTGCCGGAGAACGTCTCCACCTACGGCGGCCAGATCGACGGGCTCTTCTACCTGATCCTGTGGATCACCGGCATCATCTTCGTCGTCGTCGAGGCGGTCCTCCTCTTCTTCCTCTTCCGCTACCGGCACCGTGAGGGGAAGGCCGCTCACTACACGCACGGCTCCAACCGTCTCGAGGTGATCTGGACGATCGTGCCGGCCGTCATCTGCGTCGTTCTCGCGCTCATGTCGCGCCGCTCCTGGGCGGAGATCAAGCAGTCGATCCCGCAGGGCGCGATGAACGTCGAGATCCTGGCGGAGCAGTTCGCGTGGAACCTGAGATACCCCGGCACCGACGGGAAGCTGAACACCGCCGACGACGTCGTGACGTTGAACCAGCTCCACATCCCGGTCGGCCGACCCGTCGTCGTTTCCCTTAAGGCGAAGGACGTCATCCACTCCTTCTTCCTGCCCGAGTTCCGCGTCAAGCAGGACGCCGTGCCGGGCATGACCACGCGGATCTGGTTCGAGGCGACGCGAGTGGGTAATTGGGAGATCGTCTGCGCGGAGCTGTGCGGCCTCGGGCACTACCGGATGAAGGGATTCATCACCGTGGAGACACAGGAGAACTTCGACAAGTGGCTCGCGGACCAGGCGGCGGAGGCCGCGAAGGAGGCAGACCAGAGCTCATGAGCACGATCGCCCTCCCGCGCGAGCTCCCCCCGGGGGTCCACCCGGAACCGACGTCGTTCTGGCGCAAGTACATTTTCTCCCTCGATCACAAAGTGATCGGCAAGCAGTACCTCTTCTACGCCCTCTTCATGCTCGTCGTGGGCGGTCTGCTCGCGACGCTCGTGCGCTGGCAGCTCGCGTGGCCGGGGAAGCCGATCGGCTTCATGGGCAAGCTCATGCCCGAGGGGATGCCGGGAGGCGTGATGCTCCCGGAGTTTTACAACTCGATGTTCACGATGCACGCGACGATCATGATCTTTTTCGCGATCATGCCTCTGCTCATCGGCGCGTTCGGAAACTTCGTCGTGCCCCTGCAGATCGGCGCGCGCGACATGGCCTTTCCGACGCTGAACATGCTCTCGTTCTGGACGGCGGTGCCGGCCGCGGTCGTGATCATCTGGTCTTTCTTCGTGACCGGCGGCGCGGCGGGCGGGGGCTGGACGTCCTATGCTCCGCTCTCCGCGATCGCGCCGAAAGGCCAGACGCTCTGGTTGATCGCGCTGCTCCTGCTCGGGCTCTCTTCGCTCCTGACGGCGGTGAACTTCATCACCACCGTCATCAACCTCCGGGCGCCCGGGCTGACTTTCTTCCGGCTCCCGCTCACGGTGTGGGCGCTCTTCGTGACGGCGGTCCTGCTCCTCCTCGCGCTGCCCGTCCTGTCCGGCGCGATGATCATGCTGCTCTTCGACCGCGTGCTCGGGACGACGTTCTTCCTGCCCGCGGGGCTCGTCATATCGGGCCAGCCCCTGACGAACGCCGGCGGGGGACAGGCGCTCCTGTGGCAGCACCTGTTCTGGTTCTTCGGGCACCCCGAGGTCTACATCATGATCCTGCCGGCGATGGGGATCACCTCCGAGATCCTCCCCGTCTTCGCGCGCAAGCCGATCTTCGGTTACCGCGCGATGGCCTACTCGATGCTCGGGATCGCGGGGCTCGGCTGGATCGTGTGGGGACACCACATGTTCATGAGCGGCATGAACCCGATCCTCGGCACGACGTTCATGATCTCGACGATGGTGATCGCCGTCCCCTCCGCGATAAAGACGTTCAACTGGCTCGGGACGCTGTGGGGAGGCTCCATCCGGTTCACGACGCCGATGCTGAACGCGCTCGCGTTCGTCTCGATGTTCGTCATCGGCGGTCTCTCCGGGATCTTCATGGCGTCGACGCCGGTCGACATCTTCATCCACGACACGTACTTCATCGTGGGGCATATCCACTACGTGCTCTTCGGGGGATCGCTCTTCGGCGCGTTCGCCGGGCTGTACTTCTGGTTCCCGAAGATGTTCGGCCGGATGATGAACGAGAGGTGGGGGAAGATTCACTTCTTCCTCACCTTCATCGCGTACAACTGCGTCTTCTTCCCGATGCACTTCCTCGGGATGCGGGGCATGCAGCGGCGCATCTACGACTACACCGAGTACGCGCATCTCAAGGGCCTCCAGCCGATGAACCAGTTCATGACGATCTCGCTCTTCGTGCTCGGCGCGGCACAGGTCATCCTCGTGCTGAACTTCTTCCTGTCGATGCGCCGGGGGCCGAAGGCGGGGCCGAACCCCTGGCTCGCGAACACTCTCGAGTGGCAGACGTCGTCGCCGCCGCCGCACGAGAACTTCCACGACATTCCGACCGTTCACCGCGGCCCGTACGAGTTCAGCGCTCCGGAGAGGGCCGACGACTACTGGCCGCAAAACGAGGCGCCGTCCGGCCGGTCCGTGACCGCCCATGGGTGAAGTGGCGGCGGAGTGCCCCGGCCCGAGACCGGAGGCGAGGAGCCGCGCGCTCCACCGCTTCGCCGTCCTGACCGCGGCCTCGACGCTGGTCTTGATCGTCGCCGGGGGGCTCGTCACTTCGACGGAGTCGGGCCTCTCGGTTCCGGACTGGCCGCTCTCGTACGGAAGGCTCATGCCCCCGATGGTGGGCGGCGTGTTCTACGAGCACGGCCACCGCATGGTGGCGACGGCCGTCGGAATCCTGACCGTGATGCTCGCGATCGGGCTCGCGCGTTCGGAGCCCCGCCGATGGGTCCGAAGGCTCGGTTGGCTCGCCGTCGCGGCCGTCATCGCGCAGGGCGTCCTCGGAGGACTGACCGTACTCTTCCTGCTCCCGACGCCGGTCTCTGTGGCGCACGCGTGCGTCGCACAGGCGTTCTTCTGTCTCGTGGTCGCGATCGCCGTCGTGACGTCACCGCGCTGGCAACCGGCCGCCCGGAGGCTCTACGGGCCCTCGCGGCTCGCCGCCTGGACGGCGGGGGCGGTGTTCGTCCAGCTCGTGCTCGGCGCGGTGATGCGCCACACGAAGGCGGGCCTCGCGATCCCCGACTTCCCGCTCTCGCTCGGCCGCGTCGTGCCGCCGCTCGAGTCGTTCCCGGTGGCGATCGCGTTCGCGCACCGCGCGTGGGCGCTCGTCGTGGCGGTCCTCGCTGTCGCCTCCGCCGCCTCCGCCGCGCGGGCGGGCTTGAAGCGCACCGGCTTTTTCCTCGGGTCGCTCGTTCTTCTTCAGATCGCCCTCGGAGCGGCGACCGTTCTCTCGGGAAAGGCCGTCGCGATCACCACCGCTCACGTCGCGACCGGCGCGCTCCTCCTGGGCACCGCGATCGCCCTCACCCTCGGCACGATGGCGGGTCCGCGAACGCTCTCGGAACGGCGGCCGGAAGAGTTGAAACGGGGGCTTCCGATTCTGCTTTCCGAGCCATGACGTGCAGATAGCCGACGCCGCTCTCGCCGCCGCGCCTGCTCGCGCGTCCGACTTCGTACTGCTGACGAAGCCCCGGATCACGTTCCTCGTGCTCGTCACGACGGCGGTCGGCTATGCCCTCGGGGTCGGGCCGGCTTTCCAACCCGGCGTTTTCGTCGCCCTGCTCGTCGGCACCGCGCTCGTCTCCGGAGGCGCGTCCGCGCTCAACCAGTGGGCAGAGCGCGACGCGGACGCCCGGATGTCACGGACTCGATCGCGACCGCTGCCCGCCGGCCGCCTCGCGCCCGCGGACGCGTTCGCGTTCGGGATCGCAATCTCCGCCGTTGGCGTCGTCCTCCTGGCCTCCGCGGTGAACCCGCTCACGGCGCTCCTCGCGGCGGTCTCGCTCTCGAGCTACGTGCTCGCGTACACGCCTTTGAAGCGCGTCACCCCGCTCTGCACCCTCGTCGGCGCGGTGCCGGGCGCGATCCCGCCGATGATGGGATGGACCGCGGCGACCGGCTCGCTCGGCCGCGAAGCGTGGGCGCTCTTCGCCGTTCTGTTTCTCTGGCAGCTGCCGCACTTCCTCGCGATCGCGTGGATCTACCGGGACGACTACGCGCGCGGCGGATTTCCGATGCTGCCGGTCACCGATCCGAGCGGTGAATCGACCGCGCGGCAGTCCGTCGCCTACGCGGCGGCTCTGGTCCCGGTCACCCTTCTCGCCGGGGCGTTCGCGGGGGCGGGCCCGGTCTACCTCTGGAGCGCCGTCGGGCTGGGAGCGCTCTTCGTCGGGTGCGCGTGCGCTTTCGCCGTCCGCCGCTCGCCGAAGTCGGCGCGCTGGCTCTTTCTCGTGTCCGTGTTCTACCTGCCCGCCGTGCTCGGGCTCATGGTGATCGACCGATGAGCGCGGTGCCGCGCCCGGAGGCCAACCGGCGGGTGTTGCTTATCATCGTGCTCGTCGCGGCCGTCCTTTTCTTCGGATCGGTCCTTTTCATCATCTCGCGCGCGGGAGCCTGACGGGGGAGGACGATGACGGAACACAAGCACCCCAACTACATGGCGATCTTCTGGATCCTTCTCGCGGTGACCGTGCTCGAAGTCGGGTACTCCTTCCTGCCGGTGCCCCGCAGCGTGCTGATCCTCGGCCTCGTCGCCCTCGCGGGGTTCAAGGCGCTCCTCGTGGCCCTCTACTTCATGCACCTGAAGTTCGAACGAAAGAGCCTCGGCATCATCGTGGCGTCGACTCTCATCCTCGGGGCCATCCTGGTCTCGGTCGGGATCGGGGAGCACGTCCTGCCCAAACCGTGAGGAGACGATGACGCAGCACGCGACCGCGCACGATCACGCCCTCGAGCCGCCTTCGGCGACGGGGATCCCCCACGACAAGATGGGGATGTGGGTCTTCCTCTGCTCCGAGGTGATGTTCTTTACCGGCCTGATCGGGGCGTACATCGTGCTGCGTTTCGCGAGCCCCACCTGGCCGGCGCCCGGCGAGACGCTCAACATCTGGCTCACGGCCGTCAACACGTTCATCCTGATCTGCTCCTCGGTGACGATGGTCAAAGCGCTCCAGTCGGTGCGCGAAGGGGACCAGCGGAAGCTGAAGCTCTTCCTTTCGATGACCCTCCTCTTCGGCGCGATCTTCCTGGGGATTCAGTTCTACGAGTACACGCACCTGCTGCACGCCGGTTTCAACCCGCACGTGTCCCTCTTCGGGTCCGTCTTCTACACGACGACCGGCTTCCACGGTTTCCACGTCTTCTGCGGCGTCGTGTGCATGGCCTTCGTGACGGGGAAGGCCCTCCTCGGAAAGTACACGACCGAGAGCCACCAGGGCGTCGAGACCATCGGCCTCTACTGGCACTTCGTCGACCTCGTCTGGATCATTCTCTTCACGATCATCTATCTCTTCTGAACCCTCTCCTCACCCCACCGTGAACGCGGCGCTGAACGCGACGTGCGCGGTGCTGCTCGTCGTCGCTTACCGCGCCATCCGACGGCTGGACGTCGCAAGCCACCGCCGCTGGATGCTCGCGGCGGCCTCGGTCTCCGCGCTGTTTCTCGCCTCGTATCTCGCCTACCACGCGCGCGTCGGCTCGGTCCGCTTCCTCGGGACGGGCGCGGCGCGCACCGTGTACTTCACCGTCCTCCTCTCCCACACGCTTCTCGCGGTGGCGGTCCTCCCTCTCGTGCTCCGCACGCTCTACCTCGGGTTGAAGAGGAGAGACGAGCCGCACCGGAGGATCGCGAAATGGACGTTTCCGATCTGGCTCTACGTCTCCCTGACGGGGGTCGTCGTCTACGTAATGCTCTACCACCTTTACCCGCACGGGCCGATTCGCTAGCATCGGCCGATGGCGCTCCTCCCGCGGGCCGCGGTTCTCCTCGTCGTCCTCGCCCTCCTCCTGCCGGCCGCCCTTTCCGCGTGTCCCCTCTGCAAGGACGCGACGTCCGACGCCGAGACCCCCGGAGGGTCGGCCTCGCTCAAGCGCGGCTTCTTCTACTCGATCCTGCTCATGATCGCGACGCCCTGGCTCGCCGTCGGGACCGTCGCGTTCCTGATCTTCCGGCGACGCCGCCGGGAGCGGGCAGCGCTCGCGCCGATTGTCTCGTTGCCGTCGCCCGGAGCGCGGTCCTGACGCGGGCCGGCCTCCTCCTTCTCCTCTCGCTCTTTCTTCCGCTCGGGGCTCGCGCCGCCGGTCCGCCGGCGCCGCTCGAGCGCTCGACGGAGCTCGAGGCGATGCTCGCCCGGACCGCCGCCGACGTCGTCACGGAGTTCGCGGCCTCCGGTCTCACCCCGGAGGGGATTTCGATCGCGGTGGTCGACCTCCGGGCCGGCGGACCGTCGGGGACTCTCGCCGCCGGGGCGCACCGGGGGGACTTCGCGTACTACCCGGCTTCCGTCGTGAAGGCCTTCTATCTCACCTTCTACGAGGCTCGAAAGGAAGCCGGCCGGCTCGCCGACACGCCCGAGCTCGTCCGGGCGGTCCGCGACATGATTGTCGTCTCCTCCAACGACGCGACCGGCTTCGTCGTGGACGCGATCACCGACACGACGTCGGGGCCGGAGATCACGAGCGCGCGGCAGTGGGAGAAGTGGAAGAAGAAGCGCAACGCCGTGAACCGCTTCTTCCTCGAGCGCGGGTACGCGAACCTGAACGCGAACCAGAAGACGTTCTGCGAGGACGCCTACGGCCGCGAGCAGGTCTTCCGGGACGGCGGCCGGAACCGTAACCGCGTCACCGCGAACGACGCGGCCCGCCTTTTCAAGGAGATCGCCCGCGGCGAGATCGTCGGCCCCTCGGGCACGCAGGAGATGCTCGCTCTCCTATCGCGCGACGTCGCCGCCGAGAAGCCCTTCGACGACGGAGAGCTCGAGGTCGCGCGCCTCGCGGGTGGGAAGCTTCCCGCCGGCGCGCGTTTCTGGTCGAAGTCGGGGGACGCGTACGACGTGCAGCACCTCGTGGCCCGGGCGGCGCTCCCGAACGGCGCCGACTTCGTCGTCGCCGCTTTCACGAAGGGCGCGCGCGGGGTGACGGCCGTCCTTCCGCGGATCTTCGAGAAGGTCGGCGCGCACTTCGCCGCGAGCCCGCCGCGACACGCGTCGTCCCCCTAGACCCTTGGGGGCGCAGCTCCTCTCCCGCGCGGCGGGAGCGGCCCTCTCGCTCCACCGGGCGACGCTCAAGACCCGGCGCGTCCACTTCGACCGCTACCTCGCGCTGAAGGCGCGGGGCGTTCCGATCCTGTTCGCGCTCTGGCACGGACGGATGTTCCTCTCGATCCAGGCGCACCGGCGGGAGGGGATCGTCACCATGGCATCCCGGTCGAAGGACGGCGAGATCATCGCCGGGTGGCTCGAGCGAAACGGGTACGGAGTGGTGCGGGGCTCCTCGACGCGCGGGGGATCGGAGGCCCTCCGGCAGATGGTTCGCCGCGTGCGCGCGGGGGCGGCGGCGGCGCTCACCGTCGACGGCCCGACCGGTCCTCCCCGCGTCGTCCAGCCAGGGATCGTCCACGTCGCGCGGCTCACGGGCGGATGGATTCTTCCCATCACCTTCTCGAGCGACCGTCCGCGCTTTCTCGCGTCCTGGGACAGGTACCTCGTGCCCCTGCCCTTTTCGGAGAACGTCGTGCTCTACGGCGAGCCCTTCCCGGTCCCGAAGGAAGCGGGGGAGGCGGAGGCGCTGGAGCGCGTCGCGCGGGCCCTCGACGGCGCGACGGAGGAGGCGGACGGCCTCATGGGGGTCACCCCGCCCGAGGTCTGGACGCGCCCCGGGAATCGACCGGGGCTTGACTCCGGTTCTCCCTGAAGGCATCCTTCCCCCACTCGGAAAAATTCATCGGAACCGCTCGGCGCGGGAGCGCTCGGGCTTTCTCTGTCAAGGAGATCGACAATGTCCCTTTTCCGGCTGAAAAGGCTCGTCGGCGCCGTCGCGGGTGCCTTTGCCGTGGCCCTTCTCGTTCCTGCGGCCCTCTCGGCACAGGAAGGGGAAGGTCCCGGCCGCTTCATGGTCAAGTTTCGCGAACGCGGCCATCACGGCGACGTCGTCCGCGCGGCCGGAGGCTCGCCCGTGCACGAGTTCCCCGAGCTCGGCGTGGTAGCGGCATGGCTGCCGGAGCCCGCTCTGCGCGGCCTCGCCCACAACCCGAACGTGATCCTGATCGAGGTCGACCCGCTCCGCTATGCCCTCGCTCAGTCGACCCCCTACGGGATTCCGATGGTCCAGGCGGACCAGGTGTCCGAAGGGGCGGGGGTCGGCAACGTCAAGGTTTGCGTGATCGATTCGGGTTACTACCTCGACCACGAAGACCTCCAGGACTCCAACGTGGCCGGCACCAACAACGTCGGGACCGGGAACTGGTTCGAGGACTCCTGCGGCCACGGGTCTCACGTTGCGGGCACGATCTCGGCGCTCTCGAATACCGTCGGGGTCGTCGGCGTGCTGCGGTCCGGGAGCGTTCCGCTCCACATCATCAAGGTCTTCAACGGCTCGAGCTGCGCCTGGACGTACTCGTCGGACCTGATCAACGCGCTGAACCTGTGCCGCGCCGCGGGAGCGAAGGTGGTCAGCATGAGCCTCGGCGGTGACGGCGCAAGCGTGAACGAGGAGACCGCCTTCAACAGCGCATGGAGCGCCGGCGTGCTTTCGGTCGCGGCCGCCGGCAACGGGGGAAGTTCCGCGCCGCACTACCCGGCGTCTTACGGCTCCGTTCTTTCGGTGGCCGCCGTCGACTCCGCCAGGAACGTCGCGGGCTTCTCGCAGAAGAACGCCCAGGTCGACGTCGCCGCCCCGGGCGTGGGAGTTCTCTCGACGATTCCGCTCGCGGAGACGAACTCCGTCACGACGGGCGGCGTCACCTACACGGGTTCGTGGATCGAGAACGCGGCTCGGACCACCGGAGTCACCGCGGCGCTCGCCGACGGGGGAACCTGCCTCGCCACGGGTCCCTGGTCGGGCAAGGTCGTGTTGTGCGAGCGGGGGGGAGGGACGTTCCTCTTCAAAGTCCAGAACGTGCAGGCGAGCGGCGGGGTGGCGGCGGTCATCTACAACAACGTGGCGGGAGGCTTTTCCGGCACGCTGGGCGCCGGCAGCTCGAGCGCGATCCCGGCGATCGGGATCACGCAGGCCAACGGGCAGTTCCTCGTGGCGAACCGGATCGGCACCCTGGCGACCGTCGTGAGCCGGACCCAGGCGGGATCGACCTACGCGTCCTGGAGCGGCACGTCGATGGCGACCCCGCACGTGTCCGGCGTCGCCGCGCTCGTCTGGGGCCACAACCCCTTCTGGACGAACGCGCAGATCCGGAGCGCGCTCGAAACGACCGCGGAGGACCGCGGAGTGGCCGGGTGGGACACCTCCTACGGCTGGGGAATCGTCCGGGCGAAAGCCGCGCTCGACTCGCTGAACGGCGGACCCTCCGCGACCCCGACGGCGACGCCGAACGTGACCGCGACTCCGACCCGCACGCCGACGCCGGCTTCGACTCCGACGCGGACTGCGACGCCTCCGCCTCCGACGCCCACCCCGACGTGGACGCCGCCGCCGGCCTCGACCCCGACGCCGACGCGGACGGCGACGCCTCCGCCTCCGACGCCCACGCCGACGAGAACCCCGACGCGGACTCCGACGCCGGCGCCGTGCACGGACGCCGACGGCGACGGTTACTGCGCCGGCGTTGGACCGGCGTTCGACTGCAACGACAACAACAACAAGGTGAACCCGGGCGCGAACGACACCCGGGGCAAGCAGGGCCGCGACGGGGTGGACAACGACTGCGACGGGATCATCGACGGGTAAGCCGTAGTCCCGAAATCCCCGTGTCGAACGGAAAGGGGTCCCGGGAAGCCGGGACCCCTTTTTTAGCGGGGATCGGCCTCGCTACGGCTCGGGCAGCGTCTCGACGGAATCGAAGTGCCGATCGAGCGCGAACCAATACATCGGCACGACGGCGCGCTCGCGCCGGCCGGGGCCCGTCCCCTCCCAGGCGCGCGGGGCGGCGACCCTCGGATCCCACTCGATCGCGAGCCGCTCGCCCCCGATCGTCACCTCGAGCGATCTTCGCTTGCGGATTTCCTCCGACTCGAACGCAACCGTCTCGCGGCCGGCGGCGACCGAAAGGAACTCTCGTTTCGGCGGGTGCAGCGTGTTCCGGGTCTTCTCCCCGGAGACGCCCTGCCACGGCGAGGCGCCGTAGACGCGCATCAGGAACGGAACCGAGCTCGAAAGCCCGAGGTCGGGGTAGCGCGAGGACGCGTGCGCGCGGCGCCACGCCTCCACGGTCGTGAGCACGGCCGGGAGAGGCGCGAGCTCCCGTCCCGCGAGGGGGCCGGACAGCCCCACCCCGGTCGCCGCGGACCAGTAAGTCCCGGTCTCGAGGTCCCGGAGCACGAGGGTATCGCGCCAGAGCGCACCCGAGTTCTCGAAGGTGAGCACCCGGTCGTCCACCGTGCGGCCGTAGACGGCGGCGACGTGAGTGAGCGCGCACCGCGCCACGACCCATGCGCCCGCGTCGTCCCGGTCGTTGACGACCTCCACCCGGTCGAGGAGTCCGATGGGATACGCGATCGCCTGCGTGCCGCGCTCGAGACCGATGACGCGAGCGCTTCCGCGCGGAAGGTCCGGGTGATCGGAGGCGCTCACCTTTCGCGGGTCGGTCACGGAGCGCATCGTTCCCGGAGGCATCATCTGGACGATCGGATCGGCGTCGACGACCGCGATCCGAGGCTTGGTCCGGTAGCCCGACGTCGCGCAACCGCCCGCGAGGACGCCGAGGAGAAGGACGGCCGCGAAGAGCGGTTTCAAGCGGGAACGGAAGCGGTCTCGCGCCGATCCGGAGCCGCCGGCATCCCCGCGGCGTCCCGGACGACGCGCCGGTATTCCGCGTCGCGCTCGAAGGGCTCCCGGCCCGACTCCCGGATCATCCGCTCGAACTCGGTGCGGGTGAGCCCCGAGGCCGTCGTCGCGCCCGCGGCGTGCGTGATCGTTTCGTCGACGACGGTGCCCACGAGGTCGTCCGCCCCGAAGAAGAGCGCCACCTGGGCGAGGCGCGTTCCGATCTGGATCCAGTAGGCCTTCACGTGCGGAAAGTTGTCGAGAATGAGCCGCGAGGCGGCGATCACGCGGAGGTCGAGCTGCCCCGACGTCGCCGGCAGGTGGGCGAGCGGCGTGTTCTCGGGGTGAAAGGCGAGGGGGATCAACCCGGTGAACCCGCC
>Ga0079216_10000259_pt1 | contig 12037 bp, 7 predicted proteins | sample NCAS100_FD_77008 | JGI IMG/M metagenome (GOLD analysis project Ga0079216, IMG submission 77008) | Agricultural soil microbial communities from Utah to study Nitrogen management - NC AS100 | ecosystem: Environmental > Terrestrial > Soil > Agricultural land | place: USA: North Logan, Utah...
CCATCAACGAACAATCATAGAAGTTCCTGCATTCGTGCTCATCGAACAAAAAATCGGAATGCCCTTTGCATAAATCGTGATCAGGCACGCATTACTCGTTGCCTGCGTTCAAACTCAAGTTCGCAACGCCATACGAAAATTTGTACTGCGTCCGCTGAATCAACTCCCAAGGAGGAAGTTATGACTATTCGAGCGCTCCTGATCGTGGGCGTATTGATCACCTTATCAACTTTTGCTTTCGGACAAACTAGTCGCGGCACTGTCGCTGGAACAGTGACGGATCCAAACGGCGCCGTCGTCGCCGGTGCTGAAGTTACGCTGACAAGCGCAGCAACCAAGCTCAGCCGCACCACTATCACTAACGGTGAAGGGCTTTATCGATTTGAAGCAGTCGATCCTGGGACCTATTCCGTTGGTGTTAAGGCCACTGGCTTTGGTGAAGTTGTAAAAACTGGCGTTGAAGTTCAAGCGAATCAAACGTCGGACGTTACAACCCAACTAACAGTCGGCGGAGCCGTGGAAACAGTAAACGTTGCCGCTGATGCCGGACAGTTGCTGCAAGTCGAAGCACCAGTTCGCGGCGGCAATATCGACAAAGTGAAGATCACGGAACTGCCCGTTGCCGGTCGCAATCCCGTGGCTCTCGCCCTGACGCTCCCCGGCGTTTCAACCAACCGCTTCGGCTTTGGCGTGGGCACGTTCTCTGTGAATGGCTCGCGCGGACGATCCAACAACTTTTTGATCGACGGCACTGAGAACAACGATATCTCCGTCGCCGGACAGGGCTTTCAGATCACAAATCCCGACGCTGTGCAGGAAGTTTCAGTGCAGACGTCGAATTACGACGCAGAGTTTGGTCGTGCGGGCGGCGCGGTCGTCAACACGATTACCAAATCCGGTAGTGACGATTTTCACGGCAGCCTGGCTTATCTCTTTGACGTCACGCGCGACGATGCGATTACCAATACACAATCGACGTCGGCGGTAATTGTCGCGCGCGGTCACCCACCACGTGGTACCGAACAGTACTACGCCGGAACGCTGGGTGGCCCAGTCTTGATTCCGTTCTTTGGCGAGAGCAATAAGATGTGGAGTTACGACGGCAAGCAACGGACTTTCTTCTTTGCCGCGTGGCAGGAACAGTTTCGTAGTGCTTCAGCCACAGCTACCAGGACCGTTTTGAGTCAGAACGGGCGTAACCTTTTGCGAAGTCTTTTCCCCCAAGGCGTGAATCCAAGAGTCGATCTTCTTATGGACGTGACGAAGCAGGTCATTGGCGAGTCGAACTTCCAGAACATAGGCATCGGCGCTCGCGCGGGTTGTCCCGCGCCTTGCAATATCCAGTTCGGTACAGGCTCGCTCTTCGTTCCCCAAACTTATCGCGAGCGCCAGGCGCAGTTCCGCATCGATCACAGGATCAGCGACAACGATCAGCTCTCGATACGCTACTTGTTTGACGATCAGAAGGATCCAGTGGGTGGTGGTATCACGTTCCCGGGATTCGCGACCGCCAACAACAACACGTACCAGAACTTGCTCATCACCGAGACGCATATCTTCTCGCCGCGTTGGACCAACGAAGCACGGTTGGCTTACAACCGAATTCTGATCGATTTTCCGTTGAATCCGGATGATTCACTCGGCCTTACGTTGCCGCGCTTCGATATCTCCACGTTGAGCCAGTTCGGTATCGCAACGAACCTGCCTCAAGGTCGCGTCGCGAACAATTACGTGTTCCAGGACACTGTCACTCACGTTCGTGGAAATCACACTTTCCGTTTTGGTTTGGATTTACTCGAGCAACGTTCACGCCAGTTTGCGCCGATCGTTGAACGTGGTCTGTTGGTGTTCCGGTCGGGCGGTGGTTTCACGGCGCTCGGCAATTTCATCGACAACTTTGCCGGTTCAGGCGGTGGCACGCAGCGCGACTTCGGTAGCCCGCGCTACTATCCATTCTTGTTCCGACAGGCCTATTTCGCGCAGGATCGCTGGCGCGTTAACGATGCGTTGACGCTGACTCTCGGTTTGCGTTACGAGAATTTCGGCAACGCCATCAACACTCTTCAGACCGCTGCGTTTACGGGGTTGTTCAACGTAGATCCGGTCACGTTTGCTGGTCCATACAGTCAACCCAACACAGTTGAAAACGACAACAACAACTTCGCACCAACGATCGGAGTTGCTTATTCACCTTCGTTTGAAAGCGGACTGCTGGGAAGGATCTTCGGCAACCGGCAAACGGTCATCCGCATGGGTTACCAACTCGGTTACGATTCGTTCTTCAACAACATCGCCTCGAATGCGGCGACTTCATCACCGAACGTCGTCGCGACCGCGGTAACATCGGTCATCAATGCCGGTAATCCGCGCGGCCTGTCAAACGTTACTGGCGCGTTACCGCTAACTCCGCGGCCGTTGTCGCCGTTGGATTCTCAGGTGCTCGTAGTCCCGAACCTGGTTAACCCTTACTACCAGCGTTGGTCTTTCGGATTTCAGCGCGAGCTGTTTGGAAACATCGTTGTCGACGGATCTTATGTCGGCTCGAAAGGAACCAAACTCTACGTCAACGAGGATCTGAACCCTCTGGTACCGATTGTAGCTGGACCGAACCATCCGGGAATTCAGCGCATTACTCCCGCGGGGTTCACGGGCCCAACTACCTGCACGCCCGGCACCGCGGGCTGTTTGATCTCGGGTCGACTGGATAACCTTCAGGGATCGCGGCTGATTCGAACTAACGGTGGTTCGTCGAATTACCACTCTGCGCAATTGCTGGTAACGCGACGTTTCACCAACGGCTTTTCACTGACCTCTGCTTATACGTGGTCCAAACTCATGGACAATGGGAGCGAGGTCTTCGGTGTGGCGGACACTAACTCACCGCAGCAGTCTTCGTTCCCGGCGATCTTCGGCGGTCAAGCGTTAGAAAAAGCGGTGTCGTTCTTCGATCGCACACACCGGTTCTCGCTGACTTACGTCTACGAGCTTCCGTTCTTCCGTCAACAGCGTGGATTCGTGGGCCACCTGCTGGGAGGTTTCCAGCTCTCAGGCGTCACGACGTTTGAAAGCGGAGTCCCGCTCACGGTTATCAATGGGCAGGATGCCGACTCGATCGGTGGTAACCTTGATCGGCCGGATTTCAATCCCGATGGTCAACCGGGAGTGCGTGCTGTCCCGGCAATTGCCACCGCGACAACCAATCCGTGCAGCGTGGCGGTTGGCGCAACGTTCTACACAAATCCTGATGCCGGCGGTGCATGTATCAATCCGGCAACCGCGCAATTCATCGGATTGCTCGCGGGGACGGGGCGACGTGGCAATCTTGGCCGCAATACGCTGCGCACTCCGGGTTTGAATAACTGGAACGTTAACCTACTGAAGCGAGTCCGTATCGATGAAACTAAGTTCGTCGAACTGCGGGCGGAGTTTTACAACATTTTCAACCATCCGCAATACGGAACCGCGAGCGTCAGTCCTTTCGCACCGCTGAGCACTGGCGTTCCGGCGAACGTGTTCACGTCCGCAGCTGGTCAGTTTCTCCATCCGGAGTTTTCTGAAGGTGGCGGTCGAGTCATTCGCTATCAGTTGAAGTTCGCGTTCTGAGTTCCTCACGAGCTCTCTCCAAGGCCCGGCGGTTCTAGTCCCGCCGGGCCTTTTTCTTCTGTTAGAATCTTCGCGGCCCTCCAAACAATCATTGCCCACGGTGAAAGGAAAGTTCATGGTCCACGAAACTATCGACGGCACTTATCGTCAGACCAATCTCACCAACGAGTCACCCGAATATCTCGCCGCGCGCGAAGAGTTGCGCAAGGCGGAAATTGAATTAATGCGACAACGTGAACGCGTTGCCGAGCTTCGCCGCGCGCTGCCTGCCGGTGCGATTATCGAAGATTACGAATTACTTGAAGGCCCGACTTCGCTCGACGACGGCGACGAGCCTGTTCGCAAGACGCGTTTAAGCGAGTTGTTTACGAAACCGGATCGTGCACTCGTCATCTACCAGTTTATGTTTGGAAAGAAGCAACAGAAGCCGTGTCCGATGTGTACCGCCTGGATCGACGGCCTGAACGGCGTCGCTCATCATCTGGCTCAAAACATTGACCTGGTGATCGTGGCTGCTGCGGATCCTGAGGCACTTCGAGCGCACGCGCGAAATCGAGGTTGGGATAAATTGCGTCTATTAAGCGGCGGCGAAAGCACGTTCAAGTACGATCTCGGCAGCGAAGATCGCGAAGGCGGTCAGGACTCGACGATCACGGTCATCACTCGAGACGCCGACGGTACGTTACGCCACTTCTACAGCGTTCATCCACGGTTGGACCATGAAATCCAGGAGCGCGGCATAGACTTGTATACTCCAATCTGGAATGTCCTTGATCTGACGCCTCAAGGTCGAGGAACGTTCTACGCATCGCTGGACTATGGAACAAAGGTGCAGGCGGCGCGGCAATAACTCCCCAGACAGAGTCCATTGCTTTGTCGAACATTTCCCGGCTTATTTTGCATTTGGATTTACAAAAATCTGATCCGATTTCAAAAGTTGCAATCGCTGAGAAGACTGCGTGAAGCACTTCGCGTCCGCCGGCATCGGCGCCATCAAGATTCAACTCTTCGTTGGCGCCTTTGTTGACAGCACTCGCGACTCGCTCGGCATATTCAAGTGTCGGGTTAATACCGTAGGGACAATTCGGCGGCTTCCCGACCGATCCAACACAATCATCCGGCGGAGCGTAAAGCGACATGATCTGAAACGCCGTGGTGAATTGACCTTTATCGATCCGTCGTTTCATCCATTCGCCCCAGGCAGCAATCCCATCTTCAACCGATCCAAACAACGCATGACCTTTGGCGTCGGCGATTAGTTCGCCGGCGCTATCTCTCATTTGCGTTTTCCACCCTCCTTGCGGAGTTTTCAGAACTCCCGGGTTGTTGTATCGCAGCGCTATTGGAAGGCATGAGCAACGAACGTCCGGGATCGCTATTGCCTCGTCATTAACGACGAGAGAAACGCCGGCGCCTCGCGTACCGTCCGGCGCACAGAAAGCGGGCTTCTTGTTGTAGGTCTTTTGATTAGGATTCTTGCAGTCGCTCGTTTGACCGTAGACAGGTAAGGCAGCTACGGTCAACAAAGCGGTAGTGAGAACGAAACTCCAAATACGATTCATACCTGCGTTCACGTTCTGAGTAATTACCAGTTCCTCACTTACTTTGTCTAAAAGTCAGGATACCTGTCTTCCGTTTAACGTTCTCTCTGTGCTCCGTGGTTCACTATTTGTAGGAAAAATAACCACAGAGGCACAGAGCACGCAGAGGTTACACAGAGAAGAAGTCGAGTAAATGACTTTTGGGGCAAAGCCTTCCTCACTCATCCCGTAACGCTACCATCGGTTCAACGCGGCTGGCCCTTAAGGCGGGAATCAAACAGGCCAGGCCCGCGACGACGAGCAATAGGAACGCCGTCCCTCCGATCGCAAGACCGTCCATCGCGCCGACTCCGTACAACGTTGACTGCATCGCGCGTCCGACGAGATAGGCGCCACCTAGTCCGATCGCAGCTCCTATGACCGCCACAATCGTTCCTTCTTTCATCACGAGCCTCAGAACGTGTAAGCGTCGCGCGCCAAGCGCCATGCGCACTCCAAATTCCTGCGTGCGTTGGGCCACACCAAACGCCATGACTCCGTAGATACCCACTCCCGCCAGCACGAGACCTAATAATCCAAAGCTCGCAAACAAAACCATACTGAAGCGATCGATCGCTAAAGCTTCACTTACGATCTCATCGATCGTTCTCACACCGGCAAGCGGCAAGTCGGGGTCGACTGAATTGATAGCGCTCGCAACACTGGTGATCACACTTCGGGGATCGCCTTCCGTCCTCACTACCATCGAAACCCACGGCCAGGGATTTTGCCAGAATGGCACGCTGATCTCCGGAAACTCCTCGCGCATCCCGGCTCCGCGCACGTTCTTAAACACGCCAACGATCTGATACTCGCGCGGCGCGCCGAGTCGTGCGCCCACGATGATTTCTTCGATAGAAACTCGCTGCGTGAGCGGATCGACACCGGGTAAATAGCGAGTGACGAACGTTTCATTAACCATGGCGACAAAGGGGCTCGTTTCAGTGTCTTGCTCGTTGATGCTGCGACCTTTGGTGACCTGAATTCCCAGTGCTTCGGTGTATCCGGCTGTGACCATTTGAAACGAGGAGTTGGGACGTTCCGAAGGAGCTACCTCAGGCTGGCCCACTACTCTGATCGGCATCCCGAACATTGGCCCACGAGTGGGTACGCCGGTCATGATCGCTACCTTGTTTATGCCCGGCGCGTTCTCCACTCGCTCGAGTATCTGCCGGTAATACGATCTGACCTCGTCAGCGGTCTTGAGTCGCTCCGGTGGTACTGGCATCTGAAACGTAAGCACGTGATCCGGACGAATGCCGAGGTCCACCTGGGCCAGGTTCCAAAAACCCTTGAGCGCCATACCACCGCTGGCTAACAACGTCAGCGCCAACGCGAACTCAGCTACGACCAGCAGTCGAAGCGCATTGCGACGCGTTCCGTGACTTGTGCGTCCTCCCGTCTTGAGCACTTCGTGGAGATCGAGTCGTGTTGCTTGCCAGGCAGGAGCAGTTCCAAACAATAGTCCTGAGATTGCGGTGACGCCGATCGTGAAAAGCAGAACCGGAATACTCAGTCTGATCTCGGCCTCAGACGGCAACATGGTGCCGACGGGCACGAGGGCTGTTATTGCATTAAGGAACAAACTAGCAAACAGGATCCCAACGAGGCCGCCGATTAGAGCTAACACCAAACTCTCGGTAAGAAACTGATTGAATATCCGGAACCTCGACGCGCCGAGCGCTGCCCTCACTGCGACTTCACGCTGACGCGACGTGCCGCGAGCCAGCAGCAGATTCGCAACGTTGACGCAGGCAATTAATAAGAGGAAGCCGACAGCGCCCAACAGCAACCACAGATTCCTACGCGTCGTCGGTTCGACAAAATTGAGGTGCAACGGTTGGACGAGGATTCCCCAACCCTTGTTCGACTTCGGATACTCGTTTGCCAGTTGCGCCGCGATTCCATCCATCTCTGCCTGGGCCTGTTCAATTGTTACTCCGTCTTTCAACCTCCCCATCACGAGAACCATGTGGGCCTCGCGGTTGTTGGTTTGTTCGGCATCGAAAGCCAGCGGCGTCCATAATTGCATCGGCATGCGATCGTACATTCCTGCTGGAAGCACACCGACCACGCGGTAAGGTAGACCATTCATTCGAATGTCTTTACCGATGATGTTCGGGTCTGACGCAAAGTGCCGGGTCCACATTCGGTTGCTGAGAATAACGACGCGATCCTGACCCGGGATACCTTCTTCGGGAACGAAGTCGCGGCCCATCAACATCGGCAAGCCTTCCATCCTGAACATTCCCGGGGTTCGCGGCGAGCCGTCGATTTGTTCAGGACGTTCGTTGGTTGAGACGTTGAATGAGCCACCGCTCCATGCATTCAGATCCTGAAACGAGGTGCTCCTGCGCTTCCAATCCAGATAGTCAGCTGGAGACACGGAGTTTCTCTCTCCCTGTACTTTGGACCACACCATGACCAGTTGGTCGGATTTTGGGTAAGGCATCGGCTCGAACACTGCGTAGACGACGCTGAAAATGGCGGTTGTTGCTCCTATGCCCAATGCGAGCGTCAAGACCGCGGTTATTGTGAAACCGAAGTGCTTGATCAACGTCCGGACACTGAAGCTCAGGTCTTGTTTAAGAAATCCTCGCATCTTGTCCTCCTCAGTTGTGCTGAAGCCTGCTGGTTAGTTTGCGCGACTTTAATTCAAAGAATGTGCCGTTGGATGAAAACCAGTGTTTCGTAAGTTTTTGAGAGTTTCGACTCGAAAAACCATGAAGTTGACTGCCGCCTTCACATAAATGGACATACCCGTTTCGCTTGTGGAACTGCAAAATCCCACTTTTGAAAACGTGGCGAGAAGTTGCGCCTCTACGATGCACTTTCCTTCAGGCAATCCATTCGGCAACCTGAACGTTACCTGGCTAAGGTCGGTACCCTGGAGCGGTGTCACAGCTTCTGCCGGTATGTCATAACTCTGGTTGTTACTATCAACCAGCCGCACTACGAGTGAAGCCGCTGTCTCGCCTGGTCCAAGTTGTAAGTTCCTGACAAAGAGATGGATTCGAGTGTCGAGGTCCGGTCCTGGGTTCAGTACGTTGAGAACGTTGACGACAGGAAACGGATCTCGCACGCGTAGCATTGAATCGAGTGCGCCCGCTTGAATTGGATCTGGGCCGGATTGCCTTCGTTCGCGAAATCTAGAGGTTTCGTTTGAGGTTTAGAATTTCGCGCACCTGTTTCATGGTCGCGAAACCACGGTCGTGAAAGCCGTAGATCTGCGCCGGTTCCAGGTTGTTTCTGATTAACCAATCGCCGAAGAATTTCATGACGTGATCGCGTGAGGGGTCTCGTGCCGGAAATGCTGCCATGCCGCTGTAATAAAAGAGATCACCCTGAAACAGGATCTTTTCCTGCGGCAGATAGACCACGACGTTTTCCTTCGCATGTGGACTTTCGCCGGCGTTGATTAACTCTACTGACCTCTCACCGTCTGTAATCACACGTTTCCGATCGAACGTCTCGATCGTCGGTGCACGAGGTTCGCGGGAGAGTTTGTCTGGAACGACGGTGTACTTCGCGGCGGCGAACGTTTCGAAATAGTCTTTGTTGCCGGGAGTGGTTAGCAGTGTTGCCCCCTCGGCAAGGAAAGCTCGAGCGCCGCCCGCGTGATCGCTGTGAAAGTGGGTTACGGCAAGATAGCGAATCGGCTTGTTTGGAATTGTTTCTTTGATCCTCTGGATGAATCTTGCGCTTACCTGATCGCTGCCAGCTTGCATATCCGCGGGAATTCTTTCGAGCGATGGATGTTGGGCTGGAGCTTCAATCGCAAGGACGAAGTCTTTGAACTCGACGAACATCGGATTCAGTCCACCGGTTGGGAAGATGTAAACGCCTTTTGCGACTTGCGCCACTTCGTTCAGTGGCATCAGATAGCTCTTCATCTGCGCAGAGATTTCAAAGGCCGCGCCAGCCTTCGCAGAGTCGGCTTCAACGTCCGTGAACTCAACTTCGCGGTAAGTCTTTTTTCCCAAAAGAATCTTGTAACCAGTTGGCGCATGGCCCAACTGTGAATCGCGTCGATAACTGTTGTAGACAAACTCGACGAGGGTGTCGCCAAGCCCGGGGAAGTCCATCGTGTACTCGTACTTCGTCAGAAGATGTGTGTCGGCAGCGAAGAAGAGCGCGAGTACAGTCTTGGTGTTAGGAAGTGGAAAGCCGATCACGTTGTGCAATTTCCCGTTGTAGTTTTGACTCGGGATCCGTTGCAGTTTCGACGTCTGAGTCACAGCTTCGAGCAGAAGCAGGTGCGGGATAGTCCGTGCGATGCGCGCGCGCTCGCTTGCGGCGTTAGGATCGCGACGCATCTGGCTGATTAAATCGTCCTGCATGTCGATGACAGTTCGTTCTTCACCTGCGTACATCCAGCGCCGCCAGCGAAAGCTGCCATCGTGCCTTCCGGTGCGTTGCTCGTACAGAATTCTTTCCTGCGAAGGAAACGCGGCGGTCGTCTCTTCGTGAAACGTTTTCGTCGGTGTCGAAGGGTCGGGCCCTTGCAGATCCACTGAGCGAAACTCACTCCCTTTGCCTTTGAAGAAAAGCGAGTTCAGGCTGCGCAAACGTTCGATCCCGCCGAGTGCCTGCAACGCTTTTTCAAGCGTCTGCTCTGTTTGTTGATCCTGATGAGTTGATGCGCGTGCGCTAAACGTGACGATGATGGTCGCGATCAGCGCTAGTAAGAAAACGAGTTTTGGTGTTTGCATGGCCCTTAAATGAGATTCAGCTGGACTTTTCACTAGCGGGCAAGCAGAAGATGCAAATAATAGCACATACAACTTTTTACAGTTCCGGTGCGATTGATGACAACTTTCTGTAGTATCTCGATGTATGCTCCCGCACAGTATGTTCCGCAATGCGATCAGGAAACTGTCGCTGCGACAAAAATTGACGATACTGGTCTCAGTCGGAGTGTTACTTCCTCTCCTGGTTTTAACTTACATGCAGTATCGATCGCTGGCGGAACTCCAAAACAAAACCAAAGGTGCATTCAAAGACAACCTGCGACAGGGAATAACGATAGTCGAGCACCAGATGACACAACGGCTGGAGGACATCGCAGTGCAAACCTTGAACCCGATCGGCAGCATTGAAGCGCAAGAGTTAGAGAAACACTTCGCAGAGGTAAAGCGTTCCCATCCTGAGATCGAAGAGATCTTTGTTCTCGGCACCTCCGGCAATCAGCAGAAAACGTCGCTGTTTGAAAAAGCGCGGGTAACGGAGAGTTTTGTTGACGGTAATCGCCGGTATCTATTTATGGATCGTTATCTGTTTGAACGGAGTGGTGTTGCCGGTGTCCGATTAACCGAAGCTTTTATCAAAGATGACTTGATCGCCGGCAGTATAAATAAAGTCGTAAGTACCTATCATGCGAACCCTGCCTCACCTACGATAGCGTTTACAATCACCGACGAGAATCAGCGCGTGCTTTATTCAAGCGCGACGGCTCAAGGCGGATACTTTCTCGAAAGCAACTTTGATCGTCCGTTCTCGAATTGGAAAGCCGGAATCGGCCTGAAGAACACGAATCTCGATGAACTCGCACGCAACAGTTTCTTGCATAGCGCCGGCGCAACGCTTCTCGTGCTACTGGTTTTAGTCGGCGGTGTGGTTCTTACTATACGGGCGACCGATCGCGAAGCGCGTCTGGCGCAAGCGAAATCAAATTTCGTCTCAAATGTCTCGCATGAATTAAAGACGCCTCTCTCGTTACTTACCCTCTTTTCTGAAATCCTGGAACTGGGTCGCGTAGAAAGCGACGAAAAGAAGACGGAGTACTACAAGATCATCCGGCATGAAAGCCTGCGTCTGAACAAGGTGATCGATAACATCCTCGACTTTTCAAAGATCGAGGCCGGACGGAAGACCTATGTTTTGAGGGAAGGTGATATGGCAGACGTGATTGCGAATGTTCTGTCCAGCTATCGCTATCAGATCCTCAATTCCGGCTTTGTCATTGGAGCAGACATTCAGCGCAATCTGCCGGTCTTAATGGACCGCGATGCGATGGAACAGGCGATCTCGAATCTGCTTGATAATGCGATTAAGTATTCACGTGAGATAAAGGAGCTTACGATTACGACAGAAAAACGCGGTGCTGATCTGTGTATTGAGATCGCGGATCGCGGCATCGGAATTCCACGCGCTGAACAGGCAAAAATCTTCGAGAAGTTTTATCGTGTGGGCAACGGACTGGTCCATGATGTAAAGGGCAGTGGCCTGGGGTTGTCTCTCGTCAAGCATATTATCGAGGCTCATCGTGGAACTATCACCGTTGAAAGCGAGGCCGGCAGGGGAAGTCGTTTTAAGATTTTGCTTCCGTTGGCGCCCACGACAGGTCGGGAGAATTGACGTGGCGAAGATCCTGATAATCGAAGACGAACCCAACATGGTTATCGGGTTGAAAGATAGCTGTGAGTACGAAGGCTACGAAGTCTCTGTGGCACGCGATGGGAAAGAAGGTTTAGAAAAAGCTTCGACTGAAAAGCCGGACATCATACTGCTCGACGTGATGCTGCCCGTGATGAGCGGAATCGATGTGTGTCGCACCTTACGCACGCGCGGGATCGATACTCCGATTCTTATGCTGACTGCTCGAAGTCAGGAGACGGACAAGGTGGTCGGTCTGGAAGTTGGCGCCGATGATTACGTGACGAAGCCATTCAGCATCAAGGAATTGCTCGCACGTATCAGGGCGCATTTGCGAAGGGCATCAAAACAGGTCGCTGAAATCGAGAGTTTTACGTTTGGCGACGTGGAGGTGAATTTTAAAAAGTTCGCGGCGCGCAAGGGTGGAGAAGCACTGGATCTTTCAGCTCGCGAGTTTGAGATAATGCGCTACCTGATCC
>Ga0079216_10000261_pt1 | contig 12012 bp, 11 predicted proteins | sample NCAS100_FD_77008 | JGI IMG/M metagenome (GOLD analysis project Ga0079216, IMG submission 77008) | Agricultural soil microbial communities from Utah to study Nitrogen management - NC AS100 | ecosystem: Environmental > Terrestrial > Soil > Agricultural land | place: USA: North Logan, Utah...
GATGGCATTTCTGAATCCACGTTCGATGCCCGCCGGAGAATCAATGAGCACGAAGTCATAATCTGGCCGCAACTCTTTGATGAGCCGATTCATGTCACTGGGCGAGACGGCATTTTTATCACGCGTCTGCGCGGCAGGGATAAGATATAAGTTGGGCAATTTCTTATCGCGAATCATGGCCTGTTTTAAGCGACAGCGGCCTTCGATCACATCCACAATATCATAGACAATCCGGTTTTCCAAACCCAGGATCACATCCAGGTTGCGCAGACCAATATCGCCGTCAATACAGACGACCTTGGAGCCATTGGAGGCGAGGGCGACAGCAAGATTTGCAACGGCAGTGGTTTTCCCGACGCCACCTTTTCCTGATGTAACTGTAATGACTTGTGCTGGCATGTGATGATTCCTATAATGAGTCTTGTCACTCTGAGTGAGCGCACTTTGCGACCGAAGAGTCTCACTTACCGAATAAGAGATGCTTCGCTTCGCTCAGCATGACATTTCGTGGTTATTCTACCCAGGCGACCAAAACTCTGCCTGCAGTTTTCCGTTTTCGTTAATGCGTGCGATCTCTGGCTTCGGGTTTTCCTGCGGCTTCAACGAAGCAGAGACTTCCTCCGCGATGCGCAATTGAGTGGGTGAAAGGTCCAGCGCGCAGATGACTGCAGTTTTGTTTCCTTTGGCACCAGCATGTACCATCCCACGCAGCCGACCCCAAATAATGACGTTTCCTTCAGCAATGATCTCTGCTCCCGGGTTTACATCTCCAAGGACGACAACATGTCCTGCAAACTCAATTCTTGTCCCTGAACGAAGTGTACGCTCGAGAAATAACGCAGTCTCATCACCGAGATCCTTTACCAAAAATTGACGTGACTCTTCGGGCCTTGGCTTGGACACGCGGGTTGCCAACCCTAATAGTTGAGCAGTCTTTTCTGTTGTGGGTGATTCACTGATCACCGCCCAGAGAGAGATGCCGCGCTCCGAAAGTTGATCGCGCAGATCCACCAGATCATTAACATGCAGGACCTGACTGGCCACATCCAATGCCAGACGCGCACCCTTGAAGAAGGCAGGCTGTGCATCCACCTGTGCAAGAAAAGCGGTACGCTGTTCATCCCACGGTGCGTCATCCAATGAGACGAGCAATCCGTCGCGCAGACCTTTGATTTGTATCAGAGAGTTCGTTTCATTCATTGATGGTCGCTGGTGATGAGTGGCATTAGTATGGTGAATAGTCAATCGAAATTATAGCATGAAGTCATACACGTCCCTTAGCTGCCCGGGCTTTGTACCAGGTCAATAGCCTTGAGTTCAAAGTACGCCTGGATCACACGCGCTACGATGGGCGCCGCTACCGACCCACCTTCGCCACCATGATAGGCAAATGCCAGCACGATGATCTCCGGATCATCAAAGGGTGCGTATGCAAGCGTCCAGGCATGTGTTGGCCACAGACCAAAATTACATTGATTTGCCTGTCGCGCCACATCATCGCAGTATTCAGCCGTACCGGTCTTGCCTGCAACAGCGATCGGAATGGGGTAATCCTCCACGAACACATCATGAAGTGTACCCAGTTCGTCAGTTGCTGCCAGACGCGTCCCGGTGCGCACCGCTTCAACGGTCTCGGGTCTAACCACCTTGAAATCGCCAGTTGGATCACAATAGCCAACTTCACAGTTCCAGATCTGGATCTTGGGAGTTTGCGTAATATCCCATTTTAGATTGGGTGTAAATGGTGAAATCTGATAGCTGCCTTGGGGCGCAGAAGTAAATGTTTCTGTGGGATCAGCAAAATTTACCCAGGTGGGTACCAACTCTCCCATCTCATTTTCCTGCTCACGCACCTCATAAATGTCGAAGTCAGTTGGGTCGAACCAGACCGGAATGACGCGGCCTTCGCTATCCTGCACTTCACGCACAATGGTGGGCTGCATTAATTTCCCACGGTTGGCGATTGTGGCCCCAGACATGAGAACCTGCAATGGCGTGCTCTCGACAAATCCCTGCCCCACGCTGGCAATGTAAGTATCACCAGTGGACCAGTTCTCACCTGTGTTGATCCGTTTCCATTGTGGCGAGGGAATCAAGCCATCTTCTTCACCAGGAAGCTGGATGCCCGAGCGTGCGCCATAGCCAAGCGCACGCGCGTATTCTCCGAGGCGGAAAATGTTCAAACCTTCTTCTATCTCTCCTTCAAAACCACCGCCGAGCTTGTAGAAACAGACATTGCTTGAGTAGGCAATGCAATGGAAAAAGTCCAGCGAGCCGAAGCCAGCTTCATTGATCACGCCGTTACGGTCATAGATCCAATCTACAAAGGGACGTGAGTTACGTTCGGTACACGGGTCATTAGGCGAGAATTTTTCGCACAGCACCAGGCGCCCTGGTGTTTCCACGATCTGTTCAGAGTCGATCACCTCTTCATTGAAGGCACCGGTGGCCGTCGAAAGCTTAAAGGTCGAGCCAGGAGGGAATATTCCGGAAACGGCATTGTTGACAAGCGGGCGACGCGGGTCCTGCAGCAATTGTTCATAGTAATAGCCAGGAATAAAACGCGCCATGCGATTATTCTCAAATGTTGGATAGGAAACCATCGCAAGGATCTCGCCTGTCTTAGGATTCATGGCGATCACGATACCACTGGAGATACGCGTGGTACTGAAGAAGGTATTCCAGTAATTGATTTCATCGACCAGCGCGGCCTCTGCTGCTTTTTGCAAACGCGTATCGATGGTCAGCACCACATTGTTGCCGGGTACCGGAGCTACCGGTGGTTCAAGGTTGCGCAGTACCTGCCCGGCCACATCAATTTGAACGACACGTTGTCCATTTTTGCCCAGCAAAATATCATCCAGCGAAAGTTCCACACCTGAATATCCGACCTTGTCCCGGTTGGCGATAAAGCCCCGATCCTCATAAAGATCTTGCCGCGCCTCACCGATAGGCCCGAGGAATCCGACGACGTTCGCGGTCAGGGATCCGGTTGGATAATCGCGGATCGGGTCGATCTCCACCGAAACTCCGGGCCAATCCACAGATCTTTCGCTAACGATACGGGCGAGTTCTTCGCCAATATTGCATTTGATGCGGACCGGGCTATATGGCGCAATTGAGTCGCCGAGCGCGACCATATCTGCAATGGGAGGGCCTTCTATGCAGGCAGCAAACAACTTCGCCTGATTTAGCGATTCATCTGTGACCGGCCCCCCCGCTGGAACATCGATCAGTGCAGACAATTCACGATAAATATGCTGGATATCTGCGTCATCGTCTGGCAGACCTGCGGGTGTGATCACCACATTATAAGAAGCGAAATTGCGCGCAAGGATGTGACCATTACGATCATAGATAATCCCGCGCGCAGCAGGGTCACTAAGAGTATTTGTGTAATTATCAACAGCCTGGTCATTCCATGTTTGTTCGCTAAAGACCTGCAAGGCAAGCAAACGTGATGTGAGAACTCCCACGACTGCAATCAGTAATGCATATACAACCAACGTGCGCCAAAGCGGCACTTGAAACTTATTTGTGCTTTGCGAACTCATTCAACCTCCGGAGATGGATACACCCAACGTGCCAGGTCACGCATCACCGCGTACACAGGGATAGCCAGCAGCATATTAAGCAGGACACTTGGCAAAGTGAGCACACCCAGAACATCGCTCATTGGCAGCAAAACGCCTGATAAGCTTAAGACTGCAAAAGTTAAAAGGCTTGACATGATCGAGCCAAGAAAAGTAACGCTAAACATAGCAAGCAATGGCGCCTGCCAGACACGTCCCTGTAGTATTTGGGCAAGACCCACTACCGCAAAATAACCAAGCAATGGCGCCAGCCACGGCAGCGCAGAGACAAACCCAACTAGCAGGCTTGTTGCAACCGCCCAATGCCACGATGATTCAACTTTTTCCTGTAATGCCCAGGCAGCCAGCATCACCAAAGGAAGGTCCGCTATGCCCGCAAGCAGATAGACGCGGCTGACAATTGCAGTTTGTAGAATAACAGCTAATATGATGACAGGGAGTGCAATCAAATTTCGCATTCGATCTATGGAACAGGAATCAGTGGAGTAGTATCCACAGGTTTGAAATTGACAATTACCAATACGATTGCAAGCCGATTAAAATCGACGACAGGTTGGACAGTGGCCTGCTGGAACAGATCAAAATCTCGTGAGCGAACATTTACGATCTGGCCTACGATCAGGTCAGGCGGGTAGCCTCCGCCGAGTCCTGATGTCAAGACAAGGTCTCCAATTTCAATATTGACATCCTGAGGGATCAAATCCAGAGTGACGTCGCCGGTGACGGACCCGACCAGCGAGGCCTCCGTTTCAGCATTCTGAAGACGAACATTCACGTTGGAAGCCGGGTCTGTGATCAACTGCACCCGCGACGCATCTGCAATGACAGCATCCACACGCCCGACCAAACCCTGATCTGTCACAACAGGCATCCCTGGCAGAAATCCGTCATTGGAGCCGCGGTTGATGATCACATAATGGAGGAAAGGACTGGGATCCCGCCCAATCACCGCCGCAGCCTGATATCGGTTTTCGGGCCGCGCCTGAGCAAAATCCACGAGCGCGGCGAGGATCTGCGTTTCTCCTACTTGTTGCTGTAGTTGGATCACCTGGGCCTGCAATTCGGCATTATCAGCTTCCAGGTCCACGTTGCGTTGACGTAGCGAAGCGATGTCACGCGGCGCCGTGAGAAAATCCTGCACGGCCACAAAGCGTGTCGAGAACCAGGCTTGCACATTTATCAACGATCCAGTGAAAACATTGGAGGCACTACTAAAGTACCCTCCGAGCGCCAGCGCCATTATTCCCCCCACGACCAAGAAGATGATCGTTGTTTGAAGCGTACGTGAAAATAAGTTTCTCATGTTAGTGTGCGAAAAACCATTGCCGTGAACGGCAACTTAAGCGTCACATGCTGTGACGTGTACTACCGCGCTCCAAACCAACCAAATAACGACTCAGTGTATCGAAGTTTTCAAAGATCATTCCCGCACCGCGCGCAACACAAGTGAGCGGGTCTTCTGCGACCCACACACGCAACCTGAGTTCATCGGTCAAACGATCAGCCAATCCTTGCAGCAAACCGCCGCCACCTGCCAGGCAAATACCGATATCCATTAGGTCTGCCACGATCTCAGGCGGGATCTCATCCAAGGCATCTCGAATCGTATCCACGATCACCTGGACGGAACCAGCCAGTGCCTCGCGCATTTCGATTGAGGAAATCTCGATGCTTTCGGGTAGGCCTGTGACAAGATTACGGCCTCGCACTTCCATCGTTTTCTCGGGTTGCAGTGAATAGGCGGAGCCAATCTTCCACTTGATCTGCTCGGCGATGCCTTCGCCCACCAGCAGGTTATATTTGTTACGCAAATATTGAACGATATCCGTATCCATTTCATCGCCAGCCACGCGCAGTGAACGAGATGCCACCACACCACTCATCGACAAAACGGCCACTTCCGTTGTGCCGCCCCCAATATCCACAACCATGCTGCCCTTCACATCTGCGACAGGAAGCCCGGCTCCCAACGCCGCTGCAATGGGCTCCTCGATGAGATAAGCGACGCGCGCCCCTGAAGCCATTACTGCATCATACACCGCGCGTTTTTCGACCTCAGTCACCCCCGTTGGGATACCAACTACAACGCGCGGGCGTGGCAAGGGCACAACACTCTGTTCATGAACGCGACCTATGAAATATTCCAACATCACCTGTGTAATATCAAATTCCGAGATAACACCATCACGCAACGGGCGGATCACAGCAACGTTGCTGGGTGTGCGCCCCATCATGGCCTTGGCTTCCAAACCTATGGCCAGTGGCTGGCGTAATCGCTTGTCAATCGTCACCCAGGATGGCTCGTTAATAACGATGCCCTTGCCGCGTACATTAACCAGTGTATTTGCGGTTCCCAAATCAATTGCAATATCCAGCGAAAACAGGCCCAAAAGCCAGTTAATCGGATTAAACGCCAAATTAGGCTCCTCGATGACGGTCTCAAAGCAATATTATTGCTAAGGTATTATACCTAACAATCCGTATCCCCGTGCCTTGAAGGGGTGTTAAAATAGGCAGTAAGCAGAGTATTATACCTACATTTTAACACCGGAGGAAACATGTCCAAGATCGCTGTAGTGACCGACAGCACCACCTATCTGCCGCCAGAGCTTGTCAAACAATACAACATTACAATCGCGCCTCAGGTACTGATTTGGGGTGACCAAACCTATAGAGACGGCGTCGACATTACGTCTGAGCAATTTTTTACACGGCTCAAAACAACCAAAGTGATGCCTACCACATCTCAGGTTGCCGTGCTTTCCTTTCAGGAGATCTTTCAGGACCTTGTGAATAAGGATTTCGAAGTACTTGCTCTGCTCGTTTCATCCAAACTTTCCGGAACCAACCAGTCTGCCGCTCAGGCAAAAGAATTGATGGGCCCAGCTGGAGAAAAAGTCCATATTGTGGATAGCCAGTCTGTGGCAATGGCGCTTGGTTTTCAAGCACTGGCCGTAGCACGCGCGCTTCAAGGCGGCGCAAGCTTGAAGGAAGCTATCGCCCTGGCTGAAAAATCCCACGCCTATACTGGCGTTTTCTTTGCGGTGGACACACTGGAATTCCTGCATCGCGGCGGGCGTATTGGCGGCGCGCAACGCTTCATCGGTTCCGTGCTGAACATGAAGCCAATTCTCGCCATTCAAGACGGTCGCGTCGAAGGCGTTGAACGCATCCGCACTAAAGGCAAGGCACACGACCGGGTACTCGAGTTAGTGGTTGAGAAGACCAAAGGCAAGTCGCCGATTCGGATCGCAACCCTGCATGCCAATGCTGCCGAGGATGCGAAGGCATTGCTGGCAAGAGCGCAACAACAACTTAATCCCATTGAAAGTATCTTTACCGAAGTAAGCCCCACAGTCGGCACGCACGCTGGCCCTGGCACAGTGGGCCTTGCATTCATGGCGGGCATGTAGTTCGCCCTCACCCCTGCCCCTCTCCTTGTCCCCTGTGAGGATGCGTTGCAAGGAGAGGGGTTTTGATAAGTGTATAATGGAGACATGAAACATCCAGACCCTCTTGTTATCGGCATCGCAGGCGGATCTGGTTCAGGCAAGACAACTGTCGCACAGGAAATTCTACAGCGCGTCGGCCGCGAACGCATCGCTTTCCTCCAACATGATTCGTATTACAAAGACTTGACCGGGTTACCCCCGACTCAGCGCGCGGAAGTTAACTTCGATCATCCCAATTCGCTCGAAAACGAACTACTGATTCAGCACGTAGCTTCTCTTCGCGACGGGAAGCCTGTAGAAGTGCCCATCTATGATTTCTCTTCTGATAGACGAACGGGTGAAACTTTCACAGTACAGCCGCAAAGGGTCATTTTAGTGGAAGGAATCCTGATATTCACCGAAGTGACATTGAGAGAGATGTTCGATGTGAAAATCTTTGTAGATACAGATTCAGACCTTCGACTCATTCGCAGGCTGCAGCGCGATATCACCGAACGCGGACGAACGACCGAATCTGTGATCGAGCAATATCTATCCACAGTGCGCCCGATGCATTTGGAATTTGTGGAGCCATCAAAACGCTACGCAGATGTCATCATCCCCGAAGGTGGGTTCAACACCGCTGCACTCGATATGGTCGTGGCACGTGTGAACGTGTTATTGAAGTAGGGACACAGCAATGCTGTGTCCCTACACAATCACAAAGGAGAACCTATATGGCAAAGCAATGGAATACCCCCCCGGAAATGCAGATTGATCCCAAGAAGAAATACAAGGCTCATATGGACACAGATAAAGGTACGATGGTCATTGAGCTGTTTGCTGATAAGGCACCAAAGACAGTCAATAACTTCGTCTTCCTGGCACGCGAGGGATATTACGAAGGCGTCAAATTCCATCGCGTGATATCCAACTTTATGGTGCAGGGTGGCGACCCCACTGGCACAGGCTCCGGCGGCCCCGGTTATAAATTTGAAGATGAATTCCATCCCACACTAAGGCATGACAAACAAGGGATTCTATCCATGGCGAACGCGGGACCGCGCACCAACGGTTCACAATTTTTTATTACACATGTCCCAACACCACATCTGGACAATAAACACACCGTCTTTGGTCAGGTTGTTGAAGGCCTGGATGTGCTCATGTCCATTCCGCCGCGCGATCCCGGCAATGTTAATGCCCCGGCTGTGAAGATCAATCGTGTCACCATCGAAGAAAGCGAATAAAAAGGCACCTTCAAACGGAAGGAGACCTGCACAGGAGCCAACTTCAACATCTCCTGCGCGGTCTTCCCGCGCGGCAGCAAATAACGGGAAAACGCGAACACAAGGTACTCAAACAGGTAATGCTACGGCAAAAGCCCAAAGCAAACCAAAGACCGTAAGCCCGCGGACAAAAATCCTGCGTATTATCGCCATCCTTGCAGTTATTGGCGTTACGCTTTACACCTATACAATACGCGACCGGGTTGAGGAATTCCAGGCGTTTGGATACCCCGGCATCTTTGTCATCGCGCTGATTGCGAACGCAACCATTCTGTTGCCTGCTCCTGGCGCGGCTATCATCTATGCCATGGGAGCGGTCTTCAATCCGTGGCTGGTAGGGCTGGCCGCTGGCTCTGGTGGCGCAATCGGGGAATTATCCGGCTACCTGGCAGGTTTTAGCGGTCAGGCAATGATCGAACGAACAGATATTTATGACCGCATCAAACCCTGGGTAGATAAATATGGGGGCTGGGCAATCCTGGTTTTATCTGCAATTCCCAACCCCTTATTCGACGTTGCTGGCGTAGCTGCAGGCATTGCCAAGATGCCGATCCAGACATTTCTATTCTTCGTTTGGATCGGCCAATTGATAAAAATGACGCTGTTTGCTCTGGCAGGAAAATATTCGATTGAATGGTTCGCAAATTTCATCAACTAGGAGAATGGCATGTCGGACTTCGATCAGATCGATTCATACCTGGAAAAGAATCTCGATAAGAGCATCGCTGAACTTTCCAAACTTGTTGCACAACCCAGTATCAGCGCGCAAGGCATTGGGCTGAAGGAGTGCGCCAACCTTGTTGCAGATATGTTACGGGCACGCGGCTTCACTGCCGAAGTAATGGATACTGAAGGTGCGCCTGTGGTTTTCGCGGTGCGAAAAGGTGCAGGCGATAAGACTTTGCTGTTCTACAACCATTATGATGTGCAGCCCCCTGAGCCCCTGGAATTATGGGAAAGCCCTCCATTTGAGCCTTCGTTACGTGAGGGAAAACTTTATGGACGCGGCGTAAGTGATGACAAGGGTCACATCGTTTCGAGATTACATGCCATTGACGCCCTGCTTGAAACCGATGGTGACCTGCCCTGTAATATCAAATTTATCATTGAGGGCGAAGAGGAAACAGCCAGCGTGCATTTACATGATTTTGTTCGTGATAACAAAGAGAGACTCGCCGCGGATGCCTGCATCTGGGAATTTGGTGGCGTGGACCATCGCGAGGTCCCCATGCAATATCTTGGTCTGCGCGGTATCTGCTATGTGGAACTCAGCGTCGAATCGTTGGGGATCGACGTTCATTCCGGACTCGGCGGCTCCATCTTCCCGAATGCAGCCTGGCGTCTCACCTGGGCATTAGCTACCCTCAAAGGGCCAGATGAGCGCATCCGCATCCCTGGCTTTTATGACGACGTGAAAGAACCATCCATACGCGACCGCGAATTAATGGATGCCTTGCCAGACGTTGCTGATGAATATAAGAATCGCTATGGCGTGAAAAAGTTTATCAAGGGGCTAACTGGCGGCACTGACCTGAAGATGGAGGAAGTTTTTGTTCCCACCTGTACTATCTGCGGACTCACCAGTGGATATCAAGGGCCAGGCTCAAAGACAGTTCTGCCTGCAAAGGCATCTGCCAAAGTGGATTTTCGCCTCGTGCCCGACCAGAAGCCAGAAGACATCCTCAAGAAACTGCGCGCACACCTGGATGCAGAAGGTTTTGAAGATGTGCAGATCACATACCTTGGCGGAGAAGCAGCCGCTCGGACAGATCCCGACGACAGCTTTATAAGAACCGTGGTCCAGGCTGCTGAAGAAGTGTATGAGTTCCCCATGCAGTTGGTACCCCTGGTAGGCGGCTCAGGCCCCAGTTATCCGTTTGTACATGACCTTGGTTTGCCAGTTGCAACTGCCGGGCTGGGGCACCCAGATACACGCGCACACGCACCGAATGAAAACATTCGCCTGGATCTATATCTGAAACATGCTCGTCACATGGCACGCGTGATCAAGGAGTTCTCGAAGTAAGCCACAACTCCCAGATCCGCACTTATTTACTTCGTGTGGGTTTGGGAGTCCTTGGGGACCGCGAAGTGCTTTGAGGCCTTTGAGGGCGAGGGGGACGATGTGTCGGCGTGCTGACAACCTTTCCCTTTAATTCATCCACTTCCTCAGTGGTGAGATAGCGCCACTGTCTTGGCTTTAGATTCGCCAGGCGCAAAGTCCCAATGCGGATGCGTAATATGCGCACGATAGGCAGGCCCAACTGTTGACAGGTTTCGCGGATCTGGCGCTTGCGTCCCTCTCCCATGATGACGCGTACCCAGGCACCTTTGCCCTGGGAGGTTTCATAACGAACATCCACCGGTGCAGTCTTGTAACCATCTTCCAGCACTACGCCTCGTTTCCACGCTTCAAGCTGTTCCCGGTCCGGGCGCCGCGCCAATAGGACGCGGTACTCCTTCTCGTGTCCAAAACGTGGATGTGTAAGCTGGTTGGTCAGCTCGCCGTCGTTGGTCATCAGGACCAGACCCTCACTCTCGAAGTCCAAGCGACCCACCGGGTAAAGGTGACCAGGGGCATCCACAAGATCGCGCACGGTCTGCCGCGTATCGCCGCGTTCGCGCTCGACTGTCGATAGAACATTGCGTGGTTTATATAACGCGATATAAGTGAGAGATTCGGCGGCAGCGATGGGCCTTCCATCGACAGTGATCTTATCTGTAGTGGGATCGGCTTTCTGGCCGAGTGTGGCGATCTGGCCATTGACGCGTACTCGGCCGGCGGAGATATAGTCTTCGCTGGCACGGCGTGAGCCGTACCCGGATTGTGCAAGTATTTTTTGTAGTCGTTCAGGCATAATAACGAAATTATAACCGCAGTATTGAGCTCACTGTGCACACCCTGATCTAAAATCCGCAATGCTGCTCCAGGTTAAATATGACCGGAACAGTTATCATATGTGAATGGTCGAGACGTGGACGATTCAGAATGCGACAATAAGCTCTGACAAGTCGCGTTCCCATATAAAAGCGCAGTGCAACCTCTATCAGAACCAGATTTTGAAGGTCTTGATCTCAAAAGGTTTGACTGCAAATGTAAGTTGATTCCCCTGATAAGCAACGGGCGTTTCGGCTTCTTCCAACAGATTGCATTCAATGGCCTTGCGAATCGGTTGCCCAAAACCAATGACAACTGCGTTGCTACGATATTGCTTGCATTCATAGAGGCGCACAATCCAGGCATTTTCATCTTCGGCCTTCTTGACCGTTTCGAGGACGACATGGTCACTACCCACGTCTGCCCAGGAATAAGTCGATGGTAAGTTGCCCTGTGGACGGGCAGGAGACAACTGGGCAATCAGCGGGTCGTTGAGGTCATAGGCTTCATGGATGACATCGCTTTCACGCCAGGTTCCCATGTGTGGCAACAGGCTGTAGGTGAATTCGTGCCGTCCCTGGTCAGCAGTTTCGTCAGGATCAGTGGGCGAACGGTGGAGGGTGATGCGTAGCAGGTTGTCCTTAACGTCATAACCGTACTTACAATCATTGAGCAGTGCCACACCGTAATTGCCTTCGGATAGATCCACCCACTTATGGGCCGGGTTCTCGTAGTGCGCAGTATCAAAGGGTGTGTTCCAATGGGTAGGGCGCTCAATGCTGCCAAACTGGATATCGTAGGTGGCTCGGGTGGCGCGTACA
>Ga0079216_10000262_pt1 | contig 11993 bp, 8 predicted proteins | sample NCAS100_FD_77008 | JGI IMG/M metagenome (GOLD analysis project Ga0079216, IMG submission 77008) | Agricultural soil microbial communities from Utah to study Nitrogen management - NC AS100 | ecosystem: Environmental > Terrestrial > Soil > Agricultural land | place: USA: North Logan, Utah...
ACGATCGCCACGCCGAGGGTGAGCAGCGTAACCAGGATGATAGTGATACTGGCGACTTCGCGATAACCCGCTGCAACCTGGTCAAGCGCGAGCAGAGATAAAGTGCGGGTTTCTGAAGTTGCCAGCAGTATGATCGCCGAATTATGTTGCGCGGCGAACATGAACTTGATGACACCGACGAGCACCATGGTCTGCGCCATCAGCGGAAAGACGATGCGAAAGTAAGTGCGCCAAAAACCCGCGCCCGACATGCGCGAGGATTCCTCCAGCTCTTTGCCCAACTGGACGAAGTTAGCTTTGAGAATTTGCGTCGATAACGTGATCCCGCCGAGTACCTGGGCGATTACGAGGAGAGCGATCGTGCCGTAGAACGGCCGGAAAAAGGGCGTGCCGAGAAACATCCACAAGAGACCAAGTCCGGACAGGACGCCGGGGATTGCCGACGGCAGCCAGCAGATGGAGTCAAGCACCGAGCGGCCGGGAAGCTTGGTGCGCACGAGCACATAACCGATCAACGAGAAGACCAGCGCGCCCACCAGCCCCGCGCTCACCGCAACGATCAAGGTATTATGCAGTCCCTGGAGAATGCGCGTATCGTTGAGAGCCATGTTCCAATAATCGAAGGTCCAGGTTTTCGGCAGATTGAAAAAGCCGAAACGCGTCATGAAACTCCCGCCCAGAACGCTCAAGAGCGGCACAACGTCCAAGATAAAGATGATCAGAGCAACAAATGCCGTCGCCGGATAGCGCCAGACCCCCAGGTCGATAATCTTGGGTTTGAATTGGCCGGTGACGGTGGTGAATTGCCGGCGCGTAATCAATTTACGCTGCAGTGGAATAAACGCGACGAGAAAAATCAGAATGACGCTTCCCAGGGCGGCGGCTTGATTGACCAGCGGCGGCTCCTGGCGCGCCAGGTCGACGATTTTGGTGGAATAGACGTAGAAGCTCCATGGTACGCCGAGCAGGAGCTCGATCTCGAAGCTGCTGAAGATGCGAATGATGCTCAGCAGCATGACGACGATGATCACCGGGGTCATGGCCGGCACGGTGATACGAAGCAAAGTCGTGAGCGCGCTGGCGCCGGACATCCGGCTCGCCTCTTCCATGGATGCGTCCATGCGCCGGAACGCCGGTGTCATCAACATGACCTTGGTCGAAATGCCGTTGCCGACGAGATGTACCCAGATGATGCCCCAGAAAGTATAGATGTCGAAATTTAGACCGCTCAACAGCGGCATCTGGCGCAACCAGGAATTGATCAGCCCGGTGCTCGGATCGAGCATCAGCATCCAGCCGAAAGTGGTAGCGAGGCCGGGCAAGAAAAACGAAATCCAAAAACCGAACTCCAGCGCGTTCGGAAACAAAATATTCGTGCGCGCGAGCAGCCAGGAAATAAAAATGCCGAGTGGCAATGCGACGATCTGCAAGACAATACCGATCTTGATGCTGTTCCAGAGCGAGCGCCAGATGCCATACTCGCTGAACGCTTCGCGCCAGGCTTTGAGGCCGTACACCGGCGGTTCGGCGATGGTGGCGGTATTGAAGCTGTTGATGAGAATCAGCGCCAGCGGATACAGCACGTAGAATCCCATGAAGGCGATCAGCACGGCCATGAGCGCCGTGCCGCCGTCGAGCGGCGGCAGCCACGAGCGCGAGAGCGCTCGTCCATTCAAGGTTTCGGTTTTTGCCATGGCTTGTCCCCGTCGCGCTGCGAGTTTGTAGCGCGTGACGGCGCGGAGTTCAAGGGGAGAATCGCTGCTGCGAAGCTTTTATCTAGACGTACAGCCGGGATGGTAGCCCATGTTGCAGCGCGCGCCGGCTTTTTTCATCGCCGCTTCGAAATCACGATGGATCTGCGGATCCTCGTCCTCGAACTCGATCTGCCCGCCGCCGAGCTTGACACTCGTGAAGGTGCCGCCTTCGCCGTCCTGAGAGCGCATGAATTTATAGCGCCAATTGTTCCAGCGCAGCGCCAGGTAGCGGGCCGGGGCGGCGCCGGAATTGAAATGCTGGTGAAACCACTGATCGGGCGGCACGACGACGCTTCCCTGCTTCCAGTCGACACGCTCGGGTTTTTCGCCCTGGGGCCAGAGAACCGAGTAGCCTTGGCCGCTGAGAATAATCACGTGAGCGCCCGGGCCGTGGCGATGGCCTTTTTTGTAAGTACCGACGGGAAACTCCGAGATATGCGCGCCCATGGTGTTCTTCGCCAGGTTGAATTTCATATTGGTGCTGCCCTTGCCGCGCTCGCTGTAGTCGGTGAGCTTGAGCGTGTGCGTATCGGGTACGAAGTTGGTGGTTAGAAAAAACCGCCCGGTAAGCTCGCCCTGGCCGCTGAAATAGCCCTCGGTGCGCGGATCGAAACGATCGAGGAAAGTGTAATCGCTGTTGAAAATATAATCGGCATTGTGAAACAGGTTCATCATGAAGCAGCAGTTGGTGACCGCGAAGTAACGCGCCGCTTCGGTGCCGCTGGCGTTGAAATGTTGGTAGTCGGCGTTGAGCGGCATCGCGAACATGCTTCCCGGCCCCCATTCGAAGGTGTGCTTCTTGCCGTCGCGCTGCCAGACGCTGGTCGCGCCATAACCTTGGGTCACATAGACCATCTCTTCGTACAGGTGTTTTTGCGGCTTGGTCTTGCCGCCGGCGGGAATCTCGCAGACATAAGCGTCATTGGTTCCGCCCGTGCCGTCGAGGACGACCATGGAACAGGGAACACCTTTCAAATCCCAGGGTTCGAGCGGCAGCTTGTTGACGTCCTCGACAAAAAAACCACGCACGACCGGAATCTTCTGTTCCGCCTGCCAATACTTGTACGTATCGATGCGCTCCGGTTTTAGCTGTGGATCGATTTGCGCCGTGATTTCCGCCATGTGAAAATTCCTCCGAAACTCCGATTGTGACTTGGCACTCCCCGAATCGAATGTGATTACGTGCACCGCCCAATTCTTTCCCTCGCCCGCTTGCGGGAGAGAGCGAGGGTGAGGGTTCGCTCGATCACCCCTATCCTAACCTTCCCCCATCGAGGGGGAAGGAATCAGTCGGAATCGAGCAAGTTGATCTGCGCTTCTTCTATCCGAGTAGCAACAACTTCTACGCCACTTTTTGCTGCTTGCCGAATAGTCCCACCCGCTCATTGATTACATCGAACTCAATTAATCTATTTTTATTCGGATCGCGCATCACCCCCAACGGCTCGCCGCCTCTTTGCACGATGTCGATCTGCTCGCGCAGCACTTTTCGCAGCTGAATGATGCCTTCATCGCCGGCGCCGAGATGCTCCTGAGTTCGGTCGGTGATCGCTCCCTGCGTCTCCCACGCCATGGCATCCTGCACGAGCACATGCTCCAGCCGATATTCGCCCTTCTCGTCTCTGATCGGAAAGTACTCCCACGGGGCGTCACTGTCAGGCGGAGAGACGTCGGTGTCGTTCGGCGTGAAGTACACCACATAGATTTGCGTATGCGCATCGTCTACCGGCACACGAATCTGTACGTTATGCCGTAGCAAGCCGTCGGTTTTTAAGGCACGGAAGACATGGCGCAGCGTGACGGGAAAAATCAGCGGATGCTGATCGAGACGCGACCCTTCACCTGGTTTTCGGCCGGGCGTGCGGCGCTGTTTGATGATGCCGTATTCGAATGGAATGAAGTTATGCTCTTCTTCGTAGCGATCGACGGCGCCGGCCAAGTGCGCGGTCTCGCCGTGCAGCCAATAGAGATGCGATGGATCGACAGAATTCTCCATCGGCTGGAGCCAATTACAGTTATAGACTTCGTGCTTCTCGATCCAGCGCTTGCCGTTCTCCCAGGCCAGCACGTCCCAACGCGGCAGCAAGGGCTGCGGCTCCGGTCCCAAGTAGGCCCAGAGGAGTCCGCCTAATTTTTCCACCGGATAGGCGATGTGCTTGATCTTGTCTTTGAAGCCGCTTTCTTCCGGCTCGGCGGGTTGCTCGATGCATCTCCCCGTGCAGTCGTATTTCCAGCCGTGATAGGGACAGCGAATGCCTTCCTCGTCGACCCGGCCGAAAGCCAGCGACGCCTTCCGGTGCGGACAATGCTCGCCAACCACGCCGTAGCGTCCTGTCTTATCGCGATACACCACAAGATCCTCGCCCAGGAGGCGAACCGCTTTGATCGGCTTCTCGTCGGTCAGCTCGGCGGAAACCGTGATCGGCATCCAGTAGCGCCGTAGCATCTCCCCAGCCGGCGTCCCTCGGCCAACCCGCGTCAGTGTCTCATTTTCGTCGCGCGTGAGCATGCAAGTCCCTCAAGGTTCCGCGTTCAAAGTTCAATGTTCAAGGGCCAACTCCCCAGCAACTTTGAATCTTGAACCCGGAACTTTCAACGGCGATTCCGCGCCTACTTACCCTTCTCTACCGTCGCCATGATCTCTTTGGCCAAGTCGAAGATCGGCTTCATGTCGCCGTACTCCGGTTTTACCACGTCGAAGTATTTTACCCCAGGCTGCAACCGGTTATCCGGCGGTATGGCATCTTTAGGAATATCGATACGACGCGAGTTGGCCGGATCATCCACGTCGCCGAGCTTTTGCAGCGCGGTCTGCCCTTTGCGCGAGAGGAACCAGTTCAGAAAGACCTTGGCGGCGTTCGGGTGCGGCGCCTGATTCATCAGGCTCATAGATCCGCCGCCCGCGGAAAAGCTCGATCCTTCCTTCCATCTGTTGGTGTCGAAATCGTCCACCGGCAGACCCTGGTTCTTCGCGCGCATGGAATCCTTGCAACCCATGCAAATTGCAAATTTTCCCTGCGCCAGCCAGTCGGTCATCTGGCGAAAATTCTTGGCATAGGTAATGTCCATGCCGCCGAAAAACTTTTTCATGAACTCCGGGCCGAGCTCCGGGCTATAGTAGTAAAACTGCATGGTCGCGCCCAGTCCCGTGTCGCGCGGATCGAGCGAGACAATCTTGCCCTTCCATTTGGGGTTGATCACGTCGGCGTATGATTTGAATTCTTTCGGGTTGACCTGGGTAGTGTTGTACGCCAGCTGCGCATTACTCGGCGAACCGATGAACGCGAAGATATACTTCCCCTCCGGGTCAGCGTAGCGATGCTCGTTCCCGTACCATTTAGAGGTATCGGTGACTTCGGGAAGAATCAGCGCCGGCTTGAGCGGGTCGAGCGCCTTACCTTTATAAAGCGTGTTGTACAGGCTGTTTGTCCCGCCGCTGTAAACGTCGGCGATGTACTTGCCGGCGCGCCGTTCAGCCATGATGCGATTAGTCAGCTCGCTTCCCCGCCCGGTCACCGATACCACGTTAATACCGGCAAACTCGCGCTTGAAGTCCTGAAGCAAACCTTCGTAACGATAAATATAGATCGTGACCTGGCCTTCTTTTCGGGCAGCGGCCAAGGTTTGCTCCCAATCCTTCTTCCAGTCGACCTGTGCCGCATGCGCGTGCGTCGAAGCCAAGAGAAACAGTAACGCCGTCACCAACGTACCGGAGGTCATGATGTTGCGACCAATCACGGATAACCTCTCTCTAATATAAGCTTGCATCGGATCCGCCTCGTTCACCGGCAGAATATTTTCCTAAGGACACCGCAATGTCAACCGACGATTCCGGACCTGTATCCAATTATTCAAAAAACTTACAAGTTCATCTCCTCGAGTCAATCGCCGCCATGATTTCCTTGGCGAGATCGGCGATGGGCTTTAAGTCCGCGTACTCCGGCTTGAGACGTTGATGCCGGGATAATCCCTCTTGAAATCAGCCAGCAATTTTTCGTAGCGATAAATATAAACTGTAACTTGACCCTCTTTGCGCGCCGCGGAAAGTGTTTGCTCCCACTCTTTCTTCCAGTCCGCTTGCGCCGCAAAGGCCGGGCCCGAAACGACGAGCAGTCCCGCAACAAAAGAGATCGCATATCTTATCATGGTCATGAGGCCTTTATTCGGGAGGGGCGGGTTTCAAACCCGTCCCTACAATTTGCCGCTAATGCGAGAGATTTCGCGTTTTCTCTGTTTGAGAAACGCAGCGATGAAATCGCATGGGCCTAAAAGCAGATGCTTCACTTTCGTTCAGCATGACATCACTTGATGAGGCGTTGCCCGATATTGCAACTGAAACGCTTGCCCCTATTTTCTTCGCTGCGCCAATGCTTCCTTGACAAACTTTCGGATCGGCTCTTGATCCATCCATTCGGCCCGGTCGACGAAGAGATATCGGTTCGGGCCACCCTGCGGCCGGCGGTTCCCAGCCGGGACTTTATCTTTGGGGATATCGATGCGCATGGAGTCCGGGCCATCGTTGCCCTGAGTGAAAAGCCTTTGGTAAGCGATCTGCCCCTCACGCGACAGCAGCCAGTTGAGGGCGACTTTGGATGCGTTCGGATGAGGCGCTTTGTTGATCAGCGCCACGCCGCCGGAACCGGCCGTGACATAGGCTCCCTCCTTGAGATGCTCAGGGTCGAACCAAGCGACCGGCAATCCCTGGACCTGCATAACGTCGAGATCCATGCGCGAGATCGGCGCGAAAATTGTCATGGCGTATCTGCCGCCCGCCAACCAATCGCCCATCTGGCGGGTATCGGTGCTGATCACCAGCTCGGTCTCCGTGAGAATCCGTTTGATAAGATCGGGCCCCAGGCCCTTGTGGTGGTAAAAAAACCGCATGGCATCACCGGAGCCGCCAAGAGTGGGATCATACGCCACAATCTTGCCCTTCCACTTAGGATTGAGCACGTCCCAGTAGGACTTGATTTCGTTCGGATTGACCAATTTGGTGTTGTAAGCGAGAACAATGCGCGACTCGCCGTTGATATTGAACAGAAACTGCGCCTCGGGATCGACGTAGTGATGCTTACCCTGCCACCATTTCGACGTATCCGTAACCTCGGGTAACACCAATACGGGCGGAATCGGATCGAGCGCTTTCGCTTTGTAGAATACGTTATACCCCGTAGTCATGCCGTTGACGTAGAGGTCGCCAAGGTACTTGTCTGCGCGCCGTTCGGACATTAGTCGCTTGGCGACGTCGGCGCCCCGGCCATAGACGCCGGTGACTTTAATTTCCGGATACTTCTTCTGAAACTCGGCGAAGAGGAATTCGAAGTCCCCACTGCCGTAAAGAACCAGCTGGCCTTCTTTCTTTGCCGCTTGCAAGGCTTTTTCCCAATCGGCCTTCCACGCATCGGCCTGTGCGCCCAACGCGGCGGACGCACACAGCAGCAGCATGAAGGTACTGCCAACGACGTTGCTCGATCGACGAATCATCGGCCGCCTCCCTCCTGATCAGCTCGGACGCTTCTCAGCTTTGCGCATCCGCGCCCTAGGGCTCGCCAAAGCATCGCGTCGCATTGTCCCATAATAGTTTCCGCATGGCCTCGTTTCCCGGTGACTTCCACGCGAGCACCTGATTTGTGGACTCGGGAAATCGGCATTCCGCGTGCGGATAATCGGACGAATACATCTATACGCCGTCGCCAAGAAAGTCGGTAACCATGCGCGCCATCTTCTCGCCTTCGTGGATCACGACGCTCGCGAAGAAGCGTCCGTTGGTCATGTATTCGCTGGGCTTGTGGGCCAAGGTTTTCGGCAAGGCGTAGGACATATAGACACTCTGATCATCCATGCGCGCACTCCAGAACGGCAGCCAACCGAAGCCCGACTCCAGAATGCAGTAGCGAATGTTCGGATAGCGATCCATGATACCGGAGCAGAAAAACGCGCTTACCGCTCTCATCGCGCCCCACGGATGCGAGGCTGTCCGGCCGATAAACGGATTATCCCAAAGATCGCGGTAGCCAGGATAGCCGGCGGTGAAGCTGTGATGTGCGACGCAAAGCCCCGCCTCATTGGCTGCGGCCCAGATTGGCTCCAGGTCCGGATGGTCAATGGGAACACCTTCGGCAAGATTAGGATGAATGCCAACGGCCCACGGCGCCGAGGCCCACCTTGTGATTTCTTCGACCGATGCTTCGATTGCTCGGCTGCTTACCACGATGAGGGATTTTAGACGATGCGGATACCTGCTGCAGAATTCGTTGGTGAAACGGTGGTTGGCCCGGATAAAACCGACCTGAATTTCCAATTCGTCGGTTTCCGGAGGAAGTCCGGGAAGCATCAGTTGAACATCCACCCCTTCTTCATCCATGTCCCGGATGCGCGCTTCGACATCGTAGTCGGATCCACCGGGGGTCGGAAAGCGGTGCCCCATAAATTTCGGGAAGTGGCGCTCTTGGTGCTCTCTCGGCTCTGCTTCACCGAGAATCCGCAGCTTCTCACGCCATCCGGCTCTTTTCTTGAACACGTACCGATGACGAAAGGGCGGCGTAAGAATCTCGCCGGCCCAGCCGATCCGAAAGGGAACCTTTAAGCTCTCCCACTCCGGGAGCCGCTTTCGGATGGCGGAGTCGAAGTAGGGCTCGAGAGTTTCCACCATGGGATTGAGGTGCGTATCTGCATCAAAGATTTCAAACCCGCCGCGCATCGAGCTTCTCCCCTCCCATCTTACCTTTTCTTCGCCTCGATCAACGCCTTCTCGACGATTTCATAGATCGGCGCCATGTCGATGTACTCCGGCTTATCCACCAACAAGTACTTAACTCCGTCGACGCGCCGCACTTCGCTGCGCACCATGTCTTTAGGGACATCGGTGCGCAACGATTCTTCGGAATTGTTCGGCGTATTGGCGGCGCGCTGAAACACCATCTGTCCTTCGCGGGACAGTAGCCAGTTGACGAACACCCGGGCGGCATTGGGGTGCGGCGGCTGGCTGGGCATCACAACCGAGCCCATGTTGCCGGCGGAAATTGTCCGGCTTTCCTTCCACTGCGACGTTTGAAATTCGTCCACCGGCAGGCCTTGAGCTTTGACTTTCAAAATTTCAGAGCAAAAAAAGCAGATGGCGAATTTTCCATGCGCCAGCCAGTCCGTCGCTTGACGGATTTCCTGAGTGATCGTTACGTCCATTTCTCCATAGAGGCGCCGGATGAAGTCGGCGCCCAACTCCGGCGTGTGATAAAACATTCTAAGCCCGATCCGTTGGCTGCCCGAAATTTTCGGATCGCGCGAGAGAATTTTGCCCCTCCATTTCGATCGCAGAAAATCCCAGTGCGAGCGGATCTCGCCCGGTTCCACAGACTTGGTATGATACGAAACATACTGGCCGACGTTGCCCACATAGACAAAGATATATTGACCCTCGGGGTCGATGTAGTGATGCTGGCCGAGCCACCACTTCGACTCATCGACCACTTCAGGAAGGATCAGCGCCGCGCGGACGCTGTTCAAGATTTTCGCGCGGTAAAAAACTTCATAGGCTGTGGTTGTCCCGGCAATATAAACATCAACGAGATACTTCCCCGCGCGCCGTTCCGCCATGACGCGCGGCGCCAGCGTATTGCCCCGCCCGGGGGTCGTCACCAATTTGATCTCAGGAAATTTCTTTTGAAAAGTTTGTGCGATCGCGCCCAGCTCGCCGTCGCCTTCAAGAAGATAAAGTGACAGCGCGCCTTCCTTCTTCGCGGCCTGAACTGTCCGCTCCCATTCGGCTTGCCAGCTTGTCTTGGCTTCGGCTGCCTGGCACGGTAACGGCGAAAGGGCGATGACGAAACTGATCAATGCCACATTCCGAAGTTTCATAAAACTCCGCACGCACAGCGTCGGCCATTTTGAGATCCTTCCTCGACGGAGCATAAAGGTTAGCGCGCCCGTCATTCAATGCCGACCGCAGCACCCAAAGGGGAAGGAACAAACTCGACCCAGGCTAGAGCCAAAACCGCGGATCGCCTCTCTCAATTCTCCATCCTCAACTCTTCCCCGCCGCCTTGAGCGCTTCGTTCATAATCTGGATAATAGGTTTCATCTCCTGCCACCCCGGTTTGCTCGTGTCGATATAGTTGACGCCGTCTACCCGCCGGCTAAGAAGCGGCACATCGTCTTTTGGAATATCGATTCGCAGCGAGTCCGGCGGGCTTTCGGAATTGATCAGCGTCTTCTGCAGGGCGATCTGTCCTTTGCGCGACAGCAGCCAGTTGACGAAGACACGCGCCGCGTTGGGATGCGGCGCCTTGTTGACCAGGGTGACCGTGCCGAACTGCTGCACCAAACCGCCGCCCTCTTTGAATGCCTTTGGCCCGAAGGTATCGACCGGCAACCCCTGTTGCTTTAAAACATCGACGTCACAGAAAAAACAAATGGAATATTTTCCCACCGCCAGCCAATCGGGACCCTGCCGGTAGTCGCGAAATAGCTGGATATCCATCTCGCCGAATAGTTTGCGAACAAACGATGGACCGAGGTCGGGGTGATGGTAAAACAATCGCGCGTTGCCCGATCCCGGCCCGGGGACGCGAACGTCGCGCGCGATGATTTTTCCCTTCCATTTAGGGTTGAGTAAATCCCAGTAGGATTTAAAATCCCTCGCGTCGACAAGCTTGGTGTTGTAATGGATCGAGCCGTAGGTGGCCGAGCCGACGTAGCTAAATACGTATTGCCCTTCAGGGTCCGTGTAATGATGTTGTTTTTGATACCACTTCGAGGTGTCGGTCACCTCGGGCAGAATCAAAGCGGGTTTGATCGGGTCGAGCACCTTTGCCGCATGGAGCTGCCCATGGGTGGTCACGCCGCCGGAATTGAACACATCGGCGAGAAATTTATCGCCGCGCCGCTCCGCTATCATGCGTTGGGCCAACTGCGAACCGCGCCCCGTCACTGACACCATTTTGATTTCGGGATATTCTTTTTCAAATTCAGGCAGGACCTCTTCGTAGCCGCTGATGTAGACTGTGACCTGGCCTTCCTTCTTTGCCGCTTCGAGGGTTTTCTCCCACTCCAGCTGCCAGGCCACCTTCTTCGCCTCGGCGGCATGGGCATTTCGCGGCAACAGATCAATGACAGCAATCGCTGGAAGCGATGCGGCCAAAACCGACAAGATCATTGCTCGTAATCGAACCCAAAAGTGAATCATGACCGGCTCACCTCAACTTGAGAGTTTTTGCTTAAATTCTAATCCTAGTCTCTGTCATGGTACGCCTCTTCAGACAAGAGACTCAGGTTAGCCAAAATCTATCAACCGGTTTTAGGCAGGTGGTAGCTCGAGCCGGCTTTGCCCGCGTCCAAAGACTCCTCCAACTTGGTATCGATGATAGGATGATTCGGGTCGCGGAAGACATTCATCGGTTCCAGATTTTGCTCGACCTTTTTAATTTCGCGCTTGAGCATTTCGCGATACATCACCACGCCGCGGTCCGACGCGGCAAGCCGTTCGCGGGTGCGGTCCAGGATCGGCCCCTGGGTCTCCCACGCCATAAAGTCCTGGGCGTCCACTTCATTGAGGCGAAATTTGGTGAACGGGTGGCGCACACCGAGCGGATCCTTGAACGGCTTGCGATAGTTTACTGGGACTTCATCTTTATTCGCCCGCGGTTCGGCTGAGTCCGGCACAAAGTGGACGTAAACGATCCAAGTATGCGTGTCATCCATAGGCACGCGAATCTGCGTGCGATTAGCTTGACGCAATACCGTCGGAAAAAGCAGCGGATGCTCTTCTATTTTGCCGTCCTTGAACACACGCCGCTTGATCAGCCCGTGTTGAAACTCTTCAACGTCGAATTTAGCCAGGTTATCGATGGTGCCGCGCGTCGTGCTCTCGACTTTGAATCCATCGGTGACCAGTTCTTGATGGAGAATATGCAGATGAGCCGTGTCGACGGAATTTTCCATAGCTTGCAGCCAATTGCAGTCGAGCTGCGGCAGAGCGCGCAGCCAGTGCCAGCCGTCGGTGCGCGCCCAGACATCGTACTTGGGTATTTCCGGCGCGGGCAGCGGCCCCATGTAGGTCCAGTAAAGGCCGGCAAGTTTTCGCACAGGATAGGCCTTTTGTTTGACAGTGAGACAAAATTTACTGTCAGCCGGCTCCGCGGGCGTCTCAAGGCAGTTGCCTTTGATATCATAGAGCCAGCCGTGATAGGCGCAGGCGAGACCGCGCTCTTCGGCGCGACCATAGGAGAGAGAAACGCCGCGATG